>Ga0308164_10000610_pt1 | contig 53100 bp, 35 predicted proteins | sample PhyTR2_FD_201031 | JGI IMG/M metagenome (GOLD analysis project Ga0308164, IMG submission 201031) | Phyllosphere microbial communities from UC Gill Tract Community Farm, Albany, California, United States - DLSLT.R2 | ecosystem: Host-associated > Plants > Phyllosphere > Unclassified | place: USA... | reverse complement strand
GCTGTGCATTGATCCAGCCTGCCGCATCGCTGCATAAAAATGCTACTACACCCCCTATATCTTCAGGAAGTCCCACTCTTCCGAGAGCCGTCTGCGATGCCAGATATTGATTCATCTCTGCATTATCACGAACTGCGCCTCCCATTATATCTGTTTCAATTGCGCCAGGAGCTACAACATTTACTCTGATATTTCTTTTTCCCAATTCTTTTGCCTGATATTTTGTCAACACTTCCATTGCGCCCTTTAATGCTGCATAAGCCGCAAAACCAGGTGTGGCGAAACGTGTAAGACCGGAAGAAACATTGACGATACCACCAAAAGGATTGATTTGAGGCAACAGCTTTTGGGTGAGGAAAAGTGGCCCTTTAAGGTGTACATTTTCCATTTCCGTGAACTGATCTTCAGTAAGATCTTCAAATTCTGCATAATGGATAAATCCGGCGTTGTTGACTAGAAAATCAAATCTGTCTGTATTTAATTGAGACTGCAATTCTGATGTTAAAGTTTTTGTAAATTCATCGAAACTGGAAGAATCTGAAACATCAAGCTTTAATGCAATTCCTTTTTGTCCGAGTTCTTCAATTTGTTTTACAACTTCTTCGGCAGCTTCTTTTTGACTGTTGTACGTAAAAACGATATCCAAGCCTTTTTTAGCAAGACTTAGTGCCATATTTTTTCCTAGGCCACGGCTTCCTCCTGTAACGACTGCAATTTTGTTTTGAGATGACATACTTCTGTTTTTTAATTATTAATGTGAAGCAAAGGTATGCTGACAACGGAACGAGGATTTAGCCATATCCTATCTGTTTGTAGCCATAAACAGAAATTGATGTGATTACATTCAAAACAGCAATTTTGTCCTTAAATTATCAGATTGATGTTAAACCTAATCTGTTACTCTTGATAATCATTGACAAGCACGATCTCTTTAGAGCTGAAATGATCAATTGTAAATTTTATATAACTATTGTTTTTAAAGCTATCTGAATTTCTACAGCAAATATATTGAACCTGCTGAAAAAAATCTTTATGGGTGTCCGAGATCAGAGATTACAGACCCTCCGCAAATAGAATTCAGCGTATTGAGGATTGACTTTGTGAAATAATTTGATTCTATATTTAATTATCTTACTTCACTGAATAATCATTTTAGCAAGGACTATTTTGAAAATTCATTTTTCATCTTAAGTGTTTTTAGCCAGCTCTGGTAGATTGGAAACCAAACGCGATCACCATTAGATCCGTTACATAAAACAATGATGCCGCTCTTGGTTGGCAGATCCAAAAATAGTGCAGCGCTCCATCCTACATTTTCGCCCGTGTGTCCTACGGTTCTGAAACCTTCGTAGTTCATGAACCGATATCCAAGACCACTTTCGCCTTCATTGGATTTTGGAAGGACAGGCGTTTCCATTAACTTGATGGTTTCAGGTTTCAAAACTTTACTCAATTGTTTTGGATCACGGGTAATTGACAACTCTGCGAAATGAGCAAGGTCCTTGATAGTGGTCTGAAGTCCTGCCGCTGCTTTTTCAGTGAAGACCCGATTCTTTACAGGATTACCATTCTCGTCGTATGCCGTTGCTGAATTAGCCATCATTTCTTCGGTCCAATCATAACTGCTATGTTTCATTCCAAGTGGTAGGAAGATATTATTTTTCATATATGTGCTAAAACTTTCGTTGGTTTTCTCTTCGAGAAGCAGTTGTGCTATTGTGAAGCCCCCTCCGGAATAGTCCCATTTAGTTCCCGGCTCACTGATAAGATGTACAGTTTCGCCATTCCGTTTGGTATTGCCGTTCAGTGATTCTTCCAAGCTTAGAAGTGGAGTTCCTTGGTCTGATCCGCCATAGCCATGAACAGAAAGTCCTGCAGTATGACTCAAGATTCGTCTTAATGTTACTTTTGATTTGTCAAATTCAGATTTTGGCAGATGCCATCGGGATAGCATTGGATCAACAGGATCGTCTAATTTGACGAGATCTTTTTCAGTGAGTTGCATAAAGCCCCACGTAGAGATCAGCTTGGATATGGAACCGATATTATAGATAGTTTCAGAAGTTACAGGTTTTTTGCTTGCAAGGTCCGCATAACCGATCGATTGTATCCAGGCGATCTCTCCATCCCGGATCAAAGCTACTGCGGCTCCGGGAACATTATTTTTTACAGTAAGCTCTTGTCCTGATTTTTTAATTTCCATATATAACGGATCTGTTGTAAGACGAATATCTTGTGATCTGCTTGAAGAGCAGGAAAAGACCAAAGTCAGATAAGCAACAGACAAAGTAACTGCAAAGAATTTTTTTGCTCGACAAGTATATTTCATAGATTTTAATTGACCAACACTCAAATGTCCGAAAAAATCGGATAATGGTATACTTGAATATTTCATTTTCTCCTATTGCATACTCAAACATTTTTCAAACTAATAATGAGAACATATTCGGTACTGGTAAGATTTAGTCTTTAATATGCTAACTCATTTTATCCGTTTAAGATTTTTAATATAATCTTCATACCCACTATTGGAAAAAACGTCTTTTGCTGTCATCTTATAAAGATCTTTCCAGGAATCTTTACCATGTTTTTCCACATACTTGCAGATAATTCTAAATCCCAACCAATAATTAAGTGTTTTTGGTGCATCGGGAAATAATCTGATTTTTTCGTTCCTTAGCAGCGGATTATCACCGGAGGTATCCGAAAAGAAACCTTTTACTTTATTGAATATTTCCTTCTCATTTTTGATATACCAATCCCATTGCTGTTGGTTCATGTTTTCTACCGCCTCATGCTGCGTGATCTTTCTGTCAAAGAAAACGTAGGTTAAATAACAGGCAAAGCCCTCATCGATCGTCTGGCTCAAAGCAGATTCTCTATCAGGATCAGCATTTCTGAATTTCTCATAAACCAGATGGTTGAATTCGTGCGGCAATCCTTTGGTGAGCGTATACTCAATATCAACTCCGGGGTTATTTAGTTCAAGCGCAAATTGCTCAGCATTGCAACCTCCAAAACCGATACCTGTGATTGGTGTGAATAATAAACTTAATTTTGCTTTTGGTTGGTAAGGAACCAGCTTGCTAAATTTATTCAGGTTTTTCCTGATCAATTTGTTAAGATTGATGTCTGTTAAAAGTTTTGTTCTTTTGATCAAATCTTGTTTGTTTTCGGAAAGTAATGTTCTGTTCCATTTGATCATTCCCGTGGAGTTGTTGAATTTTTTTCCATTCTCATCACCGAAAATCACACCGTAGCAACTGTCCCATAATTTTTGATGGAGCTTGTATACATTTCTGTCTATCATCGTTGAGTCAAAAACTGTGGATTGGTGAGCTAATATTTGATATTTAAACAGGTTTTTGACGGTAATATTTTCAATTTGAATAGAGTCAGCTAACTGTTCAATTTTTTTATAATCAAAATCACTTTTCACAGAAGTTTTGGTTGAGCAGGAAATGATTGTGAGGATGACAAATAGTAAAGAAATCTGTTTCATAAGAATTTTTTAAGATGCATTAAAATATAGAAATTTGATAAAAGACAACTGACTACATTGTTTTTTCTTCCAAACATTGAAATTATTCAAAGTTTTATTGAGCGGTTATTTCAGTGAGAATTTTTTTGCCGTTTTCATTATTAGGGTTTAGATCGATGGATTTTTTGTACATCTCAATGGCTTTGTTCCTATCACCCATTTTCAATAAAATTTCCCCATAGCTGTCATAGGCATTCCAACTTTTCGGGAATAGGTAAACATTGAGTTTGAAGATTTCCAAAGCCTCCTTCTGTTGATTATTAGACATCATTCGGTATGCCCAGTTATTGAGTTCATCATCCGTAGGTTTAAATTCCGGATTAATTTGTTGTTCTTTTTTTACAAATTCAATAGCTTTATCAAATCCTTTTTCGCGCAGATTTTTTCTTAAGTAGGTTAACGGATCGGCTTTCACGATGTCGGGGTTGTAACAACCTGCAATCTCTTCGATAAAGTCTTCGGGCGCACTTCCAGCCAGGTTAGTCAATACGATGATTGCCAGCTTATCGTCAGGGTATACCATGATCACAGATCTGTTTCCACCTGACATTCCAACCGCTTTATGACTTTTCCTAAATTTGGTAATTCCCCATCCACGTGCCCAATTGGTAGGAGTTCCATTATTGAATGTGCTTGGCGACCACATCATATCCAATGTTGATGATTTTTGAAATAATCTGCCGCCTTGCAACGCGATTAACCAGTTCGCAACATCTTCAGAGGTACTGTTGAGGCCAGCGCCAGTTCGGGTGAAATCAGGAAATTCTGTGTAGGTATTGGCCAGTTTCGCTTCACCTTTTCTGCCGTCAAAAAACCTATTGTACCGATAAGATGGTGCATAGTTCGGAATAATATCTCTTGAGTCTCCAAATACGGTCTTTTTAAGATGTGCAGTTCTAAACTGATTCCTCTCAAAATCGGCTGCAAAAGGTTCGTTGTTTAGCTTTTCAATAATTTTCCCCAGCAAATAATAATTGGTTTGATTATAACTGAATTGTTCTCCGGTTTTAAATTCAAGAGGTAGTGTCTTGAGTTTCTCCCAAATTGCAGCTTCAGTTTTTAAAGGTCCTATATTCCCGGTCATCGGATCAAGAAGTTTCAATATCTCAGGTAGTCCTGAAATATGAGTTAGCAACTGGTCAACGGTAATTTTTTGCCATTCAGCAGGCAGATCGTTTAAATATTTATTGATTGGATCATTTAGTTTGATCTTATTCTGCTCGACCAACTGCATCACGGCAACGCCGGTGAAAACCTTTGTGTTGGAATTGATAGGAAAGATGGTCGTATTGCTTACAGGAATATTGTACTGCAGATTTGCGATGCCATAGGATTTACTTAAAATAATTTTTCCTTTTTTTACAACTGCCAACTGTAATCCTGGGATTTTTCTTTCTTGCATTTCCCGGTTGATGATTTCATCAACACTGGGGTTTGTCTGTTGTGCAGAAAGCTGCAGCGAAAATAATAATAGTAAAAAGGAGATTCTCATAATGTTGAGACAATCATAACTGACTTTTTATTACATCACCAAATTAACGGCAAGTATTTAATGTGATATTATAAGTGAATTTGCAACTTGGCATCCGGATAATACACCAATGAGGAAGCAAAGGATAACTGTATATCTTCTTGCCTATTTTGATATATTTTCAAAAAAAATGAAAATCGAAGGTTCTGCGCAGTCAGCTGTAGATATAAAAAAAGCAGTGATGGTTGATCACTGCATTAGTATATGAAAAGCACAGATTCAAATCTATACTATCGAAAAGTATCATTATTTTACAATCAATTTTGTTGTGATATTGTTTACTTTCACAAGGTAAACTCCAGAACTCAAATCTGAAATATTTATTCTCGAGTTGTTTTCGCTTATAAACAGTATTTTTACAATTCTACCTAATTCATCCAGTATTTCAACCTTTTGATTAGCAATTTTTTTTGTGTCAGAAATCATAAAATAGTCGGTTGCAGGATTTGGAGATATCGATAATTTACTTCCTAATACGATTTCTGCTGTACTCATCAAGCTAGGTGAATTGACAAATCTTGCTATGGATGATGAGTCCTTAAGAACACCGGTATAACCTGCAACAAGCACTCTCCCGTTAGGCTGGAGTAATACAGTCTGACCATAACTGCTTATTCCTCCAAAATTCACCAATACCTTTCCATCAAAGCTAAAATCTGGATTTAATGTTCCGTTATTGTTGAAATTAAGAAGATAAAAATAGGAAGACCCTCCTGTCTGTGTAGTACCTACGGCATAAATTTTCCCGGTTCTATCAATGTCCAACTTTGCAATATTAGAGTCCGAGCTGGAATTATCAACATCTACGACTATTCTACCATTCGTTCCAAATGTTGTATCACGTGTTCCGTTTAAAGATAGTTTGTACAGTGCAGCATCTCTATTATTACCATTAATAGAGATAGAGCCTCCTACAAGAATGGAATTATCCGGAAGAAAAAAGAAAGTGCCGAATTCAAAACTACTATCTGGTGTAAATGTACTTTTTCCACCTGTTCCGAAAGAAGTATCCAAAGATCCATCAGGCTGTAACATACACCAAGCTGCGACATTAGGATTGGAAGAACCGCCAATTAGAATTCTGGAATCACTTAAAATTTTTATTTTTTCAGCGGTTTCACTGCTTGATCCAAAGTCTATCGTGACTTTCCCATCATTGCTGAAATCCAAATCTAACGAACCATCTGTATTCAGCCTTGCGACCGAGTACTTATAATTATAAAGTCCTGCGACAACTATTTTACCATCAGATTGTAAAGCTATATCACTCAGTCTAAAATTAAGAACAGATGAAGTAGTAAAACCAGTCATTGTAAAAAGACTTTTCCCTTGGTTTCCAAAAGTTGTATCTATTGTTCCATTTTGATTCAGCCTTATCACTCCCAAGTAATACCGATCCAATACAGTACCTACAACACCGCCTACAAGGATTTTGCCGTCGGCTTGTAATTTAACAGTTTGTGCTTCATCATAATAGCTTCCACCATTCACATCAAAATTTAAAAAACCACTGGATGCAAATGTTGTATCAATACTCCCGTTAGAATTATAGCGAACCACATAAAAATTTCTATTGTTTGAACCCGTCGCGCATTGACCGACAGCAATAATTTTTCCATCAGCCTGTGTGGCTATTTGATTGATACTTTGCCAAACAAAATGAGTAGAGTTCGTTTTTCCTCCAGTTCCAAAACTAGAATCCAGTGATCCGGAAACCTGACCCTGAAAGTATCCATAAAAGATAAATAGGATGCTTAATAAAGTAATTTTTTTTATCATAACAATTAATTTTTTTAGTTTGCAAATATAGTATTAAACATCATCAGATTACCTTTCATAATATATTATTTTGCCATTAAAAAAAAGTAATTATTAGTTTCGCTTATTATCTATAAACGACACTGAAATAAATGTCAGAATCAATAATTATTCAAAATTGAATTAGCAAGTCTTTTCACTGATAAGAATCATATTCTTGCTAGTACATTAGGATTATGCAAATCAAATTAATTATACTATTGGCCTATGTCTAATTATAATTATTTGTAGTTAATTTCCAATATTATTTGCAAATCTTCAGCAATATTTTTTGAAATTTGTTCTTCTTTGAGTACTTAAAGGGACAACACTATCGTTCCTAAGTGGAGGCGTTTTAAACTGAAAAAAATGTGTAGGATAAATACAAATCAGAATCAGTGGCAGATGCTGCAGCAACGAATCTTAGAGGAAACTTGATCTTTTCATTAATGATGCTTGCACTGACTGGTAAAGTATTACTTATTATTCCAGACTAAAGTCTTTGCTCAACACTTCTGTCTTCGTAATTATTGCGGGTGATAGAGTAGATATCTTTAACTTAAGTCATGTGACTCGTTAGCCTTAGCTGAACTCTCAGGACTGCACCCGCTAAACAAAATAGCTGAGATATCTTGATGATGACTTTCGCAATTTAAGTTTTTGTTCTATTTTGTTTTTGAAGTTTTACTGCTGTTTATTTAATCTAACCATAATGTGAGAAGAAATACCAAAAGGCTTCATCGTGGACTGCTCCACAATTTTAAATTCACATTCTTCCAGAAATGAAATGGAGGGGTCTTTGTGAGGCAATTCTATCCAGTGGTTGTATGATCTTGTTACTGAGAAGCATTTTTGCCAGAGAGATTGCCTGGTCTCAATAGTGTCATATTCTGAAAGTATGAAAAACGATTTGATCTGAATGGCTTTTTTGTCGGCTAACGATTCTGGCTGATAATAACTATTTTTCAGGATGATGTAACCGACAGCCTTATTGTCAATGAATGTTATAATTAATTGGGTGCTGAGATCATTAAGTTCATTAATAGTAGTTCTGTGGTCCAGTTCTTCCTTCAAATAATTTTCTAATGCCTGAACTTCCAGTTGATCCTCATACATCACTTTTAATTGATGTACTCTCAACGAAAAAAGCTGATCTATCACTTCATCAGAACCGACTGCAAATTTTGATATTATGTTCATTTTTATAAAATTAAAAATCAAATGTAAGCCGATTTGCAATGTCAAGACCGATTCAGTTTTGTTTAAAGTAAACAGTACAGTTTTTTAGCTTGTCAATGATGTGCCGATCTTTTTAATAGCGTCGAGAGTAGATGTTATAATGTGCTGGGAAAATACCGTCCTGAAATGATGGTCATAATTTTCTGTAAACGAAAATGTATGTCCCGGTGTGAAGTTGATTCCAACATTCTTGCAGTTAGCGTAAAATTCGTTCATATCTACTGTAGGCGGCAAGCCCGTCCATACACTGTAGCCACCTTGCGGACGGGACGTACAGGAGTTATCCGGAAAGAATTGATTCAATTGATTACATATCAAAATGGATTGATGCTCAAGCTGGCGGCGGAAAGTCCGTAAATGTCTGTCATAACTGGATGTAGAGAGCAATTTTGTGATCACTTCCTGGTTTAGTGGCGAAACGGATCTGCCCAATGAAAATTTAAGTCGTTCTGCCTTTGAAAAAAATCTGCCCCCCGCAAGCCAGCCTAACCTGATTCCCGGTGCAATAGTCTTCGAGAAAGAAGAATAGGTGAGTACCAGACCATGGTTATCAAAATTTCTTATCGTACTTGGTCTGCTTCTACCGAAATAAAGGTCGCCATAAATATCATTTTCTATGATGGGTATAATATGTTTCAGTGCGATTTCATAGATTTCTTTTTTTGTTATATCGCTCATCATAATGCCTGTCGGATTGTGGAAATTTGGAGTGACAACAATCGCTTTGACATTGTTCTTTAAGCAGGTAGTCCGAAGGAAAGCCACATTAAAGCCTTTCTCGTTTGTCACCGGAATCTCAACAACCCTTAATTGGAGATTTGAAATAACTTCCAGCACAGAGAATACACACGGACTTTCAACTGCTACGATGTCATTCGGATTTGTAGTGACTGCCAGTGCTATGTATAATGCCTGCAAAGCCCCATCTGTGATGATAATTTCCTCCTCATCTACCAAAGCGCCGTGCTGAGCTGAGCGCTGCGATAATTTTTTCCGAAGTTCCAGGGATCCGTTACTGGGGTAGTATCTGAGGAGTGATGCACCTTTTTCCCGGATGGTCTGCTGCATAGTTCTCAGAATTAATTTTTGTGGTATCAGGATATCGGAAGGCACGACAGCATTCAGAGAAACTGCTTCTTCATAATTTTTATTGTGGGAAGTTAAGATTAAGTGTTCTCGAAAAACAGCATTCCTGGGTAAGTCATCCAATTTTGAAAAATTTTGTACTGCTCTTTTTCTTATTTTGACGTTTACCAGATAACCGGATCCGGGCTTACTTTTTACCAATCCTTTAAAAATCAGATCATCATATCCGCTTTGAACAGAGCTTGAACTTAATTGATATTCTTTTTTAATCTTTCTTATTGAAGGCAACCTGTCGCCGTGTTTCAGGATTCCCTTTCTAATATTTTCTTCGATAACAGAGGTGAACACCCTGTATTTATAATTTTTCATAGAATGAAGTAAACTGCAATGTATCAATTTATCATTTATAGATCTGTAGCGAAATCAGATTGTACTCAATGTATACACCAATCTTCGTCAATAAGCGTTGCAATTCTGCAGCGTCCATAAACGGAAATGGCTTAGCAACGATAGGTTAAATCATCTATTGACCGTGCTCGGCATAGATAAGTCCACCATTACTGTTGCTTCACAAAGATTTGTCTGATCATTCCACTTCCCGTTCCGCTTGTGATCTGCTTTGCTGTTCCATTTTTCCAATAAACGGCTTCAGATCCTGCACCTTGAACTGTTTGATAACCTCCAATATAAATGTCATCACCGGAAACATGGAGGCTCAACGCAGCAGATCCATCTGAACCTAATATCACGGGTGAACCATTCTTCCAATATTTCGCTACCAGAGACTGGCTGTTAGGCAAGCTGCCGGTTCCTGCAATAAAGACATCATTTCCTTTCACCGCAATGGCTGTCCCACCCGCATAAGGAGTTCCGTCTTGAATTTTTGTAGGTGCAGCCAGGTTTTTAGAGTACCAGGTTTGCAGTTGTCCCGAGTTATTATATGAAACTGACCACATCATATACACGTCATTTCCAGAAACTGTAATATCCTGGTCATCTGCTGTAGTTGTCTGGTCAGAAAGATCTGTTATCTTACCGTTTTTCCAATAGCAGGTAACCGGCGTAAGCCAGTTCTGCATTCTGCGTTCTCCAATGACATACACATCGTTTCCTACTACCGTGATTCCAGTAGCAATAACGTTCTGCGCTTCATCTTCCAGGGAAACAGGCACACCGTTTTTCCAGTATTTCGCTTCATAGGATGTTTCGCCCGGCTTCATTTCCTGTCCGGCGATATATACATCATTCCCGCTGATGAAAATGTCGTTTGCATAAGCATCCCTTGATCCATCTGTCAGATCCGTAGCAACACCGTTTTTCCAGTACTTGGCCACATACGTTCCATTGGCGTTTATTTCATATCCTACATTGTGCACATCATCTCCCACGATGGCCATACCCTTAACGTCGGAGCTGCCGGGCCCTGTACCCAAGACTATAGCAGTACCGTTTTTCCAGAATTTAGCTTTGTAGCCCTCTCGGCCCGCTGCATAGACTGTGGCTTCTCCAGAATTTGAAGTGTCATCAGTGTCGTCGCTGCTGTTGCATTGTATTGAAGTAATTCCTGTGAACAGAAGGAATGAGGAAACATAAAATAGAGATCTGAAAGTCATATTACTTAAGTTATTTGTTGTTCTCCTGTCAAAAAGTACGCCGCAGGAAAACTTAAATTTAAAAAGATTGGATGAATTACGTATGGCTAAAGTTGTTCGGTGAACGGATTATAGTTTTAGTGTCAAAAATATGATGAACAATTACATTTATTTAAATGGCGAAGAAAAAGACTATCCCATATCTGTATGAATTGAACGATTTCAGATTTAACAGTTATATTGTTAATCTAATTGTCACAGTGATCATTTACTTCAAGCTATTTATTCGAAAAGATAAACACCATAAAACTTTTCGGTACTACGAAAAGCTAGTGATTTTATATGATGTTCAATTTTCAACTTTACCCCAATAAAGTTGATCAACTGTTCAAATCATTATTAACATCAAAAAAATCACTGTTATGAATATCGAAAGGACAGAATTTACCGCCTGGATGGAAAAGATCATGGAACGATTTGACATCCTTAAAGAACAAGTAGCATCCAGTCAATCCAGATTTATAGAGATCGACGGCGAGGTGCTTCTGGACAATCAGGATGTACTGCAACTACTCAAGATCAGTTCAAGATCACTGCAACGCTACCGTACGGATAAAAAGCTGCCATATTATACCATTAGTGGCAAACTATATTACAAGCTGTCGGATGTTCACCAGCTCATCCGGGAATGTTTAAGTACATAGAGAACAAAGACATTAACAGCCAAGGCAACATCAACAATACCATTTTTAAGAGATTGACAGCAACAGCTATTATTTTCGTCCCATTAAATCAAGGAAATGGAAGAAATAGCACAGGATAAAACCAATGAGATCAAGCCGGTATCGGACACCCTGTTGGTTTTGAATAAGGAGTCTAATAAAATCGAAATGGTTAAAGGTGTAGACCAAGAAGGGAATCTGCAAAAATTTCCTGCCCAAGAAATCAAAGGCAATGAGCAGTTGATAAGGGTTGACAAGAATGGGGACATGTTCTCCAACTTCTTTTCCAATTTTTACCGGCAGCTTAAAAACCCTTCGCATTTCAATTTCTTCAAGGTCTCGGAATACGATGCTGTCAGCACGGTAAAAGACCTTCAAAAGTACGTCGATCAGGCATCGCCTGAAGAAAACGAAAAATTGAAAGAATATGAAGTGCTACCAAACAAAACAAACCCATTAAAAAATCAGAATACAATGGAAAACAACACAGAAACTCAGGAATACCGTTTTCAGCCGGAACAGATCGACTGGAAAACGATGGAAAAATTCGGGCTTAATCAGGAAAAGCTTGAAAAAATGAATGCTTTAGATCCGCTTCTCAGGGGATTTAAAACCAATAACCTCATTCCCGTTACCATTAATCTTGGAACAGCGGTCAGCAAAATGGATGTGCGGCTATCCCTGCAGACCGCAGATAACGGTGAAGTCGCTATCAACCTGCACGGCATCCGAAAGGAACCGAGCTACAATCTTAAGTTCCTGGGTCATGAGTTCACGGACGAAGACAAGAAAAACCTCAAAGAAAGCGGCAATATGGGCAGGGTCGTTGACCTTGTAAATCCTAAAACCGATGAGATCATTCCTTCCGTCATCAGCCGTGACCGCCTCACCAATGAATTGGTTGCCTACAGAGCAGAGTATGTCAAGATCCCCGATGAGATCAAGGGCATTAAGCTGGATGACCACCAAAAGCAAACATTGCTGGAAGGCAAGCCGCTGTATTTGGAAGGAATGACCTCTAAAAAAGGAGACCCTTTTGATGCGACCGTACAATTCAACGCTGATAAACGTTATGTCGAATTCATTTTTAACAACAATCATAGCCAGCAGCAATCCCAACAGAAGAACCAATCCAGCCAGCAAACTCAAAACAAAGATGGAGAAGCCCCCAAAGTGTTCCGGGGAAAAGAACTGGATGATGCACAATACGATAAATTCAAAGCAGGGCAGACGGTATATGTCGATGGTCTGGAAGACAGCAAGGGAAAAGCCTATCAAGGCTACATCACCTTTAATCAGGAAACCTCAAAGACCGAATTTTCCTTTACCAATCCCAATAAGCTGAAGGAAAAAGCGCAACCAACAGAAGACCACAAAACCCAGAAGGCGGTTAATTCCGATGGCAAGACCAATGAGGCCACTAAGAACATCAATGAACCACTGGAGTCCAAGCAGCAACAGCCTGCCAATAAGCAGCAGGAAGAACAGCAGAAGAAACCGGCCAGATCCAAAGGACGCAAGATGTGATCAACTGCTGACAATTAAAAATAATTCCAACCCTATTAAATCCAAAAGATATGAAAGCCATCATCGCAGAAAAGCCCAGTGTTGCAAGAGAAATCGCACAATTGCTAAATGCCCACGAAAGAAAAGACGGCTACCTCGAAGGTAACGGGTACTGTGTGACGTGGGCATTGGGTCATCTTGTGTCGTTGGGAATGCCCGAAGATTATGGTATAAGAGGCTTTGAAAAAGCCTCTTTGCCTATCTTTCCAGATCCGTTCTTATTGATCCCAAGACCTATCAAAAAGCAAAACCAAAAAGGCTATCAGCCTGATCCTTTCGCACTCAAACAATTAAAGATCATACAAAATGTCATCAAACGATGCGACAGTATCATCGTTGCTACCGATGCAGGAAGGGAAGGTGAGTTGATCTTCCGATACATCTACCACTACCTCCAATGTAACAAACCGTTTGAAAGATTGTGGATCAGCTCCCTTACCGAAAAGGCTATACAGGATGGGTTCAAAAATCTTCAGCCAGGTTCAGCATTCGACGGTTTGTATCACGCTGCAAAAGCCAGAAGTGAAGCCGACTGGCTGGTCGGAATCAATGCCACCCAGGCATTGAGCATTGCCGCTAACCAAGATGTATATTCGTTAGGCCGAGTTCAGACGCCGACACTCGCTTTGATCTGCAGGAGATTTGAAGACCATCAGAATTTCAGACAGAAGAAATACTTCCAGATCCAGTTGAAGCACCGTAAAGAATATCTGGACTTCACCAGCCAATCCAATGAACAATGGGATGACAAAAAGCAGACAGAGCAGATCTTAAGATCCATAGAAAGAGAGGGGAGGGCTACCGTTGAGAATGTCTACATTCAAACCGTAAAAGAACCATCACCTTTACTTTTTGACCTGACCGAACTTCAAAAAGAGGCCAACAGAAAGGTAGGCCTGTCAGCTGATGAGGTTTTGCAGGCTGCGCAGTCACTTTACGAAAAGAGGTTCATCACCTATCCACGCACGGGGAGCAAATATATTCCAGAAGACCTTTGGCCGGAGATCCCGGAGCTGGTCAGAATTCTCAATACCGTCGATCAATTTAAACCTGCCATTTCAAAGCTCAAGTTCGGTAATTTCAATAAGCGGATGGTCAATGACCTCAAAGTAACCGATCATCACGGATTACTGATCACCACCAAGATCCCATCTGCGCTCAGTGCCAAAGAAAAAGCCATTTACGATATGATTGCCTACCGTTTACTGGAATCACTCTCAGAACACTGCTCCAAAGAGGTCAGTCATATCACGATTAAGGTCCGTCACTATGAATTCAGCATCAAAGGATCAAAAATACTGACTAAAGGCTGGCGCGGCATCAGGGGAATTCTATCAGATCAAAACAGTAATATCAGAAATGACGATAGTAATTCCAATAGCCATAATGTCGAAGAAACACTAATTGATCTGCCTGAATTCAATATCGGGGACGAGTTGAAAATCTCCCAAGTACATCTACAGGAAAAGAACACCCAGCCGCCCAAACTTTATAGCGAAGCTGATTTATTGTCGGCGATGGAAAATGCAGGACGATCACTTGAAGATAAAGACCAACAGAAAGCGATTTCAAACACTGGCATCGGTACACCCGCCACCAGAGCGTCAATCATTGAAACCCTGTTGAGCAGAAACTACATCATCCGAAAAAGCAAAGCGCTCATTCCGACCGAAAAAGGAGTAAAAGTTTACAATCTTATAAAAGACCAAAAGATTGCCAATGTACAGATGACCGCAGAATGGGAGATGGCATTGGACAAGATCGAAAAAGGTGAACTCAGCGAAAAGAAATTTATCACTGATATCAAAGATTACACAAGAGAGATCACCAAAGAGCTATTATCGCTATCCATACCCCAAGAAAATATCCCCGAACTCAAATGTCCAAAATGCCAGCAGCAAAACCTTATCATCAAAGACAAGATCATCAAATGCCCGGATGAGCAATGCAGCTGGATGCAGTTCAGAAATGTTTGCGGGGTACAGCTTAGCATAGATCAGATCACTGCACTCATCAACGACAGAAAAACGCCGCTCATCAAAAATATGAAAGCCAAAAACGGTAAAAAGTTCAGTGCCTATATTGTATTAAAAGATGACCACAAAACCGTCTTCGAATTTCCTGATCACTAAAATTATTTAAAACAAAACTGATCAATAGCAATTTGATGTCATCTCTTTTCCTTCACGTATGGAGGAATACATTTATGCCGCAGGGCTTTTAGCTGATCAAGAATCTAAAAAACGGGAGTTGAAGATGATATTTTGCGGCTGAAAAATTCAGCTGATATGTCAGAAATAACTAATTAGAGATAAATTTAAAAACTTTATTATAATTAGTGTTAAAAAAATGTTACTTTCGCAAAAAATAAAGTAACCAATGAAAAAGCTCTATATAAGCTTGGGGATTTTAATCCTGAGTCATTCTTATGCCCAAAAAGTAAGCTGGCAGAAAGATGTAGAATCCGGGACACAGGATTTTCTTTCCGGACTGGCAGTTACCATAGACGGACAATATCTTGTTTCCGGATCATCCATTCAAAAAAATCAAAATCCCGCAGCAGGAAGTAGTCAGAATAAAGGTTACGATTACCATATTTTAAAATTAGACCAGCAGGGCCAAACAGTCTGGGAAAAATACTTTTCCGGCAACCAGCACGATTATCTCAGTTCGACCGCTTCCACGCAGGAAGGCGGTTTTTTATTGGCAGGGACTTCCTATTCATCTTTAGCAATTGACAAGAAAGAGAAATCCAACGGATCATCCGATATGTGGATCATTAAAGTGAATGAAAATGGTGAGGAGGAATGGCAAAAAACCATTGGGACGAGGTATTCTGAAGAGGCAAGATCGGTTATTCAGACCTTAGATAAAGGTTTTGTGGTTGTTGGCAGTACCAATCACCCAAAACTGGGCTATGGCTCCAAAGATGTCATGGTGGTGAAATTAGATAAAGCCGGTAAAGTGATCAGTCAGCTGGTCTTAGGCGGAAAAGGTTTGGATGAAGTTGAAAAGGTGATCCCGACGAATGATGGTGGCGTTTTAATGGGAATCTACTCCAGAAGCGGTGTGTATGAAGGGCAGGCTAAATCAAAGGTCAATTCAAAAGACCTGTTGAATCTAAATCCAGGAAGTTTAAATCCAAACAATTTAAATAGCAGTTCTTCCTCTAATTCCAATACGCAATCTCAATCCACCGGATCGAACCATTCATCAAATCCAAATTCCAATACTCAAAATAATTCCGAATCCTACGACATTAGTTTTTACGCTAAAGCTTATGGAAACTACGGTGAAGGCGATTACTGGGTGGTAAAGCTGGATAAGAACGGTATTGTCCAATGGGAGAAAAACTTTGGCGGCACTGAAGACGACCATATCCGGACTATGGCTCTGACGGAAACCGGCTACATCATTGGTGGTGAAAGCCGATCAGATACTTCCGGGAATAAGACTGCCAAGCTGGAAGAGGGAACAGACCTCTGGCTGTTGTCATTGGATCAGGACGGTAATGAAGAATGGCAGAAATCCTACAATTTCAAGAACAGAGATGTCTTAATGAGTCTGAATACAATCAGAAATTCTAATTCTGAGACAAAGGGATTTTTGATTGGTGGTTATACCCAGAGCGAGGGCAGAGTCCAGAAAGATGATGAAACGTTCTGGATGATGTATGTCGACAGAAACGGAAAGGAAGTGTGGCGGAAATATGTTGAAGGGAAGGATAAGAAGAATGAAGAAAGACTGGTATCTGCTATTCTCAACAGAGACGGATCTTACGTTCTGGCAGGAACAAGTGCAGAAGAATTGGGCAAAGAAAACTGGAAGATTGTGAAACTCCTAGACTCAGATGTTGAAAACTTGATTGAAAATAAAGATATCCAGATTTATCCTAATCCGGTTAAGGATTACTGTTATGTTGAGATCGGTTTGGACTTCGAGAGTGCGGATATTTATCTGTATGATATGGCTGGAAGGATTGTTCAGCAGCTGCAAACCAAAAACAGGGTGACGAAGGTTAATACGAGTAAACTTCCACAGGGTGTTTACATTATCAAAGCGAGTATCCCCAATCAACAGAACAAAAACTTATCAACTAAAATCGTGAAAGATTAAGATTATGAGGAAACTAATTTCAAATAACAACAAAAACTGCAGATATTAATATCACTTTAAGTAATAAATACCAATGAAAAAAAAAATTAGAACTATAGTATGTTTAGTCGTAATTTTTAGCTATAATATACTTTTTTGTCAAACGCATCCTGATTTTGAAAATGGTAGTTATATGCCAAATATTACGCCACCATCACCCCCCTCCTACAACCTGGGGAATTATGGTAACGTGCCTGCTGGTGAATTTTCTGGGTCAACGAATATTTCTATTCCTTTAATTGATTTCAGCACAAAACTTCTAACTATCCCTCTTTCTCTTTTTTATACGTCTAATGGTCTTAAAGTAGATGATATTTCCGGAAATGTCGGGCTTGGCTGGAATTTTGCCTCTGGAGGCGTAATAACTAGAATAGTAAGAGATTTACCAGATGATAAAAACAGGTGGATAGTCCCTCCAGAATTATCCGGAAGCTATACATCCAGTTCAATTGTCAATTCCTTTTTTGACAATGCTCAAGATTCAACAATTGATACAGAACGCGATTTATATAGTTTTAATTTTCTTGGACACTCAGGCAAATTCGTATATGATTACAGCAATAACCCAGTTTTATACAGTCAGGAGGACTTATTAATAGAAAAATGGAGCGAAGCTGGAACGGTTAAAGGCGGCTTCGTATTCACAACAAAGGATGGGAATAAATATTATTTTACTGAATCAGAATCGACATCTTTACGATCAGTTGGTGATGGATTTTTTCCTCCAGGTCAAAAAAGTGAAACTGCTTGGTATCTTAGTAAGATTGTGAGCGTGAGCGCAAAAACAATATTTTTTGAATACGAAGCACAAGGTGGAACATATTACCAATCAAAATCACAAACCCTTACTGTTATGCGTCCATATCCTCAAGAAAAATGCGGAAGCAGTAACCTTTGGGGTATAGATCCTTTCATTAGCACTGCAATATCACACCAAATTCAGGTCAGCGGAAAAAAGTTAGTTAGAATATACACCGATAATATGGACGATGGTGAAATTAAAATAATTTATACGGCAGAAACTGATACAGAAGGATATAAAAAAGTGTCCAATATTTCTAAATACGCTATTGGAAACAGATTGCTTGAAAGTTTAGATTTTTCATATTATAAAACATCAAGCAACAGAATATTTTTACAGGAAATTACATTTAGCAATGGTAAAAAATATAATTTTGATTATGTAAATCCTAGCGCTTTTCCTCTAAGATTAGATAATGGACAGGATCATTGGGGTTATTATAATGGTAAAAACAATCCAAATATAATTCCTCGAATTCTCACAGGTTATGATTTGGAGAATTTAGTTTTAGACAGAGCTGATAAGGAACCGGATGCAGATTTTGCACAAATTGGAATGATTTCCAAAATTACATATCCTACCGGAGGGTCTACCAGTATAATTTACGAAGGAAATAGCTATTGGGATTTCAAAGAAATTATACCTCCTAAAAAAACAGCAGGATTGCTAGTTGTTAAAAACAATACTCACGGAAACACTGTATCTGATAGTTTTACATTCACTCCAAAGTACAATCACTTAGTGAATATCTGGGGACGGAGCATTTCCAACACCGATTGTCACAATGTATATGACCCTTTGGCTTTTATAAACGTTCTTAAAGGTAATGAAAAGGTAACATTATTAAAATATATCGAAGTTTCACAATCATATGAAGAATGTTCTTCTGGAGATCTATATTTTGATCCGGATATTCGTAATTTCTATTTTGAAGCAAAGGAGGGAGAAACCTATACAGTCATTTTAAGCGCCGATCGTCCTTGCACCAGATCTTCATGCGCTGTCATATATTCAGATGAAAATATAACTCAACAGTATCTTGAGCAGCCTCTAGGAGGAATTAGAGTAAAATCTACAAACGATTCTGAAAAACTGGGATCCACAGATAATTATAAGAGGTATTTTTATTCGGGAAGTGAAAAAGGGATTACCCCAATTTATTATGACATGCAAACCGAAAGAACGTATTGCGATAATAACAATTGGTTACATTGCAAGTATGTAGATAATACATTCTTAAAGGTAAGCTCCAGTAGTTTGGTTAGTCTTTTTAACAATGATTATAACTGTTATTATCCTTCAGTTTCTATTAGCTATGGGGGCGATAATTACGAGAATGGTGGAGAATCAAAAACTTTTTATGTTGATAAGGACTATTTTGGTAATTCCTTATTGGGGGAATCTATACTGTCTGCTCCTTGGACTAATTTTGGGTGGAAACATGGTGTTGAAAGTAGTCATCAGATTTTTGATAAAGATCACAACAGATTACGTTATCAAGAAGATAAATATACTGAAAATAATTTTCGCTCTAAACAGATTAGTTCCTATGCATTAAGGAGAAATTTTGAAATTAAGTGTAATTTTCAAACCCAACATAAATGTACTTTATACGAGACTCAAAACTATACTTCCAATCCTTGCTATGGAAAAAATGTTGATGAATCGGTGCAGCTAAAGGACCTCAGAAATCTTGACATTGTTGAATATAAGTCAATTTCTCGTTTTACTCATCTTGAATCCCGTAAAACTACGGATTATGTAGGTGGTCAAGAGTTAGAAACCAGGACGGAATACTTTTACAACAACCCATCACATTACCAGTTGACAAGTCAAAAGATAACTTTCCCGGATCAAAGTTTTCAGACTACTGATTATAGTTATGCTCACGAAAAAAATAAAACGCTGCTGATTCAAAAAAATATGGTTGGAATTCCATTGGAGAAACAAACAAAGAAAAATGGCAAAACTATATCTATAACAGAGACGATCTATCCAGATATTCTACCGGATACCCAGACAGGAAATTTATTATTGCCAAAGTCAGTGTCGTCACTAGATTTACTTACAGGCAATCTTTCCCCCGAAGTGATTTACGATCAGTACGATGATAAGGGAAACCTCCAGCAATACACAAGCAAGACAGGCATATCGACTGCCATAATTTGGGGCTACAATAGTACGCAGCCAATTGCCAAGATAGAAGGAGCGAAGTATTCCCAAGTTTCACCATATATAACCAATATTGTTGGTCAATCAAACGCAGATAGTACAAGCGGAACTCCTGCGTCAGAACAAGATGTAGTGGATGCATTAGATTTATTCAGACAGAAATCTGAATTGTCAGGCTTCCAGATTACCACTTACAGTTACGATCCTTTGATTGGCGTCAAAAGTATAACTCCACCAAATGGGGTGAGACAAGTATATATTTATGATACTGCCAATCGTTTGACGGAAGTTCGGGAACAGAGTCAGACAGGGAATCTTTTGAAAGAGTATCAATACAAGTATAAAAACTAAATTCTAAAGCAAACAATGAAATTTTTGTATTTTCTAACATTTTTACTTTATTTATCTGGATTAAAAGCCCAGAACATTAACTCCCTCACTACGACAGATGATGGAAATAAATATAATTTTCCTGAAGTCATAAAACCAAGTCAGGAATCATTCTACAGAACACAATTTGGTAACGTTCCAACAAATGAATACAAAGGAATGCAGAATCTTTCGATTCCGATCTACACATTAAAAAATGGTGATATTACCGTTCCTATAAATCTTAATTATGTTAAATTGGGAGTTAAGGTAAATGATGTTCCTAATGATGTTGGTATGAATTGGATATTAGAAACAGGAGGTGTGATTAATAGGACTATTAATAATATTGCAGATGATATCGCTCTTGAAAGAAAATATTTCGATTCCTATGATCAATTATCTCAGTTAAATACTGGAGATGGTACGCCAGGTGCTACTGAATTAAATCGATTGATAACAAAAGGAAAAGCTGATACGGAAGTAGATTATTTTAACTTTACATATCCTGGTAATTCGGGTAGTTTTTATTTGGACAGAAATTTCGTTCCCGTATTAATTACAGATGGTAAAAATTGCATCATTGAATTTGATAGAAATACATCTGAATTTACCATATCTGATAACTCTGGGATGAAGTATTTTTATGGAGGAGTCAATGCAACTGAAGAAACTGGCAACAGGCATGACTTTAATACCAAGGCGATAACAAGTTATTACATTACAGGAATAGTTGACACCAAAGGAAATATTGTTAATTATCAATATAGTAATAAAGAAATTCGATCCTATGCCCTTGAAACTAATCAACAACAGCTGATTATTTTTGATTATAAAGCTGAATGTGAGGCTTATTTTTCTGGAGATTATAGTCTTCAGGAAGCTCCAAATATGTTTACGATAAAAAATCCCGTAGTCTTAGATAAAATTATTTCTAATGATGTCGAGATTGTTTTTAATAGAGTTTCATCTCTTGCAGCAACAACACAATTAAATGGGATAAAAATATTTAATAAAAAAATACCTATAAATGAGATTAAATTTAATTATATATCTCAGGATTTAGGTTTTGGCGAAGAGAGATTCTTTCTGGATAAAATTGAAAATTTTGCAATTAATAATAACACCAACTCCAAAAAAGATGAATATGTTCTGGAATATGACGGTGCTTTAAGTCTCCCTACTAGAACTAGTTATAGTATTGACTACTTAGGATATTACAATGGTGCTGGAAACAATGTTAATCTATTACCAAACACTGACTATTTCAATAATACATTCAAGGTTTTTAATAATTACGGTATTGGTACTAGCATAAAGGGAACAGCAGACCGAAGACCAAATTTCGCTTTTGCAAAAAAAGGTACTCTCAGATCAATCACGTATCCCACAAAAGGACAAACAGTTTTTGAATATGAGCCAATAATGGCAAGAGAAAAAAAATATAAAAATCAGGATATCACAATAAGAGTTTATCATAATGGACCTACAGAATCCTTTTATGACTTAAACGGATCTGATGTGGACTCAACTGCAGTAAATATAAAGGTGCGTGTTAGCTCTCCAGCAGGACCTTCAGTTTTAAATAAAGGCGAATTTATCGTTCAAGTTATAAATAAAGCAAATAATAATATAGTACTTGAAGATATGCTGTCTTTACCTAGGGTAAATGAGAACGATTACATAGACGCTATTTACACTTTACCAATCGATCAAAATATTAATTACAGAATTATTTTAAAAATTGGAAGATACTGTAGACAATGTGAAGGTCGTTTACAGATTAATAATTTTCCTAGTGGATGGCAAATAACTGAAGATTTTGGAATTAGGTTAAAAAGGCAATATGATACCGAAGGAAACGGAAACATAAACATAAAACGGTACTATTATTCCAGCTACAGTAAAATTAATGATATAAACTCTGTGAATGAAAAATTCCAACCACTTTTTAATTCTGTATTTATTAAAACAGCTTATGCCGGAGGAGACTGGGTCAATAACTGTGTTGGTGGATCTGGAGGGGCAGCAGTTTCTTCAGCATATCATTATATAACCTCCCAGCCTTATCAAAATAGTTTTGATTATAAAAATCCAAGTTATGAATATGTAACAGTGAGCCACGGAGGAGATAATTTTGAAAAAGGAGGAGAAGAAATTCAATTTGTTCATAGGAAATTTAATACGATAGATAATCTTGTTATTCCGCAAGATTTTCCATCTCCGATTTTATCTAATAGTAGTGGCTTTTCTTTAGATCAATTGCAAAGTAAAGTGGAAGAAAAAAAACAATACTTCACAATTTATAATGGCCGATTATTACTTAAAAAAACATTAAAGAGGAATGCTAATGGGTTATTTATGGATAATATTGTAAAAAACATCTATTCAAAAATAGATACTAAAAAAATATACAGTATTTTCGGAACGCAAGTCTATGAAAAAATAGAGTATAGACCTGGTGTTCAACCAGGCTCGACCACATCAAACTTGTATATAGCCGCCTATCCGTTATCCTCGTATTACTACCATTTGGTGAATACTTCTACCAAGCAATATTTTGAAGACATTCCATTAAATATATTGGATGATTCGCCTTATAAAAAACTTGAAACAACAACGCAAAGCGTGTACTCCAATCCATCGCATAATCAGTTGACGAGTCAGAGAACAACATCTACAGACGGCAGTTGTCAGACGACAGAATATAGTTATGCCTCCGAGAAGGGGAATGCCTATCTTGAAGGAAAGAATATGATAGGAATCCCGTTGGTGACACAGTCAACTAAAGGAGTAAATGGAGTTACAAAAATTATTTCTAAGACAGAAACACTTTATCCTATAAATCAAACTGATGCCAATAATACTACTTCGGGATTGCCACTACCCAAATCAGTTTCATCTTTAGATTTGGTAACAGGAAATATGTCAACTGAAGTGACTTATGATCAATACGATGCAAAAGGAAACCTTCAACAATACACAACAAGGTCAGGCATATCGACTGCGATCGTTTGGGGTTACAACAATACACAGCCGATTGCTAAAATAGAAGGCGCAAAATATTCTCAGGTATCCGCATACATTGCCAACATTGTATCAAAATCAGATGCAGACAGTACAACCGGAACAACAGCTTCAGAGCAGGATTTAGTGGATGCATTAGATTTATTCCGCCAAAAATCTGAGTTGTCAGGCTTTCAGATTACCACCTATACTTACGATCCTTTAGTTGGCGTCAGAAGTGTAACGCCAGCAAGTGGTATCAGAGAAAATTACATTTACGATGATGCAAATCGATTGAAAGAGGTAAGGGATGTGAACGGAAGAATCTTAAAAGAAAACAAATACAAGTACAAACAGTAAAAATTAAACTATGAGATCAATACTATTATTAATATTATTATCAACCTGTGTAACATACTCTTCCCAGACGCTGACTGCAGAATATAGAAATGATGCAGGAGCGCCCAATACCCAGAGTGGTTTTTTTCAAGCCAATGCTCCTGTTAATTTTCCGCCCGGCGCATTTGGTTGGTGGCATTTGTTAGATTTGCGACACATATCATCTGTAAATAATCACGCTATGCAATTGTCTGGGTCGTATTCTGAACCAGGGTTATGGTTTAGAAAGATTTCAAATTTAAGTGTTCAGAGTTCTGATACTTCTCCTTGGAGTAAGGTTGTTCTGGAGAACCCATCAGGCAATGTGGGTATAGGTGTAGATAATCCTCAAGCCAAGCTTGAGGTAAGAGGAAATATGAAAATTAACAGCCCTTATGAATATACTTTCTTGACGCTTGGGAATGAAGCCAATGATCAGCTCATTGTAGATAACACCATTTTGAAATCTTACGGTGGCGGTTATTTTTTCAGAGTTCATAATGAAACGGCTGTTTATAAGTATCTTGATGCTATGGTATTAACAGAATATGGTGATATTGGTATCGGTACAAACCATCCGCAGGCAAAATTAGAGGTGGCTGGAAAATCATCCTTTACTGATAACATGAAAGTTACAGCCAGGATAGAGGCTAAAGAAATTAAGGTAACCCAAACTCCCACTGCAGATTTTGTCTTCGAAGATACTTACAATCTCCCCAAATTGGAGGATGTTGAAAAGCATATTAAAGCAAACAACCATTTACCTGAAATTGCATCTGCTAAAGAAATGGAGAAGGAAGGCGTAAATATTGGTGAATTTCAGATTAAACTTCTTCAGAAAATAGAAGAACTGACTTTATACTCTATTGAGCAGAACAAGCAGATTAAACAACTTTTGGAGATGAACAAAATCCTGAAAGATGAATTTGATCTGCTCAAGTTGCAACAACAACAAAAACAACAACAACAACAATTTAATTCTATTAAAAACTAACAAAACTATGAGAAACATATATTTTATTTTATTTCTTACGATCAACTCATCTTTCTACTCCCAGCAAGCCAGCACACTGTCAGTACATGATACAAGGTCTACAAACGATTTACCGATTACTTATCATAACGAAGTCAAAGCCGAATTTAAATTAAAAGGAGCGGTTGGTATTCCAGGTGAGAATACTTATTCAGGTATGCTTACCATAGCACCGTGGTCTGATGATTCCGGAGGAAAAGTTCACCAAATGAATTTTAACGCGGACGGCATCTTTTACAGAAATGCTCTTCACTCATCTAACTGGGGCGTATGGAATAAAATGATAATGCAGGATCCGACTGGTACATTATATCTTGAAGGTCCATCATCCTTAGAAAATGGAAAACTGACTCTTGTAAATACACAGAATGCATTTAATGCTGGAAATACAATCAATTTCACATCTTTCGGAACAGCAGGACCCGGTCCACAGATAAGAAGCGGCTTAGAAATGGCAAATGGTATTGCTTCAAAGATGTACCTGACTCTGGGCTCATATTACGACACCGGTAAAGAAGAATTAACCCTGAAAAATGGTAAGGTAGGTATTAATAAAAAAGAACCTGTATCTACTTTAAATGTATTTGTGCCAAGCAGCAGTGACTTCATTGATGCAATGACTATTGATGTGGAATCTTTTGGTACGGGAGAGAATTTGAATAGAAGCAATTTTTTCAGGGTTAGAGATCTGGGATCCGGCGATGCTAATGTTCCGTTTATTATTAAAGGGAATGGAAATGTTGGTATAGGTATTAATCCTACCCACAAATTGGATGTCAACGGTACTATCCATACAAAGGAAGTCAAAGTAGATCTCGTTGGATGGGCTGACTTTGTTTTCAAGAAAGATTATCAGCTTCCAACACTAGAATCTGTCGAAAAACATATTATTGAGAAAGGACATCTGCCATCAGTTCCTTCAGAAGTGGATGTGATGAAAAATGGCTTGTTAATAGGTGAGAATCAAAAACTATTACTTCAGAAGATTGAAGAATTGACGCTATATTCTATTGAGCAGAATAAACAAATTAAGATATTATTAGAAAGAGTAGAAAGACTGGAAGCACAGAAAACTAACCGACCATAGAAATTGATTCAATGAATAAAAAGATACTCATAGCGTTAGGATTAGTTTGGAGTTTTTCCGCTTTTTCCCAGGCTACCAACACACCTTTGACGGATAGCTACCAGCCTCCGCAGACAGTTATTAATGTGACGGTTCAGTTGCTGCCGGGATTCCACGCAGATTCCAAAAATATTTCATATAATAATGGGGGTCAATTTATTGCAAGAGCAAAAAATTATGATCCAAGCAATCCTAATGGTGAAATATCCGCACCACCTGTTGCACATACCCCTTCATCAGGAGAGAACTATGTTTATACACGTAGCTATCTTGCACCAGTAACAACGAGTAATAATTATGCACCACAGGTGCAGAGTATTACTTATTTTGATGGATTGGGACGTCCAAAACAGAATATTTCCATTAAGTCCACGCCCGGAGGAAATGATATGGTGACGCCTATTATTTATGACGGATTTGGCCGCCAGAAGCTGGATTATTTACCGGTGCCAACCCAGGGCTCCAGCAATGGTACAATATATTCTCAATCCGTGTCAGCTACTCCTAACATACCTGTTCCTTTTCCTGTCGCAGATGCTGGTAATATCTATCAGGGTGAGGCGATTTATACCGAAAAAATCTTTGAAAATTCTCCATTAGACAGAGTTTTGGGACAGGTAGGTCCCGGATCTGACTGGAAAACTCAAAACAAGAGTACAGCTTTTGAATATGAAACAAATATTGCAAGTGAGGTTTTAAAATTTACAACCAGCACAAGTTGGTCCAGCGAGGCTACAAAAAGTGTACTTTCTCTTGGAGTTGGCAATTATCATACTGCCGCAACCTTATATAAAAATAAGATAAAAGATGAGGATGATAATGTTTCCTATGAATTTAAAAACGGGCAGGGCCAGACCTTATTGGTAAGAAAAATGTTAACTGCCACAGATCCGGTCGATACCTATTACGTATACAATGAATATGACCAGCTGGCATTTGTAGTCTCACCCAAGGCTTCCGACAAAATCAGGATACAACCTGCAGCAGCAGACCTGAGTGAAACAGGAGAGATTCTAAAAGAACTCAGTTACCAGTACCGCTATGATGGCAGAAGCCGTTTGGTGGAGAAAAAGCTTCCCGGAAAAGGCTGGGAATATATGGTCTATGATAAACAGGACCGCCTTGCAATGACGCAGGATGCCGTTATTGGAGCTAACCAGCAGTGGCTTTTCACTAAATATGATCAGTTCGGACGGGTGGCTTATACAGGTCTGTTTACCAGTTCAAAAGCCTATGACAGTCCAGGCAGACTCTACGAACAGAAAGAGGTAGAAAAGGTTGTCAACAATGTTTCCAGGACAGGTGACAGCTCTGGATTTACAGCTCCGGGACTGATTGTCTATTATGATAATGATGTTTTAAAAAATTATCCTAATGCAATAGACAAGCTGCTGTCTGTCAATTATTATGATACCTATCCAAAAGATCAGCCCGCTGCCGGTACACTTGATTTTACACAGGCATATATAACAGACAATGCACAGCAAAGTAACATAAGCACCAAGAGTCTGCCGGTCGCCTCTTATCTCAACAATATTGAGATGAACTCGTGGACAAAAACGTTTAGCTATTACGATGACAAAGGCAGAGCATTCGCAAGCTATTCTAAAAACTATTTGGGAGGATATACCAAGACCGAGTCGGTTTTGGACTTTACAGGAACGCCGCAATCTACAATAACCAGACATAAAAGGAAAACTGCAGATACGGAGGTTAAAATAGCCGAACGGTTCAAGTATGATTATCAGAATAGGCTGATGGAGCACTACCATCAGGTCAACAGCAAGCCTGAGGTTCTCTTGACAAAAAACACCTACGATGAACTGGGTAGATTGTTCAGTAAAAGAGTCGGAGATAATTTACAGGAGATCAACTACAGTTACAATGTTCGCGGATGGATGACGGGTATTAACGATATTTCCAGCCTTGGTAATGATCTGTTTGCTTATAACATAAAATATACTGCACCAAATATCCCATCTCATCTGACCAAGCCATATCTGGCAGATCAGTCACTTGAAGTCAAGAAAAAATACAACGGTAACATCTCTCAGATTGAGTGGATATCCGTAAATCCGGACTTATCTGTAAATCCTTTAAAATCTTACGGATATTCTTATGACAGCCTCAACCGTTTAAATGCCGGTCTTTACTATGCATTCAACAGTGGTCAGTATACATTTACAGGTGCGAATACTGAAGTTCCAGCTTATGATGTCAATGGAAATATCACCTCGCTAAAAAGATTTTCATACGATATAGGAACCGCTCCCAGTCTGATAGACGATCTGGCTTATGTCTACACCAATACAGGAAACAGGGTAACCTCCATTAGCGACGCTTCACAGGACGGCAACGGTTATGAAGGCGGTGGCAATACAATAGGCTACGATGCCAATGGCAATATGATTACTATGCCGGACAAAAGAATAAACACCATCAGCTACAATCATCTTAACCTGCCTAATGCATTTGATATAGGAAGTGGAAAAAGTAAAGCGAGTATCAGCAATACTTACCGCGCCGATGGGACTAAACTGAAAAAGATATTTACATCAATGGGTCCCGGTTTAAGTAATACCTGGGTTACAAAAGTAGCTACCACACATTACATTGACGGGTTCCAGTACTTTGATGTTCCTGCATCGCTAATCACGGGAGGACTTGTGGAGGAAGAAAACGAACTGGGTGTAGCAATGGAGCGTGAGGCTTTTCAGAGGGAAGAAGCCGTTGATCTGGTTGGTCCTCCGGGAGGCAGTACAGTAGAAAATGTGATCTTGCAGTTCGTACCAACAGCAGAAGGTTATTATAGTTTCACAGAAAACCGTTATATTTACCAGTACAAAGATCATCTGGGAAATACGAGGGTCAGTTTTGCAAGAAACAGCGCAGGAGGTATAGATGTGACCGATAACAATAACTACTACCCATTTGGGATGAACCATCTGGATAACCCCGGGTCATACTTCGGGCAGAGTTCTTATAAGAATTATAAGTACAACGGGAAAGAACTTCAGGAGACGGGAATGTATGATTACGGCGCAAGGTTTTATATGCCGGATATTGGACGATGGGGAGTACACGACCCTTTAAGTGATGCCACATTTCAACCTTATAATTACGCCAATAATAATCCTATTTTTTATAATGACCCAACAGGTATGGTTGGAGAAGCATTCGCAAGTACGGATGTTGTTAGAAACAAAGACGGGTCTTATAAGGTTGTTGGAGCATATGACGACGGAGATACAAATATCTATGTTGTTAATAACGAAAAGGACAAAAAAAGAACAGGCGAGGTAATAGGGCAAACTATGACTCCAGTTGATTTTATGTCTGCAAATAATAAAGACGGGTCTTTATATTTTGATAAAAATGAGACAGGAGTTACATTTAATTTGAATAATCTTACAGTTTCTGGGACAGCAAAAGATAAAAAAGGAAGAAGCGCAGAATTGGAAGATTTAGACGCTGTAGGTCTTTTGCAGTGGATTAAGCAATACTATATGAATACTATAAATGGAAATATGCCAGGAACTCCATATGGGTGGCTTGAAGTACTTCGGGAATTATCTGCAAATGGGTCAATTTTAGATGTAAAAGTAAGTATGGGACTACATCCTTATACTGCAATTGGGAATGGAAAAAATTCTAGAGGCAAACCAATAATCACAACACTTAGAGCAATGGGAAATATAGGGTTTGGAGCGAATATGCTTCTTTCAAAACCTCCAATTGTCGGAAAGAATTATTGGTATGGTGTTATTATGAATAAAGCGGGGCAATATAATCAGTCTAAAAATGGAGGTAATGGTTATAACGCACATTATCCATATTTTGGAGAACATTCATATTCGGGAAGCTTCATTTACTTTGGTTACTTCAGACAATTTTATAAAAAATGAAAAAGTATTTAATTTTATTTTTCAGTTTTGTACTCTTAATAGGTTGCAAAGACAAAGAGGTGGATAAAAAAAACCGTCTTTATTTAAAAGAAATACCTATTAATGATAAAACAATCGAGTGGTTTTATTACTCATTAGTTGGGGATGTAACAGCCGATTATGTATTGCTTTATGACCCTGTAAACAATAAGAATGATACTATTGTAAATTCTACTAATATAAAAGATGTAAGTTTTTCTAATAATGAGATTATTTTATCTTTTTATGGAAAGCCCAAAATTTATCAAAACCCTATATCTTTAAAAAAGAATATAGCAGGATTAAATATTAAGATAGACACAACGGCAGTATCTTCTGGTCCTACAGTGAGAAAATTTTATCAAAAGAAATAAAATAAAAACCCACCGCATTGCGGTGGGTTTTTATTTTACATAATGCTTTGCAATTTAGTTTGCTTTAGAAAAGCATCAAGGAGAGCGAAGACGTGTTGTCTGTCGTTCTCTTTTAGTTTTTGGATGTCAAGGATTTTGGAGACAATACCCCCGCTGCGCAAAGTCTCCCGACTTTGAGCAGATAACATAACCCCGATAGCTCGGATTTTTAATCCATTCTTTGATCAACTAAGCCATTACATATAGTCCTCAATAGAATTTATTTAACCAATGCTCAAAGCAGGATTCCCCTGCTCCGATATCAACGAATTACATAAAGTGATTTACAAAACAATAAGCTAACTTAGATGAGTTGACTTATTGTTTTATGTAGCTATACTGATAAGTTTACAAGCTCAAATTCGTCTTCATCTATCAAAGCGCGGTGTTGGGCTCAGCGCTGCAATAACTTTTTTCGAAGTTCCAGGGATCCGTTACTGGGGTAGTATCTGAGTAGTGATGCATCTTTTTCCCGGATGGTCTGTTTGAAAAATTTGTATTTCTCTTTTTGTTATTTTGATGTTTACCAGATAAGCGGGTCTGGGCTTACTTTTACCAATCTTTAAAAATAAGATCATCATATCCGCTTTGAACAGAGCTTGAACTTTATTTGATATTCTTTTACAATCTTAATTACTGAAGGCAACCTGGCGCCATGTTTCAGGATTAATTTTTTAATATTTTCTTCGATAATAGAGGTAAATACGGAGTATTTGTCATTTTTCGTTAAATGAAGCAAATTGCAAACTATCAATTTATTATTCAGATCTGTAGCGAAATCATACTATTTTTTTTAACAGTGCTATATGCCAGTCTATAAAGAAAGACAAATTCTAATGGTCAACTTGCTCTCTGAGGCTACCTGATTTTCTATAGCAAATATATTCCGTGGCCACTGCGGAAAAAAATCTTTTTGGGTATCCGGGATCGGAGATCCCAAACCCTCCGCAAAAATATTTCAAGCTTTCATCAATGTTCTTTCTTATTGTTTTCAAGGAATTGATTGCAGTTTTTCTTGTGCCTGCCTGAATGGTAATCCGCATAGAAAAAGTCAGAAACCTCACAAGATGCAATTGCAGTTCATTGAAATTTTGATCCTTATGATTCTCCTGGTATAAATGATCTCATTAGATGTTGGTAAAAATCAATTGATCAGATTCTTTTATAAATCGATTAATCAGATTCTTATATAAACCACTTCGTCACATTTTATTATAAATCAATCTATCATACGATACGACCGAGTAAAAGAATAGAAAAAGTCAAAGTTTCCTTCAAGCTGCAATTCATTGGTTTTAATGTAAGTGCGGGAAAAAACAGGTCTCCGCCGTATTCGGAGCAGAAAATTATGAAATTCAATATTGTCAACGAAATTAAATTGAGCTACTCAAGAAAGGGAAATTGTGAAAGGTCTATATCATCATCAGCGGATGCAGTAGATGTTTTCAGGGAACATTTTGATGCGGAAGAAATGGACTATGGGGAATCATTCTTTGCGCTGTATCTGAATCAGGCGAATAAGGTATTGGGGATTAAGAAAATTTCTGAATGCGGGATTTCTTCCACATTGGTCGATGTAAGAATTATTATGCAGGCGGCTCTTCTTTGCAACGCTTCAGGGATCATTGTTTCCCATAATCATCCTTCGGGGAATCTTAAACCGTCATCCGCCGACCTTAAGATGACCGCAGAGATTAAAGAAGCAGCAAAAATCCTGAAAATGTCACTGCTTGATCATGTCATCCTGACATCGGAATCACATTTTTCATTTGCGGATGATGGAATAATCTGAGTATAAAATAATAAGCAATCAAAAAAGTAATAGTAAAAATAATATCTAAAATAATCATCATGAACAAAATAGGAAATCATACAGCAGTTTCAGAAGTCAGTACTTTATTAGTACTCCGTCACAATAGCAATTCCATCGGAATTGTACAGGGAATCGAAAACAACGGAAATCTGATAGACATTCAGCCTAATCGCAGCAAAGTTGATACGTTAATGCGGATCGATTCGTCGGAGAATTCTTTTATGGACTTCTATTCGGATTTTTATCATCAGCTCAAAGATCCCTCTGAATATTCATTTTTTAAGGTGAGGGACTTCGAGGCGCACGATACAGCTATCAATTTACAGGAATATATTAATTGTTTATCAGATGTTGAAAGACAGGATCTGAAAGCGGTTGAAGTGTCTATTGAAGCGATTGAATCCATCAGAAATAAGAAAACCATTGAAAAGGAGCCTTCTGTTTTGAAGAAGGGTTTTAGTAACGGATCAGTTATTAATAATAGTAGTTCTCTATACCGCTATCAGATCGAAGATGTTCCGTGGGAAACGATGGCTGAAATGGGTCTTGACAGGGAAAAGTTGGAAGAGATTGGTGCTTTGGAAGCTCTGTTGAAAGGCTATAAAACACAGATGTTGATTCCGATACTTTTTCACGATGGAGAAAAGGTGAGTCAAATTGATTCACGTTTGCAGTTGCGGATAGATAATGATGGAGAATTGATCGTTAAGGTGCATCGGGTTTTTAAGAAAGTGGATTTCAGAAAGAAGTTTATGGGGCATAAGTTTACAAAAGAGGATAGGGTCAATCTTTTGACTTCTGGGAATATGGGAAGGGTAGTAGATCTTATTGATTCGGTTACGGGCGAGATAATTCCTTCATTGATAAGTTTGGACAGGCTGACCAATGAACTGATTTCTTCGAGGATGGAATTTGTACGGATGCCTGATATGCTTTGCGGGGTGAGATTAAGTTTGGAGCAAAAACAGGTGCTTCGTGAGGGGAAGGCTTTGTATATTGAAAATATGGTATCGAAAAAAGGAAAGCTTTTTTCTGCTATGGTGCAATTTAATACCTATAGGCAATGGGTGGAGTTTTTGTTTGAGAATAAATTTAGAAGTTCTGGTTTTAGCGAAGTACATCATTCTGACAGGGAAGTTCCTGCACATTTCAGAGGTGTTAAGCTTCGCAAATGGCAGATGGATAAGTTAAGGGCAGGGGAGACGGCTTATATCAAGGGATTGGAAAGCAAAAAAGGTAAAATGTATCAGGGATATATCCGATTTGATAGGGTAACAGGGAGGATTGAATTTTCGTTTAAGAATTCGAAGAAACAATAGGAGAGTCGTGAAGATGTTTGTGGACTCTGGAAGAAGGGAGTAAGTAAATTGATATAATTTTTTAGTAACCTGCAAGGTCTGTTGACTTTGCAGGTTGTTTTGTTTGAGTTTTAACATTGGAAATGGTTGAAGGAAAATCGGGCGGCAAAAATGCAATTCCTCCCTGTGGTAGGAAACGCATTTTTGCGGAATTTGGAGCAACCCCATTTCTAAAACATTGCGAGGCCTGGCTTACCTATGTTTTTTGAAAAAAGGTTGCGGAGATTTTGTTAATATAAGTCATCAATAAATAAAATTTTGTACAAAAGTTAAAATAATAATAATATACTACAATTAAAATTTGCTAAAATATAAGATTGTATCAACCCGTAATGCACAAACAATTTTTTTTTATATATTTGAAATCTAATGTTTTGAAATCTTTTCAGCACTAGAAAACTAATAACTTTAAACATCAATGAACTATCTTGAGATTAGCTCCTTTATCGAAGCTAAGAAAAAGCGTAAAATTTTTATTGAGGAGGAACTGCGTTATGTTAATACCCTTACTTCTCACATAAGAGCAAAAAAGCCAGTTAAGTGGTACAACAATTTTTACTACATTGTTAAAAGATCACTGTATATTACTTTAGCAATACTTTCGCTATTTACAGTAATAAGTAGTTTTACGCATCAAAATTTCTATTATAAGTATTTCTATCAACATTTTGATGGAATTATTTTCTCAGGTCTTAATGATACTTTCGGCACCCATCGCTCAATAAGTGTTTTAGAAACCAGCGCAGTAGATTCGCAAAAAATCGAAGCGATCGTAACCAAACCTATCAGGGCCGATATTCAAAAAAACATTAGTTCAAAAATTTATCATTATTCACTTCTTACAGCAAGAATAATGCTTCTGTCTGCTGGCTTTCTATTCTGGTATATTGCGAGGTTGACCAGAAAACTTCATTTAAAGAATAAATTAATTTCTGATTATTATCATTCTAATCTAACGGTTATGAATGTTTATAAAGAAGTTATTCAAGAGCAGAATTTTGAAATTGATTTTTTGACGAAAGCTGCAAAAAAATTATAGTAATCAAAATATAAAAATAAATATGGCAACAGCAGAATTTGTTAGAGGTGAAGACAATTACAGAATATATCGCAATAGTGATGGATTGCTTTTTAAAATGATCTTAGAAACTGAAGATGAATTATTAATTCAAGATATGAAAGGAGTACAAATTGGAGAATTTGAATTTCAGGAATTAGATTATGGCAATGGATACAAGATTATGAGAATGTATACAAACGAATATAAAAAAACAGGATTAGGTTCAGCTGCACTTTTATATTTTTTAGATATATACGGTGGACCACTTTATACTTCCGCACACGATGGTTTAACTCTTGACGATGGTAGTCATCTTACGGAAGATGCACCATCATTTGTTATGCATATGCAAGCAAAAAAAATCATTTCGGGTAGTAGCGATAGATTTGAGGATGATGATTCAGAACATGGTTTTTTAGATTTATGAGGATTATAGTTTTACAAGGTAGAGGTGATGTTGGAAAAACTTCAACGCTAAATGTTTTATACTATGACATCATTGCAGAAGGAGCAGTTATGTCTCCTAGAGTACCATTAGGAGGTGATGCAAATGATTTCGAAAGCATTGGAGATTTTAATGGAGAGAGAGTAGCGATTTACACAATGGGTGATTTTTCATCGCCACTTAGAGCTGCCATTTATAATTACAGCGCATTAGGAGTTGATGTTTTAATTTGTGCGATCAACACCAATTCTAAAATGGCGTGGGCTAATAGTGCAATTAATCATTTTAGCCACATCAGGCATCAGAAAACTACAACTGCTATAATGAGTACTCGAAGTGCCGTTAATCGTGCAGATGCAAGCATTTTATTTTCTTTAATTTAATATAACTACAAAAAACTAACACATGAAATTTTACGGTAAAATAGAAGAACTAAATAGTAAATTAAATGAACAGGGAATAATAGGAGAATGGAAAGAAGGAGTGGGTCATAGTAAGTTTAGCACAAAAGAAGGAGGGGTTTTATTGTGGTACGAAAACGGAACACTACTCTGCCAAGGCAAAGAGCATGCAAAGAATAAAATTTTAAATATTGTTAAAGATGCAGAAAATTGGGAATTAAATCAAGATCAAAAAATTGAGGATAAGCATTCAAATATCTTTGTTGTTTATGGTCATGATTTGCATAGTCGTGATCAATTAGAATTGTTACTGTCCAAAATTAATATTAATGATCCATTTATACTCGGTAAAACTAGTGGTAAAGGACTGACTATCATCGAGGCTCTTGAGCAACATCTTAGTAGAGATGGAGAAGCCAATGTTGGAATAGTTCTATTAACTCCTGATGATAGGGGTTATTCCGTTAAAGATGGTGAAAAAAGTATCCGTGGTCGAGCTAGGCAAAATGTAATATTAGAGATGGGTATGCTTTTATCAAAACTCGGAAGGGAACATACTATTATTCTTGTAAAAGGAAATATTGAACGTCCGAGTGACCTAGATGGTATCATATATTTGCAATATGAGAACCACATTAAAGAAGTTTTTGGTAAACTTTGTGATCGTTTAGAAAGTTTAGGTGTAGACATTGACCACAAAAAACTTACTAAGATATTATCATGAAAACCAAGAATAAATTTTATACTGTTTGGATTGGTAGACGTCCCGGAATCTATTCTTCTTGGGAGGAATGCAAACTTCAAATATTTGGTTTTGAAAATGCGGAATATAAATCATTTTCCACATACGATGATGCTGTAGAAGCTTTCAATTCTGATAGCAAAAATTATATTGGACTGAAGAATGAAAAAGTTTCTTTTGAAGACTTGGAAGAGGATGAAAAACCAATTAAAGATACTATTTGTGTTGATGGCTCTTGTAGTGGTAAAACTGGTATAATGGAATATCAGGGAGTTTCTTTTCCTGATCTACAAAAAGTTTTTAAAGCTGGGCCTTTTATTAGTGGAACTAATAATATTGCTGAGTTCTTAGCGATAGTTCATGCGTTAACAATATGTAAAAATGATCCTAAGATCAAAGGAATTTATTCAGATAGCAAAACCGCTATTGAATGGATAAAGAATAAAAAGGCAAAAACTAAGATTGAGGTGAGTAGCGCAAATTTACAAATATTGCAAATTGTCGATAGGGCTGAAAAATGGTTAATGAATAATGAAGTGTCAACTCCAATATTAAAATGGGAAACGGCTATTTGGGGAGAAAACCCTGCTGATTTTGGAAGGAAGTGATTTTTAATCATAGTTGATAAAGAAATATGGAAATCCAAACAAGAAATATTATCATTGATACTTCGTACTTCGTACAGAACATATTTGATTTTAATAAAATTGAGTTACAGAAGCTTCGTGATCTAATTGACAATGGTTCTGCGACTTTATATCTTACTGATATTACGATAGCTGAGGTGAATAAAAAGATTAGAGAATTATTACCTATAGCTTGGAAGAGACTTGATACTGGTGATGGGAAATATCTCAAACCAATACCAATTTTTAAAAAATTACTAAATCAGTACGACGAAGAAAGGGCAGTGGCAGAAGTTTTATCTTCTTTTCAAGACTTTTTGAAAATTTGGAAAGTACAAATTATAAGTAGCCAAGAAGTAAGTGCATTACATATTTATCATATGTACTCGGATCTTAAACCTCCTTTTAGTGATAAAAAAAAGAAGGAGTTTCCAGATGCATTTGTTCTAGAAGCAATTCGGATCTGGAGAGACAGGACAGATAAGTCAGCATATTTACTTTCAAATGATGAAGATTGGCGAAACTATATAGAAATTCATGAAATGAAAATATTAGGAGAATATCCAACTTTGTTTCATATTAGAGAACTTAGCCCATTTATTAATAGTATAATAAGAAGAGACGAAGAACTAAATGATCGGGTAAAATTTGCAGATAAAGTTTTAAGGAATAGCTGGCATAAAATAAGAGAGCGCGTACTAGAAGAATTTAAGTTTTTAGGATTTGATTCTGATGGTATTGATGATGAAGAAATCGACAGGGTTTATCCGTTAGATTGTCAGATTTTTGAAAGTGATATTCTAGGCACAATTGGCTACGTTGCTACTTACGAATTGTCATTAGAAATTGATGTGATTGTTAAATATTCAGTTCCGGATTATAGCAATGCCTTTTACGATAAGGAAGATGATAAATTTTATAATTTAAAATACGTAAGTGTATATTCCAAACAAACTCTGTTAGAAGATTGCACAATAGAGTTTACATACGAAGATGGAATTGAAAGTAATTTTAAGATTTCTACTTTGGAATTTAAAAATGATAATATCCGAATTCCTTACGATGAAGATGATTTTATAGATATCGAAGAATTGACTAAAGGTTTAAAAGTTCTAGTATGTGGTGTTCGAAATGGAGAATTTACCAATGACGGTTTAGGGTCTATGGAATTTGAAAATATTGAGATAGCTCAAGGTATCTTTCCGCAATTGGATATTTATAAGAAATCGGAGTTTTTTACCGCAGCATTAGGAAATAAAATTACTGAATCTTTAAGGTTTGAAACCTGGAAAGCAAATGAATATTATTTAGCTTGAGTGGTGGTGAATGGTATTGCAAATACATAATTTAACAGCTTATATTCAAGGTTGATTTTTAAAAGACAGGGAAGATTGAGTTTTGGTTTAAGAACTGAGAAGAATTAAATACGTTTCAGTTGCTACAACACTTTTATATACACAATATCTGATTATGGATTGATAATTTTCAAATTCTAATTAGGCACCTTAATTAACTATTTATCTATAAAAAGAATTAGATGTCCCTTTGTCGGGACAAAATAAAATTTCATATTATTGCTTGTTTTATCAAACTCATTATATATTCTAAATCCTTTGTATCAGAAACAACAATTTCATAATCTCCATTTCCCCAATGCCCAATAGAAGATACATCTCTAGAAATATTTTTCCGATCATCAAGCTGGCCTCGTTTAAGATTAATCCAAAACTTGAGGCTGGTTTTAAGGATACAGACATCTGTAAATATTTTTCCTTTTGATATAAAGCCTATTTCCTGTTTTTTTGGTTTGATGTCAGTGTCATTTCCCAAATTTAATATTGCCTCCTTATAAATTTCATATAATTCTTTTACATCATCATTTTTTGATTGTAAATGATCTTCTTCAGTATAAACTTTTATTTCTTTGGATACTTTGCTTATTTCTGAATTATCATTTTGCTGTACTTGTTTGATGCTCGGTGCCGACTTTGATTTTTTAATTTGGTTAATGACTATAACATCATTTTCAAAATGTTTGATTTCCCATAATTCAATAGCTAAATCTTTGAAATTAGAAGATTGTTTTTGAAAATCTGTAAACGAGGTTGAAACAAAAATAATTTTTGATTGAGACCAATCTATATCATTACGTTTTAGGTTTTCGTTTTGTGTCTCGTTGTATTCTACTATAAAATCTGCTTTATATTCCAACATTAGGTTAAGATAAGAAACACCCTGGTCAACCACACTATAATTTTGATTACGTTTGTACTCGATAATCACAAAAGCGTTACTTTCTTCATCAAAAGCTAATGTATCAATACGGTTACTCTTGATGGTAAATTCAGATTTAATCAATCTTAGATTGGTAATTAGTTCCAGATTTTGCTCAAATAGCTTTTGTATATCCTTTTCCAACTTAAAGTGTATTTCTTTAAGGGTGGAAAGTATTTGTTTGTTGTTTTTGAATAGATGCATTTTTTAATCTTGTGTAAATTATTATACAATATTTTTCGAGTTTACAGCTCCCATTAATCATAATTCAGTAAAGGAACATCATTTCCTTTCTTCATTCAGAAATGTTTCAAAGATCACTTGTATAACTTTATAGTATAAGCATCCTTGTCAAATTATTTAGCTTTTGTCTACATAATCTGTATATTTAGCTACCCAATATCATTTGTTCCACTTGTTGTTTTGCATTTTCCAAAATGTTTATAGCTTCTTGTTGTAACCCTTTTGCTTTATCTCTGGTAATTTGTATGTGATTGGCAATTTCGCTTTGCTTTTTTAAATCAAAATCTCCACTAGGTAAAATAGGAATGACAACATCCTGATTAAAATAATTTTGCATAATCAAGTTTCTAATCCCATTTGTTTGACTTTGCATTGATTCTGTAAGCTTTATGTTGTGTATTGTTTTTAAATAACAAAATAGATATTGAGGATTCAAATCATTTGCGTTTACTCTGATTTTATGAATAAAATTACTATATCCAATTGTATTATCTTCTATTATATCTTTTGTTAGAATGGCAATTCTACCAACAGGTTGATCAGGGCTTCCACCTGATTTCTCAATCAGTAAATCATTCTCACTTATATCAATTTTTGCTATTTTATCCTTTTTAATTAATCGATATTTTACTCTTGAATTATCAAGCTTTAGATTGTAGTTATTATCAAATTCTGTAGCCCTAATGACTAAACAGTTTTCGTATTCTTCAGAAGAGTTGTCTTCTGTATCCTCAATTCCCCAATCACCTGCAATGCTTTGAATTATAAATGACCTTAGTTTTCCAACTTTAAATTTCTCTAAATCTACGGCCTTGATTGCCTCTTTCAAACTTGTTGTAGTTCTGTCATATAATTTCGGATCTAATCTTCCACCCGTAACTTCATTTAATTGTGTTGTGAAAATTCTATTTTCCAGTGAATTATCTTTGTTTGGTAAAGTAATTCCCAACTCGCCTAACAAATAAGAATCTATACTTGCTAATAATTCTTTTACTTCGGCTTCTTTTTGTTGTTTTTTAATATAAGCAGTTTGATAAAAAGAAATGATTTTTTGTTGAATTTCTATAGGCGGTAGAGGTATTCTTAATGAACTAAGTAATTCAATACCGATACCAGACTGATTATTCCAATTCGTACAAATAGCATAAAAAATTTTATTTTTCTGATATAAATTGAATACAATCCATAAGAATTCAGATAACAGTAAATCATTTTTAGGTTTAATAACTGTTATATGATTAGAATATGTTAACTCTTTATTCTCTTTCAATATTGCAGTTTTACCCACTAGTTCCTGACTATTTGTATTATTAAATAACACATCACCAACTTTTAATTTATCAAAATTGTTGTTAGATGGTAAATAAACATTTCTTTCAAATTTAAGGAATCCATTCTCATCAATATTAGTAGGTCTTATTTGTATAACTCCGTTTTCATCAATAGCTTGATCTTGTTTTCCAGCGCCGATACCTGATTTAAGATTAGAAATCACTTTTCGTAGAATTACACTTCCGTATTTTCCAGAATTAAATTTTGTCAAGTCAGAATTATAATATAAAGGATCTGTACGACCTTCTAACTTAGAACGATTGATAAAAAATACTTTATTGGGGTTGCTATGTGATGAAATATTAGACATTGTGTATAAGATCGTATTCTTTAATGAGTAAAGCTGTTAAATTTCTAGTTACTATGCCTTTAATTGCACCATAATAAGCATCTTGATTATATGGAATATACTGTAACTTATCCATATCAAATGGTGGCATTTTTTTATCTTGTTCAGCTTTTATCAATATCATATGCTTATCTAAACCTTCGGCTAATCCAACTTCAAAAATTACGTTCTTATTACAACCAGTTATATCCGCAACAAAAACATCACATTCTTTAATTTTTTCAATTAATCTAGCATCAATACGTTTGCTTTTTCCCTGAAATCTCATAATAGGTATTAGTTCTATAGTGGTACTTATTTTTTTTGAAGCTTCTCTGCATACTTCCTTGAAAAGATTATTATACTCCGTCACTTCTGAGTGACTCCAATATGGCATCGCTACAAAAATCTTGAATATTCTTTTTAAATGTACCTTCTCAAATATTTGAATAATACTATCTGATGATATTTCTTTAATTTCAAAAATATGATTGTTTACAATCCACTTTTTAAACTTATCAAAAGTTTCCTTATCTTTTACAGTTTTTATATAGGTAAATGCCAACAATAGATTTTCATTGGTGTTCTCTCCTAAGTCCTTTTCTTTATAAAAGCTATCAATTTGCTGTATAGAATTTTGTATATCTGACACAGTTATGTCATTATTAAATTTTTCTGTACATTTTATACAAAAACTTTTTAAATTATTTTCAAGAATTGGTTGTATACCCAAAAAATTGTAATCTTTAATAGCTTCATATAGCTCTTTCGCTCTTAAAGCATGTTCACCGACAAGTTGTTTAATTTGTTCTTGAGAAAAAAAGTTGTTTTCAAAAATTGATCTAAGATTTTCTTCTGAACTAAGGGGTTGCGCTTTAGAATTAATTAAATGGAAAAAAGCAATTTCGTTTCTTTCTGCATCAGTTCCTTTAAATTGCATTAATATATTGAATGGAACTAAATAGTTTAGTGCTTCTAGTTCATCGGAATTCACTTTTTTGTCAGGATCATTGATATCTTCAATCAGTAAATCTACTGCCGAAAGTCTATGATTACCATCTATTCTAGATAAATATTTTTTTGTTTCGTCTTTAAAATCCAGAGCGATCCTCCTCAAAAGTGGGCTGTCAAACTTATCAGACTCCAAATAGTCTTTATAGTCTTTAGTAATTGTGTGAATATCTATTTCGTCTGAAAGCGCAATCTTCCCTCTGGGAGATCCATTTAAGATAGCGGGAATAGCTTGATCATCTCTAAAAAATAGATTTAGAGTTATTTCAGGGAAAAATCGAAATTCTCCATTTCGTAAGAAATTTAAAATTTCTTTACTCCTTTTTGTATCAACAGGACGTTGATAACTGTCTTTTGCATATGATAATTTAGCTAAGTCTTCAATGCGAGCAAAGCCTCTAAAGCATAAGGCTCCCCCAAAAATATTTTCTATTACCCCTCTTAGTATCATATCTCTTTATTTTCTATAGAATTAATAAATTTGGTAAGTTCTTCTCCAATAAAATCTAATTCATTAACAACTGTTTTCTTGCCTGTCGCATCGTAACCTATTTCTTCTGCAATTGCCATAAAAATTGGATAATCCGGTAGTCTTCTCTGTTTTTCTAATAAAAAAGTCTCTTGTAATTCTTCTTTAAGATCGTTCACTTTGCTACTGAAATTATCCTGAATTTCCTTTTTATCATCGGCCATCTCTTCATTCAATACTTTTTTGTCAAGTGTGGGATTTTTTTCTTTATATTGTTTTTCGAGAAATTTTATGGCTTCTTTCTTTTCTTTTTCATATTCCTTTACTCTTTCCTTGTAATCCGTATTTAAAAGCAAATCAAACTTGGAAGTCTGTTTTATTTCTTTAATTCGTTCTGTTGTAGTGAGGCTGTGTTTTTTAAGAAATAACACAGAACTTTTAACACCTGCTCCTGTAGCTGCAAAAGCTGTTTGTGGCATAGAGACGACTGCAACAATTCTAAACATTTCTTCAATATGATCACGAACGTACTGCAAACTACTATTAGTCAAGATACCGTCAGGTATTACTATAGCTAAATAACCTTCTTCTTTTAAAAAATTATAACATTGCTCAATAAATAGAACTTCTGTACTTTGATTTTCTCGGTTTGTTTCAGGTTTTGCAACTACTGCTAACCAATCCTCTTCTTTTTTTCCAAGATTGTATGTTTTTAAATAGGCTTTTTCTGTCTGTCTTATAATACTTCCAAATGGAGGATTTGTTATAATAAAATTAAAATGATTATACTTAAATCCTTTATTACTAGTGTTTTTTTCAATTTCTTCTGGGCGTAGCAAGCCATCAGATGTAATTACATTGGTATGTCCATCATCGTGAATAATCATATTCATTTTGGCAGCTCGGGAAATCTGTTCATTAATTTCAATACCGTAAAGATTTTTTTCTGCGAAATCGTGCCAATATTTGTAATGCTTCTGATTTTGCTTTACATCTGTTTTGTAATTAGGATATAACTCGTCTGCCTGTTGTCTGATTTTGTTTAGTGCATATAATAAGAAGCCACCACTACCGCAAGAAGTATCTAAAACATACGAGTCGTTTTTCATAGGTAATACACTTACTGCAAACTCCACAATAGGCCTTGGTGTAAAATATTGGCCAAAGTTCCCTCTAAAGAACTCTCCCATAAATGTTTCAAATGCCCTTCCTTTCGCATCCAAATCCGTTTCTCCTATATTGATATCCTGTAAATATCCTACTACTGTTCTTATCTTTTCAGGAGATAACCGAATATTATCTTTAAAAACTTCGGGGTCTTTCTTTCTTCCTTCTTCATAAAGTTTTTTAATACGTTCTGTAAGGCGTTTGTTTTCTTCATTCTTAATTGAATTGCTTAAGTCGTCTTCTCCTAATTTCTGATAATTTTTTATCTCTGTAGCATCTACAGTGATAATTTGGAAATCATACGGGGTTCCTGCTATTCTGTCTTTTTTCTCATCCCATATTTTACAGAATATCAATTTATCCAATTCATCAAATGCTTCTGATGGATTTAATTGCCCTCCTCCCCAAAGAGAATCATGAGCCTGTTTAAATCTTCGTGTTAAGTCCGCTTCGTGTATTTCTTCCAAATCAAAAAAACGTTGCTCACCTGTTTTTATCTTTAAAGATTCAGCATCATACACATATTTATAGTTAGCTAATCTTTCTACACCACACTGTGGTATGTCAGGAAGTGTAACTCTTGAATGTTTCTTTTTATTAACTTCAAAATATTCATTCTTGTCTAAGGAAGTAATCCACACAAATTTTACATCGTTAGGCATCGCATAGGCATAACTATATGCTTGCTCTACAGCCTGTAAAAATTCTAGCTCACTTATTTCCGGTTTTTTACATTCAACTAAAATATGTGGTTCCTCACAAGCATCATCATTATAAACAACTATATCTGCTTCTTTCGTGTCTACACCCATTTTTACAGGATGAAACATTTTAATTCTTTCAGGCTTATAACCATATTCTAAAACGAGTTTTAAAAAGGTTTCAGCCTGAACCTTTTCTTCAGCATAGGTATAATTGCGAGGCCGGTGATAGTTTTTATAAGAAATTGATTTTTTATCAGCAGAAATATTAATCAACTTTTTCAAAACACCTTGGTCAATAAGACTCATAATTTTATAAATTTTTAATTTAACTATATCTTCAGATATATAGTCTCTATTATCTAAATATCAAAAATCGGTTCTAATTATTGTGTTAATTAGAACTAATATATAAATTTTTAGAATCTGTAAAAATGCGAATTTAATCTATTTTATTAAAAATATGAATAATACATATTATAAAAATTAAAGTATAGAATAATAAGAAAATTACTATTGTTGATGGAATTTTTAATTTCTCTCTCTCTCATTGTAAATACATTTTTACAATTTCCCCAATATCAGCACAATATTTTCATATTGTAGATATTTTATTAAATTAGTTCATTCTTATGTTTATCAGATGAGTTTTCATAACCCATTATTGTAAACATTACAAACAATAAAGCCCAACTCTCGTCAGCATTTATTCATCTGATTCTGAAGAATATTCTTTAAATTCAAAAGCGTCTTGACTATCGTGATCTCTTCATGTTCTTTGCTATAGGATATTATATTCGGCAATTAATGGATGAATTTTGTCATTTATAATTAATTTCGTGCTAAATTTTAAAATTCTTTAGTATTTGCAATACTGTTTTTTTTGATTTTTTTGGTGAATTGCTACAATAATTTAAAGTACCATTTTTAATAATCAATGCCGCTACCGGAAGTGCTATTCCCAGAGAAACGTCGTATTTGCTAGTTATAAGCGAACAGATACTAACTACTAAATTACGTATGTCACCAGTAATTAAATCTTTTAACCATTCTTGTGGCTCTTTAGTTTTGCGATCACACAGAAATTCATGAAGTTCAAATTTAAAAGCTTTCCAAAATTTTCTGCCTATTTCTGGATAGGGAGCAGAAAATTTTATATTACCTTCAACATACTCATATTTTAAACCGATGCCAAGTTGCATCTCCCAAAATGAACTACCAAGACTAGCATTTTGAATTTGTTCAATATCTTCTTTAGTTATCTCTTTCTTTGACATAGTAATGATTTTTCTCTCGTTTTTAATGGTTAAAACTAAGCTAGTTTGTTTACATTCCAAATTTTGCTCAAGTCAATTAAGCCTATTGTCTGTTATTATTTAATATTGCCAAGTGCATGTTTCCAGATGAATTTAATTAGCATTGCAAAAGTTTAAATGGTACCCATATTATATAGCATTGAAAATTTTATTATTTTTTAAACTCTAATACTAGATCATTGTCGTCCTTTAATACAAGTTCTTTTTGCTTTTTATCAATGGTAATGTACAGTTTTCTATGCGGCTTGTCATCGAACTTTTTGATTAGAGAGGTTAAATTATCATTTGGATAATTTTTGTAATGATCATCAAAAGCATCTAAAATCTTTGAATTCGCTTCTTTCCATTCTTCAATTGTTAAAGAATTTGAAAATAATAACTTTACAACTCGATCATTTTTAGTCTGTAATTCTACAGATACTGAAAAAGAATTATTATATTTTTTAGATAATTTTTCGGTTGATTTAGATGAAGCCATTACTGAAAAATTGAATTCTTTTCCTTTCTCTAGAAAGCTACCAATGAAATTTTTTAACAATACATAATGGTCTTTGCCTGCTTCCGTTAGAAAACCTTCAAAGTAGGGTTTTAGTATACAGACACCGAACACGGTTGGAATGATCCATTCAAAAGCATTAAACATCGAACCCTCTTGATTTTTATGAGTTATAATATTTAAACTGGGATGCTTAATTGCTTCCATTTCTTCAGCTACTTTATCTTCTGAATAAAAGGATGGAAATCTATAAATTAGTGCAGGTATATCTTTGTTCATAGAATGTTATTAACAGTTAATCAAATATATGAAAATCAAACTTTCTAACAACCTTCGTAATTAGCCAATAATAACTGATCCTAACACTTGTGTCAGGATTTGGTGAAAATTTGAGTAGATAAAGATTTGAGAATCAATCTTCCGATTAATGACTTATGTTGCGAAATTTTTCTTTTGCTTCAATTTCTAAATGAATATAGAAGTATTCTTTTACAGCTATTATTTTTTTTAAATAACAAGGGAAACCTAAAATATTTTAAATCTTGTTAGGAACGCTTTAATTGTGATAATTTAAAATATTCATCTATATCAAAATTAAAAAATCCAGATGATGTCAAAATTTTAGCTCTTTATATTTCCAAAAAAATCTTCTAAACTTATTTCTTGCTTTTTACAAATTCTAATTAAAGTTCTTAGAGACATATTGTAGTCTGTCTTTGATGTCCCTAATGCGATATTTTTAATTCTTCTTGCAGTACTTTCTTCGATGCCACATTTGGATGCAAACTCTCTCTGTGATTCGGCCTGTGAAATCCAGTTAGTATAAATGTATTTACAAATATTAATAATTACGTCTTTCTCATCGTCCATGATAACAAATTAAGAGAAAGAGAAAAAAAATATTGCGGTTTTCTGTGCGCAATAGTAAAATATTATTATATTTGTAAAATAAGTTACTGAAGTGTAACTTTGCGATACTTCAAAGAAATTTAGAAGCTATTGCTTAGAATCTCATTCTGAAAACTGGTAATTTAAAGTATACGAGAGGATAAGTACAATAGCTCACGACCGCGGCGTGAGCTCTCTTATCTGTATACAAGGTATACCAGTACCTCAGAATGGATATGTAGAGCTTCACGCTGTTTTTATTCTCAATGCTGTCCGCTTTTCTCTACAATTATTCTAAGCCGCTTCCTCAAGATATAGTATCAGACTGTACGATACAATGGGGTGTACAACTCATTGCGGCTTTTGAAGCTTACACGGGACACAAATTTCATTCATATTAATTTTTTAAGATGTGCTGGGGCAGGAGGTTTTGCTATGTCTTTAATGAGACTTCCTCCCGAGCATCATCGCAGTGAACTATGTCTATGCTAAAAATAAAACTGAATTTTTAAGAAACAGAGAGTATTAGATAGAAGAAACTAGCCATAGAAACAAGAAAGCCCTCTACGCACAAGTATATTGGAAGTATGACAGTGCAGAAGAGAGCCTAAAATTTAACGAATTAAATCTTTTCAAAAGTATGAAAAAAAACTTTTGCAGCCTAGGCCATCTCCCAATGGTTTTTGGCTTCACCGTGCTCATTTCGGGCATAGCCATAGGGCAGACCCGGGTCATCACCGGCACTGTCACAGACAACAGCAAACCCGTCCCCGGTGTTTCGGTATTTCAGAAGGGCAGCTCGGCCATCGCCGTCAGCAATGCTTCGGGCACCTATCAGGTTCAGGTCAACGGCGACAATCCCGTTATCATCTTTAAACATCCAGACTATCCGGAGCGACAGGTTACTTTAGGCAACCGCATCACCGTCAATGTCTCTTACGGCGGTCAGGAAAAAGAAATAGAAGAAATCGTCCTCAATGCAGGCTACTATAAGGTCAAGGAAAGAGAAAGCACCGGCAGCATCGCCAAAGTCACCGCCAGAGAGATTGCCAACCAGCCGGTCAACAATGTCCTTTCCTCACTGCAGGGCAGAATGGCAGGTGTTACCATTATCCAGAGCACCGGTACGCCCGGCGGAGGATTTGATGTGCAGATCCGTGGCAAAAACAGCCTTCGGACTTATCAGACTGCGGCCTTCAATGGTAACAGCCCTTTATATGTTATAGACGGTGTTCCCGTTCCGGCTTTAAACGAATACAAATCCGGCCTTTCCAACGGCACCATTCCCTATGGTGATATCAATCCGCTGAGTGCCATCAGCCCAGAGGACATCGCTTCCATCGAAGTCTTAAAAGATGCCGATGCCACCTCCATCTACGGTTCCAGAGGCGCCAACGGCGTGGTGCTGGTCACCACCAAACGGGGCAGCAAAGGAAAAACAGTGGTGAAGCTTAACAATTCTTATGGGATCGGGCAGTTCGCCAATCTCCCCAAGATGATGTCTACAGAAGAGTACCTCAAAATGAGGCGGCTGGCCTTCAGCAATGACGGCATCACCACTTATCCCACAACCGCTTACGATGTCAACGGACGGTGGGACCCGAACAGGTACACCGACTGGCAGAAATACTTCGTCGGCAATACCGCGGAATACAGCAGCACTCAAGTCGGTATCTCCGGCGGCAGTGAGAATACCAGCTTTTCCATTTCAGGCACCCACAATGAGGAGACGACCGTTTATCCGGGCGATTACCGGTACAAGCGGAATAACTTCAATGCCAGTATGGAGCACCAGAGCACCGACCGGAAGTTCAAAGCTGCGTTTAGCGCGAACTACTCCCGGCAGAAAAACCTTTTGCCACCGCGGGATTTCAATCAGATCTATGCATCCGTAGTGCCAAATGCACCGGATCTCTACAAAAACGGACTGATCAACTGGGAAAACAGCACCTTCCGAAATCCTATGGGCGAAGCCAGCAATACATTCACCGGTACCAATGAAAACCTGACCGCCAACCTCACGTTGGATTACCAGCTCGGTTACGGTTTCAGCGTCAAGCTCAACAGTGGCTATGTCGACAATGAGTCCAAAGAAACCCAGATCTACCCCAAAACACAGTACGATCCGGCGTACAACATCGGCAGTGAACGGTCTACGCTGCGCAAAGCAACAATGACGAACAGCAGCTGGATCCTCGAACCCCAGCTGAATTTCGAAACAAAAAGAGGCGACCACCACTGGACAGCCCTTGTGGGAGGCTCTTTCCAGGAGCAGAAATCCGATAACATCACGCTGATGGGTATGAATTTCCCATCCGATGACCTGATCTACGATATCTCATCCGCAGCCACGCTGACGGCCGAGAATGCCTACCAGTTCACCTACCGTTATCAGGCAGTCTATGCCAGGTTGAATTACGGTTTCAAAGACCGCTACTACCTCAACCTTTCGGGAAGGCGTGACGGTTCCAGCCGTTTCGGTCCTGACCGGAGGTATGCCAATTTCGGCGCAGTCGGGATGGCGTGGCTCTTCTCCAAAGAAAGTTTCCTGAAGGACAAAAGCTGGCTCAGTCTGGCCAAGTTGCGAGGCAGTTACGGAATAACCGGCAATGACCAGATTGGAGATTACCAGTTTATGGATACCTATTCGACCAATGGCAGTACCTACAATGGTGTAACAGTGCTAAATCCGACCAGACTCTTCAACAAAGATTTTGGCTGGGAGGTGACAAAGAAGCTGGAAGCAGCATTGGAATTGTCAATGTTTAAAGACCGCCTCTTTTTCAGTGCCGCCTATTACCGGAATCTCAGTGACAATCAGCTGTTGGGAATCAAGCTGCCTGCCACCACAGGATTTCCGTCCATCTTGGGCAATATGAATGCTGAGGTCCTGAATACAGGAACCGAATTCGTGCTGCAGTCACAGCTGATAGGCAAAGAAAACTGGTCATGGTCACTCGCCGTGAATATGACTTTTCCAAAAGACAAGCTTCTGAGCTTCCCTAATCTGGACAGTTCCACCTATCGGAACTATTTTGAAATCGGCAAATCCACTTCCCTCAGAAAACTGTACCAGTACAATGGCATTGATCCCGTTACGGGACTGTATACCTTTGAGGACTTCAACAAGGACGGCGTCATCAACACGGCAGACCGTCAGGTTACCAGAGAGCTCAACCACTATTGGTATGGCGGTATCCAGAACAACCTCCGTTACAAAAACTGGTCGCTGAATGTTTTGCTTCAAATCTCCAGGCAGAACCTTTCCAACCTGTATGCAAGTGACGGTTACATCGGACTGATGAGCAATAAGTCACGGGTGTTCCTCGATTACTGGACACCAGACAATTTAGATGCACAGTTTCAGAAGCCATCTTCAGGCGCGAATGTGGCAGCATCGAATGCCAATTCGCAGTTTCAGCAGAGTGACGCTACGGTGTCAGACACCTATATGCTCAGGCTCAAAAATGTGGCACTCAATTACAAGCTGCCTTCGGCAGACGGCCAGCGTTTCAATACGATGCTGTTTATTCAGGGGCAAAACCTGCTCACATTTTCAAACTATAAGGGCATCAATCCCGAATTCAACCTGGCAGGATTTGTCAGCCCGCTCAGAATGATTTCCGTGGGGATCAACCTTACTTATTAACACCAATACATCTGAAATGAAAAATATATTGATTACCATCAGTACAGCCCTTTTAATATGCGGCTGTTCAAAATTCACAGAACTGGATCTCCCTCAGGATCAGATCACACGCGATTATATCTTTAAAGATGAAGGCCTGGCAAATTCAGCTATGGCAGGCATTTACAGGTCATTGGAAAGTTCAGGTTTTGTATCCGGATCATCAACCGGTGCCCAGAGTTACCTGAGCTGTTATACCGATGAACTCACTTCCTATGCTTTGGCCGGAACCGATACATCGCAATTTTTCAGCCTGACGCACAATGCACTGACGCCTACGGTCAATAGCTTGTGGACGGTCAGCTACAACCAGATTTACAATATCAACGCCATGGTCGAAGGCCTGGAACAGTCCACGCAGCTCAGCCAGGCGTTCAGGCATAAGCTCAGGGGCGAAGCGCTGTTCCTCAGATCGATGGTGCACCTGTACCTGACCAATACCTATGGCGATATCCCGTTTATCAGCACGACGGCTTATGAGCAGAACCAGCAGGTCCGCCGCCAGCCGCAGGCTGAGGTGTATGCAAAGATCAAAGCAGACCTGACGCAGGCTGCTATTGATCTGCCTGCGACATTGCCCAAAGGGAGCAGGGTTAAACCCACCAAGATGGCTGCCTACGCTTTGCTGGCAAGACTTTCTTACTACCAGGAGCAGTGGGATGATGCGGTACGTTACAGCGGCCTGGTTATCAACTATGCGGATTACGGGATGGAAATGTCCGTCGACCGGACCTTCCTTAAAGACAGCAGCAGTGCGATCTGGCAGCTGATGCCTTCTACCGCCACTTCGGCCACCCAGCAGGGTAATTTTTTCGTTCTCAGGGCGGCACCACCGGCCAGGGTTGCTTTATCACCGGCTTTTATCGCGGGTTTCGAAGCCGGAGATCAGCGGCGTACCAAATGGGTAGGGGAGATCAAGGACAGTCAGGGCAAGTCCTACTATTATCCGTTCAAGTACAAACAGTTTACGGTGGCGACGGTCTCCTCAGAATATTCTGTGATCTTTCGTGTTGAGGAACTGTATCTCATCCGTGCAGAAGGCTACATCAAACAGGGACAGAGCGAACTGGCGAAGAATGACCTCAATAAACTGCGTTTAAGAGTCGGTCTTGCAGCTATAACCGGGGCTGACCAAAACATTCTGCTGGCTGCCGTTCAAAAAGAACGCCGGTACGAGCTCTTTACCGAGTTCGGCCACCGGTTCTACGACCTTAAGCATTTCAAAACTATAGATCAGGTGATGACTGCTGTCAAACCGAACTGGAAAACGACTTACAGTCTCTGGCCGGTTCCCGAACCTGAAATGTTGTTTAATCCTAACCTTAATCCCCAGAACAATGGTTATTAAAAAACTGCTTTTGCCCGTTATCCTGTGCTGCCTGAAAATGAGCGGCCAGGATAGTCTGGCTATTGCAGAGACCAATCAGTATTATGAGCGCTTTTTTGTTACGGACGTCAAAGATATCAGTCCGTCAGGCAGGCATATGGTTTTACTCAACAGGAACCAGTACGGAAAGGAGGATTTTAAGCTGGTCAATACCATTACCCAAACGACAGCCAGCATTTCAAAAGGGAGCTCTTACCACTTTTTAAATGATGATCAGCTGCTGATCAAAAGCTACGATAAAGTATGCTTTATGCATTTAAAAACTAAAAAATTGAGTGCTGTCAAAGGCAACTTTGTAATCAGACTTGTCAATTTGTGGCAAGAGGTTTTGCTGTTCACTCAGAAGGACAAACGTCTTAGCAAATACAGCGCTGATGGCTCGAAAGTATGGGAGCGATCGGATGTCGAACGGTACGAGCTGGATCGGGATGAAACAACAGCCGTCAGTTTCGGAGGGCAGAAAGTGACAAAAACAGACTTAAGGACAGGCAAATCCGTAAGTGTTCCGGTCAATGGGAATATTAAAGCATTGCAGATAAGTACCAGACATATAGTAGGATTTCATCCAACTGAGCAAAGTATTGATTTACACATTTGGGATAAATCCTTAAATCACCATCAGGTACAGCGATTAGATATACCGGAGCATCTAGTTTTTGCCAAAGGCCGTATGAAGCAATTGGAACTTAAAAACGAAACATACATATGGGTGCCATTGGAAGCTGTTAAACAAAGAAATACAAAGTTGCCGGCAGCTGCGCCAAGCATTTCTTATACGACTAAGAGAGATCCTTACAGTGCGTCATCTGGCGCTGGCATCTACAATATAAAATCACACGAATGGCAATGGCTACCCGCCCAAAGCGTTGAATCAGATATCCAGATACCGCTGAACCAGAAGGGA
>Ga0308164_10000609_pt1 | contig 53129 bp, 48 predicted proteins | sample PhyTR2_FD_201031 | JGI IMG/M metagenome (GOLD analysis project Ga0308164, IMG submission 201031) | Phyllosphere microbial communities from UC Gill Tract Community Farm, Albany, California, United States - DLSLT.R2 | ecosystem: Host-associated > Plants > Phyllosphere > Unclassified | place: USA... | reverse complement strand
CCAAATTCAACCCAAGCGCTGCCGAAGGCTTGGACCTGGTGTTCGGTTTCCGCATCGACGACACCAAGAACTTCTCCCTGGTGGTCAAAGACAAGACCTGCGAACTCAAAGAAGGCGAAAACCCAGACGCCCAAGTCACCCTGGTGATGGACAGCGACACGCTGGAAGGCATCGTCGACGGCACCACCGACGGCATGCAGGCGTTCATGGGCGGCAAGCTGCGCACCGAAGGCGACATGATGCTGGCGATGAAACTGAGCGAACTGTTTCCGGCCTGATAAGTCGATGTTCAAAGAATCCCGCCCCCCGGCGGGATTTTTCGTTCAACCTGGCGGCCTCCGACTAACCGGATACCGGCCTTAATCCCCTCAAGCCTTCGGCGCAACACTTAATAACAACGCCACCAATGCACTCCACCCGGTTTGGTGTGACGCCCCCAGGCCGCGGCCGGTTTCGCCATGGAAATATTCGTGAAACAACACCAGCTCACGGCTGAGGGGATCAGTCTCCAACTGCGCATACCCCGCCATCGACGGGCGTGAACCGTTTTCATCCAATAGAAACAAGCGAGTCAACCGCTGGCTGAGGCCGTCGGCCACTTCTCCCAGTGACGCCAGATAACCGCTGCCCGCCGGGTACTCCACCGAAAAGTGATCGGCGTAATAACGCTCAAATTCGCGCAGCGACTCGATCAGCATGTAGTTGATGGGCATCCACAACGGCCCGCGCCAATTGGAATTACCGCCGTACAGCCGCGAGTCGGATTCACCTGGCTGGTAACGCGCGCACAACATATCGCCATTTATCTTCAGTGCCAGGGGTTGGTCCGCGAACGCCTTGGATAGTGAGCGCACGCCAAACGTTGAGAGAAACTCGTCGTCAGCCAGCATGCGCCGCAGCAGATCCTTGGTGCGTTCGCCACGCAGCAGCGCCAGCAACAGGCGATTGCCCTGTCCCGGCTCGTTCCAGCGCGATACCAGTGCGGCCAAATCGGGCCGGTGGTGCATAAACCCCAGCAGGCGCTCGCGTAGCCCAGGCAAACCTTCATGCTCGCGTTGCTCCAACACCAGCACGGCGAACAGCGGCATCAGGCCGACGATGGAACGCAGGCGTACCGGTTCGTTCTGGCCGTCTGGGCGACGCAGCACATCGTAGAAGAACAGGTCCTGCTCATCCCATAGGCCTTCCTGGCTATCGTCGACCCGGTTGATGGCACCGGCGATATACAAGAAATGCTCGAAAAATTTCACCGCAATATCCACATACACGGGATTGCGCTTGGCCAACTCCAGAGCGATACGCATCAAATCCAGCGCATAGGCCGCCACCCACGCCGTGCCGTCGGCCTGATCGAGCTGATAGCCAGGCGGCATCGCAGCCGAGCGATCGAACAGGGCGATGTTATCCAGGCCCAGGAAGCCGCCCTGGAACAGATTGCGCCCCTCAGCGTCCTTGCGGTTGACCCACCAGGAAAAATTCAACAGCAGCTTGTGGAAAATCCGTTCAAGAAAGTCCAAATCACCGATACCGGTCAGCGCCTTGTCCTGCTGATACACGCGCCAACTGGCCCATCCATGGACCGGCGGGTTGGCATCGTCGAAACGCCATTCGTACGCCGGCAATTGGCCGTTGGGATGCATAAAGCGATCTTTGACCAGCAGTAACAACTGGTGCTTGGCATACCCCGGATCGATCAACGCCATGGCAACGGCCTGGAACCCTTGGTCCCAGGAGGCATACCAGGGGTATTCCCAAGTGTCGGGCATGGTCAGGATGTCGAAATTGGACAGGTGCCGCCAATGGCTATTGCGCAGGTGCAAGCGCTCGGGCGGCGGCGCAGGTTGGGTGGGATCGCCGTCGAGCCATTGGTTGACGTCGAAGTAGTACAGCTGTTTGGACCAAAGCAACCCTGCCAGGGCCTGGCGCTGCACATTGCGCGCGTCTGCGTCGCTGATGCCGTGTTGCAATGCCGCGTAAAAGTCATCCGCTTCCCGGCGGCGTTGTTCGAACAGTTTGCGGGCATGGACCTGGGGCGCTTCCACGGGGGCGAAGCGCAGGTACAGGGTCTGGCTCGCCAGCCCTGGCAGATCGAGGATGAAACGCGCGGCGACCTTGGTGCCGGCGTCGCGACGAATCGCCGAATGCGCCGCGTTCACCACGTAATCGTTGATGCCATCCTTGAACGGCCCCGATGCTGGCTGCCCATCGAGGCGAGTGGTGTTGCTCTCGTTTTCGCAGAACAGCCACTCCAGCCCGTCCTGGCCCCAGGCGCTGAGCCAGCGATCCGGCAATGCAGGATGACGCGCCAACACCCGCTCGCCGTCCAGGCTCAACCGTGGCTTGGGTGCATCGAAGGTCCAGCTCCAGTCATTGCGCGCCCACAACTGAGGCAGCACCTGCAGGCGCGTCGGCTGCGGCGAGCGGTTATGCACGATGATGCGCATGAAAATATCGTCTGGCTGGTGCTTGGCGTATTCGACGCTGACATCGCAATAACGGTTGTCCTCGAACACCCCGGTATCGAGGATTTCATACTCAGCATCGCCCAAGCCTCGTCGGGCGTTCTCGGCGACCAAATCATCATAGGGGAACGCTGCATGCGGGTACTTGTAGAGCATGCGCATGTAGGCATGACTCGGCACGCCATCGACGAAAAAGTACAGTTCCTTGACGTCCTCCCCGTGGTTGCCTTCAGCGTTGTTCAGGCCGAAAAGACGCTCCTTGATGATCGGGTCGCGCTCGTTCCATAGCGCCAGGCCCAGGCACCAATGCTGCGCCTTGTCGCTGAACCCGGCCAGACCATCTTCGCCCCAGCGATAAGCGCGGCTACGTGCGTGATCATGGGGAAAGAAACGCCAGGCATCGCCGTCGGCACTGTAGTCCTCTCGTACCGTGCCCCACTGGCGCTCACTTAAATACGGGCCCCACACGCGCCAGGCATCGGCGCCCTCACCCACCAGGCGCTGGCACTCGATCGTTTGCAGAATAGATGCGGTCATCCACCCCTCCAACAGGCACTGGTTGGCGGCCAGTGTAGAACCCATCCCCGTATCAATGCACATGAACTCGGTTTTACCTTGACTCATTCGTTTGCAGAATGAAGTCCAGAGGATTCTTCGTTTGCAAGCCGCCTCGGGGCTCAACAAAATCCGGACAACGGCCACGCCCTCTTTCATTGTCATCAGGAATTTTTCTATGCCAGCCAGCGCCCATGTCAGCCCCGACGAGATCCGCAAGGGTTTTTCCAAGGCCATGTCCGAGATGTACCGCGCTGAAGTCCCGCTGTATGGCGCGCTGATGGAGCTGGTGGCGCAGGTCAACGCGCAGACGCTGGAGGCTGATCCGCGGCTGGCACAGCACCTGCAGCGCACCGGCGAGATGCAACGCCTGGATATGGAACGCCACGGCGCGATTCGCCTGGGCACGGCTGCCGAGCTGGCAACCATCCGCCGTTTGTTCGCGGTTATGGGCATGCAGCCGGTGGGTTATTACGACCTGACGCCGGCGGGCGTGCCGGTGCACTCCACGGCATTTCGTGCGGTGCATGAAAGCGCGCTGCAAACCAGCCCGTTCCGCGTGTTCACCTCGCTGCTGCGCCTGGAACTGATTGAAAATCCCGACCTGCGCGCCTTCGCCGAAAACGCCTTGGCCAAGCGCTCGATCTTCACCCCGGGCGCCCTGGCGCTGATCGAACAAGCGGAGCGAGACGGTGGCCTAAATGTCGAGGATGCCGATGAATTTATCCGACAGGCCCTGGAAACCTTCCGCTGGCACCACACCGCGACCGTCAACGCCGCACAGTACCAGCAACTCAGCGACCAACACCGCCTGATCGCCGACGTGGTGGCCTTCAAAGGCCCGCATATCAACCATCTCACTCCGCGCACGCTGGACATCGACCAGGTGCAAGCGGCCATGCCCGGCAAAGGCATCACACCCAAGGCCGTCATCGAAGGCCCGCCACCCCGCCAGTGCCCGATCCTGCTGCGCCAGACCAGCTTCAAAGCCCTCGACGAACCCATCGCGTTCACCGACGCCCAAGGCAGCCACAGCGCACGTTTCGGCGAAATCGAGCAACGCGGCGTCGCACTCACGCCCAAGGGCCGCGCGCTGTATGACCGACTGCTGAACGCCGCCCGCGATGAACTGGGGGCGTTCCCCAGCGAGGCGAACGCCGGGCGCTATGGTCAACTGCTGGCGCACCATTTCCAGGCCTTCCCCGACACCTACGCGCAACTACGCGAACAGGGCCTGGCCTACTTTCGCTACTTCGCCACTGCGCAAGGCCTGGCGGCACGCGGCAACCCCACACAACCCCGTACCCTGCCGGAGCTGATCGACGCAGGCCATATCGATGTGGAACCGCTGGTGTACGAGGACTTCCTGCCGGTCAGCGCGGCGGGGATCTTCCAGTCGAACCTGGGGGACGCTGCGCAAAGCCACTACGCAGCCAACTCAAACCAGGCTGAATTCGAAAAAGCCCTCGGCAGCCCGACGATTGATGAATTGAAGTTGTATGGGGAGACACAACAGCGGTCGGTGGATGAGTGTATGCGGGCGTTGTTGGAATAATCGCTGCCTTTCAAACACTTCGGGACAAACGATGTAGGAGCGAGCGTGCTCGCTCCTTGGTTCTGCTCAGCCCAACTGCGCCACAATCTTATCTTTGACCAACAAGCGTTTTTTCTTCAGTTTCTCCACGTCTTCATCGCTGGCACTTGCTCCTTCGGCCTTTACCACTTCCGCGTCGGCGACGTCGTATTGGTCGAGCAGCGAATCCAGGCGTTTGTCACTTGCCCTGCGTTCGTGAACGGCCTCCTTGCTCAACCCCAAATCCTGATACAGGTCGTGTTTCACTGGCATGGCGTACCTCCGCATGTTGATCGATGGCTTACGCCCTTGAAGCTAGACCATTCTCACGGGCTTTGTCATGTCTTGGGTGAATCTTGCCCCGTTCGTCGCGGCAGGTGAGATGAGATCAAACCTTTTACGCCGCCCTGCCCTCCACTGCAGATCGCAACCCGAGGGAGACCGGTTCATGACTCATCCAGCCACTGCTGTCGACACTCAATGCATCAACACCCTGCGTACGCTGGCGATGGATGCCGTGCAGAAGGCCAATTCCGGCCATCCCGGCACGCCCATGGGCCTGGCGCCGGTGGGGTATACGCTGTGGAGCCGATTTTTGCGCTACCACCCGGAGCAGCCTGATTGGCCTAACCGAGATCGCTTTGTGTTGTCGGTGGGGCATGCCTCGATGCTGTTGTATTCGCTACTGCACTTGGCCGGCGTGGTGGAGGTTGATGCCCACGGTCAGCGCACCGGCCAGCCGGCGATCAGCCTGGACGATATCAAGCAGTTCCGCCAAGCCGACTCGAAGACGCCGGGGCACCCGGAATACCGCATGACCACCGGTGTCGAGACCACCACCGGCCCGCTGGGCCAGGGGTGCGCCAATAGCGTCGGCATGGCCATGGCCGAGCGTTGGCTGGCTGAGCGTTTCAACCGTGACGGCCAGGTGCTGTTCGACTACAACGTCTACACCCTGTGCGGAGACGGCGACATGATGGAAGGCATCAGCAGCGAGGCCGCATCCATGGCCGGCCACCTGAAGCTGGATAATCTGTGCTGGATCTACGACAACAACACCATCAGCATCGAAGGCCATACTGAGCTGGCGTTCAGCGAGGACGTGATCAAGCGCTTCCAGGCCTATGGCTGGCACACGCTGCATGTCACCGACGCCAACGATCTGGTCGCCTTGAGCCAGGCGCTGCAAGCGTTTCAGGCCAATACCGGGGCGCCCACCCTGATCGTGGTCGACAGCGTGATCGGCTATGGCTCGCCCCATAAGCACAACACCGCCGCTGCCCATGGCGAACCCTTGGGCGATGAAGAAATCCGCCTGACCAAGGCCGCCTATGGCTGGCCCGAGGATGCCCAGTTCCTGGTGCCCGATGCCGCACGCACGGCATTGCGCGATGCGCTGTATGAGCGGGCCGAGCCGTTGTTCCAACAATGGAATCAGACCCTGGCCAGCCTGGACCCACACCGTGCCGACGAACTGCGGCGCATGCGCGCCGGCGAGATGCCTGCGCACTGGCAAGACGAACTGCCATCCTTTCAAACGGACGCCAAGGGCGTCGCCAGCCGCGCTTCCGGTGGCGAAGTACTGAATGCCTTCGCCCGACAAATCCCCTGGCTGCTCGGCGGTTCGGCGGACCTGTCGCCGTCGACCAAGACCAACCTCACGTTCGACGGCGCCGGGCGTTTCAGCGCCGACGACTACAGCGGGCGCAACCTGCATTTCGGCATCCGCGAGCACGCCATGGGCGCGATCGCCAACGGTCTGGCGTTGTCTTACCTGCGGCCCTACACCTCCACCTTTCTGGTATTCAGCGACTACATGAAGCCGCCGATCCGCCTGGCGGCAATCATGGAGCTGCCGGTGGTGTTCGTGTTTACCCATGACTCGATCGGCGTGGGTGAAGACGGGCCGACGCACCAGCCCATCGAACACCTCACCCAGCTGCGCGCCACCCCAGGGCTGTTGACCCTGCGCCCGGGCGACGCCAATGAAACCCTGGAATTATGGCGGGTCGCCCTGGCACAGACCCACCGGCCCAGCTGCCTGGTGTTGTCGCGCCAACCGTTGCCGACGCTTGACCGCAGCCGCTATGCGGCGGCCTGTGGTGCGGCCAAGGGCGCCTATGTGCTGGCGGCGGCTGACCAGCCTGAGGTGATCCTGATAGCCACGGGCAGCGAGGTCAGCCTGGCCGTGGCCGCCTATGAACAGCTCAAGGCTGAAGGGATTGCCGCGCAGGTGGTGTCGATGCCCAGCTGGGAGCTGTTTGAAGACCAGGACCAGGCCTACCGCGACAGCGTATTACCGCCTGCCGTGAAGGCGCGCGTGGTGATCGAACAGGCCGGCCCTCTGGGTTGGGACCGTTATGTCGGCCAGACTGGCGCCAAAGTGGTGATGAACAGCTTCGGCGCCTCGGCTCCATTGGCCAAGTTGCAGGAGAAGTTCGGGTTCACGGTTGAGCATGTGATGAAACAGGCCAAGGCTCAGATCGACCTTAACCAGCACTGATCAAAACCTGTGGGAGGGGGCTTGCCCCCTCCTACCTTTGGCCCCCATCACTTATTAGATCATCGCCTTGGCAAGGAACGGCGCAGTCCGGCTCTTTTTGCTTTTGGCCACCTTCTGCGGCGTGCCGCAGGCCACCACGTTGCCGCCCAGATCACCGGCTCCCGGGCCGATATCGATCACCCAGTCGCTCTGGGCCACCACGCGCATTTCATGTTCCACCACAACCACCGTGTGCCCCGCGTCCACCAGTTGATTGAGCTGGCTGAGCAAGCGGTCGACGTCCCGTGGGTGCAGGCCAGTAGTGGGTTCATCCAACACATACAAGGTGGCGCCACGGGCATTGCGTTGCAGCTCGGTGGCCAATTTGATGCGCTGCGCTTCGCCGCCGGACAGCTCCGTCGCCGGTTGGCCCAGGCGCAGGTAACCCAGGCCGATATCCCGCAACACCTCCAGCGAACGCAGCACGCCCGGCTGTTCGGCAAACACCTCCACCGCCTGGTTCACCGTCAGCCCCAGCACCTGGGCGATGTTCATGCCTTGCCACTTCACCGCCAGGGTTTCGGGGTTGTAGCGCGCGCCATGGCAGGTTGGGCACGGTGCGTAGACGCTGGGCATAAACAGCAACTCGACGCTGACAAAGCCTTCGCCCTCGCAGTTGGGGCAGCGGCCCTTGGCGACGTTGAACGAGAATTGCCCGGCATCGTAGCCGCGCTTCTTCGCTGCCGGCGTGGCGGCAAACAGTTTGCGCACGTTGTCGAACAGGCCGGTGTAGGTTGCCAGATTGGAACGCGGCGTGCGGCCGATGGGTTTCTGATCCACCTGCACCAAACGCCGGATATGTTCCAGCCCAGCGCCGATACGTCCGCCGCTGGCTTGCGGCGCGTCATCTTCCAGGCTTGGTTCCTCGTCGCTTTCCACCATGCGTCCAAGGCCACTGCCCACCAGTTCGAGCAGTGCCTGGCTGACCAGGCTGGACTTGCCTGAACCGGAAACCCCGGTGACGGCGGTAAAGCAGCCCAGCGGAAAATCCACCTGCAAATCTTTAAGGTTATTGCGCGTTACGCCCTCCAGCGTCAGCCAGGCGCTAGGCTCACGACGCGAGGCAGTGGCCGGACGCGGTGCGGCGAACAGGTACTCGCGGGTCTGCGACGCCTGCACCTCGGCCAGGCCGGCGGGCGGCCCGCTGTACAGCACTTGCCCGCCCTGCTCGCCGGCAGCCGGGCCGACATCGATCAGCCAATCGGCGCGGCGCATGGTTTCCAGGTCGTGCTCGACTACAAACAACGAATTGCCCGCCGCCTTCAACCGCTCCAGCGCGGTAAACAAGGCTTCGCCATCGGCCGGATGCAGGCCGGCCGATGGTTCGTCCAACACATAAATCACCCCAAACAATTGCGAGCCCAACTGAGTGGCCAGGCGCAAACGCTGCAATTCGCCGGACGACAAAGTCGGCGTGCTGCGCTCCAGGGACAGGTAGCCCAAACCCAGTTCGATCAGCGTATTAACGCGTTCCAGCAGGTCCTCAGCGATACGCTGCGCCGCCAGGCGCTTTTCCACCGACAGTTTCATACGGTCTTCGCCCGCCGCCACCGGTCGCAGCAACTCGGCCAGCTGCGTCAACGACAGCTGGGACAACTCGCCGATGTCCACCCCGGCAAATTTCACCGACAACGCCGCTCGGGTCAGGCGTTTGCCCTCGCACAGCGGGCAAGGGCTGCCCTGCATAAACTGCGAGACGCGCTTTTTCATCAGCGCGCTCTGAGTGTGGCTGAAGGTGTGCAGGATATAGCGCCGCGCACCGCTGAACGTGCCTTGGTAACTGGGTTCCAACTTGCGCTTGAGCGCCTCGCGGGTCTGCTCCGGGGTGAAACCGGCATACACCGGCACCGTTGGGGTTTCTTCGGTGAAGAGAATCCAATCGCGCTGTTTTTTCGGCAGGTCGCGCCACGGGATATCCACGTCATAGCCCAGCGTCACCAGGATGTCGCGCAGGTTCTGACCCTGCCACGCCAACGGCCAGGACGCCACCGCGCGCTGGCGGATGCTCAGGGACGGATCGGGCACCATCAGCGCCTCCGTTACCTCATACACGCGGCCCAGCCCATGGCATTGCGGGCACGCGCCCTGGGGCAGGTTCGGCGAGAAATCCTCGGCATACAGCATGGCCTGCCCCGCCGGGTATTGACCGGCGCGGGAATACAGCATGCGAATCAGGCTCGACAGGGTGGTCACACTGCCCACCGATGAGCGTGCGCTCGGCGTGCCGCGCTGCTGTTGCAGGGCCACCGCCGGCGGCAGGCCTTCGATGCTGTCCACATCCGGCACGCCCACCTGGTCGATCAAGCGCCGCGCATAAGGCGCCACCGATTCGAAATAGCGGCGCTGAGCCTCGGCATACACCGTGGAAAACGCCAGGGACGATTTGCCCGAGCCGGACACGCCAGTGAACACCACCAGGGCATCGCGCGGGATGTCCACATCGACGTTGCGCAAGTTGTGTTCGCGAGCGCCGCGCACGCGCACAAAGCCAGCGGCCTGGGCCGTGAGCGGCGGGAGGTTGCGTTGTGAGGTCATGGTCAACCTTATCGAGCGGTGAGCACGCTGCGCACCCGTTGCGTCAAGGCTTCGGGGCTGTAGGGCTTGCTCAGCAGATGAATGTCGGGGGTCAGCAGATGGTTGTTGGAGAGGATGTCGCGGGTGTGGCCGGAGGTGAACAGTACCGGCACCGGCGGAATTTGCTCACGCGCCCACTCGGCCAGGTCGGTGCTTTTGACCCGGCCCGGCATCACCACATCGGTGAAAATCAGCTCCGGTTGCAGGCCCGCTTGCAACTGGCGCATGGCCTGGTCGCCATCTTCGGCGGTGAGCACGGTGTAGCCCGATTGTTCGAGCACCTCCACCACGGTCAGGCGCACGCCCTCGTTGTCTTCCACCACCAGGATGGTTTCCCGGCCACACTCAGAGACCACCGGCTCGGCCGGCACCTCCAGGCACTCCTCGCCCAGGCTGCGCGGAAAATACAGCTGCACCAAGGTGCCCTTGCCCTCTTCGCTGCACACATCCACATGGCCGCCACTCTGACGCACAAAGCCGAACACCATACTCAGGCCCAGGCCCGTGCCGTGGCCATCACGCTTGGTGGTGAAGAAGGGTTCGAACACTTTGGACTGGATGGCCGGCGACATGCCCACCCCGGTATCGGCCACGGACAGACGCACGTATTCGCCAGGGTTGACGCTTTTGCCCACGCAATCGTCGGGGTTGAGGATGATGTTTTCGCCGCTGATGCGAATCACACCCTCGCCTTTCATGGCGTCCCGGGCATTGATCGCCAGGTTGAGCAAGGCGTTTTCCAACTGGTGACGGTCGACGTGGATGCACCAGGGGTCGCGGGGCAATTGCACGTCGATATGAATGGTTTCGCCCAAGGCGCGTTGCAGCAGTTCACCCAGGGTTTCGTAAATACGCAGCGGGTTGTACACCGCTGGCGACAGCGGCTGGCGCCGGGCAAACGCCAGCAATTGGGCCGACAGCTTGGCGCCACGGTCCACGGCGGCAATCGCAGCGCTGACCCGGCGTTGCACATGCTCATTGTGCGGCTCATGCCGCGCCAGCAAATGCAGGTTGCCGGAGATCACTTGCAGCAGGTTGTTGAAGTCGTGGGCCACGCCGCCGGTGAGGCCGCCAATGGCTTCCAGTTTTTGCGACTGGCGCAACTGGTCCTCGGCGGCGGAACGCGCCTGCACTTCGGCGGCCACCCGCTGTTCCAGGTTGTGCGTGAGTTCTTGGCGCACCTGCTCGGACTTCACTAGTTCGGTGGTCTCCACCACAATCGCCAACACCCCGGCCGGTTGCTGGTCATCGCCGGCGACGGGGCTGTAGTACAGATCGAGCCACACGGTCTCCGGCAGGCCGTTGCGCAACAGCACCAGGTCTTTATTGTTGAACGATAAGGTGCCGCCAGCCAGGCAGGTGTCCACCACATGCCGATTGAAATCCGCCACTTCCGGCCAACCCAGCTCCACCGGCGTGCCCAATAGATAAGGGTGACGTCCACCGGCAAAAGCCGAGTAACTGTCGTTGTAAATCATGTAGCCCGCTCGCCCCCACAGCATCACCATCGGCACGGGAGACGCCAGCATCATTTGCACGGTGCAGGCCAGGCTGGTGGACCATCGATCGATCGGTCCAAGGTCAGTGGTTGACCAGTCGAATGCGCGAATACGCTGGGCCATTTCACCGGCCCAACCTTCACAGCCGTGTGGGTTGGATAAAAATTGCATCGTTCGGCTCTGCGCAGAGAAAGGACGGTCGCAACAGTTGGAGCGCACCGGGGGCGGATCGTTTCATTTGCATACGTTAGGGGCAATTCGCCGCATATGCTACTGGGCTCAACGAAAATCCCGGCTGCGCACATCCATGCCATCGAGCAAGGTGGACAGATCGGTCAGCCGCCCGGCGATCAGGTGCCGCACCTCGCCTACCGCTTCCCAGCGGCCATCGACTTTAAGCAGACGCGAGCCGACCAGAGCCAGGCGCTGACGTTCGGCAAGGTCACGCCAGACCACCACGTTCAGGTTGCCGAACTCATCTTCCAGGGTCACGAAGGTCACCCCGCTGGCGGTGCCGGGCCGTTGTCGCCCGGTAACCAGCCCGGCAACGCTGACATTGCGCCCATGCTCCACCGCCATCAGCTCGCGGGAGCTGCGGCAGCGTCGTTGACGCAACTCGGCGCGCAGCAGCGCCAGTGGATGCGGGCCGAGGGTGGTGCCCAGGGTGGCATAGTCGGCGTGCAGGTCTTCGCTGACCGTGGGCGCCGGTAAGACCACCGCGTCTTCGTCGGGGCTGGGCAGGCCGGCAAACAATCCCAGTTGCTTGTGCACGCCTGCCACCTCCCAGCGTGCGCGGTGGCGATTGCCGGCCAGGGCACGCAAGGCGCCGGCATCGGCGAGCAGGGCCTGGGCTCGTGAGTCCAGCGCGGCGCGACGGTCCAGGTCGGCGATGTCGCTGAATATTTGCTGCCGGCGCGCCGCTTCGATGCGCCGCGCATCCTCTTCACGAAACCCCGAGATCAGGCGCAAGCCCATGCGAATCGCCGGTTGCGCGCCATCGATGGGTTCCAGGCTGCAATCCCAGTCGCTGGCCTGCACATCCACCGGGCGGATCTGCAAGCGATGGCGCCGCGCGTCCTGCAGGATCTGGTCCGGGCTGTAGAACCCCATGGGCCAACTATTAATCAGCGCGCACGCGAACGCCGCCGGTTCATGGCACTTGAGCCAGCAACTGGCGTAGGTCAGCAAGGCAAAACTGGCCGCATGGGACTCGGGGAAACCGTAGCTGCCAAACCCCTTGATCTGCTCGAAGATCTGCGCGGCGAATGCCTCGGTGTAGCCGTTTTTCAGCATGCCATCGCGCAACCGCTCGCGATGGGGCTCAAGGCCGCCGTGGCGTTTCCAGGCGGCCATGGAACGGCGCAACTGGTCGGCCTCGCCGGGGCTGTAGTCGGCGGCCACCATAGCGATCTGCATCACTTGCTCCTGGAACAGCGGGATGCCCAGGGTGCGTTGCAACACGGTTTTCAGTTCGGGCGACGGGTAAGTCGTCGGTTCTTCATGGTTACGCCGCCGCAGGTACGGATGCACCATGCCGCCCTGGATCGGCCCGGGCCGCACAATGGCGACCTCGATTACCAGGTCATAAAAGACCTTGGGCCTGAGCCTTGGCAGCATGGCCATCTGTGCCCGCGACTCGATCTGGAACACGCCAATGGTGTCGGCCTTGCTGATCATGGCGTAGGTGGCCGGGTCGTCCTTGGGAATGCTGGCCAGCGACAGGTCGCGACCGCGATGCTGGCGCAGCAAATCGAAGCAACGGCGGATCGCACTGAGCATGCCCAAGGCAAGGATATCCACTTTGAGCAGGCCCACCGCGTCAAGGTCGTCCTTGTCCCACTGGATAATCGTACGCTCGGCCATGGCGGCGTTTTCCACCGGCACCAGGGTGTCCAGCGGGTACTCGGAAATCACGAACCCACCGGGGTGCTGGGACAGATGCCGAGGGAAGCCGATCAGCTGCTGGGTCAAGGTCAGCACCCGATGCAGGATCGGCGTATGCGGGTCGAAGCCTGCTTCGCGCAGGCGCTCCAGGGGCGGTGCGTCGTCACTCCAGCGCCCGCAGCAATCGGCCAGGGCGTTGATCTGATCCGGCGGCAACCCCAAGGCCTTGGCCACGTCACGCACCGCGCCGGCAGCGTGATAAGTGCTGACCACCGCGGTCAGCGCCGCGCGGTGGCGGCCGTAGCGCTGGAATACGTATTGCAGCACTTCTTCGCGGCGTTCGTGTTCGAAGTCCACGTCGATATCCGGCGGCTCGTTGCGCTCCTTGGATAAAAACCGCTCGAACAACAGGTTTGTCAGGCTCGGGTCGATCTCGGTGATGCCCAGGGCAAAGCACACCGCCGAATTGGCCGCCGAGCCACGGCCCTGGCACAGGATCGAACGGCTGCGGGCGAAGCGCACAATGTCATGCACCGTGAGGAAATAGCTTTCGTAGCCCAGATCGCTGATCAGCCCCAATTCGTGGTCGATCTGCATTGACGTCTTGGCCTCGACGCCGTGGGGCCAGCGCCGCGCCATGCCTTCTTCGGTGACGGCGCGCAGCCAGGTTTTAGCGGTATGCCCCTCGGGCACCAATTCACGCGGGTAGTGATAGCGCAACTGGCCGAGGTCGAAGGTGCAACGACGCGCGATGGCCAGGCTTTCGTCGAGCAGCGCTTGCGGGTACAGCGCGCCGAGGGCGTCAAGGCTGCGCAAGTGCCGCTCGCCGTTGGGGTGCAGGCGCGTGCCGGCCTCAGCCACGCTGACGTGATGACGGATGGCAGTCATGGTGTCTTGCAAAGCGCGGCGCCCACGTACGTGCATATGCACATCGCCACAAGCCACCGCTGGTATTTGCAGACTGGCGGCCAGGTTCAGGCGTTGCTGCAAGTGGCGTGCATCGTCCTGCCCGCAATGCAGATGCACCGCCAACCACAGGCGTTCGGCGAAGGTCTCGCGCAGCCATTGGATCGACGCCTGGGTGTCATCGTCAGCCGCCACCCACAACGCCAGCAGGCCGGGCATCGGTTGATCGAAATCGTCTTGCAGCAGGCGATAACGGCCCTTTTCGGCGCGGCGGCGGGCCACGGTGATCAACCGGCACAGGTGCTGGTAGCCGCTGAGGTCTTGCACCAGCAGCACCACTTTCGGGCCGTTTTCCAGGCGCACTTCGCTGCCGATGATCAGCGGCAGTTCCACCGCCTTGGCCGCCTGCCAGGCGCGCACGATGCCCGCCAGGCTGCACTCATCGGTAATTGCCAGGGCGCTGTAGCCTTGGGCCTTGGCCCTTTCGAACAACTCCAGGGCACTGGATGCACCGCGCTGAAAACTGAAGTTGGACAGGCAATGCAGCTCGGCGTAGCTCATGCAAACCAGCCTTGCAGCCACAAGCCATCGCTCTGCCCCACGTTGCGGAAAGCCCAGCCGCGTTGGCCGGTGCGGGTCTGCACCAAGTAATAATCGCGACGGATATCGGCGCCGTCCCACCAGCCGGATTCGATACGCTCCGGGCCCATCAGGATATGCACGCCCTGCTCGGCCAATGGGCTCGGTTGCGGCAGCAGCCAGCCGGGGCGCTGCACCTTGTTCAAGCCTTGGCAGGCACGCGGGTCCGCTGCCGCTTGCCAGGCACACTCCGGGCGATGATCGGCATGAAAGCGCAGGCCCTGCACAGCGTCATCCCCCAGGCGCGCGCGCAGGCGTTCGCGCAATTGCTCCCAGGGCAGGGTTTGTTGCGGGCGCTCGTCGAACAGGTCCTGACGCTGCGGCACAAACACCGGCAGGTCTTCGGCCAGCAGGCGAAGGCTGCGCACCGGGGCGCTGACTTGCACCTGCTCCAGGCGCCCGCGCGCCAGTTCGAACAGCATGCCCGGTTCGCGCTCGGCACTGAGCAGGCCGACTTTGATCACGCTGTCGGCAGCCTGGGCATGTTCCAGATGCAGATCGAAACGCTGCACGCCACTGTCGCGACCGCAGAGGAATGCGGACAGATCGGCGGTCAAACGGCGCAAAGGGAATAGCAGCGCCTGATGGGAATGCACGTCGAAGTTCAGTTCGATGCGCACGTCAAACCGGTCGGGTGGCTGGTAGAAGTCCAGAGCCAACGGGCGCTGGCCGCTCAAGGCATCCAGGTGCTGGAGCAGACCGGCGTCAAACCGCCGCGCCAGGGTGTGCCGAGGCAGGGCCTGCACGTGGGCCAGGGTACGCAGGCCCATGCGCGATAACGCGGTAGCCGCCTGCGGCTCCAGGCCGGCGCGGTCGATGGGCAACGGGGCCAGGGCCTGCTGTAAAGCGGAGTCATCGGCCACGGCCAGACCATCATAGAGATTGGCCAACACCCGCGCCGCCGCCGGGTTGGGCGCGGCGACGATGCGGTGGCGAAAGCCCAGTTCGGTCAACTCCTTGCGCAGGCGCGCTTCGAACAGCGGCCAGGGCCCGAACAGCCCCAGGCTCGATTCGATTTCAAACAACAAGGCGCGGGGGTAATACACGCTGACCTGAGAACTGAAACGGTAGGCCCAGGCCGCCAGGAATTGCTGCCAACGCTCAATTTGCACGGGGTCGTATTCGGCGCTGGCAAAGGTCTTGACCAGCGCATGTGCCGCCGTCAGGGACTGGCCAGGCCGTAAGCCCAACGCACGCGCGGCGGCATTGACGGTTTGCAGGACGCGCCGCTGCGGCGTACCGGCGAGCAGGGCCAAGGGCGCATCCGGCTCGGGATGCAGGCGCTGCACCCCGTCCAGCGCCAATTGCGGGAAGACAATACACACCCAGCGCATGGCAAGCTCAGTGCCCGGCCAACGCAATCGGCGCCGGATGGGCCAGCCCGCCGCGACACTTGAGCACGCGCACCTGGGCGGGCCTGGCCTCGACGGCCAGGCGCAACGCGGCAGGCGATGGGTTGATTGCTTCACTCAGGGCACGCCAGGCAAAAGCCAGGGTCTGGCCGGTTTCGGCCGCCACCTGCAAGCGGCGCAAGGCACGGTCATCGGCCTTGTGCGGCCAGCACAACACGGCGCCGCAACTGCCGGAACGCAGGCACTGTTCCACAGCCCACAGCACGTCGCGCTCCTCGGCCTGCACCACTGAGAGCTGACGCACGTCCACCCCGGCGTTCTGCCAGGCATGGGGGTACGGCGTGTAGGGCGGCGCCACCAGCACAATGCGCTCCCCCGCCGCCGATAAGCGCGCCAGGGTCGGCAGCACCAGTTGCAATTCGCCCACGCCGTCCTTGGCCATCAGGATTTCACTCAAGGCCGACGCCGGCCAACCGCCGCTGGGCAGCACCGCATCCAGCGCCGCCAGCCCGGTGGGATGCAGGCTGGCCGGTGGCGCGGCGGGCCGGCCCTTCCAGACGCGGCCACCATTGAACAGCGCGTCCAGGGCAACCACGGCGCCCATCAGCCTTGCCTCACCAGGCCGCAGAACACCCCTTCGATGGCCAGGTCCTGGTCGGGGCCCACCACAATGGGTTGGTACGCGGGGTTGCGGGGCAGCAGACGCACCGTGTCGGCGTTGCGTTCAAAACGTTTGATGGTGACTTCGCCGTCCAGGCGCGCCACCACGATCTGCCCATTCAAAGCCTCGGCACTGCGCCGCACGCCCACCAGGTCGCCGTCAAGGATGCCGTCTTCGATCATCGAGTCGCCCTGCACCCGTAGCAGGTAATCCGGTGTTTTCGCGAAGGTAGCCGGGTCCAGTTGCAGGCGGCTGTGCACTTCGGCATCGGCGCCAATCGGCAGACCGGCGGCCACACGGCCAAGCACAGGCACATCCAGCCATTCGGGTCGCGCCGGCTGATTGAGCAGGCGAATACCACGGGCTTGGTTGGGGTTGACCTCGATAAAACCGGCTTCGGTCAGCGCCAGCACATGCTTGCGCGCCACGCTGCGCGAGGCAAAACCGAACGCCTCGGCGATCTCGGCGAGGCTGGGGGGCTGGCCTTGCTGCGCGATGCGGTCGCGGATAAAGGTCAGGATGGCGGTACGGCGGGGGGTCAGGGTCGTCATGGAGTACATTTGTACTCCTGTGGGAAATTTCTGACAATAGCCGTCAGTCGGGGTTGCGTTGACCCAGCGAAAAGTTGATCAAGCAGGTAAGGGAATAGTCCGCAGCGGTCGCACCGACTTGTAGGAGAAGCTCGAATAGATCTCTTTGACGCACGGCAACGTCTGTAGCACCTCGCGGGCAAATTCGCCGAACGACTCCAGATCCTTGGCCACCACCTCCAGCAAGAAGTCATAGCGCCCCGACACGTTATGGCAGGCCACGATTTCCGGAATATCCAGCAGCCGCTGTTCAAAAGCGCGGGCAATCTCCTGGGTGTGACTCTCCATCATGATGCTGACAAATGCCGTCACCCCATACCCCAGCGCCTTGGGCGACAGGATCGCCTGGTAACCGCTGATTACCCCGCTTTCCTCCAGGTTTCGTACCCGGCGCCAGCATGGCGAGGTGGTTAGCGACACACGCTCGGCCAGTTCGGCCACCGTGAGACGGGCATTGCTTTGCAGGGCGTTTAACAAGGCTTTATCGGTACGATCGAGGTGAGTGGGCATAGCGTGCCTCTAAACGTTATTTTTATTGGCTTTTCATCCCCTGATACGGGATTTGGCAGCAAACTTGGCAAAGTTCGGCCGCGATTTCGAGCATAGCATTGTAGGAAACAAGGAGCGCCCGACATGCACAATAAACACAAGACATTCGGCTTTTCCACACGCGCCATCCATCACGGCTATGACCCCAAAGACCATCACGGCGCCCTGGTGCCGCCGATCTATCTGTCCGCCACCTTTGCCTTTCCCACCGCCGAATACGGCGCTGCCTGTTTTGCCGGTGAGGCCAACGGACATTTCTATACGCGCATTTCCAACCCCACCCTCGCGCTGCTGGAATCGCGCATGGCCAGCCTGGAGAACGGCGAGGCGGCGGTGGCGTTCAGTTCCGGCATGGGCGCAATCGCCGCGACGTTCTGGACGCTGTTGCGGCCCGGCGATGAGGTGATCGTCAGCCAGACCCTTTACGGCTGCACCTTCGCCCTGCTGCACCACGGCATCGGTGAATTCGGCATCAAGGTGCGCCACGTCGACCTGACCGACCTGGCTGCGCTGCAGGCCGCGCTCAGCCCTGCCACGCGCATGATCTACTGCGAAACCCCGGCCAACCCTACCCTGCAACTGGTGGACATCGCCGCCGTGGCCGCCCTCGCCCACCAGCAGCCGAATGTGACCGTGGTGGTCGACAACACCTACTGCACTCCCTACCTGCAACGCCCCCTCGATCTCGGTGCCGACGTGGTGGTGCATTCGGCCACCAAGTACCTCAGCGGCCACGGCGATATCACCGCCGGCATTGCCGTGAGCAACCAGGCCCTGGCCCAGCGCATTCGCCTGCAAGGCCTCAAGGACTTGACCGGCGCAGTGATGTCGCCACAGGACGCGGCCTTGCTGATGCGCGGTCTCAAAACGCTGGGCCTGCGCATGGACCGCCATTGCAGTAATGCCCAAGCCGTGGCCGAAGCCTTGCAGGCCCATCCCGCCGTCGAGCACGTTACCTACCCCGGCCTGCCGTCTTTCCCACAGCACGCATTGGCAAAACGACAGATGGGCCAGGCCGGCGGCATGCTGGCCTTCGAGCTAAAAGGCGGCATCGACAGCGGCCGGCGCTTTATGAACGCCCTGCAATTGTTTACCCGCGCGGTCAGCCTGGGGGATGCCGAATCGCTGGCCCAACACCCGGCGAGCATGACCCATTCCACCTACACCCCGCAGGAACGCGCGCAGCACGGTATCAGCGAAGGTCTGGTGCGGTTGTCGGTCGGGTTGGAGGATGTGGCCGACCTGCTGGCGGATGTGCACCAGGCGTTGGCCAAGTGCATGCGCGTGGCGCCGCGTGCCAAGGCGATGGCGACCCACGCCGCGAGATAACGGCGCAGGCCTGACGCGGGGCAAGCCCGCCCATACAAGACATCACGTGGCATTGAGCCGGTCTCAAACCCTCGGTGCCATATGCTCGGCAATCCGCGCCCGTAACCAGCGCTCCGCCGGGTCATTGTCGTGCACCCCGCTCCAGACCATCGACAACTCCGCCGCATCAATCGCAAACGGCGGGTCCTCGGCGCGCAGGGTAGTGCCCTCGGTCAAAGCGCATGCCGCGTAGTCCGGCACAGTGGCGATGATCTGCGTGCCCGCCAGCAACGCCCGCAACCCGCTGAATTGCGGCACCGCCAGTACCACCCGCCGGGCGCGGCCGATGCGCGCCAGGTCCAGGTCGATATTGCCGCTCAAGTCCCCGGAGAACGACACCATTGCATGGGGGCGCTGGCAGTAATCATCCAGGCTCAGCGGCGCCACGCCGTCATCGCCGCGCAGCACTTTGCACGGTATATCCCGCAGCTTCTTGCGCTTGGCGTTCGCCGGCAATTCGGTGGTGTAGCTCACGCCTACGGAAATCTCGCCACTGGCCAGCAGCGACGACATCAACAGGTAATTGGCCCGGCGGACCACCACGATGATCCCCGGCGCTTCTTCGCGCAGTTGGCTAAGCAACGGCGGAAACAGGCCGAACTCGGCGTCATCGGACAAACCGATGCGGAACACCGCGCAGCTGGTGGATGGGTCGAAATCCTTGGCGCGGCTGACCGCGCCGGAAATGGTGTCCATGGCCGGTTGCAGCTCCTTGAGTATCGCCACTGCCCGTGGCGTGGGCTCCATGCCCCGGCCGTTGCGCAGCAGCAACGGGTCGTCGAACAGATCGCGCAAACGCCCCAGCGCTGCGCTTACCGCCGGTTGGCCCATAAACAGTTTTTCAGCGACTCGGGTCAGGTTCTTTTCGAACATCAAGGCTTCGAAAATCACCAGCAGGTTCATGTCGACGCGGCGCAGGTCGTTGCGGTTCATGGCGCTATCCAGACGGTTATCAGGCCGCCAGCTAAGCACGTAGCAGCGGCATCGGGATTGCACGCCTGTGCTGTCTTTTTCGCCAGGAAAAACCGCCTCACCTGGCAAAATTAACAACGATTAACTCGTCAGGCACAGGCACCGGCGCCAAGAATGCAGCCGTCTACACTGCATCCATTCACCGGGAACGCTCCCATCGACTGCGGATACCTGTCATGGCCCGACTTGAGTACTGTGCGCCTCGCTTGCCCGCCACTGGCGGCCTGTGCCCTCGGCGCGAACGCATCGCCAAACAACTGATCCTGGCCAACCTCGGCGAAAGCCTGACCATCGCCGAGCTGGCCCAGGCCTGCGCCCTGTCGCGCAGCCATTTTTCTCGCGCTTTCAAGTGCAGCACCGGGCTGTCGCCCCAGGAATGGATCCGCCAACAGCGCATCCAGCGTGCCAAGGAGCTGATCACCACGTCCTCCCTGAGCCTCACGCAGATCAGCCTGGAGTGCGGGTTCTGCGACCAGGCGCACTTCTGCCACATGTTTACCCGCAGCGAAGGGGTCAACCCAATGACCTGGCGAAATCACCAACTGCGTCACAAGCCCCATGTGATCGCCGCCTAGTGATCCAGACACGCCTGGCCTATGCTGGCCGCCTACCGTTCCCAGAGCATGGCCACCCATGAACGACCTCCGCGATCAGGCCGTGCAGTTCGGCCCCTACCGTATCCACCCGCGCCAACGCCTGGTGCTGGAGGCCGGTCGACCGCTACGCCTGGGGCGGCGCGCGGTGGATATCCTGCTGATCCTGCTGGAGCAGGCCGGCAACGTGGTGAGCAAGCAGGAGCTGATCGCGCGGGTGTGGCCGACAAGCGTGGTGGAGGACGGCAACCTGCGGGTGCATATGGCGGCGTTGCGTAAAGCGTTGGGCGATGGCCAGGCCGGGCAGCGCTATATCGTCACCGTGGCCCAGCGCGGCTACAGTTTTGTTGCGCCATTGAGCATCGAACCGATGAGCCTACCCAGCGACGGTGCGCCTCAATGCCCATGCCACAACCTGCCCCTGCGCCGCACTCGCATGATCGGGCGCCAGGCCTTGATCGACCGCCTGGTGCAACAACTGCCCACGCAACGCTTTATCACCCTGACCGGCGCCGGCGGCATCGGCAAGACCACCGTCGCCCTGCGGGTGGCGGAATTGCTGATCGGCCACTACCGCGACGGCATTCACCTGCTGGACCTGGCGCCGCTGAGCACGCCGTCGATGATCCTGCCCAACCTCGCCGCCCTGCTCGACCTGGCGCCGGCCGAACAAGGGCCGCTGGTGGCTTTCGCGCGCAGCTTGCAGGAGCGCCAGTTGCTGCTGGTGATCGACAACTGCGAACACCTGCTGGACGACATCGCACTGATCAGCGAAACCTTGCTGCGCCACGCGCCCCACCTGCACATCCTGGCCACCAGTCGCGAAGCGTTGCGCGCCGAGGGCGAGTCGGTGCAACGCCTGGAGCCGCTGGCCTGCCCACCCGCCTCCGGCAACCGTGCCCAGGCCCTGGGTTACCCGGCCTTGCAACTGTTGATCGAGCGGGCCATGGCCCATCAGGACAGCTTTGAACTGAGCGACACCGAGCTGCCCCTGGCCATCGATATCTGCCAGCGCCTCGATGGAATTCCCCTGGCCATTGAGCTGGCGGCGGCGCAGATCGAGCGTTTCGGCCTGTCGGGATTGCTGGCGCAAATCAACGATAACGTGCGCCTGCTCAACCGTGGCCAGCGCAGTGACCTGCCCCGTCATCAGACCCTGCGCGCAACCCTGGACTGGAGCTTCAACCTGCTCAGTGCCGGCGAGCAAATCTGCCTGCGCCGTCTAGCGGTGTTTCGCGGCGGCTTCAGCCTGGCCAGCGCAACGGCGGTGATTGCCGGCGCAGCGCTCGCCCCGGCCGAAGTACCCGGCTCGATCAGCCAACTGGTGGGCAAATCCCTGCTGAACGTAGAACCCAGCGATGACGATATGGTGTATCGCCTGCTGGACATCACCCGCACCTACGCCCTGGAAAAACTCAGCCTCGCCGGCGAGCTGGACGCCACCCGCGAACGTCACGCGGCGCGTTGCCTGGCGCTGATGGAACAGGCACAGGCCGATTGGTCGCTACTCGCGACCCAGCCGTGGATCGACCGCTACGCCCCGCTGCGCGAAGACATCCGCGCGGCGCTGGACTGGGGCCTCGGCACGGGCGGTGCGTCGGCGCTGGCGATCAAGTTGACGGTCAGCGCCATGCCGCTGTGGCAGGAACTGTCGCTGCTGCGCGAACACGCTTTGTACGTGGGCAAGGCCCTGGCCCTGATGGACAAGGCCCAAGCGCCCTGCCCGCGCCTGGCGATGCAGCTGCAACTGGCCTTGGGCAGCCTGGTTTATCACGCAGTCGGCGGCGCGGCCCAGAGCGGCACGGCATTCGCCGAAGCCACGCGCCTGGCCGAGCAGAGCCAGGACCTGGGCGGCCAGTTGCGCGCGATCTCCGGGCAAATGGCGGTCGACCTCTGTGGCGGGCGCTATGACCAGGCGCGGGCGCAGAGCGTGCAGTTCGATCGCCTCGATCCGCGCACCGATCCGTTGCTGGGCTTGAGCAATCAGCGCCTGCAGGTGCTGGCCCAGCATTTTACCGGCGACCAGGTCCTGGCCCGCCAGAATGCCGAACAGCTGATCCAGCGCATGGCCCACAGCGGCCACTTGAACCGGTTCGCCCACGGCATCGGCATACAGTACGACCAGAATGTTGCTTCATTGACCGTCCTGGCGCGCATCCTATGGCTGCAGGGTTACCCCGAACGCGCCTGGCGCACCGCCAGCCAGGCATTGGAACTGGCCGTGCAGGTCAACCACGGCACCTCGATCTGCTACACCCTGGCCCTGGCCGGCGTGGTGATCGCACGCTACAACGGCGACCAGACGGCGGCGCAGCGCCTGCAAGCGCTATTGCTTGAACAGTCGCATAAACATGGGGTGCACTTGTTCCAGACCTGGGCCGGGCATTACATCGGCATCATGGAACGCAGCGACCTGCAAGGTCTGGGGCTGATCGAAGACATTCTGGTCACGCTCGGCGCCTGCCCGGTCGATGCACAGAACGCCGCGCGTGCACGCACGGGTGCCGCCGGTTGGTGCGCGCCGGAACTATTGCGGGTAACCGCCGAGCAGATGTTGGGCCAGGGCGATACATTGGCCGCCGAGCCCCTGCTGCGCGAAGCCCTCGACCTGGCCAACACCCAAGGCGCCCTGGCCTGGGAACTGCGCAGCGCCGCATCGATGGCACGGTTGTGGCAAAGCCTGGGCCGCGCGGATGCCGCCCGCGACCTGCTCAAAGGCGTGTACGAACGGTTTAGCGAAGGGTTCGCCACGCCGGATCTAGTCGACGCTCGCCGCCTGCTCGACCAGTTGCAGGACAAACGGCCGGCCTGAACCCAGCCCCAGGTAATGCCCATAGCCCTGCTGCAAACGTTGCACTTGCCGTGGGTCGCGCAACTGCATCAGGGCATAGCCGCGCAGGCAATTGAGCAGGCGGTAACGCGGCAATCCGGGGCCCGGTTCCACGCTGAGCAGTGAGACATTCACCAAGCGCGTCAGCAGGTACGCCAGGTCGGCATGCTCCAGTTCGGTGCCGGCCACCAACGCGCTCAACGTCGGCAAGTTCACCGCGTGCTTGAACAGCCCCAATTGCAGGAACAACCAGCGCTCCGGCAGACTCAAGCGCTGGTAGGTCCAATCCAAGGCTGCCGCGAGGGACTGATGCCGCTCAACCGCCGTGCGGCGCCCCCGAGTCAAGACCTGTAAGCCCTTGCACAGCTGCGCCTGCACACCCCGCATGCCCAGCGCGTCGACCTGCGCCGCCGCCAGCTCCAGCGCCAGGGGAATGCCGTCGAGGCGCCGCACGATATCGCGCAGCGGCGCCAGATCCTGAAGGCGCAACGCAAAGCCTTGCTGCCCGGCCCGCGCGCGCGCCACGAACAGCTGCACCGCCGGGCAGGCCAACGCCTGTTCGACACTGGCCAGTGCCGCCGGTGCGGGCACCGCCAGGCGCGGTACGCGCAGCACCCATTCGCCGGGAAGGTGCAGCGGTTCACGACTGCTGATCAGCACGCTGACCCGGGGCGCAAGTTCACGCAATACGCGCAGCCACTGCCGGCACGCGACCAATAGCAGGTCAACGCCGTCGAGCACCAACAGCAACTGGCGCGACGCCAAGTGCCGTCCCAGGTCATGGGCGCTGCTCCCGGCTTGCAGCTGCAGCACCGCGGCCACCTGCTCCAGCATCGCCTTCGGCGTCTGCACCGTGGCCAGGTCGACCCACCATACGCCGTCGCGATAGCGCGGCAAGACCCGCTCGGCCAGGGCCAATGCCAGGGTGCTCTTACCCACCCCGGCGCAACCTGTGAGGGTCATCAGGCGTTGGCCGGACAGGCGCCGCACCAGCACGCCTAATACTTCGTCACGGCCTATCACCGGCGTCAGCCGAGCAACCAGGTTATGGCACGGCGTCGCCACCGAAGGCAGTGCGCCGTGCACCGGTGCCGCGAAGCAATAGCCGCGATGAGGATCATTGAGGATGTAGCGTTGCCCATCGAACGCCCGGCGCAACGCGGCGATGTGCACACGCAGGTTATTCTCTTCCACCACGCTGCACGGCCAGACGCGCTCGATCAAGGTCGCCTTGTCGATGAATTGTCCCGGCGCTTCGAGCAGCACCGCGAGGATGTCCAGCGCGCGCCCGCCAAGCGGCACCGGCCAACCCGCCTTGCTGACCAGGCGTTGCTGGCGGTGAAAGACATAAGCACCAAAGCGCAGTGTGCCATCAGCGTCCATCGACTGAGGGTTGTTCATGTCTCGTCATCGCGCTGAAACACCCGTTCTTGGGCGTTCGCGCATCCTTTTCCATGGGCTTGGCGCTATCTTGCCAGTTGGCAATGACAGGACAATGCTGGCACAGGGAGCGATACGGACAATCCGGTGCGCTAGACGGACATGGTGTCGTTAACTGAACTGTTGTCGGTATTGGGTCGGGGTCAGGCCGAGTTTTTCACTGAAGAGAAAGCGCATATGCCGCACGCTGCCGAAACCGGCGTGGAACGCCACGGTCTTGAGCGGCAGCTCGGTGGTTTCCAATAAGTGCCGCGCGCGGTCGATGCGCGCACCTTGCAGAAAGGCCATGGGCGTCATCTGCACATCCTTGGCGAACAACCGCGCAAAGTGGCGCGCGCTCATATCAACCAGAGCGGCCATGGATTCGACGGTGAAGGACTGTTCAAGATTGGCCAGAACATGGTTCTGCACTCGGGTGATCGGGGTTTCCTGGGGCGCCACGGCCGAGGTCATCGGGCTGAACTGAGCCTGGCCGCCCTGACGCTTCATCACCACCAGCAGCACCTTGGCCACTTCCACCGCCACCTGTTTGCCGTGGTCCTGAGCCACCACCGACAACGCCAGGTCGATGCCCGCGGTGACCCCGCCGGAAGTGATCAGGCGCCCGTCCTGCAAGTAGATGCGATCGGTCTCCACGATAGCCTTGGGGAACGCCTTGATCAGTCGCTCGGTGTAGTGCCAGTGAGTGGTGACGCGATGACCGTCCAGCAGCCCGGCGTACCCCAGCACAAAGGCGCCGGTGCAGATCGAACCGAAGCGCCGCGCCCGTGGCACCGCCGCCCTGAGCCACGGCAGCAACGCCGGGTGGCACTCGTTGTAGGCGCCAGGGCCGCCGGGCACCAGCAACAGGTCATAAGCGTCCAGGGCCTGCTCCAGCAACAGGTCGGCCTGCACCATCACCCCATTGGAGGCGCGCAACGGGCCAGACTCGGTGCCCAGGGTGAGGATTCGATAATGCTGCGCAGGGGGCAGGTAGCGATTGGCAATGGAGAACACTTCGAGCGGCCCGGCCATGTCGAGCAGGAGGAAGTCCGGGAACAGCGCCATGGCCACGGTTTTCATTGTGCGGAGGGTCCATAGAGAAGAAGGCGGCGCTCATTATTGCACGCTCGCAACTGTCAACCGCAAGTGGACAGTTATTCAGTTTTCATCTTCTTAATGAATTAAAAGACAACCAGTAACCTTCTCCTCAACGCCAGCGCACTGCATGTCGCAGACCGCGCTCACTTGAGGACAAAGACCATGCTGACCCTACGCAAAGCATCCGAACGCGGCGCCGCCAATCATGGTTGGTTGAAGTCGTTCCACACCTTCTCGTTCGCCAACTACTGGAACCCCGCCGAGCAGGGTTTTTCCGACCTGCTGGTGATCAACGATGACCGCGTCGCCGCCGGCAAAGGCTTCGGCCAGCACCCGCACCGCGATATGGAGATTTTCTCCTATGTGCTCGAAGGCGCCCTGGAGCACAAGGACACCTTGGGCACCGGCTCGGTGATCCGCCCCGGCGATGTGCAACTGATGAGCGCCGGCAGCGGCGTGGCCCACAGCGAGTTCAACCACAGCCAGACCCGAGGCGTGCACTTCCTGCAGATCTGGATCGTGCCCTCGGTGGCCGGCGCAGAGCCGCGCTATCAGCAAGAGCACTTCAGCGAAGCGCAAAAACGCGGACGCTTGCAGTTGATCATCTCGCCGGACGGCGCCGACGGTTCCCTCAGCGTGCGCCAGGACGCACGGGTCTACGCCGGGCTGTTCAACGCCGAAGAAACCGCGACGTTGGACCTGCCACCGGCGCGGCATGTGTACATCCATGTGGCTCGCGGCAGCGTTGAGGTCAACGGCCAGCGCCTGGAAGAAGGCGACGGCGCCCGGGTGCGGGATGAGCGCCAGATTCGCCTGAGCCAGGGCGAGGACGCCGAGGTGTTGGTGTTCGACCTGCGACCTCAGGAACTGCCGCAGATGCCATGACCGACCGCGCGGTGGCCCGGGAAACCGGGCCATCGCTGGCGTCGATAGTCACCATCAGCCCAATGAAGTTCTCTTAAAAAAAGCAACGCGTAACATCCAACCCATACACAGCAACACCCCCAACTTAATGACTCGGAGCACACACTCATGAAACGCCAACTCTTGCTTAGCCTTGCTTTCTCGGTACTCGCTGCCAATGCATTCGCTCACCCCGTGGTCGCCGAAGGCGGCGCGGATCGTTTACAGGAACGTGGCCTGGCTGAAGGCGGTGCGGATCGTTTGCAGGAACGTGCTCTGGCCGAAGGCGGTGCGGATCGTTTGCAGGAACGTGCTCTGGCCGAAGGCGGTGCGGATCGTTTGCAGGAACGCGCTCTGGCTGAAGGCGGTGCGGATCGTTTGCAGGAACGCGCTCTGGCTGAAGGCGGTGCGGATCGTTTGCAGGAACGCGCTCTGGCTGAAGGCGGTGCGGATCGTTTGCAGGAACGTGGCCTGGTCGAAGGCGGTGCTGACCGTCTGCTGGACAACCACGCTTAACCCCTCGCTGTTTGCGAGGCACCCCAAACCGGCCTGATCAGCCGGTTTTTTTCGCCTGGCGTTCCGCTCAATTCACCCAATCGCACGATTTGCCTGAAATCAGTCATTTGCGGACCTACCCCAGCCCTCGTCTGCTTATTAAAGTGCCGCTTTTGATCAAGGCTCGGATGGACTGATGAATCTGTGGTTTCGCTTGCTGTATATGTTGTGCCGTCGCCCGTGGCGCACACCTGCCCATGGCCTGGCCACCACGGTGGTGCGGATGCGCGTCTGGCCTCTGGACCTGGACATCAACCGGCATGTCACCAATGGTCGTTATTTCACCCTGGCGGACGTAGCGCGCATGGATTTCGTACTGCGCACCGGCGCCTTTCGCGTCGCCCTGCGGCATAAGGCATTGCCGATCGTGGGCGATACCTGGGGTAAATTCCGTCGCGAATTGAAACTGTTCGAAGCGTTCGAAGTGCACACCCGCATGCTCGGCTGGGACCATAAGTGGAGCCTGATGGAACATCGTTTCGTCAGTCGCGGCCGCGTGGTTGGGGTGGTGGTAATGCGCGGGCTATTCCGCTCGGCCAAAGGCACCTTGCCGCCGAGTGAGTTTGTTCGGGAACTGGGGCTGGAAGAAGCTTCGCCACCGATGCCGCAGTGGCTGCAGGACTGGGCACACAGCTGCGACGAGATGAGCGCGCAACTGCGTACTGAAGAGCAAATCGCCTAGGCATATTTTCGTGACAGGAACGCCGTCAAACCTGTGGGAGGGGGCTTGCCCCCGATGGGGCCTGCTCAGTCGATACCTGGGTTGCTGACCCACTGCTATCGGGGGCAAGCCCCCTCCCACCCTGGTTACCGCTGGCCTTTGGATGGGTGTAAAACCTGGCGACCGAGCCGGGGACCACTGTGCTCAAGTCAACGCCGTCAAAACTGTGGGAGGGGGGCTTGCCCCCGATGGGGCCTGCTCAGTCGATACCTGTGTTGCTGACCCACTGCTATCGGGGGCAAGCCCCCTCCCACCTTGGTTACCGCTGGCCTTTGGATGGGTGTAAACCCTGACGACCGAGCCGGGGACTACTGTGTTCAAGTCAACGCCGTCAACCCTGTGGAGGGGGCTTGCCCCCGATGGGGCCTGCTCAGTCGATACCTGGGTTGCTGACCCACTGTTGTCGGGGGCAAGCCCCCTCCCACCCTGGTTACCGCTGGCCTTTGGATGGATGTAAAACCGGGCGACCGAGCCGGGGACCAGTGTGCTCAACTCAACGACGTCAAACCTGTGGAGGGGGCTTGCCCCCCGATGGGGCCTGCTCAGTCGATACCTGGGTTGCTGACCCACCGCCATCGGGGGCAAGCCCCCTCCCACCTTGGGTTACTGCTGGTCTTAGGACTGGCGCAAGGCCCGGTCGGTCATTTGATGCGGTAGTGAAAGGTATTGCGCACCGCCGGCACGGCCACGGCCTTGCCGTCAACGATCCTCGGCTGGTAGCGGAAGGTGTTGGCAGCCGCCAACGATGGGCGGATAAACAACGGGTGGCAGCCGTCCAGTACTTTGGGGTTTTCCACGCGGCCCTGGGGGTTGACGGTGTATTCCACCGAACAGTCGCCTTCGATGTTTTTGTCCAGGGCCCGTTCGGGGTATTCCGGGGCTTCCTTGCTCAATGGCATGTATTGGCGGCTGTCGAACGCCGGAGCCGAAGCAGGTACGGCGGCGCGGGCTGTTTCGGCGGCCTGGCGTTGTTGGGCCTGGCGTTGCTGTTCCTGTTCACGCTCGCGCTGTTCGCTGGCCAGGCGCTGCTGTTGTTGCTGCTCTGCTTTCTTTTCTTCGACACGCTTGCGCGCCAGGGCGGCTTTTTCGAGCTTTTGTGCTTGCACACGAGGATCGACTGCGGGTTTGACCGGCGTTGGCAGTACCACCGGTTCCGGCGCTGGCGGCGTCACCGCAACCGGTTCGGGGGCCGGTACTGGGACCGGCGCCGGGGGCAGCATCACCAGTTGGGTGTGCATCACGCTCGGGGCCTCCGGCGTGGGCGGTTGTGGCGCCCAGCCCAGCATCAACAGCGCCAGCACAATCACATGCAAGGCCACCGCCAAACCGGCGGCCAGGCTGTTGCGCCAAAAGCCCGAAGGCGCCGCGGAGGCCATCGGCAAGGTGGGACTGTGCATGATCATCGCCGTCATTGCGGGGCCTCGGTCACCAGCCCCAGGTTGCTGACACCGCCCTTTTGCAACACCGCCATGGCAGCCACCACGAGGCCATACCCGGCATTGTCATCGGCGCGGATATACACCTGGGTGTCACTGCGCGCCGCCACCACCTGCGCGACCTTGGCGCCCATTTCTTCCAGGCTCACCGCGCTGTCGGTCTGGTGCTGGGTGTCCAGTTCCTCGCCGAGGTTCCAGTAGTAACCGCCGTCGGCCTGCACCGACAAGGTCAGGATTTGCTGGCGGGTGTCGGTGGCCAGCGCCTCGGCGGCAACCTTGGGCAGTTCGATCTTCACGCCCTGGGTCAGCATCGGCGCGGTGACCATAAAGATCACCAGCAGCACTAGCATCACGTCGATATACGGCACCACGTTCATTTCGGCCTTGGGCCCGTGCTTGCGTTGTGGCCTGACTAACATGGGAGTACTCCTGCTCAGGCGGCCGCGGCCAGGTTGATCGGCGTACCGCGCAGGGTGCGATGCAACCGCACTTGCAGCTCGTTGCCAAAGGCGTAATAGCGGGTGAGCAAGGTCTGGCTGCGCGCCGAAAAGCGGTTATACGCAATCACCGCCGGTATCGCCGCAAACAGGCCGATGGCCGTGGCGATCAACGCTTCGGCGATCCCCGGCGCCACCGTGGACAATGTGGCCTGTTGCACCTGGGACAAGCCGAGGAACGAATTCATGATGCCCCACACGGTGCCGAACAAACCGATATACGGGCTCACCGAACCCACGGTGGCAAGGAACTGCAAACCTTTTTCCAGCTCGATTTCCTGCGCGGTGATCGCCACCTGCAAGGCCCGCTCCACCCCTTCGAGCACCGCCGGATCATGGCTATGCAGGTGCTGGTATTCCTGGACCCCGGCGATGAAGATCGGCGCCACTCCACCCTCGCCCGCCTGCAGGGTGTCGCGGTACAGCCCGTGCAAATCCGGCGCCGCACGAAAGCGTTGCACAAAGCCGTTCAACTGCCGCTCCAGACGCCGCAGCACCGTGCCGCGCTGAATAATCAGGTACCAGCTGCACAACGAGGCCAGCAGCAAAGTGACCATCACCGCCTTGACCAACAGGCTGGCGTCGCTGATCAAGCCCCAGATCGTCATATGTTCCATCGTCGCGTGCATGGTGAATGTCCTCTATCCGTTTAACGTGCAGTGATTAAAAAGTCATGACAGCTCAAGGCAACTTCAACGTGCGGGTCACATCGGCCCAGGGCACGAACTTGAAGTTCTGGGTTTGCTCAGGCATGCGTTTGCGCCCGTCCTGCACCACCAGCAGGCCTTGGTTCCACGGCCCGCCGAGGTTGACGGCGGTGACTTCCAGGCCATCGGTTTCCGATGCGCCGTCGATACCGGCAGCGGCGTTCAGCCCGACCCGGAAGGCACCGCGACTGGCGAACGGCGGCTCGGCATCCAGCACCAGGTAGCTGTCATTGCCCTGGCTGGAGATCACCAGGTAGTCATGCTGTGCACTCTGGTACAGCGCCAGGCCCTCGACGTCCGCGTGCAATTGTTCGCCGACCTTGATCACACTGGTCAGGGTCGCCGGTTGATCGGCACGGGCATCCACCGCCCACACGCCCACGTCTTCTTCGCCGATAAACAGGCGCTGGCGCTGGTCGTCGGCGACGCAGCCTTCGGGCTGGCTGTCGACCTTGAACTGGCGCACCAGCTCACCCTGCACGCGCCCGTCCGGGGCGCTGAGGCGGTATTGCAGGAAGGTGCCGTCCTTGCCGTTGGCGATCGCATAAATGTCGCCGCCGGCGGGCTGGAACAGGCACATGCCGTAGATCTCCTTGAGCGGCGTCGGCACTTCACCAGCCTCGCGCAACTCGCCGGTCTGCCGGTCGATGCTGAACAGGCTCAAGCTGTTGCGATCGCGATTGCTTGCCACGGCCAGGTCCACCGTCTGCTGGCCAAGCTTGAAACGCGGGCGCACGTCGACGTTGTTCAAGCGCCCCACCGCCAGCTCTTGCAGCAGCTTGCCATCGAGGTCGTAGGCCAGCAGGCCCTGTTTTTTGTTGGTGCCCAGCACGCGGCTCTGCCCAGGGTGCTCGGGGTGAACCCAGATCGCCGGGTCATCCGCCGCGTCGCCCTGACGCCCCACCGGCTCGCTCTGGCGCAGCGCGGCGACCTCCGGCAGCACCGGCGCGACCGGCACGGGTTTGGCCTGCCAGTCGAGGGTACCTTGGTACAGTTGGCCGCTGTCGTCGTCGCGTACCAGCAATTGCCGACCGTTGATTGCCAGTTGCTCCGGCTCCTTGAGGCCGGGCAGACCCAGGCTCGGTTGCTCTACCCAGCGCGCGCCGGAGGACTGAAACAGGTGCAACTGCGCGGTTTTCGGGTCCAGGGCGACCATCCCCCCCGGTACCAGCGCCATGGCCCCGGCTTCACGCTTGGAATCATCGAACAGCGCCACCGGCGTGCGTTTCACCGCGGCTTCGGGATGCGCCGGGTAGGCCCACCAGCCGACGTTTTCTTCGTTCACCACCAGTTGCTGCGTGGCGTCGTCCACCTGGCAGAACTGCGCCGACGGCGGCAACGGCACCCCACGCACACGGCGGGCTTCAGCGAGCAGCGTCGAGCCATTGCCTACCAGCCATTGCTCGCCCTTGCCCTCCTCCCCGACCAGGAACACAAACAGGTTGGCCGCCGCGTCGCGGTACAGGCACAGACCGTTTACCGGAAAGTCGCGGGGCGGCAGGTACAGCGGCTGGCCCCAGGTTTTAGCGGCGGTATCGAGGTTGATCAGCAGTGCCTGCTGGCGGTCGTTGTCGAGGCTGGCGACCACTGCGTGGGGGCCAGTGGCGCGTGTATCGAGGCTGCTGAAGTGACCGTTGAAACGCGCCAGTTCGGCGCCCTTGCTGTCGAGCAATTGCAGACCGTCACGCGGGCTGGCGGTGAGGCGCGTCTGACCGTCGGGCAGGATGGCCACGGCTTCGGCCCTCAGGCTAGGGCCCCAGGGCGTCAGGGCCAGATCGGCGGCGAAGACTGGGCCGCTGGTGGCCAGGGCGATCAGCAGGTACAGCTTGGAAATTCTCATGAACGAACAAATCCTTCGGAAAAATGCAGAACGCTGTGGGCTTGGGGGGCTTCAGTGGGTCAGCTACTGATGCGTCAATTGCCAGGCCCTCATCGGGGGCAAGCCCCCTCCCACATTGGAATTGAGTGAGTTAGAAATGCGTGAAGGTCAGGCCCACTTTGTAGGTGGGGCCGTACTCTTCGTACTGGCCGTTGTAGCTGCGGTGGCCGGTGTAGACGAAGTACGACTCATCGGTAAGGTTCTGGGCCTCGAAGCTGACTTGCAGGTTCTTGCTCAGTGAATAGCGCGCGCTGAAGTCGACGAAAGTCTGCGCGTCCACATGCAGGTCATGGGCCTTGTCGTTGATCGACGCCAGCTCATACAGGTAGGCCGATTTGTAGTTGGCCGACAGGCGCAGGCTGAGCTTGTCGTCTTCCCAACCAAGCATCAGGTTGCCGACGGTGTCCGACTGGCTGGGCAGGCTGATGTTGCGCTTGCGGTGAGTGCCACTGGCAGCGTCGAAGCCTTCGATGTCCGCGCTGGAGCGGCTGAATGTGCTGTTGGCGCCCACCAGCAGGCCGTTCCACGGCGCGGGTAGCCAGTCGAATTTCTGCGAGTAAGACAGCTCCAGGCCATACAGCTTGGCGCTGTCGCCATTGGCGTAGGTGTGGGCCTCGGCGAAGTTGGTCCAGGCCCCGCTGCCGGCCAGGTCGGTGTTGTAGACGAAATTCTGGATGTCCTTGTAGAACACAAACGCCGAGACGGTGCCGGCACGCCCCATGAAGTGCTCGATGCCCAGGTCCAGGTTGCTCGATTCCAACGGCTTGAGGTCCGGGTTGCCGAAGGTGGCCTCGTCATCGTCGATCACAAAACCCGGCGCCAGTTGGCCGAAGGTCGGGCGCACCACGGATTTGGTCCAGGCCGCACGCACCTGGGTGTTCTTGTCGATCTGATAGCGCGCGTGCAGGCCCGGCAGCCAATGGTGGTAGCGGCGCCGGGTGTCGGTGGCGGTGAACTGACCGTCGGTGGCGCCGGTGCCCTTGGCTTCGAACTCGGTGCCTTCGTAGCGCAGGCCGGCGATAAAGCGCCAGTCGTCGATATCGATCGTGTTCATCAGGTAACCGGCGTTGATGTCTTCACGCATGGTGAAGTCGTTGACCCGGGATTCGGTCTCGTCATAGAAGTCCGCACGGTTGAGGCCGCCGATCAACTGCTTGATGCCGCTGGCGCTGATGCCAGGGCCGTAGTTGCCCAGGCGATAGTCGACGTTGCCTTTTTGAAATTGCGTCAGGCTGAGCTGCTGGTCGGTGAAGCCCAGGCTGTCGAAATCCTTGTAGACCCAGGCTTCCAGGTCGTTGTCCTTGTTGCGTCGGCTGACCTTGCCGCCGAATTTGACCTGGGACGCATAGCCGCTCAGGTCATAGTCGCGGGCCAGGTCCAGGCGCAGGTTTTTCTCAGTGTCTTTGGTGTTCTGTTTTTCCCAGTCGACTTTGTCGAGGGTGAAGTTGGCCGGGTCGTAGAAGGCGCTGCCGATGATCGGGCGCGGTTTGTCTTTGTCATAGAAACCGCTGTTGGCGAAGTCACCGCCGTCGAAGGTGGCGCCGGCAATATGCGCGGGGCTGTCTTCGCTGGACTGGCTGTAACCGGCCTGGCCACTGAGGGTCCACAGGCCGAGCATGCGTTCGCCGCCGAACACGTAGGACTGAATCTCCTGGGTCTCTTCGCGGTTCTTGAGCTTGCGCTTGCCCTCGGCCTCGCCCAACTGGCCGGGTGCCTGCGGGTCGGCGAATTCCAGGCTGGTGGAGTTGCGGGTCTCGGTGTCCGTGTAGCGGCTGTACAGGGTGCGCAGGTAGTAGCTGCTCAGGTCATCGGGCTTGTAGTCGAAGTTCAGGCCACCGCCGGCGCGTTCGCGGCTGATGTCGTAGTCGCGCTGTTCGAACTCGTTGAGCCTGGCACCGTCGGTGAAGTCCCAGGCGCCGCCGGTCTCGACGTTGTCCGAGCCGAAGTCGCGCTTCTGCCAGCTCAGCGCCGCGGCCACGCCGAAGTTGTCGATACCATCGCCGAGGCTGAAGCGGTTACTGGCGGCCCCGGAGAATTTGGGGCTGGTCTGGCGGGTGTTCTTGTCGTAGCTGGCTTCGCTGCTGCCGGTGTAGAACAGGCCTTTGTGATCGAAGGCCGACAGGCTTTGCACATCGACGGTGCCGCCCAGGGAGTTGGCGTCCATGTCCGGGGTGAGGGTCTTGATCACCGACAGCGACTGCACCAGCTCCGACGGCAACACGTCCAGGGCCACGGCGCGGCGGGCGCTCTCAGGGGCGGGCACCAGGGTGCCGTTGATGGTCACGCTGTTGAGGTCCGGGCCCAGGCCGCGCACGCTGACGAAACGCCCTTCGCCCTGGTCGCGCTCCACGCTGATGCCCGGCAGACGTTGCGCCGCTTCGGCGACGTTCTCATCCGGCAACTGCGCCACGCCGTCGGCATGCACCACGCTCTTGATGCTGTCGGCACTGCGCTGCTCCTTGAGCGCCTGGCTGATCGCGGCGGCCTGGCCGACCACGTCGACATGCTCGGTGGTGGCCGCGTCGGCCGCATAGAGCCGCTCGCTGGCTATCGCCAGGGCCAAGGCGGTAAGCGTGAAGCTGACGAGCCCGGTGCGCTTGTACATGCAATCCTCCCCAAGAATCCGTTCGACGCCAGGCAAAAGGCCCGGCAACTGGGAGGGCACGCTAGGGGTGGGGGATGACGGTTCTGTGACAGCGATCGGCGTAAAGCCCTGTAAACCGTGGCTTTCAGCCATGTGCTGAGATGAAATGAGCTGATATGACCTGCAAATCTCCCCTGTGGGAGGGGGCTTGCCCCCGATGGCTGTCTAGCAGCCGACAGATATGCCAGCTGCCCGACCACCATCGGGGGCATAGGTATCTACATAGAATGAGAAAATGAGGTTGTTGTGGTGAGCTGATTCGACCTGTCCCCGCTGTCATCCAACCGTCACATCCATCTGCTGTGCTGGCGCCCTTCGCTTCTTTGCCCAAGGACTCGCGGCCATGTTCTCCGTGCTCAAACCCCACCGCTGGAAACTCGCCCTGCTGCTGATTGCCGCCAATCTGGGGCTGATCCTGCACCTGGCCTGTGGCGAGCTCAAAAGCGTCAGCGAATGGGAGTGGCTGGATATCGTCGGCGAAGGCGGTTCGGCACTGCTGGCGCTGGTGTGGCTGGGGCTGGTGCTCAAGAGCCGCCCCGCCGGGCGCGTGACCAACTACCTGGTGCTGGGCCTGGCGTGCATCTTTTTTTCCTGGTGGATCGACAGCCTGGATGAATTTATCCGCTTGCCCGACAGCATCACCTGGGACCACTGGCTGGAGTCCGGCCCGATGCCGGTGGGCATGATCCTGCTGACCCTCGGCATCTACCACTGGCACCGCGAGCAACTGGCGATCAGCGCGCAAATGGAGAAACGCGAGCGGGTGTTTCGCGAACATCGCTTGTTCGACAAGCTCACGCCCCTGGGCGGTGCCGACTACCTCAAGCGGCAATTGGCCGAGAGCCTGCAGGACAGCCGCGAGCAGGCCCAACCGCTGTCGCTGCTGGCCCTGGATCTGGACAATTTCGCCGCCATTAACCAGGCCTATGGGCATGCCGAAGGCGATGCGGTGCTGCAAGCCCTCAGCCAGTTGCTGTTGCTCAACCTGCGCCGCCAGGACTTGCTGTGCCGCCTGGCCGGCGACCGCTTTGTGGTGCTGCTGCCCAATACCGGCGAGCGCCAGGCCAAAGACATCGCTCTGGAATTGCAGCAAGCGGTGCGTGGCCTGGCCCACAAGACCCGGCAACAAGGCGAGCGCCTGCAATTGGCGGCCTCCACAGCGGTGGTGATGGCTCTGGACGAACCGCCCCACGACCTGCTCAAACGCCTCAACCTGGCGTTGGCCAAGGCCAAGCAGCCCTTGGCGAAAAGTGCCTGACATGGCCATCAACACCCGCTGGTATGAAAGCGACTGCCGCTTTATCCCTGGGCACTATCAACCCGCCACGCTGATCGACCTGGCACTGTCGCGGGGCATCGACAGCCATCGCTTGCTGCGCGGCACCGGGCTTTTCCACGAGGACATCCTGGCCGGCAACGCGCGCCTGAGCCCGCAGCAGTTTCTGAGTTTGATCGGTAACAGCCGCAAGTTGCTCGACGCCGACGACAGCAGCTTTCTGTTCGGCCAACGCCTATTGCCCGGCTACTACGGCGCCGCCAGCCATGCCCTGGGCCATGCGCAAAACCTGCACCAGGCGCTGGAGGTGCTGATCCAGTTGCAGGTGTTGCTCAGCCCGCTGGTGGCGCTGCATCTGGAGTTGGACGAGCACCACGCCTACCTGTATTGGCAGGACAGTTGCGGGGCCGGCGAGCACTGGCGTTTCCTGCTTGAAGCCAGCATGACTTCGCTGGTTGCCATGAGCCAATGGCTCAGCGGCGAGCGCCTGCCCTGGGCGTGCAGCTTCAGCCATGCCGAGCCGCGTTATGTCGAGCAGTACTGGGTAAACCTGGGTGAAAACACGCGTTTCGCGCGCCCTTTGGACATGCTGTGCATCCCTCGCCAATACCTGACACGTGCCTGGCCCGGCGCCTCGGCCACTGCCGCTCAAGTCGCGCGTCAACAGGCCCATGCACAGATCGACCAGCTCGGCTTTGCCGACAGTTTTCTCGACTGCCTCTACGATTACCTGCGCGATCAGGTACGCCAGCCGCCCAACCTGGAACAGGCGGCGCAGGCGTTCGCCATGAGCCCGGCGACCCTCAAGCGCAAACTGCACAAACACGACACCGGTTTCCAGGAACAGGTCGACCGCGTGCGCAAGCAGGTGGCGTTGCACCTGTATCAGGTCAAGGGTTATAGCAACGATGAGGTGGCGGCCTACCTGAACTTCAACGACGCAGCCAACTTTCGCCGCGCCTTCAAACGCTGGACCGGCAGCACACCGAACCTGATCCGTCAGTTGTTCAACAGCCGCTAGCCAGGCGCTCGCGCAAAAACTCCACCAGCGCCTGCACTGGCCGTGAGCTTTGGCGGTGCTGGGGATACACCGCCGACAAAGTCAGCGCCTCGGGGGCGAACTCATCGAGCACCGTGACCAGGCGCCCGTCCTGCAGGGCATCGCCGACGATAAAGGTGGGCAGGTAGGTAACGCCCAGCCCGGCAATCGCGGTGTCGCGCAGCAAGTCGCCGTTGTTCACGCGCATGCGCCCGCTGACGTTCAGCGCCTGCACCTTGCCCTTGAAGCGCCATTGCACCTGGCGGCCGTGGCCGTACGGCAGGCAGTCGTGGTCGGTCAGGTCCTCGGGTTTCTGCGGCGTGCCGCGCAACGCCAGGTAGTCGGGGCTGGCGCAGTAGACCCGCGCGATGCTGGCGATGCGGCGCGCGATCAACGTGGAATCTTCCAGGGTGCCGATACGCAGCACCAGGTCGTAGCCCTCGCCGATCAAGTCCACGGGGCGGTCGCTGAGGTCGACCTCCACCGTCACCTGCGGATAGCGTTGCAGAAATAACGGCAGCAGACAGCCCAGGTGGGCGATGGCAAACGACAGCGGTGCACTGAGGCGGATGGTGCCGCGCGGCTCGCTGTTCTGCCCGGCAATGCCCTGCTCCACCTGCTCGACTTCACCGAGCAGACGCAACGCGGATTCGTAATAACTCTGCCCCAGGGGCGTGACATCCAACCGACGCGTGGAGCGATTGAGCAAGCGCACGCCCAGGCGGTCTTCCAGTTGGATCAAGCGGCGGCTAACGAACTGCTTGGACAGGCCCAGCTGTTCGGCGGCAGCGGTGAAACTGCCGGACTCCATGACCTGGCAGAACAGGCGCATGTCTTCGAAGGGGTTCATTGTCGCTTCTCGGTGGACATTTGCAGGGCTTTATAACCGGATGATCGCAACACCACAAATCAAATGTGGGAGGGGGCAAGCCCCCTCCCACATCGATGACCTACAGGCGTGAGAACCGGTTACTTGGCGGTGAACGCCGAGTAGCTGTTCATCAGGTTGCGGTAGTTGGGGATACGCGGCGACAGCAGGTTGGCCAGGCCTTCCATGTCGTTGCGCCAGTCCACTTGCAGCTCGCAGGCCACGGCGAACCAGTTGACCAGTTGCGCGCCGGCGGCGGTCATGCGTGCCCACGCGGCTTGTTGCACGGTTTCGTTGAAGGTGCCGGACGCGTCGGTGACCACGAACACCTCAAAGCCTTCGGCCAGAGCGCACAGGGTAGGGAACGCTACGCACACGTCCGTCACCACACCGGCAATGATGATCTGCTTGCGGCCGGTGGCCTTGACCGCTTTGACAAAGTCTTCGTTATCCCAGGCGTTGATCTGGCCAGGCCGGGCGATGTACGGCGCGTCCGGGAACATGGCCTTGAGCTCCGGCACCAACGGGCCGTTAGGGCCGCTTTCGAAGCTGGTGGTGAGGATGGTCGGCAAGTTGAAGAATTTGGCGACATCGGCCAGGGCCAGCACGTTGTTCTTGAACTCGTTGGGGGAGAAATCCTGTACCAGGGAAATCAGGCCGGTCTGGTGATCCACCAACAGCACCACTGCGTCATCTTTGTTCAAGCGCTTGTACGTCATGGGGTTAACTCCTTGGGTTGGGATTAAAAGGCAAAGCACGAGCAGCCGAACGCGCCCCAGAAACCCTGGAAGTCGCTGACCGGCACGCTGGAAAGGCGCGCTTTTTCATGGCTGTGGGCATGCACGCCGCACGGGCCGCTGCATTGGTGAACCTGGGCCTGCAACGGTGAGCTGGGGCGCCAGTGCCCTGGCACCTTGACCACCGGCGACCAGTCCGGCAGCACCGGCACGCGCGGCGGTGCGTAGTCTTCGAAGTCGCCGGCGCCGTACACCACTTTGCCGCCGACCACGGTCAGCACCGATTCGATCCACTTGATGGCCTCTTCATCGACGCTGAAAAAATCCGCCGACAGCGCGGCGACGTCCGCCAATTGGCCGACTTTGATCTGGCCCTTCTTGCCCTGCTCCGAAGAGAACCAGGCGCTGCCATGGGTGAACAATTCCAGCGCGGTAAGGCGCGGCAAGCCCTCGGCATGCAGTTCCAGACCGCCGACAGTGCGGCCGCTGACCATCCAGTACAACGAGGTCCAGGGGTTGTAGCTCGATACGCGGGTGGCGTCGGTGCCGGCGCCGACCGGCACGCCTTCGGCCAGCATGCGCTTGATCGGCGGTGTGGCTTCGGCGGCTTTGGCGCCATAGCGCTCGACGAAATATTCGCCTTGGAACGCCATGCGGTCCTGGATCGCAATACCACCGCCCAGGGCGCGTACGCGCTCGATGTTTCTCGGGGTGATGGTTTCGGCGTGGTCGAAGAACCACGGCAGGCCGTTGAACGGAATATCCCGATTGACCTTCTCGAACACGTCGAGCATGCGCGAGATCGATTCGTCGTAGGTGGCATGCAAGCGGAACGGCCAGCGCTGCTCCACCAAATGACGCACCACCGGTTCCAGTTCCTGCTCCATGGTCAGCGGCAGGTCGGGGCGCGGTTCGAGGAAGTCTTCGAAGTCGGCGGCGGAGAACACCAGCATTTCACCGGCGCCGTTGTGGCGCAGGTAGTCGTCGCCCTGGTGCAGGGTGACGCTGCCGGTCCAGTTCTTGAAGTCGCTGAGTTCTTCCTTGGGCTTTTGGGTGAACAGGTTGTAGGCGATGCGCACCGTCAACTGTTGGTCCTTGGCCAGTTGCTCGATCACTGCGTAGTCATCGGGATAGTTCTGGAAACCGCCGCCGGCATCGATGGCGCTGGTCAGGCCCAGGCGATTGAGTTCGCGCATGAACTGGCGAGTCGAATTGACCTGGTATTCCAACGGCAGTTTCGGGCCTTTGGCCAGGGTCGAATACAGGATCATCGCATTGGGCCGCGCCACCAGCATGCCGGTGGGGTTGCCATTGCTGTCGCGCACGATCTCGCCACCCGGCGGGTTCGGCGTGTCCTTGGTGTAGCCGGCCACGCGCAGAGCCGCACGGTTGAGCAAGGCGCGGTCGTACAGGTGCAGCACGAACACCGGGGTATCCGGCGCGGCCTGGTTGAGTTCCTCCAGGGTCGGCATGCGCTTTTCGGCGAACTGGAATTCGTTCCAGCCACCGACCACACGCACCCACTGCGGTGTCGGAGTACGGTCGGCCTGGTCCTTGAGCATGCGCAAGGCATCGGCCAGGGACGGCACGCCTTCCCAGCGCAGTTCGAGGTTGTAGTTCAGGCCGCCACGAATCAGGTGCAGGTGCGAGTCGTTGAGACCTGGGATAATCGTGCGGCCCTTGAGGTCGATGACCTGGGTCGCGCTGCCACGCAGGGCCATCGCTTCAGCGTCGGTGCCGACGGCAACGAAGCGGCCCTGGTGGATGGCGACGGCGGTCGCACGCGGGTTTTCACGGTCCACGGTGTGGAACTGGCCATTGAACAGGATCAGATCGGCGTTCATAGGGTTTCCTTTACAGAGGCTTCAAGCCAGGGAGCGAACAGGCGCGTGGCGGCCGGCATCATCACGTAGACCACCAGCACCACGATGGTCACGGTGACCAGGAACGTGGACACCACGTAGTTAGAGAGCAAGGGATGCAGGCGCAGCAGCGGGCCCCAGATAATCGGCACCAGCAGGGTCAGCGGCAGGATCACGCAAAGCGACACCACCGCCTGTTTCCAGCGCGGCGGCGGCGCGCTGCCGTCGGCCAGGGGGGTGAACCAGAATTCGTTGACGGCGCCGATTTCGGTCTGGTCGCCATCGGCGAGCATCGGCGCGGCTTCGTCGATCAGGGCCTTGCGTTGGGGCGATTCGAGCCAGTGTTGCAGGTCGTCGGTGGAGCGGTAGCGCAGCACGCAGGTAAACAGCGCCAGGCCGTCCTGCTTGCCGCGCACCACGTCGACGCCCAGGTGCCCGGGCCGTTCGCCGGCAATGCGCACGATGCGCCGCAGCCAGGCTTCGTAGTCGGCCTCAAGGCCGGATTTGATGCGGTGTTTGACCACCAGGGTGACGACTTCGTCGGCCCCTGTCTTGGCGGCTGGATCCATGGCGTGCCCCTCTGCTTCCCACTATCAGCGATGAGGGAAGTGTGCCGTGGACCCGCCAAGGAAAATTGCATGTACGTGCTGTGTGGATGGGACGGGCTTACCAGCCTTCTTTCAACATCCGCAGTTCCAGATGCTGCAACAGCATGATGGTCTTGCCATCCACGATCTCGCCACTTTGCACCATCGCCAAGGCTTGTTCGAAACCCAGCTCCAGCACTTCGATGTCTTCGCCCTCTTCTTCCAGGCCACCGCCGCTGCCAACCTGATCGGCCGGCTGGTATTGGCCGATAAAGAAGTGAATTCGCTCGGTCACCGAGCCGGGGCTCATGAATGCCGCGTAGATTTTCTCGACGTGCCCGACGCGATAACCGGTCTCTTCTTCGGCTTCCAGGCGAATGCGTTCTTCGGAGCTGGCGTTGTCGAGCAGACCGGCCGCCGCTTCGATCAGGTAGCCGTGGTAGTCGTTGACGAACGTGGGCATGCGGAACTGGCGAATCAGCAACACCGTGCGTTGCGCGCGGTTGTACAACAGGATGGTGGCGCCATTGCCACGGTCGTACACCTCACGGGTCTGGGCCTGCCAGCTACCGTCGCGGCGGCGCAGGTCGAAGCTGTATTTCTTGAGGTTGTACCAGTTGTCCGAAAGGGTCTCTTCGGCGGTGATGCGTACGGGGCTGCTGTCCATGGTCGGGCCTTTGCTCAAAGGAGCAGGAGCATGTCGCGCAGAGAGCGACAGCGTCAAGCCGCACAACGGTGGTCGAAATAATTCCTGCCGGCGCGGGGCTTCTGGTAAAAACCCTGCTTCACCTTTTGACCTGGAACGTTCATGTCGTCTCGTTTGCTGTCTCGCCTGGGCCTGCGCTGGTTTCCCCTGCTGTGCATGGCGTTGTTGATCGTGGGTCTGCCGGTGGGATGCAGCATCTTGCAGCACAAAGAGCGCGAGCTGGTGTTTCGCATCGAGCCGGGCACCGCCAGTTGGTACAGCGGCCTGCCCAAGGCGGTGCAGGAATTCGAACTCAAGCCGGCCAGCTTCAAGGCCGGGCAGAACATCCATGCCTGGTGGTACCCGGCGGCCAGCAAGGATGCGCCGGCGATCCTCTACCTGCATGGCGTGCGCTGGAACCTGACCGGGCAACTGTTTCGCATCGAGCAACTGCATGCCCTGGGCTTTTCGGTGCTGGCCATCGACTACCGGGGCTTCGGCAAAAGTCACGGCGACTTGCCGTCGGAAACCACGGTATACGAAGACGCGCGCATCGCCTGGGAGCGCTTTCAGGTGCTGCAACCCGACCCACAAAAACGCCTGATCTACGGGCATTCCCTCGGCGGCGCGGTGGCCATCGACCTGGCGGCGGAATTGGGTCAGCAATCGCCGGTGCCGGTGCGTGGCCTGGTGATCGAATCCACCTTTACTTCCCTTGCCGATGTGGCCACAGCGGTGGCTAACACCTCGTTGCCGGTGCGCTGGCTGCTGTCGCAGAAATTCGATTCCATCGATAAGATCGCCGATATCCGCATGCCGCTGCTGGTGGTGCATGGCCTGGACGACCGCTACGTTCCGCCGCGTTTCAGCCAGCAATTGTTTGCCGCTGCCCAAGAGCCCAAACGCTTGTTGCTGGTGCCCGGTGCCAGCCACAACAACAGCATGAGCCTGGCCGGTCGCACGTATCGCCAGGCACTCGATCAACTGATGCAATCTAAGGTTCAGACGCAAGCCATCACACACTCCACAAGCCGCGACGGCGACTCGTAAAACGCTTTTCGGCACTGGTTTCGAGCGGGCCTGTCAAGCGCAAACCCTGGCCATGCTGGGCCAAACCTTAAGTTGATCAAATATTGATCTTGGCCGAAATCACCAACCCCGCCGGGGCCCGGCAAAGTTATCCACAGAGATACCCACGGTTTTCGTGGACAACTCTTTTTATTTTTTTACGATTTTTTGTGCGGCGGGTCGCGCCTTAAATGGGCGCCGCCGCTAAACCGCCCCGATTCCAAACAGCGGCTTTGGGGCGGTCAAACGAGAGGGTGAAAGTCAAGTATTGCGTTCAACAGGGCCGGCGATTAATCTCGCATAAACCCGCAAAAAAGCGCATAAACATGCAAGACACCCACACCGCCATCGACCTCCCCTCGTTACGCAAACAAAAGATCCTGTTGCTGCTGGAGCGCGACGGCAAAGTCACCGCAGCCGAACTGGTCGAACACTTTGCGGTGTCCCCGGACACCATCCGCCGCGACCTCGGCGAACTGGCCGCCGCCGGCCTATTGCAGCGTGTACACGGTGGCGCCCTGCCCCGGCCTAAAGACACCGGTAAGGATTTTTTTACCCGGGTCGGTGAGACCGATGCGGTCAAGCGGCACCTGGCCCAACTGGCCGCCGAACGCGTCGAGGACGGGCAGATCGTGATGTTCGATTCCGGCTCCACCACGCTGCAGATCGCCCGCTCACTGCCGCTGTCGCTCCGCCTTACGGTGGTGACGGCATCGCCGATGATTGCCATCGCCCTGGCGGACCACCCGGACGTCAAGGTGATCCTCGCCGGCGGCCAACTCAACCCGGCCACCCTCTCCACCCACGGCCACGACACCGTGCGCTTGATCCAAAGCATCAAGGCCGATCTGCTGTTTACCGGGGTCTGCGCGCTGCACCCACAGGTGGGCATGACGTCGCTGCATTTCGATGAAGTGGCGGTCAAGCAAGCGTTGCTCGACAGCGCCTCCCAGGTGGTGGCGGTGACCATGGCCGACAAACTCGGCGCCGTGGAGCCCTTCGTGGTGGCGCCGTGCAGCCGAATCCACAGCCTGATCACCGAGTGGCATGCGCCGGATATCGCGGCGTATGAACAGTTGGGGCTGGAAGTGCTGCGGGTGGATGTCTAGCCACGGCAGCGTGGGTTTGCCCTATGACTCTGCGTGCGCCTTCGCGTAATCAATGGCCAATTGGACATCGGTGATTTTTTCGGCCTCCTCGTCCGGAATTTCAATTTCGAACTCGTCTTCCAGGGCCATCACCAGTTCCACCGTATCCAAGGAATCGGCGCCCAAATCGTCCACGAAAGAACTCTCGTTCTTGATATCGGCTTCAGCAACGCCTAGCTGGTCGGCGACAATTTTCTTCACTCGCTGTTCGATGTCACTCATTTGAATATCCTCACTTGGTGACCTTGGAGCCGAGCGTTTCATTGGGCGCCAGCACACCGGTTGCATGCAGCAAGTTGTTCACGGCATGCAGCACACCGAGGTCTTCAAGCGTCGCAGTTTTGTTCAGGATACGCCGCAGACAGGCATAGATTTTCAGCTCGCCGAAGGCCGCGTCGTCATAGCGCACCCGCTCGTTGAGGATGATGTTGGCTTTTTGGTCGATCTTGATTTGGAGGAACTTCTTCAATTCGGATTTAGTCATGGCCGCTCTCCCGGCTGGGCATGTGTACGCCTTTGACTATATCCATCGGATACAAAGCGGCTACTGTCAGATCTGACAGGTGTATAGATCGATTGGCAATGAACCCAAGTCATTCACCCGTTAGAGCGTGCTAAACCCCGCCAGCTGCTGCTCCAGCAGGTACAACGCATCGTCCAGCGCCCGGCCGCTGGCGGTGTTGTCGAAGATGCACCAGGTGGGGATGCCTTGCTCGATGGACTGCAGCAACTGCCGGGCATACGCCTGCACCCGTGCGGGGCCATAGGCGCTGTGGTAAATGCGCGGGGAGCCGTGCAGGCGCCAATAGCGCACGCCGTGCCAGCCGGCGGGCAGGTGGCCGCCCTCAATTACCGCAGGGTCGGCGGCGACCCGGCCGATATGCAAATCCTGCAACAACCCTTCAGCCTCAAGCCAGCTGGCATGCCGCGGTTCCAGCACCACGGCGCCCAGATAGCGTTGGCGCAAGGCGCGGAAAAACACAGCAGCAGTCACTGGCTCGTACGCTAATGACGGAGGCAATTGCACCAGCAGGCAGCCTAGGGAGTCGCCCAATCGCTGACACTGCGCTAGAAACTCATCCAGCGCGGTTTCGCAGTGCGCCAGTCGCAGCTCATGGGTAATGAGCTTGGGCACTTTCACCGAGAACTGAAAAGTCGCTGGCACCGACTGTGCCCAGCGCGCGTAGGTCGCGGGCAAGTGAGCGCGGTAAAACGAACTGTTGATTTCCACCGCATTGAAGCGCGAGGCATAGCGCTGCAAATGCGTGCCCTCTGCGTCGAATGCCGGCCAGTGTTCGCGCGCCAGGCTCCAGCCTGCGCAACCGATGTACAAGGGTGCGGCCCAAACAGCAGCCGCGCGGCCGGCGTCGTCAGCCATGGCTTGAATGCTCCGCTCAGTGGCTCAATTTGCGCTCGGCCTTGGCGGCTTGTTCGTTGATCGCATCGGTCTGGCGCTCGGTGTCTTTGATCGAGGTGGGAGTGAGCACCTTGTCAACGGTTTCGGTGTTGGGGTTCGGGCGCTCCAGGGTCTGGCCTTTGACAGGATTGTCGGTGCCTTTTTGCGCCTCTTCGGAGCTGACGGGGGTGGGGGTTTTATCGGCGCTCTTGTGCTCGGTCACGGGGCATTCTCCTAGTAATTGACGCGCCGCCATCACACGGCGGGCTCATTCAGCAGAGCCCTGGGCTTTTCGATAGTTCAAGGAATTTGCCGCGGCCACCGCTGGCGAAAAAAGCACAAAAAAATTTAAACCTTTTGCCCCAGTGCCGGCTCAACACCCAGGTAGCGACATCACGTCATTCACAAGGAGAGACACCATGACTACCAAGCTGATGAAACAAATGGGCCTGACTTTCGCACTGGTTGCCGGTTCGATGTCCGCAGCCTTCGCGGCCACCTCCAACGACTTCGTAGATAAGGCCGCACAGAGCGGCATCACCGAAGTCGAGGCCGGCAAACTGGCCCTGCAAAAAAGCAGCTCGGCCGACGTGAAAACCTTCGCCCAGCACATGGTCGATGACCACACCAAAGCCAACCAGGAACTGATGGCCCTGGCCAAGAAGCATGATCTGGAAGTGCCGGACGACGCCGCACTGATGGACAAGGCCAAGAAAGCCATCCTGGAAATGCGCGATGAGTCCTTCGACAAGGCCTATGCCAACAACCAGGTCAACGCCCACGAAGAAGCCGTGGAACTGTTCAAGAAAGAGTCGACCTCTTCGGACAACGCCGAGCTGAAAGCTTTCGCCACCGAGAAGCTGCCGACCCTGGAAAAACACCTGCAAATGGCCAAAGAGCTGCAAAGCAAGTACGCCAAGTAATTCGCCCGATCACGCCCCTGCGTCAGACGACGCGGGGGCATTCGTGACGCCAATCCCCCCTTCGCACAGGAGACACTCGATCATGAGCACCCACCTCAACGGTAAGCACATCCTGATCATCACCTCCAATACCGGTATCGAACGCGACGAACTGGTCAAGCCGCTGGAAGCATTGCGCGGTTTCGGCGCCAATGTGACCCATGCGTCCAGCAAGGGCGGCACCACCCAGACGTTCGTTGGCGACACCGAAAAGGACAAGACCGTGGAATCCGATGTGCAACTGTCGGACGTTGTCGGCAGCGACTTCGATGCCTTGGTGATTCCCGGCGGCACCGTCAACGCCGACACCCTACGCCAGGACGCGGCCGCGCTGCGCCTGATCAAAGAATTCGCTGATGCCGGCAAAACTATCGCCGCGATCTGCCACGGCCCATGGGCCTTGATCGACGCAGGCGTGATCAAAGGCAAGACCCTCACCTCCTACAAGAGCGTACGCATCGACCTGGAAAATGCCGGTGCCGCCGGTTGGGTGGATGAGCCGGTCAAGCAATGCCGGGCCAATGGCTGGACCTTGATCACCTCGCGCACGCCGGACGATCTGCCAGCATTCAATGACGCGATTGCCAAGGCCCTCGCCGGCTGATCCGCGAACCCGTAAACAAAACAGGCGCCCCGAGGGGCGCCTGTTTGCTGTCTGAGCCATGCCTCAGTGTTTACCTTGCTCCGGCATCTCTCGCTTGGGCCCGAACATCGCCCAGGCAATCAGCCCCAGCAGCGGCACAAAGATCAGGATGATCAGCCACAACCCCTTGGTCTCCCAGCCACTGGTGCTGCGCAATACGGCGTTGATCGCCCACAGTTCCAACAGCAGTACAACCACCGCCAACCCGATCCAGACATATTCTAATTGCATGTTTCACCTCCTGAGGTCTAAGGCTTAGGTCAACCCATTGCGCTCAGGGTTCCATCGGATTTGCGCAAGTGTCGCAAACAGCCTGCCCAAGGCCGGCTTAATGCAATGTAGTGGATAGGCAACCATGCAAGCTGCACGACATCAGCATTCACATAAATCCAATAAGTTATTGATATTTAAATTATTTATTTATAACCAAGAGTTGGTACGGCGGATGCAACACCCCATCGGACGAGGCGCGCACTTCGACGTGCCCGAACCCTATCCGTGAGGTTTCACCATGAATGCTATCGACCTGCTCAAAGCCGACCATGAACGCGTCAAGACACTGCTGACCCAACTGAGCGAATCCACCGAGCGCGGCGTTAAAAAGCGCACTGAGCTGCTGGCCAAGCTCGAAATGGAAATTACCCTGCACACCAAGCTTGAAGAAGAGATTCTCTACCCGGCCTTCCGCAAAGCCGGTGGCAAAGAGCAGGACATCATGTACCACGAAGCCAAGGAAGAGCACCGCACCGTCGACAGCCTGGTTCTGCCCGACCTGAAGAAGACCGAGCCGTCCAGCACTGAGTTTTCCGGACGCGTCAAAGTGGTCAAGGAACTGCTGGAGCACCACATCGAAGAAGAGGAAACCGAAATGTTCCCCCAAGCCCGCAAGCTGCTGGGCAAGGCACAATTGGAAGAACTCGGTGCCGAAATGGAGGCCATGAAGGCCGCGTATAAAAAAACCATGGCCAAGCCGATGGCGGCTTAACAGCTGGCCGGACCACGGGCACGCTCCGGCTGCCCGGGGTTTGTACAATGACATAAGGGGATTGCGTCATGAAGACCACCACGTCCCGAAGGATCGTACTTACCGCTTGCCTGACGGCGCTGCTGGCTGGGCCTGCCTTTGCGGCATTCGGCGATAACAGCGGTGCCGCAGGTTCCGCACTGCCGCCGGGTATTTACCCCAGCAGCCCTTCAGACAGCAGCCAGAAAACCGACAACAGCACGCAGAAACAACAGCCGGCGAAAAAAGCCCCCAGACCCAAACCCGCTAAACCCTCCAAAGAGCGCAAAGACACATCTCGATCAGGCAGCTGAGGGCTCATCCACGGGGGGTGGCTGCGTGGTCACGCCCCAATCGCCATGCTCGTACCAGTCGTCGCCGAGCATCTCGGCGGGGTGCATGGTGCGATCGGCACCGTTGCCACAGGCCAAATCAGTGGCGGCGCAGTAGCGGTCGCAGCCCCAGCAGATTCGTTCAGGGTGCTTAGGGTGCAACGGAAACGGCTTGGCCATGACGAGTTCCTTATCAACGCGCGGTAGCCTCACCGTAACGCGTGAAGTGGCGGCTGACCTTGACCGGCATCAAGCCTGGCCAAGATGAAATATCCCCGAAACTTGACAAGAATCATTATTATCTGCGCCGCACCTTCCTAGACTCGGGCCCTCTCCCCTCACCCGTCAGGAAGTCTTCATGCGAACCCTCTCTCTGCTGCCGCTGGCCCTGCTGCTGTCCACCTCTGCCGCACTGGCCAAGGAATACCCGATTGGCGACCCCCAACAGTGCCCGGGGTTGGAAATCGGCGCCGTGTACCTGCAACCGATCGAAATGGCGCCTACCGGCATGATGCGCGCCACCGCCGACTCCGACGTGCATTTGGAGGCCGATGTGCGCGCCACGGCGGACAACGCCCAAGGCTTTCAGGAAGGCAGTTTCGTGCCATACCTGAACCTATCTTTCACCTTGAAAAAGCAAGGCAGCGACACGCCGATCAGCGGCGACTTCCACGCCATGGTTGCCAATGACGGCCCGCACTACGGCGATAACGTCAAGCTACAAGGCCCCGGCAAATACACCCTCACCTTCAGCGTGCTGCCGCCCACCGGCCCTCATTCGTTGGGTCGCCACACCGACAAGGAAACCGGGGTTGCGCCGTGGTTCGAGCGTTGCGAAGTGCATTACGAATTCGTCTACGCCGGCATCGGCAAGAAAGGCGGTTATTGATGCGCCGCGCCTTGCTGCTGGGTGGCCTGCTGCTCGGCGGCGCGGCCGCCGCGGCGCCGTTGCCCACCTATGAGTTGAGTCTGCGCGATGGGCACTTCACGCCGTCGCAACTGGTGGTCAAGGCCGGTGAGCGCTTCAAGATCGTGCTCACCAATGCCGGCCAGGGCCCGGCCGAATTCGAAAGCACGCCGTTGCGCGTGGAGAAGGTGTTATCGCCCGGCGTCACCACCTTTGTGGTGATCCACCCGCTCAAACCCGGCGAATACCCGTTCTTCGACGAGTTCAACCCACAGCTGCCCGAAGGCAGCCTCCTCGCTCAATAACCGCCGGAGCCGTTGATGAATCAAGCGATGTTCATTGTGTGGCGCGAAAGCGTCGAAGCGCTGTTGGTGATCGGCATCCTGCAAGCCTGGATCAGCCAGCAGGCCGGTCGCTCGCGCCTGGCACGCTTTCTGTGGGCCGGGGTGCTGCTCGGTCTGTTGTGCTCGGCGGGCCTGGCCGGGTTGATGCTGTGGGCCGCAGAAACCATGACCGGCGCCGAAGGCGAATGGCTGCAAGCCCTGCTGACCTTGGTCGCCAGCGCTCTGATGGTGCAGATGGTGTTCTGGATGCATCGCCACGGCCCCACCCTTCGCCACAGCCTGTTACGCGACGCCGACCAGCGCCTGGCACGCCAGGGCGGCTGGGGCTTGTTGCTGCTGGCGTTGCTGGCGGTGAGCCGCGAGGGCAGCGAAACCGTAGTGTTCCTGTATGGCGCCGGCGCGCGTTTGCACGACACGGCCCTGAGCCTGTTCGCCATTGGCGGCGTGCTCGGCCTGGTGCTGGCCGGTCTCACGGTGCTGCTGTTGCGCAGCAGCCGCCGCGTACTGTCGTGGGCGCACTTTTTCGCCCTCAGCGAAGCCTTGCTGTTGTTACTGGGCGGCGCGTTGCTGGTGGCTGCCGTGGACCGTATCAGCGGGCAGCTGCTGGCGATGGACCTGCCGGATTGGGTCTACACGGCCTTCGGTGAGAGCCGCTGGGACAGCAGCGCACTGCTCAGCGACAGCCATGGCGTGGGCGCCCTGCTCGCCGATTTCGCCGGCTACCGCGCCGCGCCCAGCCTGATCACCCTGGTGGCGCTGCTCGGCTACTGGCTGTGGGTGAGCCACGGCCTGCGCCGGTCGCGGCACGCGGCATGAGTTGGCTGGCCCGTCTGGGCGATGGCATGCGCCGCCATGCCCGGCTGATCCGTGCGCTGCAATGGGCGGTGGTCGTGGTCTACGCGCTGCTGCTGGTGGTGCCGGCGCTGCTGCCGCTGCCTGACACTCAGGCGCACCTGGTGAACAACCTGACCCTGCTGGCGCAATTTATGTTCTGGGGCGTGTGGTGGCCGTTCGTGTTGATGTCGATGGTGCTGTTCGGGCGCCTGTGGTGCGGCGTGCTGTGCCCGGAAGGCGCTCTAAGCGAATGGGCCAGCCAGCACGGACGCGGCCTGGGCATTCCGCGCTGGCTGCGCTGGGGCGGCTGGCCCACGGTCGGCTTTTGCCTGACCACCCTGTATGGGCAATTGATCAGCGTATACGACTACGCCCAGGCAGCATTGCTGATTCTTGGCGGCTCCACCGTAGCGGCCGTCGTGGTGGGCCTTTTGTTCGTGCGCGGCAAGCGTGTGTGGTGCCGCTACCTGTGCCCGGTGAGCGGCGTCTTCGCCCTGCTCGCGCGCCTGGCGCCGGTGCGCTTTGCGGTGGACGAGCAACGCTGGAAGGCCAACACCGCGCCGCGCCTGCCCCTGCCCAACTGCGCGCCGCTGCTGGACATCCGCCGCCTGCAAGGCGCCAGCGAGTGCCACGCCTGCGGGCGCTGCAGTGGGCAACGCGGCGCCGTGCAACTGATCGCCCGCTCGTGCAACGAGGAAATCCTCCAGGCCCGTCATCAAACTGCCTCGGTATGGGACGCGCGCCTGCTGCTGTTCGGCGTGATCGGCCTGGCCATGGGTGCGTTTCAATGGACCGTCAGCCCGTGGTTTATCGCCCTCAAACAACACCTGGCCGAATGGCTGGTGGTACACGATTGGCTATGGCCGCTGCAAGACACCGCGCCATGGTGGCTGCTGACCCACTACCCGCAGCTCAACGACAGTTTCAGTTGGCTGGATGGGATGTGCATCGTGCTGTACCTGGGCGCCAGCTCACTGCTGCTGGGCGGCGCATGCTGGGTGCTGATGAAATTCAGCGCACGTGTTGCGGGCGACCGCGCACTGTTTCGGCCCCTTGCCCTGACACTGACGCCTCTCGGTGGTGCGGGGTTGTTCCTCGGCTTATCGGCGACCACGGTGAAGTTATTGCGCTACGAAGGGCTGGTGTTGGCCTGGGTGCAAACGGCGCGCGGGGCCCTGTTGGTGGCGGCTGTTGGATGGTGTGTCTGGTTGGGATGGCGGCAACTGAGCGGCCTACCGCGCAAGGCACGAATGGCGGCATGGATGGGTGTCTTGACGGCTGCCGGCATGGTCGCAGGCGCATGGTGGTTACAGTTCTGGGGCTGGGCTTGACCGCGACTTGCCTGATGCAAGGCGGTCCATTGTGGGAAAATGACGGCGGGTCAGCAACAGATGCGTCGACTGACACTCCCACATCGGGGGCAAGCCCCCTCCCACATTTGATTGCATTGCCTGGGCTGGATGGTACGGCGCACTGCCGTACAGTTCGCGGCATGCCAGTCCAAACGGCTAACTGAAAGAACCCGCACAACCTGTGGGAGGGGGCTTGCCCCCGATGGCGGCCGGTCAGCAACACATGTGTCAACTGACACGCCCACATCGGGGGCAAGCCCCCTCCCACCTTTGATTGCATTGCCTGGGCTGGATCATACGGCGCACTGCCGCACAGTTCGCGGCATGCCAATCCAAACAGCTTCCCAAGCATTAACTGAAAAAACCGGCTCAAACTGTGGGAGGGGGCTTGCCCCCGATGACGGCGGGTCAGACAACACATGCATCAACTGACACTCCCACATCGGGGGCAAGCCCCCTCCCACCTTTGATTGCATTGCCTGGGCTGGATCATACGGCGCGCTGCCGTACAGTTCGCGGCATGCCAATCCAAACAGCTTCCCAAGCATTAACTGAAAAAACCGGCTCAAACTGTGAGAGGGGGCTTGCCCCCGATGACGGCCGGTCAGCAACACATGCGTCAACTGACACGCCCACATCGGGGGCAAGCCCCCTCCCACCTTGATAGTCATTGCC
>Ga0308164_10000608_pt1 | contig 53245 bp, 40 predicted proteins | sample PhyTR2_FD_201031 | JGI IMG/M metagenome (GOLD analysis project Ga0308164, IMG submission 201031) | Phyllosphere microbial communities from UC Gill Tract Community Farm, Albany, California, United States - DLSLT.R2 | ecosystem: Host-associated > Plants > Phyllosphere > Unclassified | place: USA... | reverse complement strand
GCGCTACCAGCACCGTGGCCCGCTGGCCGCCCGGGGCGCCCGGGTCGGCCACGATCTGCGCCTGGGCCAGGCCGCTGCACAGCAGGGCGCAGGCCGCAGCGGTGGCCGCCACCGCCGCGTAGAGCACTGCCGAGGCGGCTGACCTGCCCGGGGACGTACCGCAGGACGAAGAACCGGAATGGGAGGAAGCCCCCTCCGGCACGGCCATCAAAAGCCCCCGGGCACGGTTGAAGATGATGCGGTGGCAATGGCGGTTCATGACGGGTCTGGGAGGAAAAACCAAACCGGCAGAACGGCCGGCACGCGACTCCGGCGGGGGGCGCCCGCCGGAGGTCACGCACTGTAAGTGTTTACCTACTTATCCGAAAGCACCCGTTGGGGTTGAACCACAACCGCAACGCATCGGGCAGGGAAAAGCAAAAAAGCCACCCGGGACGATGTCCAGGGTGGCTTCGAGGGGCAACGCGCAGCCAGGCGCGCCTGGCTTCTTATGCGTCGATGCGCAGGGTCAGCCCGGTCGCGGTGTAGGTGGCGGTGACCTGGCGGCCCGGCACGGTGATGGTGGCGAACCGGCCTGCCAGCGAGGCGCCCGAGATCACGTTGATGGTGTCGCCGACCGTCGGGGTGTAGCCCGGGGCGAAGCCGATGTTCAGGGTGCCGCCGGCGATCACGACCGCGCCGGTCGCGCGCACCCGGCCGGCGCCGTTGCCGCCGATGACCATCTGCAGGGTGGTGTCGGCCAGTTGGGTATAGCCGCCGGTGACGGCGAGGGTCGCCGCGCCCTGGCTGACCAGCATGCCGCCGCCCAGGTACACGTCGCCCTTGCCCAGGGCGGTAGCCGAGGCTGCGCGCAGCACGCCGGCGGAAATCTGCGTGCCGCCGGTGTAGCTGTTGTTGCCGGCCAGGGTCAAGGCACCGGTGCCGAGCTTGGTCAGCTTGCCGGCGCCGCCGATGTCGTTGCGCCAGCTGTCGGCGGCCGAGAAGCCGCCGGCGGCAGCGTCCATGGTCACCGACACGTCGCCGGCGAAGCGGCCGTAGCCGTCCGCGGCATCGAACAGGTTGAGCCGGCCCCAGCCTTCGGCGTCGTCCAGCAGCGGGTAGCCGGAGGCCAGCGCGGTGGTCTTGAGCACCACGCGACGTTGGTCTGCAGCGAGGTAGGGCTGACGGGTTTCCAGCAGCACTTCGGCGCCCTTGGGCACGACCGCGGCCCTGGTGGTATCGCCGATGGGGGCGAAACCGTAGGTCAGGCGGCGCAGATAGGCGGCCTTGTTGGCGGCGTGATCGGCGAAGCGGTCGCTGGCGAGCGACTGCGAATGCGCGAAGTCGTTCAGCGCGGCGGCGGTGGTGACGCCGGCGGCCGCCATCAGTGCGGCCTGCGCCTGCTGAAAGGCGGCGGTCTTGATGGCCAGATTCGAGCCGGTGACGATGCTGGCCGCAGCGGCGGCCTGGCCCTGCACCCGGCCGCCGATCACGTCCATCGGCGAATGCATGCCGGCCAGGATGCGGTTCTCGCCCAGCTCCAGCCCGCGCGCCAGGATTTCCTGAAAGCGCTGCGGCGCGACGTAGGCCATGCCGACCGCGCCACGGGTCGCCTCGGCCGAGTGGCCGCTGATGTAGCCGCCGTCGGTGGCGGGCGTAAGGCTGCGCGCCGGGAGCAACGCCGGCACGACGGCCACGCCGGTGCTCCAGCGCCAGGGGCGCGCGTACTTGAAGAAGCGCTTGGCCGGTTCGGTGGACGCATTCTCGCCCACGTTGGCCACGAACTGCACCGCCGTGCCGAAGGCCGCGTTGGCGCTGCCGGCCACGCCGACGTTGTTGCCGCCGTCGTTGTAGAGCACGGTGGTCGCGTCCGGTGCGATGGCGGTGATGGTGGTGGTTTGCTGCGCGGCGGCGCGCCAGGCGGCGGTCAGCGGGCCCATGCCGTCGCTGATGCTGTAGGCCTTGCCGCGGCGGTCGTCCAGGTAGGCGGCGAGTTCCTGCGCCGGCGTGCGCGCGGTGGTCGCGCTCACCACGTACTGGATGTTGGCGTTGTGCACGGTGGCGTTCTTCACCGTGCCGTCGGTGCCGTCGCCGGGGATGCCGGTCCAGGTCGAGGCGGTGACGGCCGGGAAGCTGCCGCTGGCCGGGGCGGTCTGGCCCGCGTCGACGATCAGCGAGGAAGGCGTCCAGATGTCCAGCATGCCGGCCACCACCCGCACGCCGGCGTTGGTGTCGAGCGTGGCGTAGCGGGCGTCGCCGCGCTGGTTGCTGAAGGCGTTGTCGACGTACGGCAGCACCGAAGCGGCCGCCAGCGGCGCGGCGTCGACCGTGCCCAGACCCTTCGGCGGAGCCGGCACGACCAGCGTGCTGGTGGGCGGAACGCCCGAGTCGACCACCACCGCATCGTTGCTGCCGCCGCAGGCGACCAGGCAAAGGGCGGCGATCAGGGACAGCGCCATCGGGCGGCGGGCGATGCCGGCGGCGGCGGAAATGGAGAGGTTGCGCATGCGTGACGAAATAGGAAGCCGGTGTCGGCGAAAGCGTCGACCGTAGAGGCGCGATGCGACGGTGTGATGACACCCGGCGCCCCCGCTTTGGCGGCTGCCTGCGCGGCTCTGCCCTGTCGCTTTCATCTTGTTCCATCGACGCCGGAAAGCGCGGCTAGGATGGCAACCCCCGAGTTTTCCCGGATGCCTTTGCACATGCCCATCAAGAACGCCACGCCCGACCGCCGCTCATTCATCGCCGCAGGAAGCGCCACCCTCGCGCTCGCCGCCCTTGGATTGCCCGGCGGCGCCAGGGCTCAGGGCCAGGCCGAGCAGGCGGCCCAGGGCGTGGCCGGCGCGACACCCCTCCGGCTGGCCGAGCCTCGTCCCTTCTCCTTCGACGACCTGACCAGCGAGGCACGCGACCTCGCATCGCGCCCCTTCGTCGCCGGCACCCCGCTGCCGCAGGACGTGCTCGAAAAGATCGACTACGACGCCCACGGCAAGATCAAGTACAAGCCCGAATCGGCCCTCTTCGCAGCCGGTCCCGGCAACTTCCCGGTCACCTTCTTCCACCTGGGCCGCTTCTTCCAGACACCGGTCCACATGTACGTGCTGGAGTCCAACGGCGGCAACTACTTTTCGCGCGAGGTGGTCTACGACGACGCCTACTTCGACATGCCCGCCGACAGCCCCGCCCACGCCCTGCCCACCGGCGCCGGCTTCGCAGGCTTCCGTTTCCAGGAAAGCCGCGCCGGCGACCAGAAAAAGAAGCCCTGGCAGCAGAACGACTGGGTGGCTTTTCTCGGCGCCTCGTACTTCCGGGCCATCGGCGAGCTGTACCAGTACGGCCTGTCGGCGCGCGGCGTGGCGGTCAACGTGGCCGAGCCGGGCACCAGCGAGGAATTCCCGTCCTTCACCCGTTTCTATTTCGACCCGCCGGCCAACGGCGGCGACACTGTGGTGGTGCATGCCCTGCTGGAAGGCCCGAGCCTGACCGGCGCCTACAAGTTCGTCATGCAGCGCGGCAAGTCGGTGGTGATGGACATCGAGAAACGCCTTTTCCTGCGCACCGACATCGCCCGCCTGGGCCTCGCGCCGCTCACTTCGATGTACTGGTTTTCCGAAACCAACAAGCCCAAGGATTCGGACATCCGCCCGGAGGTGCACGACTCCGACGGCCTGGCGCTCTGGACCGGCGGCGGCGAACGCATCTGGCGCCCGCTCAACAACCCGGGTGTCATCGTCACCTCGGCCTTCGGCGACAACAATCCCAAGGGCTTTGGCCTGCTGCAGCGGGACCGCCTTTTCGACCACTACATGGACGGCGTGATGTACGACCTGCGCCCCAGCCTGTGGGTGGAACCGCTGGGCGAATGGGGCCAGGGCGCGATCCAGCTGGTGGAGTTGCCGACCGATGACGAGATTCACGACAACACCGTCGCGATGTGGGTGCCGCAGGCTCCGGCCACGGCCGGCAGCAACATCAACCTGCGCTACAAGCTGCATTGGACCGACAAGGAGCCCTACCCCTCCCCGCTCGCCGCCTGCGTCGCCACGCGCACCGGCCGGGGCGGCGTGCCGGGCCAGCCGCGCCCGCGGGGCGTGGTGAAGTTCATGGTCGAGTTTCTCGGCGGGCCGCTGGCCTCGCTGCCTTTCGGCGCCTCACCGGAGGCCGCGCTAAGCGCGCCGAAGGGCAGGTTCTCGTACGTGTTCACCGAAGCGGTGCCCAACGGGGTGGCGGGCCACTGGCGCGCCCAGTTCGACTACACGCCCGAAGGCAACGAACCGGTCGACCTGCGGCTGTACCTGAAGCAGGGCGACCAGACGCTGTCGGAGACCTGGCTGTTCCAGTTTCGGCCTGCCTGAAAGCAGGCCGCAACGGCCGCTTTCTCACGTAATCCGACCGGGCGCGCGGGCATGATGCCCGCATGATTTCCAGCCAGTTCGCCAGCCGCGTCACCCTTCTCCGGGACCGGGTACCGTCGTTCGACACGTACCCCTTCGACCTGCCGGTACTGCGCGGCCTGGAGACGCTGGAGCTGCACCCGGCGGTGACCTTCTTCGTCGGCGAGAACGGCTCGGGCAAGTCGACTCTGCTGGAGGCGCTGGCCGTCTCGCTGGGATTCAACGCGGAAGGCGGCGGCCGCAACTTCACCTTCGGCACGCGGGAGTCGCACTCCGAACTGCACCGTTTCCTGCGGATCGCGAAGGGCTACCGCCGGCCCCGATCGGGCTACTTCCTGCGCGCAGAAAGCTTTTTCAACGTCGCGACGGAAATCGAGCGGCTCGATACCGAGCCCGGCGGCGGCCCGCGCCTCATCGACGGCTACGGCGGCCGCTCGCTGCACGAGCAGTCGCACGGCGAGACCTTCATGGCCCTGATGACCGAGCGGTTTCGGCCGCAGGGCCTGTACATCCTCGACGAGCCGGAGGCGGCGCTCTCCCCCACCCGCCAGCTCGCCGCGCTGGCCCGCGTCCACGCGCTGGTGCGGGACGGTTGCCAGTTCATCATCGCGACCCATTCGCCCATCCTGATGGCTTACCCGGACGCCAAAATCCTGCGTTGCAGCGAGACGGGCATTCAGGAAACCGCCTACCGGGACACCGAACACTTCCAGGTCACGCGCGACTTCCTGGCCGATCCGAAGGGCATGCTCGCGCCCCTGCTGAAGCCCTAGCGCCCGCCGTCACACCACCGGCGTCTTTACCTCGGCCACGCGCTTCGCTAGGTGCGCCAGCGCCTCTTCCACCTGGTCGACCAGCACCAGGCACAAGTCGCCCGGACGCAGGCGCTCCAGCGCGGTGTCGATGGCGGTGAATTCGCCACGGATCTCCTCGACATGGGTGGTGCGCGAGGCGCCCTGCAGGCCGGCCCGCAGCAGGCCCATCACCTCGCCGTCGGCACGGCCGCGCTGGGCGGCGTCCTGGTACAGCAGGACATCGTCGAAGACCGCGCCGAGGATCTGCGTCTGTTCGCGGATGTCCTCGTCGCGCCGGTCGCCGGCCCCGCTGATCACCACCGAACGCCGCGTGCCCGGCATCGACTGCACCGCCTGGGTGAGCGCGCGCATGGCGTCCGGGTTGTGGCCGTAATCGGCGATCACCGTGGCGCCCCGGTAATCCATGATGTTGAATCGGCCCGGCACCGTGGCGGCGTCGCTGGCGAAGCTGGCCAGGCCGCTGCGGATCACGTCCCAGCCGGTGCCCAGCGCCCAGGCCGCCGCGACCGAAGCCATGGCGTTCTCGACCTGGAATCCGATGGCACCGCCGCGGGTGATCGGGATGCCTTTCAGCGGCACGCTCTCGCGCCAGGAGCCTTCGGACGCGACCAGCGCGTCGCCGTCGATATAGACGGTGCGCTTGCCCTGCGCACGGTGCTTGGACATCACCGGATGGCTGCGGTCGGCCGAGAAGAAGATCACGTCGCCCGGGCAGTTGGCCGCCATGCCGGCGACGATCGGGTCGGCCGCGTTCAGCACCGCGCAACCGCTGGCCGACACGTTCTGCACGATGACGCGCTTGAGCACCGCCAGGTCGTCCACCGTGGTGATGTAGTTCAGGCCGAGATGGTCGCCGGCACCGATGTTGGTGACGACCGCCACCTCGCAGCGATCGAAGCCCAGGCCCTCGCGCAGCACGCCGCCGCGCGCCACCTCGAACACCGCGGCTTCCACCTCGGGGTGCAGCAGCACGTTGCGGGCGCTCTTGGGGCCGCTGCAGTCGCCGCTGTCGGTCTGCCGGCCGTCGACATAGACGCCGTCGGTGTTGGTCATGCCGACCGCCAGGCCGCTGCTGGCCAGGATGTGGGCGATGAGGCGGGTGGTGGTGGTCTTGCCGTTGGTGCCGGTGACGGCCACCACCGGGATGCGGCCGTCGTCGCCGCTGGCGAACATCTCGGCGATGACCGCCTCGCCCACCGGGCGCGGCTTGCCGTAGCTGGGCGACAGGTGCATGCGCAGGCCCGGCGCGGCGTTGACCTCGACGATGCCGCCGCTCTGCTCTTCGAGGGGGCGCAGCACGGTCTCGCAGACCACGTCGACGCCGCAGATATGCAGGCCGACCATCTGTGCGGCCGCGATGGCGCGGGCCGCCACGTCCGGGTGCACATCGTCGGTGACGTCGGTGGCGGTGCCGCCGGTCGACAGGTTGGCGTTGTTGCGCAGGATCACCCGGCGGCCCTTGTCGGGCACCGACTCGGGCGCCAGCCCTTGCGTCGACAGGCGCAGCACGGCGATCTCGTCGAACTTGATGCGGGTCAGCGCGGTGGCATGGCCGTCGCCACGGCGCGGGTCGCGGTTGACCTCGTCGACCAGCTCGCGCACGGTGTGCACGCCGTCGCCGATGACCTGCGGCGGATCGCGGCGCGAGGCGGCCACCAGCTTGTGGCCGACCACCAGCAGGCGGTAGTCGTAGCCCGGCAGGAAACGCTCGACGATGACGTCGCCGAACTCGGCTGCCGCACGGAAGGCGATGTCCATGTGCTCGCGGTCGACCAGGTTGACGGTGACGCCCTTGCCCTGGTTGCCGTCCTGCGGCTTGACCACCACCGGCAGGCCGATTTCGCAGGCCACCGCCCAGCCCTCCTCGGCCGACTTCACCGGACGGCCCAGCGGCACCGGTACGCCGGCGGCGTGCAGCAGTTTCTTGGTCAGGTCCTTGTCCTGCGCGATGGCTTCGGACACGGCGCTGGTGCTGTCGATCTCGGCGGCCTGGATGCGGCGCTGGCGCACGCCCCAGCCGAACTGCACCAGGCTGCCGCTGGTCAGCCGACGAAACGGAATGCCGCGTGCCACGGCCGCATCGACGATGCAGCCGGTGCTGGGGCCGAGGCGCTCGGACTCGTCCAGCTCACGCAGTTCGAGCACGGCGGCGGCGCAATCGAACGGCTGGTCGGCGATGGCGGCCTCCACCAGCTGGGCGGCCAGGGCCAGGGCCCGGCGGCCTACCGCCTCTTCGCTGTATTGCACGATCACCTGATGCACACCGGCGTCGTCGGTGGCCGAGATGCGGCTGAAACTCACCGGGCAGCCGGCCTGCGCCTGCAGGGCCAGCGCGGCGAGGCCCAGCACGGCGGCCAGCGATACCGCCTCGTCCTGGCCGGCGTGGCGCAAGGCGCCGATATCCGGGAAACGCGCGCGCAGGCGAGGCTCGAAGCCCTCTATCTGGGCGACGCCGCGCTGCGCCGGCGGGCAGGTGACGATGGCCTCGATGGACGTATTGCGGCTCCAGAGATTGGGGCCGCGCAGGGCGCGGATGCGGGAGATTTCCATGGGGTTTCCTGGCACCGGCCGTCCCGGCCCGCCGACTGCCGCGGCGACGTCAGACGGTCGGCGGGTTGTGATTCAGGCGTGGGCGGTTTCGGCCACGGGAGACTGGGCGCTGGCCACCAGCGGCACGCCGGCTTCGCACTCGAAGGCTTCCAGCCCCGCACCGATCAGGCGCGGGTGCACGCCCAGGGCCCAGCCGGCGGCGACGGCGGCCAGCAGGGCTTCGTCGGGCAGGTTGCCGTAGCGGGCACGCCAGTCGTCCAGCGGCGCCAGTCCGTACAGGGGCACGTCCTGGCTGTTGGTGACCAGGGCGATGCGGCCGTGGCGCATCGTCACGGCCCGGCCGCCGGCGGCGCAGTGCGCGACCATCGCGGGGGTCGATGCATCGGCGGCATAGAAGATCACCTCGCCGTCGCACAGCGGCGCCAGGTCGGCCACGTGCGGATCGGCGGCGTTGAGCACCGCGCAGCCGTGGGCCAGCACCACGTCCACCTGCGTGCGCAGCGCCTTGCGCATGTGTTCGGGGGTGTGAACGTCGTATTCGGCGAGGGACTCGATACCGTCGAAGTCGGTGACGATGCCGATCTGGCAGCGGTCGTAGGCCAGGCCGTCGCGCAGGATGGAAGCGGCGCCGTTTTCGATGATCGCCACTTCCAGGTTGCGGTTGATCAGCAGGCGTTCGCCGGCCTGCCAGTGGTCGCTGGCGGCGGCGTCGTGGCAGCGGCGGTCGAGGAACAGGCCGTCCTTGCAGGCGACGCCGGTCATCTTGCCGTCCAGCTGGGCGATCCACGCGACCATGCGCGCGATGGCCGCGGTGTTGCGGCTGCCGGCCACGCCGACCAGCGGGATGCGACCGGAGTCGTCGGCGGCGAAAAGGTGGTCGCAGATGGCGCGGCCCACCGGTCGCGGCTGTCCGTGGATGGGCTTGAGGTGCATCAGCAGGCCGGGGCCGGCGTTGACCTCGACGATGGCGCCGCGCACCGCCGCCAGCGGACGGCTGACATCGCGGGTGACCATGTCGATGCCGGCGATGTCCAGGCCCACGGTGCGCGCGGCCAGCGCGGCGGCATGCGCCACGTCGGGGTGCACGTCGTCGGTGCAGTCGATGGCCATGTTGCCGGTGCGCTGGATCAACACCTTGGCGCCTGCGGCGGGAACGCTGGCGGCGGTGAGCTTCTGGCGGCGCAGTTCGAGCTGCACGCCGCCGTCCGCCACGTCGATGGTGGTCAGGGGAAACGCATGCTCGACGCCGCGGCGGGGGTCGCTGTTCATCTGCAGCTCGATCAGCTGCTCGACATTGGCCACGCCGTCGCCCGTGACCCAGACCGGCTCGCCGCGCGTGGCGGCCACGACCTTGCCGCCCACCACCAGCAGGCGGTGTTCGGTGCCTTCGATGAAACGCTCGACGATGACGCCGCTGCCCTCGGCATCGGCCAGCGCGAAGGCGGCCTCGATGTCGGCGCGCTCGCGCAGGTCCAGCGTGACGCCGCGGGCGTGGTTGCCGTCGGACGGCTTGACCACCACCGGCAGGCCGATGTCCTGTGCCGCGTCCCAGGCCTCGGCGGCGGTGGCGACGACCCGGCCCTCCGGCACCGGAACGCCACAGGCGGTCAGCAGTGTCTTGGTCAGGTCCTTGTTGCCGGCGATGCCCTCGGCGATGGCGCCGGTGCGGTCGGTTTCGGCCGTCCAGATGCGGCGCTGGCGCTTGCCGTAGCCCAGCTGCACCAGGTTGCCGCTGTTCAGGCGGATATGGGGAATCTTGCGGTCGGCGGCAGCGGTGACGATGCTGTCGGTGCTCGGGCCGAGAAAGGACCGGTCGATCTGCGTGCGGATGGCGGCCACCGCCGTCGGCACCGAGAAAGGCAGGTCGTTGATGGCGGCCATCAGCAGGCCGTGGCCTTGCGCCAGCGCCACGCGCGCGACGGCTTCGTCGGCCGCGCGGAACACCATCTTGTAGATGCCGCTGACCGTGGTCTCGCGGGTCTGGCCGAAGGTGGTGGGCATGCCGGAAAGATTGAGCAATTCGATGATCACGTGCTCGAGCACATGGCCCATCCAGGTGCCGCCTTCCAGCCGCTGCAGGAAGCCGCCGCGCTCGCCGGGGCTGCAGGTGTGCTCGATGAGGGCCGGCAGCCAGGTCGTCAGACGCTGGGTGAGGCCGGGGAGCGTGTTGGAGGGGAACTGCTCGAGCTCGCCCAGGTCGAGCCGCACTTCCAGGACCTCGCGGTACGTCCAGATGTTGGAACCATGCAGGTAACGGACGTCGAGGATGCGGATGTCGTTCTTGTGTGCCATGGAAGTCAGGAACGGCCGCCGCGCCAAAAGGCGCGGCAGGCACGGGTCAATGGTTGAGCCGATGTGGTGCAGACAGAAACAGTTGTGCGTAAAAAGGTGTTGCAGGATTGGTTCACAATCGCCCGCTTCGTCCGCGCAGAGCCCCTGCCGGCAACACGCGTCACACTCGAAAAATGCAGCATCCTGATCCTGTTGTCGTCACTGTCGGATGGTCGGATCGACTGGCTTCGGCCAACGCTCCACCGCTTGCAAGCGATGAAAACGTTTTGACTTTGTTTCCGGTTGACCTGGATGTAACTTTACGTTTCTCGCCCTCGTTGATCGCGCTGACGGACGCGCGGCTGCTGTCGGGCGTGGAAGGCGGCACCTGGAGCGAATGGCCGCTGGGCCCGGGCATGCGACTGAACGTGTCCGACCACGCCGGCCTGGGCGCGCTGGAGTTGTGCGACACCCGGGGCCGCCTGGCGGTCTGGCGGTTCACACTCACCGTGATGCCGCAGGTCATCGCCCTGCAGACACGCTTCGAGTCCCTGGTGTCCGGCCCGGAACAGGCGGAGGAAGTGCTTGCCGACATCGAGGACAAGATGGCGCCCTCGGACGCGGTGCCGTCCACCTGGGTGCTGCTGCGCCTCTGGCGCTTCGCGCATCCGTACCGGTGGCAATTGCTCGGCGGCCTGCTGCTCACGCTCGGCTCCACCGCCGCCACGCTGGTACCGCCCTATCTCACCATCCCGCTGATGGACGAGATCCTGATCCCGTTCCAGAACGGCCAGGAAATCCCGGCGCACAAGGTGGCGCTGTACCTGGGCGGCCTGCTGGGGGCCGCGCTGGTGGCCTGGGGCCTCGGCTGGGCGCGCACCTATTTGCTGGCGCTGGTGTCCGAGCGCATCGGCGCCGACCTCCGCACCGCCACGTTCAACCACCTGCTGCAGTTGTCGCTGGAGTATTTCGGCAGCAAGCGCACCGGCGACCTGATGGCGCGCCTGGGTGCCGAAACCGACCGCATCAACGTGTTCCTGTCGCTGCACGCGCTCGACTTCTTCACCGACCTGCTGATGATGCTGATGACCGCCGGCATCCTGTTCTCGATCAACCCCTGGCTGGCGCTGGCCACGCTGGTGCCCCTGCCGCTCATCGCCTGGATGATCCATGTGGTGCGCGACCGCCTGCGCACCGGTTTCGAAAAAGTGGACCGCGCATTTTCGGAGGTGACCAACGTGCTGGCCGACACCATCCCCGGCATCCGGGTGGTCAAGGCCTTCGCCCAGGAAAAGCGCGAAGGCGAGCGCTTCCATGCGGCCAACCAGCGCAATTTGCAGGTCAACGACCGCATCAACCGCACCTGGTCGCTGTTCACGCCTACCGTGACGCTGCTGACCGAGATCGGCCTGCTGATCGTCTGGGGCTTCGGCATCTGGCTGGTGGCGCACCAGAGCATCACGGTCGGCGTGCTCACCGCCTTCCTGGCCTACATCGGCCGCTTCTATATCCGGCTGGATTCGATGAGCCGCATCGTCTCCATCACCCAGAAAGCGGCTGCGGGAGCCAAGCGCATTTTCGACATCCTCGACCACGTCTCCAACGTGCCGGAGCCGGTCGATCCCACGCCCTACCCCACGCCGCGCGGAGCCATCCATTTGCGTGGCGTCAATTTCCGCTACGGCAGCCGTTCTGTGGTGCGCAACCTCGACCTGGACATCCGCCCCGGCGAGATGATCGGCCTGGTCGGCCACAGCGGTTCGGGCAAGAGCACGCTGGTCAACCTGATCAGCCGCTTCTACGACGTGACCGAGGGCAGCATTTCGGTGGACGGCCACGACATCCGGCGCTATCGGGTGGCCGATTACCGCCGCCACATCGGACTGGTGCTGCAGGAGCCCTTCCTGTTTTTCGGCACCATCGCCGAAAACATCGCCTACGGCCGGCCCGAGGCGACGCGCAGCGAAATCGTCGCGGCCGCGCGTGCCGCCCACGCGCACGATTTCATCCTGCGCCTGCCGCACGGCTACGACTCCCTGGTCGGCGAACGCGGCCAGGGACTGTCGGGCGGCGAGCGGCAACGCATCTCCATCGCCCGCGCGCTGCTGATCGACCCGCGCATCCTCATCCTGGACGAGGCCACCTCCGCCGTGGATACCGAGACCGAGAAGGAAATCCAGCGCGCCCTCGACAACCTGGTCCAGGGCCGCACCACCATCGCCATCGCCCACCGGCTGTCCACCCTGCGCAAGGCCGACCGCCTGGTGGTGATGGACCGGGGAGAAGTGGTGGAGGTCGGCCCGCACGACGAACTGATCGCGCGCGGCGGCCATTACTTCCGGCTCTACCAGGCACAGCTGCGCCAGGTCGATCAGGAAGACCTCGAAGAACTCAAGATGGCGCCCTCGATCGCCTCGGCCGTCGGCACCCACTCGGCCCACCCCTCCGGAGACTCCTGATGGCCAAGCTGCATCTCAAGCTCTCGCGCGACAGCTTCGGCCGATTGCTGCTGGCCGATATCCGCATGACCGAGGAGCCGGTGACGCCGGTGCGGGCGTTTCCGCTGGCCGCGCCGGACGAAGGGGTTTCGCTGGTGGGCACGGACGGCCACGAGCGCCAGTGGATCCCACGCCTGGACGATCTCGACGACGCCTCCCGCGCCCTGGTGCGGGAGTCGCTGGACGCCCGGGAGCTGATCCCCGAAATCCGCCGCATCGTCGGCGTTTCCACCTTCTCGACGCCCAGCACCTGGCAGGTGGAAACCGACCGCGGCGCCACCGACCTCCTGCTGCGCACCGAAGACGACCTGCGTCGCCTGCCGGCCAACGGCCTGCTGGTGGCCAGCGGCTCGGGGCTGCATTTCCTCATCCGCGACCGGACGGCCCTCGACAAACCCTCCCGCAAGATCCTGGATAGATTTCTCTGACCCATGCATAAGACCGCCCTCGTCCTGTTCTCCGGCGGCCAGGACTCCACCACCTGCCTGGCCTCCGCCCTGGCCCGCTTCGAACGGGTCGAGACGGTCGGCTTCGACTACGGCCAGCGCCACCGCATCGAGCTCGATGCGCGCATCGAGGTGCTGGCGCAGATCCGCGCCAACTTTCCCCAATGGGCGCACAAGCTGGGCGAGGACCACCTGCTGGACCTGGCGGTGCTGGGCCAGGTCAGCGACACCTCGCTTACCCGCGACACCGCTTTCGCCATGGAGCAATCCGGCCTTCCCAACAGCTTCGTGCCCGGCCGCAACCTGCTGTTCATGACGCTCGCCGCCGCGCTGGCCTATCGCCGCGGCCTCGAAGTCCTGGTGACCGGCGTTTGCGAAACCGATTTTTCCGGCTATCCCGATTGCCGCGACGACACCATGAAGGCCATGCAGCTGGCCCTGTCCCTCGGCATGGACCGGCGTTTCCTGGTGGACACGCCCCTGATGTGGATCGACAAGGCGCAGACCTGGGCGCTGGCCGAATCACTGGGCCAGGCCAGCGGCCGTGCGGACGGCGGGCGGGCGCTGGTCGACCTGATCGTCGAGCACACCCACACCTGCTATCTCGGCGACCGGCAACATCGGCACGCATGGGGTTACGGCTGCGCGCAATGCCCGGCCTGCCTCCTGAGGGCACGGGGCTACGAAGCCTGGATCGCCAAAGGAAATCAGCCGGTAGACGGCTGAAATGAACGCGGGTCCATCTGGCCCGACGTTGTGCGGCGCGCACAAAAGCGGGAAAAAATTCCGCGAATGGGAGCGTGTTCACAGGGGGCATACAACCGATTCACCGTCGGCTGCGTATCCTTATGCAACAAAGGTGTCGGCTCACCTGCGCTGCATTTCCTCCCATGTTTTCTCCCCTGCAATTCCTGCCCGCCTCCGAGCTGGCGCCGTCCGCCCTGATGATGGGCGACTACGACCCGTACTTCGTCGCGCTGTCCGTGGCGATGGCGGTACTGGCCGCCATCGGCGCGCTGCAGATCGCGGGCGTCACCCAAAACAGTGCCGGACGGCTTCCGCGGGCCGGCGCCATCGCCGCGGCGACCTTCATGCTGGGCGCGGGCATCTGGTCGATGCATTTCATCGGCATGCTGGCTTTCCGCCTGTGCACCGAAGTGAGCTACCGCGCCGGCCCAACGCTGGTCTCCATGCTGCCGGGCCTGGCGGCCGCCTTCGTCGCGGTGCTGCTGATGACCCGGCGCAACCCCAGCCGGTACCAGCGCACCGCCAGCGGCGTGCTGATCGGCGCGGGCATCGCGGCCATGCACTACAGCGGCATGGGCGCGATGGCGCTGGCACCGCAACTGCGCTACGACCCGACCTGGTTCTGCCTGTCGCTGCTCGTCGGCGTGAGCCTGTCGGTGCTGGCCCTGCAGGTGCACGGCGGCCTGCTGCGCCTGCGCTGGCTGTCGCTCGGCCGCGCCAGCATCGCCGGCGGCGTGGTGCTGGGGCTGGCCATCGCGTGCACCCATTACGTCGGCATGCGCGCGGCGCTTTTCGTGGGTCAGCAGGATCTGGTCTATCTCGATGCACGCGCGCCGACCACCCTGGCACTGGCCGTCGCCCTGGTGTCGCTGTTGCTGATCGGCGTCTTCGGCAGCGTGTGGGGCCTGCTGCATTACCGGACCCTCGTACAACGGCTGCAGACCAACGAAAACCGGCTGCAATCGGTGATCAACGGCACCGTCGAGGGCATCGCGGTGCTCGATGCGCAAGGCCGAATCTATCGGTTCAACCGTTCGGCCGAACGCATCACCGGGCACGACGCCGCGCAGATGCTGGGACACAACCTGCTGTCGCTGCTGCTGGCGCCGGACGACACGCTGACCGCCTATCTGCAGGGCACCCCGCTGCCCGACGGCACCGCCCCCATCGCGGGCATCGTCCGCGAGGTCGTCCTGCGGCAGCCAAACGGCCAGGGTCTGGAGGCACGCCTGTCGATCGGCCGTGTCGAAGTGCCGGGCGAGAAGCTCTTCGTCGCCTTCATCAGCGACATCGGCGAGCAGAAGCGGACCGAGCGCGCACTGCGTGACCGGGAAACCGAGTACGGCACCCTGATCCGCAACATTCCGGGCACATTTTTCCGCCTGGACATGGACCCGACCAAGCCGGTGCCTTTCGTCAGCGAACAGGTGCATTCGATCGTCGGCTGGCCGGCCGCCGACTTCATCTCCGGCCGCCGTTCGCTGCGGGATCTGGTGCACCCGGACGACCTCGCCCGGGTGGACGCCGCCGCCGAGCGCGCGGCCGCGGGTTCCGGCCGCCACGACCTGTCCTTCGAGTGCCGGCTGCAGCACGCCGACGGCAGCCACCGCTGGATTTCGGCCAATTGCGAGGTCGCCGTGACGGCCGACGGCGGGCCCCGATACATCGACGGCGTGATGGTCGACATCACCGAGGCCAAGCTGCGGGCCGCCGAGTTCGAAGGCACGGTGCGCGCCATCGGTCACGCGCTGGCGGTGATCGAGTTCGACGTCGAGGGCCGCATCCTCGGCGCCAACGAGAACTTCCTGAACGTCACCGGCTACACGCTCGACGAAGTACGCGGCCAGAGCCACGCCATGTTCTGCGACCCGGCCTATGTCGACAGTCCCGGCTACGCGGACTTCTGGAACACCTTGCGGCGCGGCGAGTTCCATATCGGCGAGTACGAGCGTTTCGGCCGCGGTGGCAAGCCGCTGTGGTTGCAGGCCTCCTACAACCCGGTGCTCGGCGCGGACGGACGGCTGCTGAAGATCGTCAAGTTCGCCAGCGACATCACCGATCGACGCGCGGTTCAGGAAGCACTGCGCGAAGCCAAGGAACGCGCCGAACAGGCCGTCGCCTCGCGCACCGCGTTCATGGCCAACATGAGCCACGAGATCCGCACGCCGATGAACGCCGTCATCGGCTTCACCGAGCTGCTGCTGGACACGCCGCTATCCCCGCTGCAACGCCAGCACCTGGAGACGGTACGGCAGTCGTCGGGCTCCCTGCTGGGGCTGCTCAACGGCATCCTGGACAGCGCCAAGCTGGAAAAAGGCGCGATGGAACTGGAGCTGCAGGCGTTCAGCCTGCGCCAGCTGGCCACCCAGGTGACCGACTCGCTGCGCATCGGTGCCACGCCCAGGAACGTGGCGCTGGTGCTCGACTACGAAGACGGCCTGAGCGAGCATTTCCGCGGCGACGCCATGCGCCTGCGCCAGGTGCTGGTGAACCTGGTCAGCAACAGCGTCAAGTTCACCGAGCACGGTTCGGTGCGGGTGACGGTGCGGCGGCGTGCCGGTGCGCAGGACTTCGGCGGCCCGGTCGTACCGCTGCATATCGCGGTGCAGGACACCGGCATCGGCATCGCCGCCGACCGTCTCGAGGCGATCTTCCAGCCCTTCTCGCAAGCCGACGCGTCGATGAGCCGGCGCTTCGGCGGCACCGGCCTGGGCATCACGATCGCGCGCCAGCTGGTCGAGTTGATGGGCGGGGCCATCGCGGTCGAAAGCCAGCCCGGCGTCGGCAGCGTGTTCCATGTCTACCTGCCCCTGCCGGCGGTGGCCCCGCCGCAGCCGCAGCCCGCGCCGGCGCTGCCCGAGGAGCAGGAACAGGCCCTGTCGGTGCTGGCTGTGGACGACGTACGCCAGAACGCCGAGCTGCTGCAGATGGCGCTGGGCGCGGTCGGCCACGACGTGGCCATCGCGACAGACGGCGCCGAAGCCGTCGCCGCCTGGGTGGCCTGCCACTTCGACCTGGTGCTGATGGATGTGCACATGCCCGGCATGGACGGCCGCGAAGCCGTCCGCCGCATCCGCGAGATGGAGGCCGCGTCCGGCCGCCCCCGCACCGCCGTCATCGCCCTCACCGCCAGCGTCCTCGAAGAAGACCGGCGCGCGGCGCGCGAAGCCGGCATGGACGGTTTTGTCGCCAAGCCGATCGACCTGGAGGCGCTGCGGCGCGAAATGGCGCGGGTGGCGCAGGCCGTCGATGTGCTGAACCGGCGCCGCCCCGCCGACCCCGACCGTCCCGCACCCGGCTCATCCGGCGCACCCGGCGTGCGTGCTGAGATACAGGCGCGGACGACAGAACTCGCCATACCGCTGACCACCACGCGTGCCGCGCTCGATGCGCTGTTGCGCGGGCAGGTCGACGACCCCGCCCTGGAAACCCTGGACCGCGTGCTGCGGGAGCAAGGCGATGCCGACCTCGCCGACCTCCTGGCCGATGGCATCGGCCAGTTCGACTTCGAGCGCGCAGCCAGCCTGCTGGCGCCCCTGATGCCTCCCACCGAAAGGATCGCCGCATGACCGCCGCGCGCCCCGCCGCCGCCCGCCAGCCTACCCTGCTGCTGGTGGACGACGAACCCCTCAACCTGCAGGTGCTGCGCCACACCCTGCAGGACGACTACCGCCTGCTGTTCGCCCGCGACGGCATGCGTGCCCTGGAAATCGCCGCCAGCGAACAGCCGGACATGGTGCTGCTCGACGTGATGATGCCGGGCATGACCGGCCACGAGGTCTGCCGCGCGATGCGCGCCACGCCGGGCATCGCGCACATTCCGGTGATCTTCGTCAGCGCGCTGGCCGACAACCGCTCGGAAGCCGCCGGTTTCGAGGCGGGCGGCGTGGACTACATCACCAAGCCGGTCAGCCCGCCCATCGTGCGTGCCCGGGTGCGCACCCACCTGTCGCTGGTGCGCGTGGAGGAACTGCTGCACACCCGGCTGCAGATCGTGCAGCGCCTGGGGCTGGCGGCCGAATACAAGGACAACGAGACCGGCATGCACGTGCTGCGCATGAGCCACTACTCGCAGATCCTGGGGCGCGCGGTCGGGCTGTCGGAACGCGAGGCCGAAGACCTGCTGCACGCCGCGCCCATGCACGACATCGGCAAGATCGGCATCCCCGACGCCATCCTGCGCAAGAACGGCAAGCTGGAGCCGCACGAATGGGACGTGATGCGCAGCCATGTGGAAATCGGCGCACGCATCATCGGGGAGCACCCGCAGGGCGTGCTGCACACGGCCCGCCTGGTCGCCATGACGCACCACGAGAAATGGGATGGCAGCGGTTATCCCAACGGCCTGCGCGGCGAGGAAATTCCGCTTGCGGGCCGCATCGTCGCGGTGGCCGACGTTTTCGACGCCCTGACGAGCGAGCGACCCTACAAGCACGCCTGGCCGGTCGAGCAGGCGCTGGCGTTGCTGCGCGAACAATCGGGCAAACACTTCGATCCCGCGCTGGTCGAGGCCTTCATGGGCGTCCTGCCGGCGATCCTGGAAGTGCGGGCACGATTCCCGGAGGACAGCGAACGGGCGGTGGAGACGGAACTGCTGGTCGCCTGAAGCGCACGGCCGGCGCGGGCATCCGGTCGGCCGGCGCGCGGCGCTTCAGAACCTGGTTCTCCGGATACCGTCGTCGTCTCCGGCCTGCCCGCCTTTCTTCGGCCGCGGCACCGGACCGGCGGCCGGCACCGCGACACGCGCCTGGGCGGCTTCGTCGATGCGCTGCTTGTTCATCGCCCACTGCAGGCGCAGCCGGCTCTCGAGGTGCTCGTTGTAGACGGCCCAGATCTCCGCGGCGGTGTGATAGTTGCCGCTGACCTTGCGCGCCACGCCCCCCCAGTACCTGACCAGCCCGTTCATGACGGCCTCCACCTGGGGCAGCGGCACGTCCAGGTCTTCCAGCATCAACAGCAACTGGGCCGTGGTGGCGGACGCGCCCGAGTGCGTCTGGGCGTTCTCCGGCAGGCCTTGATACCAGGCGCTTTGCTTGTTGACGTCGTGGTGGCGGCCCCGCGAATCCATCAGGCCCGGGCTCATCAGCTCGCCCTTCGGCCCGGGCTGGTCGCCTTTTCGTGCTCGCGGTGCGCGCGTGGCCAGGCTCATGTCGATCAGCAGGCCGACGGTGTTCTCGACGGTCCATGACTCGTCCCAGCCGTCCAGCAGCTCGTCCATCCGGCCCTTGAGGGCAAAAGTGGCGTAGGCAACCTTGTCGCGGCCCTTGGTGTGCAGGCCGTCCAGGATGAGGCGGGCGGCCTCCTGCTCCCGGGGCGGCGCGGACGGAGGATTTTTCTGGTCGTGTGCACGCATCGTCCGGAGGGTGGCCAGCGTGCCGCGGATCTTGGACATCGCCACGGCGACGTCCGCCTCGACGGCCTTGCCGTCCGGATCCATGGCGACCGTGGCGACCGGATCCCTGCGCTGCACTCGCGCCTTGCGCCTCTGCCGGGGGGCCAGCACCTCGACCCCGTCCGGAACCACGTGGTTGCGCGGCACCCCCTTCTGGATCAGGCGGTCGAGAAAGCTGCGTGCCTGGGCGACCAGGGCGGGGTCCGGCGGCGCGGGTGACGGGTAGGTCGCCATGCAATGCTCCTGGAAACGCGCTCAGCCGAGCGCCGCGTGCAGCTGCCCGGCACTGCGCAGCACCGTCTCGCGGATGTCCACCGGAGTGAACGGGTTGGCGTCCAGGTCGGCGACCAGGGCGCTGGACCGGACAAAGTCCGCATAGTCCTCGACGCACAGCAGCGCCTCGGCCTGGATGTCGAGGCGACGCGCCGGATCGCTCTCGTTCAGTGCGTCGTCCAGGGTATCGATCAGGTCCTCGTCGAGCGCCGCCATGACCTCGTCCAGGCGGCGCACCGCCGCCTGGGCCCGGGAGAACTCCGGCCGGTCGGCAAAAAACGCCAGGGTCTTGGTCTCCAGCAGGCGCAGGCGCTGGCGCAGCGTGGCGCGAGTCGTCTCCCACTGCAGCCGGGCCTGCTGCAGCCGCACCATGGACACGATGCGCACCGGTGCGCCGGCGCTCGTTCCAGCCTCCACCAGCCGCTGAGCCAGCGACTTCAGCAAGGCCTGCGACTGCTCGCCCTCGCCGCGCTGCAGGCTCTGCTGCAACTGCGTGACCAGACCGAAAATTGCCGCCTTTTCCGCCGGCGACGCTGCGGCCTGGCGGATGCGCGGCCCGAGTGCCAGCAGGCGCGATCGCAGCTGTGCGATCAAGGGCGCTGTTGCCGCTGCAGCGGTGGCGGGCGGCGGGGTGGCGGCGGTTTCCTCGTCATCACCGTCGGTGTCCACCAGCGTCGGGTCGTCCCCACGCACGCGCACTTTCAGGCGCAGGCCGGTTTGCTCCAGCAGTGCGGCGCGCAGTTTCCTGGCCAGGCCGCTCACTTCCGTCGTCACGACGAAGGTGAGCGCCTTTTGCTCGAAAAGGCATTCGCCCGGGATGTACCGGACGCCGGCCGCCTGGCCCAGCGCGTCGGCGAGCAACCTGCGGCGAGACGGCCCGATGGCTCGCCGCGAAAGCAGCACCACCGCGGTTTTGCCGTTGGTAGCGATCAAGGCCTGCATCACGCCGCCCTTGCGGATGTCACGCAGAAGCGGCTGCATCTTCGAGGTCAGCAACGCCGGCGTGCCGTCCTGCTCGGGCCCGGCGGAAGCCGCCGACGCGTCCTTGCGGGCCTGGCGGCGCTGCCTCTCCACCGCCTTTTCCATGTCGTCGAGCAGATTCAGGATCTGCCGGTCGTCGCGAACCGATTTGCGCAACAGGCTCGCTTGCCTGCCGATGTCGTCCAGCGCCCGGAGCCGTGCGGTCGGATCGTCGTCCGCCTGCTCGAATGCCGCGAGAGCCTTGAGTAGAGCCGCGTCCTGAAGGTCGCGGCTTCTGGAAAGCTTCTGCCACTCCGATGGCGTTAGTGCTTTTTCGAGCATGGCCTGATGCTTCTCCGATGATCGCGCCGTCGATGCGCTATAGGAAATTATCGGAGCCGAGTGGGCGCTCGCTGCGCATGGGTGGCGGCCGCGAGTAGTGCGTTCGAATCAACCGCCATCGCCACTGCCCGCACGTCCGCACGCTCGATGAGCCGCGCGCGGCGAAGCGCACGCAGGCCCCAGCACCGATCGCAAATCGCCAAGGCTCGAAAAGAACCGTAAAAAAGTCCTAAATTTCCGCCGTCAACTGCCGTAAATGGGTTGAAGCCGCTTTTTCCCACCCGCTATCTCAGGAGCAGCAACCGCTGCCACGGCTTTTACCGAGCGGAGTTCAGCCATGCAAATTTCACCTGCAGACAGAAGCATTGCCATCGTGGTCAAGGCCGATGGGGCGGGTGCGACCGCATCCCAGTCCTCGGCCAACGCCGCGGCAGCCAAGCTGGCGGCAGCGTCTTCCGAACCGATCCGGGCCGGGGTCACCCAGCCGCGCGGCACCGGCGGCGACTACCTCGACGCCACGCAGGGCGCCAAAGGCCCGGACAGCCCGTCCGCCGACGCCACCCGGCAGGATTGGACCAGCACCCCGCGGGTGGCCGAAGAGAAGAAGGAAGAGAAAAAGGAAGAGGTCAAGCCGCGCCTCTTCGAGTTGCTCATCGAGCAGTTCAACAGCCTCTGGCGCGCCAGCGCCCAGGCGGTGGCCGACCCATCGGTACAGAACCAGGTGCTGGCGCAGGCCAAAAGCCAGTCGCAGGCGGACGGCTCCAGCAAAAACAGCCCGCTGGTCTATACCGACCCGAGCAAGGTTCGCAAGGCTTCATCGACCGAAGGCGCCTGAGCGCCTCCCGGCACTTTCACCACTCCTTGGGCGGAACGACCCGGGCGGGCGTGGCGGGCGTCGTTGGCACCGGCACGGCGGCCGGCGCAGGCGCGGCCCTTTCGGCCCGCTTGCGCACCGCGAGATCCCGGATTTCCTCCAGGCTGACCCGGTTGTCGCGATCCTGATCGGCTTCGTCGAAGGCATCGCGCAGGCGTGGAAAAAGCGCCACTTCGTCACGGCTCAGGAAGCCGTCGCGGTTCAGGTCGAGCCAGCCGAACTGCTTGGCGGCCAGGGCCTCGCCTTTCGATGGGCCGATGGCCTGCGCGGGCGGCTCGGGCGGTGCGCCCGGAATGGTTTCCAGCGGCGTATACGCCTGCGCGCCGGCAACCGTGGGAAAGGAAAGGCAAACGCCGAGCGCCATGACGGCGGCGATGGCAACAGGGATGAATCGCATCTAAAAATACCTTCAGGATCGCGGGTGACCGGCCGGTTTCAGGCCGTGGGCGCCGGCAGCGGCGGCGCATCGGCGCCTTCTCGCGGCAGTGCCGGAGGATCTGCCGCATCCAGGGGCCCTGGCGTGACGTGGCCGGCCGGCACATGGCGGGCCGCCGAGTTGACATGGCCCGTCTGGTCGTCAAAGAAGAAATCGGGCTCGAATTCGCGCAGGAACACGCCTTTTTCGAGCCCGCCGAGAAACATCGCCTCGTCTACCGCGATGTTCCATTGCATCAGCGTGCGGATGGCGCGTTCGTGCGCCGGGGCGCTGCGCGCGGTCACCAGGGCGGTGCGGATGCGCATGCGTCCGGTGGACGCCTGCTGCAACTGGTGCAGCGCCACCAGCAAGGGTTTGAAAGGCCCGTCCGGCAACGGCATGGCGGCCTTGCCGCGCTCATGGGCCTGAAAGGCCACCAGCCCGCTCGACTGGTAGACGCGCTCGGCCTCGTCGGAAAAAAGCACGGCGTCGCCGTCGAAGGCGATGCGCACCTCGTCCGGGTAGTTGTCGCCCGCCAGGCGTGATTCGGTCAGCACCCGGGCCGCCGGATGGCCCTGCGCCAGCGCCTGGCGCACGTCGTCTTCGTTGGCCGACAGGAACAGCTTGGCACCCAGAGGGCGCAAATAGCGGAACGGATCGCGGCCCTGCGTGAACACGCCCCGCTCCAGCGGCACCTCCGCCGCCTCGGCCGAACGGAAGATGCGCATGCCGCTCACCGGATCGTTGCGTGACAGCACCACCACCTCGACCCGCTGCACCTCCGGCGTATTGAACGCGAGCAACTTCTTCACCAGCGAAAAAGCCACGCCCAGGCGCGCAGGCTCGTCCAGCCTCTCGAGCTGCAGCTGCATGTAGGGCAAGGGGTCGGCCTTGTCGAAGATGCGGTTCTCTTCCTCGAAATCGAACAGCGCCCGCGAGGAGATCGCCACCACCAGCTTGTCGTCGAGGGTCACGGGCATGAATCACTCCAGGCTTGCCGAAGGCCGGCCAACGCACGGCGGAGGCGCCGCGAAGCGGACGCCGACTGCCTCAGGGCACCGCGGGACCGGCTTCGCCGGACCGCCAGTGCCGCCCCCGGCAGGGGGTTGGCGTCTACACGCAGTGAGAAAGCCTGGGGGCGAGCCATCACCCCCCCGCCCCCGGCAGGGGATCGGCGTCTACACGCAGTGAGAAAGCCTGGGGGCGCGCCATCATTTAACGAACTGGTTGAGCTGAATGATCGGCAGCAGCACCGCCAGCACGATCAGCATCACGACCAGGCCCATGACCACGATCAGCAGCGGCTCCAGGATGGTCGCCAGCGCCATCGCGCGACGCTGCACCTCGGCCGACAGCTGGGTGGCGGCGCGCTGCAGCATCACCGGCAGCTGGCCGGTCTGTTCGCCCAGGCGGGCGAACATGCCCAGCAGGCCGGGAAACCGTTTCTTCTGGGCCAGGGCCGACGCCAGCGGCGCGCCCTCGCGCACCAGCACCAGGGCGTCGAGCGCGTCGGCGCGCATCGCCTGGTTGTGCAGGGTTTCGGCAGCCGCCTGCAAGGCCCGCAGGATCGGCACGCCGGCCAGCGCCAGCAGCGCCAGGGTGCTGGCGAATCGCGCGCTGTTGTAGCCGCGCGCCAAGCGCCCCAGCAGCGGCAGGTGCAGCCAGGCGGAGTCGATGCGGATGCGCAGCGCCGGCCGTCCGTAGGCGGTGCGGATGCCCACCGCCGCCACCGCCAGCACGCCCAGGATGGCCCAGCCGTAGTCGCGCACCGCGCTGCTGATGGCCAGCATGGCGACCGTCAGGAAAGGCAGCGCCCGCTTGGTGCCGACGAACACCGAGGCCACCTGCGGCACTACGTAACTGACCAGGAACAGCACGATCACGATGGCCACCAGCGTGACGATGGCCGGGTACAGCGCCGCGCCCACCAGCTTGGCCTTGAGCGACTGGCGCTCTTCCAGGTCGTCGGCCAGCTTCTCGAGCACCAGGGCCAGGTTGCCGGTCTGCTCGCCGGCGGCGATCACCGCGCCGTACACCGGCGTGAACTCGCGCGGATGCTGGGCCAGCGCCCGCGCAAAGGTGGAGCCGGCGTTGACCTCCGAACGCAGCGTGGCCAGCAGCGCATGCTGTTTTTCGTCCTCGGATTCCTCGGCCAGCGCGTTGAGCGCCCGCTCCAGCGGCAGGCCCGCACCGACCAGTCCGGCCAGCTGCCGCGTCCAGATGGCCAGGCCCGACGAACTGAAGACACGCCGGCTGAACAAGGACCGGTTGCCGGCCACGCCCGCGCCGGAGGTGACCGGCTCGACCTGCAGCGGCACCAGGGCCTGGGCCCGCAGCAGTCCGCGCGCGGCGCGCGCGCTGTCGGCCTCCAGCATTCCCTTGCGGGAACGGCCCTGGGCGTCGATGGCTTCGAAGGAAAAGGCGGGCATGCGGTGTAGCGGTGGTGAATGCGGTGGCCGCTATTGTCGGCCCGCCCGGGGTCAGCGCGACGACGGCGTCACGCGGCGACCGGCTCCGCACGCATTGCCTGCGCCGCGATGGTCAGCGAACGCAGGCGCAACTGCGGGTCGAAGACGTCGCTGACGAAGACGAGTTCGTCGGCGCCGGTCTGCTCCACGATGGACTGCAGGCCGGCACGCACCGTCTCCGGTCCGCCGACCACCGCCAGCGCCAGGAAATCCGAGATGCCGGCGCGCTCTTGCGGCGACAGGTTCTGCACGAAGTCGGCCACCGGCGGCGCCAGCTTGCCGCGCTTGCCGGTCAGGATGCTCAGCACGCGCTGGTAGGTGCTGCTGGCCAGCAGCTCGGCCTCGTCGTCCGTGGGCGCGGCGATCAGCGGCACGCCGATGGCGACATACGGCTCGGCCAGCGTGGCCGACGGCTTGAAACGCGCACGATAAAGCTCGATCGCCTGCAGCAGATAGCGCGGCGCGAAGTGCGAGGCGAAGGCGTAGGGCAGCCCCCGCTCGGCCGCCAGCTGCGCCGAGAACAGGCTGGAGCCCAGCAGCCAGATCGGAACGTTGGTCCCCGCACCCGGCGTGGCGACCAGCCGCTGGCCCGGCCTGGCTTCCGCCAGCAACTGCTGCAGTTCGGCGACATCCGCAGGGAAATCGTCCACCGTTTCGGTGCGGTCGCGGCGCAAGGCACGCATGGTGTGGGGGTCGGTGCCCGGCGCACGGCCCAGGCCCAGATCGATGCGGCCCGGATACAGCTCGGCCAGCGTGCCGAAGGACTCGGCGACCACCAGTGGCGCATGGTTGGGCAGCATGACGCCGCCCGAACCCACGCGAATGGTGGAAGTGCCGCCGGCCACGTGCCCCACCATCACCGCCGTCGCAGAACTGGCGATGCCTTCCATGTTGTGGTGCTCGGCCATCCAGTAACGGGTGAAACCCAGCGACTCGACGTGGCGCGCGGTATTCAGCGCGTTTTGCAGCGCCTGGGCGACGGTGCCGCCCTCGCGCACGGCAACCAGGTCGAGCATCGAAAACCGGGTGTCCTTGAGGACATCGGAAGCATCGGGCGAATCGGCAAAAGTGTTGGTGTCCATGGCTTTGCAGTTGTGCGCCCGAAGGCGAATTACAAGCCTGGAAGCGTGTCGTCGGGCTCGATCACCAACCGGCAGTGGTCGCCGCCCGCCTTACGCCAGACCTCGACCACCTGCACCGGGAAATCCAGCTCGCGCAGCTTCCGGGCGATGAACAGGCAGAGGTTTTCCATCGTCGGCTTGCCGAGGCCGGGCACTTCGTCGAGCAGATGGTGATCGAGCGACTCGCGTACCGTTTTCAGGCGTGCACGCAGTTGGCCGAGGTCGACCACCATGCCGGTGACCGGGTCCCGCGGGCCGACCAGCGTGGCGCGTGCATGGTAGGTGTGCCCATGGATGCGCCGGCTGCCGGCCGCCTCGATCTCCCGCTCCAGCGTATGGGCGGCGTCGAAAAAAAACTCCTGACTGACTTCAAAGCGCATGTTCAACGAATACCGGTGACCTTGTGGGTCTGCAGGGAAAGGCGCCACGCCGGGCGCGCCATGCACAGCGCGATGCAGGTCTGCATGTTGCCGGCGTTGTGGGGGCCGCCCTTCAGGCCGAGACGCGCGGTGTCGTCCATCGGCTGCAGGTAGCGGTGGGTGAAGTCGGCGGCCTCCAGCGCATCCAGGTCGAGGCCGGGTTGCGGCCACACCACTTTCAGCTCGTGGCCGCGCTGCTGCACCCACGGTGCGCCGGCCTTCGGGCTGACGCACAGCCAGTCGATGCCGTCGGGCGCCTCGACGCTGCCGTTGGTCTCGACCGCGATGCAGAAGCCTTCGGCATGCAGGGCTGCGACCAGTGCGTCGTCCACCTGCAGCAGCGGTTCGCCGCCGGTCAGCACCACAAAGCGGTTGGCGCGATCGTGTCCAGGCCACTGCGCCGCGATCTGCGCGGCCAGGCCCGCCGGATCGCGGAACTTGCCCCCCAGCGTGCCGTCGGTGCCGACGAAGTCGGTATCGCAGAAACGGCACACCGCCTCGTCGCGCCCGTCTTCCCGGCCGTTCCAGAGATTGCAGCCGGCGAAGCGGCAAAAGACCGCAGGGCGTCCGGCGTTGGCGCCTTCGCCCTGCAGCGTGTAGAAGATTTCCTTGACCGCGTAAACCATAAGAGGGCGGCATTGTCGCCGCACTTGCGAAGCCCTCGCCCGCGCGGGGCCTCGCGGCGTGGCGTGTGCGCACCATTCGAGCGCATTTTTTTGCATGCAGAGTGGCATGCTTTCTGCGTACGACGGCTTCCATGGACGAAGCCCTGCACCGCCCGCCCGCCGCCATCGAACTGGTGGCGCTGACCAAACGTTATGCGTCGGGCGCGCCCGCCGTCGATGCGATCGACCTGCGCATCGCCGCCGGCAGCTACTGCTGCCTGCTGGGGCCTTCGGGATGCGGCAAGAGCACCACGCTGCGCATGATCGCCGGCCACGAGATCGCCAGCGATGGCGACATCCTGCTGGACGGCCGCAACATCACCGTGCTGCCCGCAGCGGAGCGGGGCACCGCCATGATGTTCCAGAGCTTCGCGCTGTTCCCGCATCTCAGCGCGCTCGACAACGTCGCCTTCAGCCTGCGCATGCGCGGCGTCGGCCGGGAGGAGCGCACCCTGCGCGCCCAGGAACTGCTGGAGCGCGTGGCGATGGGTCCGCTGGCGCAACGCAAGCCGGCCGAGCTTTCCGGCGGCCAGCAACAGCGCGTGGCGCTGGCCCGGGCACTCGCCACGCAGCCCAAGGTCCTGCTGCTCGACGAACCCCTGTCCGCCCTCGACCCCTTCCTGCGGGTGCAGATGCGCGCCGAGTTGCGCCGCTGGCAGAAGGACCTGGGCCTGACCTTCATCCATGTCACCCACTCGCAGGAAGAAGCCATGGCGCTGGCCGACACCATGGTCGTCATGAACCGCGGCCGCATCGAGCAGGTCGGCGCGCCGCGCGAGGTCTACAACGCGCCGGCGACCGAATTCGTGGCGCGTTTCATGGGCGGCCACAACGTCATCGAGACGCCGGCCGGCAAGGTCGCGGTGCGCACCGACCAACTGCAGGTGACGCCGGCCACGGACGGCAGCGCCGGACTGCCGGCCACCGTGACCGACGTGGAATACCAGGGCACCTACGTGTTGCTGGGCATGCAGGCGTCGACCGGCTCGGGTGCGGTATCGGCCATGTTGCCGGAAGCGCTGTTCGCCCGGCAGCCCTACGCACTCGGCGATGCGGTCCGGCTCAGCTGGACGCCCGACCAGGCCCACGCCCTGGCCGCCTGATTTCTCCCGCGTTTTCCGTTTTCTCGTCGTTCCTCTATCCAGACCCAGGAGTTTCCATGTCCGACAGCCTCGCCCCCCAAAACGCCGCTCCGCTGCAGCGCCGCACCGTCTTGACCGGCATGGCCGGCATCCTGGCCGCCGGCATGGCGCCTGCGGTGCATGCCCAGGAAAAGATCACCCTGCGCTACCTCGGCACCGCGGTGAACCAGGACAAGGCCATCGCCGAGAAGTTCAAGGCCGACACCGGCATCACCATCCAGTACGTGGCCGTCACCACCGACGACGTCACCAAGCGCGCGGTCACCGCGCCCAACAGCTTCGACCTGATCGACACCGAGTACTTCTCCCTGAAGAAGATCGTGCCCACCGGCAACCTGAAGGGCATCGACACCAAAAAGATCAAGAACGCCGACAAGATCACCACGCTCTTCACCACCGGCTCGGTCGGCGGCAAGACGGTGGGCGACCAGGGCACCGCGCCCAAGAAGGTGATCTTTCTCGAAGGCGAAAAAAGCAAGGTCTTCGCCAAGTCGCCCACCCAGTTCATGTCGCTGATCCCGACGGTCTACAACGCCGACACGCTGGGCATCCGCCCCGACCTGATCAAACGCCCCATCACCAGCTGGGCCGAACTCCTGAACCCGGAGTTCAAGGGCAAGACCGCCATCCTCAACATCCCGTCGATCGGCATCATGGACGCGGCCATGGTGGTCGAGGCCATGGGCAAGTACAAGTACCCCGACAAGGGCAACATGACCAAGGCCGAGATCGACCTGACGATCAAGACCCTGATCGAAGCCAAGAAGGCCGGCCAGTTCCGCGCGCTCTGGAAGGACTTCAACGAGTCGGTCAACCTGATGGCTTCCGGCGAAGTGGTGATCCAGTCGATGTGGAGCCCCGCCGTCACCGCCGTGCGCACCAAGGGCATCGACTGCACCTTCCAGCCGCTCAAGGAGGGCTATCGCGCCTGGGCCGCGGGCTTCGGCCTGCCGGCCACGCTGTCCGGGCGCAAGCTCGACGGCGCATACGAATTCATCAACTGGTTCCTCGACGGCTGGGCCGGCGCCTACCTCAATCGCCAGGGCTACTACAGCGCCGTGCTGGAGACCGCCAAGTCCAAGATGGAAGCCTACGAATGGGCCTACTGGATGGAGGGCAAGCCGGCCGCGCAGGACATCAAGAGCCCCAACGGCGACCTGCTCGCCAAGGCCGGCGCGGTGCGCGACGGCGGCAGCTACGAAGCCCGCATGGGCGGCATCGCCTGCTGGAACGCGCTGATGGACGAGAACGAGTACATGGTCCGCAAATGGAACGAATTCGTCGCAGCTTGAGCACGCCATGACCCACACCGCCGCGACCGTCGACGCCGCCCGCCCCATCAAACCCTGGTGGCAGGCCGGCCCGTTCGCGGCAGTGTTCCTGCTGTTCTTCATCGTCCCGCTGGCCCTGGTGGTCATGGTCAGCTTCTGGGACTTCAACGAGTACGAACTGCTCCCCGGCTTCACCCTCAAGAGCTACCTCGCGGTGTTCGAGGGCTGCGGCCGGCTCACCGACACCGGCGACCTGTGCGTCACGCTGTCCACCTATCTCTCCACCCTGAAGTTCTGCCTGCTGGTCTGGGCCATCACCCTGGTGCTGGGCTTCGCGGTGGCGTATTTCCTGGCCTTCCACGTGCGCTCGGCCGGCGTGCAGACGGCCCTCTTCGTGCTCTGCACCATCCCCTTCTGGACCTCCAACGTGATCCGCATGATCTCGTGGGTGCCCATGCTGGGGCGCAACGGCTTGGTCAACAGCACCCTGATGGGGCTGGGACTGGTCGACCAGCCGGTGGAGTGGCTGCTGTTCTCCAGCTTCTCCGTGGTGCTGGCCTTCGTGCACCTGTACACCATGTTCATGATCGTGCCCATCTTCAACAGCATGATGCGCATCGACCGCAGCCTGCTCGAAGCCGCCGCCGATGCCGGCGCATCCGGCTGGCAGACCTTGTGGACGGTGATCGTGCCGCTGTGCAAGAGCGGCATCCTGATCGGCTCGATCTTCGTGGTGACCATCGTCATGGGCGACTTCGTCACCATCGGCGTGATGGGCGGCCAGCAGATCGCCTCGGTCGGCAAGATCATCCAGGTGCAGACCAGCTACCTGCAGTTTCCGCTGGCGGCCGCCAACGCGGTGGTGCTGCTGGCCACGGTGCTGATGATCATCTGGGGCCTGACCCGGGTCGTCGATATCCGGAAGGAGCTGTGATGTCGGCCCGCCACGGTGAAAAACGCGCTCCGGGCTTCTGGCCGCTGGCGCTGGTCTTCGGCCTCTTCGCGGCCTTCATGTACGGACCGATGTTCGTCATCTTCCTGCTGAGTTTCCAGGGCCCCGAGGGCGGCCTGACCTTTCCCATGCGCGGCTTCTCGCTGCACTGGTTCCGCTCGCTGGCCGCCGGTCTGGGCACGGTGGACATCGGCGCGGCCTTCCTGCGCTCGCTGCTGCTGGGCCTTGTCGTGATGGCGCTGACGGTGCTGCTGTCGGTACCCGCCGGCCTGGCCTTCCGAAAGAAGCTGCACGGCGGCAACGCGCTGTTCTACGTGACGGTGGCCAGCCTGGTGATGCCGTCCATCGTGGTGTCGCTGGGCATCGGCCTGCAGTTCCGGCTGCTGGATACCGGCGTGAAGTGGCTGCTGGGCGCACTCGGCGCACAAGACACGCTGGACAACTACGGCACCGCGCTCGGCCTGTTCAGCTCGGCGCTGGGTGCACACCTCACCTGGACCCTGCCCTTCGGCCTGCTCACCATGTTCGCGGTGTTCAACCGTTTCAATCCGGCCTACGAGGAAGCCGCCCGCGACCTGGGTGCGACGCCCTGGCAGACCTTCCGCCACGTGGTCCTGCCGCTGATCGCGCCACCGGTGATCGGCGTCGGCATGTTCGGTTTCACCCTGAGCTGGGACGAGATCGCCCGCACCTCGCAGGCCATCGGCGACGTCAACACCCTGCCGCTGGAGCTGCAGGGCCTGACCTCCACCGTCACCACGCCGGCCATCTACGCGCTGGGCACGGTCACCACCGTCGTCTCCTTCGCGGTGATCGGGGTCGCCTTCGGCCTGGCGCTGCTCATGCGCCGCCGTGCCCGGCCGGCCGAGGCATGAGCGCCGCCGTGGAAGCCGAAGCACCGGTCGCCGTCTCGGACGAGGCCATCTACGACCGCCTGGTCGCGGCCATCCTCGACCAGCGCCTGCCGCCCGGCACCAAGCTGGTGTCCGATCGGTTGGCACAGGCGTTTGGCGTCTCGCGCACCCGCATCCATCCGGTGCTGGTGCGGCTGGCCAACGAGCGCATCGTCACTTTCACGCCCCGGCGCGGTGCCTCGGTGGCGCAACCCACCGTGCAGGAGGCGCGCGAGGTGTTCGAGGTGCGTCGCATGATCGAGCCACGCCTGGTGGCGCTGTTCATCGCCGCGGCCCCTGCCGGGGCGCTGCAGGGACTGGCCGACTGCATCGCGCAGGAAGAGGCCGCACACGCCGCCGGCGACGTCTGCCGCGCGGTGCGCCTGTCGGGCGAATTCCACCTGCTCATCGCCGAGGGTTCCGCCCACCAGACGCTGGGCCGGGTGCTGCGCGAACTGGTCTTTCGCACCTCGCTGGTCATCATGCGGTACGGCACCGAAATCGGCGTCTTGCCGCGCGCCGGGTCGGCCTGCGGCTGCAGCGAGCACCGCCGGCTGCTGGACGCCATGCGCCTGGGCGATGCGAACGAGGCAGCGCGCCTGATGCGCGAACACCTCCAGGAAATCGAGTCGCAGCTGCGCTTTACCCAACGCCCCGCCGGCGCACCCGACCTGACACGCCTGTTCGGTCGCGCTTCCGCAGCCCCCGTCGCCTCCGCACCCTGAAAGACAAGCTCCGATGACACGCCTGCTGGTGATCAACCCCAACACCTCGGACAGCGTCAGCGCGCTGCTGCAGGCCCATGTGTCGGCCCTCGCCGGACCGCAGGTCGAGGTGACCACCGTGACCGCGCGCCTGGGCGCGCCCTACATCGCCAACGAGTCCGGCTACGCGGTGGCCGGCCACGCCGTGCTGGACGCATGGGCGGCGGCGCTGGTGCCGCCCGCCGAAGCGCCCGACGCGGTCCTGATCGGCTGCTTCGGCGACCCGGGCCTTTTCGCCCTGCGCGAATGCAGTCCGCAGCCGGTGACCGGACTGGCCGAAGCGGCTTTCGCGCAGGCCGCCCGGCACGGGCGATTCGCGGTGGTCACCGGCGGTGCCGCGTGGGACCCGATGCTGCGCCGCTTCGCCTGGTCGCTCGGCTGCGGCGAAGCCCTGGCCGGCGTGGTCACCGTGGCGCCCAGCGGCGCCCGGCTGGCCGAAGATCCCGACGGCGCCCAGGCGCTCCTGCTGGAGGCATGCCATCGGGCAGCGGCGCTGGAGGGAGTGCGTTCGGTCATCGTCGGCGGTGCGGGGCTCGCCGGCATGGCATCGATGCTGCAGCCCCACCTGAGCGTGCCCTTGATCGACAGCGTGGCCGCGGGTACCGAGGAAATCCTGCGGGCGCTCGCCGCCGGCGAGGCCGCGCAGGGCCGTCACAGCATCGCCGGTTGCGACGTGCGCTGGAGCGGCGTCTCGGCCGAATTACGCGCGCTCGGACTGGCCTGATTCAGCCCAGCCGCGCCTCGGCGTCGGCCAGCGTCTGCGCGGCGGCGTCGTAGCCGTCCCATGGCGTGTTGCCGATGTCCAGGCGGTCCGCCACGCTGGATACCGTCCAGTGCGCACCGCTGGTCAGGCTGTCCAGTTCGTCCCAGCCGACCGGCACCGAAACCCCGAGCCCCGGCCGCGCCCGCGCCGACCAGGCCGACACCGTGGTCGCACCGTAGCCGTTGCGCAGGTAGTCGATGTAGATCTTGCCGACGCGGTTGCGCGGGCCGCTCTTGGCGACGAATCGGTCCGGGATCACCCGCGCCATGTGTTGGGCCACCTTCTGGCCGAAGCCCTTCGCCCGGTCCCAGTCGGCGCCGGGTTTCAACGGCAGCACGATGTGCAGGCCCTTGCCGCCGCTGGTCTTGAGAAAGGCGGTGAGGCCGAGTTCCGTGAGGAAGGCGTGGAGCAGTCGGGCGGCCTCGCGCACCTTGGGCCATGGCACGCCCTCGCCCGGGTCGAGGTCGAAGGTCAGCCGGTCGGGCCGGGCGATGCGTGCGGGTTTGCCGCGCCCTGAAACAACGGCGTTCCAGGTATGGAACTCGACGGCATTCATCTGCACCGCGGCCAGCAGTGCCAGCGCGTCGTCGGCGACCAGCAGTGCATCGTGGCCGGGGTCGTAGGCGGGATCGAGCCGGCGCATGCCGGCGATCTCGCGGGCGTCGGCGTGCTTCTGGAAAAACGCTTCGCCGCCGACGCCTTCCGGCAGCCGCAGCAAAGCCAGCGGGCGGTTCTGCAGGTGCGGCAGCATCACCGACGAAGCGCTGGCGTAGTACCGCAGGAGCGCCATTTTTGTCGTTCCGCTCTCCGCATCGATCACACGTTCGCCGTGCGTCACCCGAAAGCCTTCGAGCGAAGGTACGGCAGGCTTCGCCGACTTGGCGGCCGGTTTCCTTACCGCCGTTTTTTTTGCGGCGGACTTCTGTTCCGATGGCGGCGAATCGGCTTCACGCACGATCTGGCGGGCCGGTTTGTCCTCGCGGAGTCCGTGGAAGACGGGGTGCCGCAAATGGCCGTCGCGGGTCCATTCGCTGAAAGCGATCTCGGCGACCATCTCGGGCCGCACGAAATGCGCGCCGCGCGGGGTGTCCGAGGCATCGGCGAAAGGGGTCTGGCCGGTCTCGACGGCGTTCAGTCGATCGCGCAGATCGGCCAGCACGGCCCGCTCGAAGCCGCTGCCGACGCTGCCTGCGTAGCGCAGGGAATCCCCTTCGTACACGCCGAGCAACAAGGCGCCCAGGCCGCTGCGGCTGCCGCGCGGCTCGGTGAAACCGCCGATGACGAACTCCTGCCGCCGCCCGCACTTGAGCTTGATCCAGTCCGGCGACCGGCGGGTGAGGTACGGGCTGTCGAGCCGCTTGCCGATCAGGCCCTCGAAGCCGAAACGGCAGGCCTGCGCCAGCAGTTCGGCGGGGTCGCCCTGCAGGGTCTGGCAGAAGCGCACCGGGCCGGTGACTTCCAGGCCGAGCAGCGCCGCCAGCCGCTCGCGCCGCGCCTGCAGGGGCTGCTTGCGCAGGTCCTCGCCGTCGCAAAAGGGCAGGTCGAATGCGTAGTACACGAGATGGGACGTGTCCTGGCCGTCGAAGGCCTGCTGCAGGGCCTGGAAATCGGGCGTTCCGCCAGGGCCGGCCGCCACCACCTCGCCGTCGATCCAGGCATCGGGCAGCTTCAGTGCCGACAGCGCCGTCGTCAGCGGCTCCAGCCTGGCGCTCCAGTCGTGGCCGTTGCGGGTGAACAGCCGCGCCGTGCCGCCTTCGATCCGGGCGAGCAGGCGGTAGCCGTCGAGCTTCGCCTCGTAGGCCCAGGCTCGGCTGTCGGCAGGCAGGTCGGAGACGAGCGTGGCGAGTTGCGGCGCCAGGGTGTCGGGCAGGACAGCGGACGACGGTGACGCTGCCTGTGCCTGTGCCTGTGACGCTGCCGGTGCCGGTGCCGGTGTTGTTGCGGCTTTTGCGGATTGCCCCGCTTTTTCAGCTTTCGGCCGCGCTGTTTTCAGAACGCTGCCGGGCCGCTCCTTCAACACATCGAAATCGGCCTGCGCTCGCGCCTCGTCATCGCCTTCCTTGATGAGCAGCCACGACGGACTGCGCTCCTTGCCACGCGGCTTCATCCGGATCAGGTTCCAGCGGCCACGCAATTTCCGGCCAGCCATGCTGAACTTGAGGTGACCCTCGGCATACGCCGCGCTGGCGTCTCCCTCGATGCTCCAGGTGCCTGCGTCCCAGACGATCACCGTGCCGGCGCCATAGTGTTTTTCAGGAATCGTGCCCTCGAAGCCCGCATACGACAGCGGATGGTCTTCCACCTGGACCGCCATGCGCTTGACCTGCGGATCCAGGCTCGGCCCCTTCGGCACGGCCCAGCTCTTGAGGGTTCCGTCGAGTTCCAGACGGAAGTCGTAATGCAGATGGCTGGCGTGGTGCTCCTGCACCACGAAGATGCGCTGGTCGCCCTGATCCGCCAAGGCACCCGCGGGCTCGGGCGTAGCGGCGAAATCGCGCTTGGCGCGGTAGTGCGCGAGCTTGTCCGGGGATGTGGTTTCGCGTCCCATGGGTCAGGCCTCCGGATGCGTCGCCGACGAGGCAGGAGGGCATGTCCGGCTCGCGCTGCACGGCCAATACGCCGGGCACCGGCACGGCCGCAGACGGCCCCAGGGAGTGCGCAAGGAGGAGGCTGGCATGGGGTGCTCCGGGCAGTACGGCAGTGGCTGGAGCAGGCACGCTAGTGCAGCAAGTCGCCCCTTTGCGTAGGACTGCTTTACCTGCCGCCGTCGGCCTGTGGCCGCAGCCAGAACGGCCGCGGGCTGCAATAATCTCGGCCTTCTGCGTGCACCTGAGAAGCATCACGCAAACTGCCGTCCCCTTTTGGTTTTTTGCCCGTTTGCCCACCTTGACCGACACCCACGCGCCACCGTCGACGGCCTTTCCGATCCATGCGTCCGGGGACATGGCCGAGCGCGTCCGTCGACTGGACTGGGCCTCTACCGCGCTGGGTTCGCCCGACGGCTGGCCGGATGGACTCCGCGCCCTGGTCGAAGTGATCCTGAGCGCCCGCGAGCCGCGTTTTCTCGCCTGGGGTCCGCAGCGGGTGATGATCTACAACGACTTCTATGCCCCGCTGTGCGGCAGCAAGCATCCCTCGGCGCTGGGGCGGCCTTTCGCCGAGGTCTGGTCGGACATCATCGAAGACGTCGGGCCGATCATGGAGCGCACCTACTCAGGCGAAGCGGTGCACATGGAAGACATCGCCTTCACCATGCGCGACCGGCACGGCTATCCGGAAGAAACCCATTTCGCCTTCTCCTATCTGCCGGTGCACGGCCGCGACGGCCGCGTCGACGGCATGGTCTGCACCTGCCGCGAAACCACCGACACGGTACTCACCCAGCGCCTGCTGGGTTTCCAGCTGCGCCTGGGCGATCAGCTGCGGCCGCTGGCCGATCCGGCCGAGGTGAAGCGGCTGTCCGTGCAACTGTTGGCCGAAGAGTTGCGCATCGGCCTGGTGGCCTACGGCGAAATCATGCCGACCGGCCACGCCGTCACCCAGACCAGCCATGGCGACGGCAGCCTTCCGCTGTCGCGCAGCATTCCGCGTCCGACCTCCGCCCTGCCCATCACCCTGGCCGCGCTGAGCACCGGCGCGCGCATCGCGCTGCACGACCTGGACCAGGAAACCGGCGCGCTGGCCGACGAACTCGGCGCGCTGTGCCGTCCCGCCGGTGTGCGGGCGTTCGCGGTCATCCCGCTGGTCAAAAACCGGCAACTGATGGCCTACCTCTACCTGGCCCATGCCGAGCAGCGCCGCTGGTCCGACCGCGAGCTGGAGCTGGCGCTGGATGTGGCCGAACGCACCTGGGCCGCGGTGGAGCGCGCCACCACCGAGGCGGCGTTGCGCAGCACCCGCGAGCGCCTGGCCGCGACCCTGGAAGCCGCGGATATCTCGACCTGGGATTACGACGTCGGCGGCGACCTGATGCAGCCCGACGACAACATGGCAGGACTGTTCGCCCGGGTCGGCGCCAGCGGCCGCAAGGGCGGTGCACTGGAAGCCTTCGTCAGCTGCAGCCATCCGGACGACCGGGACCGGGTCCGCGGGCTGCTGAGCCATGCGCTCCAGCACTGCGAGAACTGGCGCTCCGAACATCGCGTGCTGCAGCCGGACGGCAGCCATCGCTGGGTGGTGGCGCACGGCCGCGTCGAATGCGACGCCACCGGGCGCGCACTGCGCATGCCCGGCCTGCTGGTCGACATTACCGACCGCAAGCGCGCCGAAGAGGCCCTGCAGGACGCCGACCGGCGCAAGGATGAATTTCTGGCGACCCTCGCCCACGAACTGCGCAACCCGTTGGCTCCCATCCGCAGCGCGGCACGGATCTCCAGCGAACCCAGCGCGACGCTGGAGCAACTGCGCTGGAGCCACGAAGTCATCGAGCGGCAGGTTCGCAACATGGCGCTGTTGCTGGACGACCTGCTGGACGTCTCGCGCATCACCCGCGGCATTCTCGAAGTGCGCAAGACCGCCATCACCGCCGCCAGCGTGGTCGAAGCCGCGCTGGAGACGGCACGCCCGGTGATCGCGGCGCGCCGCCATCAGCTGGTGGTGGACGTGGCGCCGGAAGCCCTGCATGTCGAGGCCGACCCGCTGCGGCTGGCGCAGGCGCTGTCCAACCTGCTGACCAACGCGGCCAAATACACCGACCCGGGCGGCACCATCCGCCTGAGCGCGCATCGCGAAGGCAGCCACCTCGTGCTGCGGGTGAGCGACAGCGGCATCGGCATCGCACCGACGTCGCTGGAGCGCATCTTCGCGATGTTCTCGCAGGTGGAGTCGGCCCTGGAGCGCTCCGAAGGCGGCCTGGGCATCGGACTGGCGCTGGTCAAGGGCATCGTCGAACTGCACGGCGGCACGGTGCAGGCCTTCAGCGCCGGCCTGGGCCGCGGCAGCGAGTTCGTGTTGCGCATCCCCGAGCTGCACGACGTGCCGGTGCCGGGCGAAGCTCCCGCCGCCGAGCCGCCCGCAGCCGCCCCGCGCGGCCCGCTGCGGGTGGCGCTGGCGGACGACAACGTGGACGGCGCCGAAACCCTGGCCGCGCTGCTCGAACTCGACGGCTACCAGGTGCGCATCGCCCACGACGGCCTGGCCGCGCTGGAACTGGTGCGCGAATACCGGCCCGACGCGGTGTTTCTCGACATCGGCATGCCCGGCCTCAACGGCTACGAAGTGGCACGGCAACTGCGCGACGAGCAGGACCCCGGCACCATGCCGCCGGTGCTGGTGGCCCTGACCGGCTGGGGCGGTGCGGGCGACAAGCGTCGCGCAATGGACGCCGGTTTCGATCACCACCTGACCAAGCCGGTCGACCCCGACGCGCTGGTCAACATCCTGGCCGACACCGCGGCCCAGCGGGCGGTGCCGGCGCATTGAGGCTCAGTCGGCGTCGAAGGCCGCCTGCAGCCAGCCCAGTGCGTCCCCGTCGAGCGTGACGACATCGAAGCGGCACGGCGGCGGCGCCTTGAAACGCCCCAGGTAATGCCGGGCCGCCAGGACGATGCGCCGCTGCTTGCCGGGCCCGATGCTGGCGGCGGCGCCGCCATGGCCCCGGGCCGCGCGTTGCCGCACCTCGACGAACACCAGCGTACCGTCCCGGTCGCGCATGACCAGGTCGATCTCCCCGCCGCCCCGTCCGGGGGTTCGATAATTGCGCTCCAGCAGCCGCAATCCCGCCGCCGCCAGATGGGCCAGGGCCCGTGCCTCGGCGGCGTCACCGCGCTGCTTGGTGGTTACCGGCACTGCCGCATCCGCGGCGGACCGGCCCCGCAGCATCCGCAGAAAGAAATCCATTGAGCGCCTCCTTTGCCTCTGCACTTGTCGCCGCCCACGATGCGGCAGCCTCCCAGAACTATCCCGCCGGCGCGCTGTACATGGTGGCCACGCCGATCGGCAACCTGGCCGACATCACCCTGCGCGCCCTGCACCTGCTGCAGACGGTGAACGCGGTGGCCTGCGAGGACACCCGCCACACCGGCGCGCTGCTGCGCGGTTATGGCATCGACCGTTCGGGCGTGGCGCTGGTGGCGGTGCATCGTCACAACGAATCCGAAGCAGCGCAGGCGGTGATCGCACGGCTGGCGGCCGGCGAACGGGTGGCCTACGCCAGCGACGCCGGCACGCCGGCCGTGAGCGACCCCGGCGCACGGCTGGCTGCCGCCGTACGAGCGGCCGGTTTTCCGGTCGTGCCGCTGCCCGGCGCCAGCAGCATCACCGCGGCACTGAGCGCTGCCGGCATGGTGGCCGCCGGGCACGACGACGGCAGTTTCATCTTCGCGGGATTCCTCTCGTCCAGGGCCGGTGAACGCGCCACCGCGTTGCTGGCCCTGGGCGGCCAGCCACGCCCGGTGATCCTGCTGGAAGCGCCGCACCGCATCGCCGAGCTGGCCGCGGCGCTGGCGCCGTTGGGCGAGCGCCCGGTGACGATGGCGCGCGAACTGACCAAGCAGTTCGAGGAAATCGCCACGATGCCGGCGAGCGCTGCCGCCGCCTGGGTGGCCGCCAGCCCGCAGCGCAGCAAGGGCGAGTACGTGGTGCTGCTGCATCCGGCGCCGGTGGCTGGTGATGCGGTGGCCGCCGAAGGCCGTCGCGTGCTGGGCCTGCTGCTCGCCGAAAAGCTGCCCCTGAAGAGCGCCGCGCGGCTGGCTGCCGACATCACCGGCGCCAGCCGCAACGCCTTGTACGAGGCCGGCCTGGCCGCCAAGCAGGAAGCGGACTGATCTCCTCCGGCCCCCCGGTCTTTACCCGTGCTTCGCACGCCCGACGCAGAGTCGCAGCGTGCGAAAGCCAAACTGTTCCGCACCATGCTTCAGCGACTTTCCTCCTGGCGGAAACGCCCTTTTCGTCTCCTCGTCATCGCCGCCGTGCTGGCGTGCATCGCCTGGTTCGGCTGGAAAACCTTCTTTCCCGCACCCAAGCCGCCGCAGTACGTGACCGCGCCGGTGACGCGCGGCGACCTGGAAGACGCGGTGCTGGCCAGCGGCACGCTGCAGGCTTTCAAGCAGGTGAGCGTGGGTGCGCAGGTATCGGGCCAGATCCGGACGCTGGCGGTGAAGCTCGGCGACCGCGTCGCCAAGGGCGACCTCATCGCCGAGATCGACTCCATGACCCAGCAGAACGCACTTCGCAATGCCGAGGCCGCGCTGAACAACGTGCAGGCCCAGCTGGCCGCGCAGCAGGCCACGCTGGTGCAGGCCGAGCTCAACTTCCGACGCCAGCAGCAACTGCTGGCCGGCGAGGCCGGCTCCAGGCTCGACCTGGAAGCCGCCCAGGCCAGCTACGACACCGCCAAGGCGACCGCGACCGCGCTCAAGGCGCAGATCGTGCAGGCCGGTGTGACCGCCGATACCGCCCGGGTCAACCTGGGCTACACCCGCATCGTCGCGCCCATCGACGGCATGGTGGTCGCCATCGTGGCGCAGCAGGGCCAGACGGTGAACGCCAACCAGACGACGCCCACCATCGTCAAGCTGGCGCAGCTCGACACCATGACCGTCAAGTCGCAGATTTCCGAGGCCGACGTGGTCAAGGTGAAATCCGGCCAGAAGGTGTACTTCACCATCCTCGGCGAGCCCGACAACCGGTATTTCGCCACGCTGCGCACGGTGGAACCGGCGCCGGACTCGATCCTGACCGACACCACCGCCAGTTCCAGCAGCAGCTCCACCACATCGACCGCCGCCGTCTACTACAACGGTCTGTTCGACGTCGCCAACCCCGAGGGCAAGCTGCGCATCTCGATGACGGCGCAGGTGTCCATCGTGCGCGGCGAGGCCAGGGGCGCGCTGACGATTCCGGCATCCGCCCTCGGCCAGCGCGGCAAGGACGGCCGCTACGGCGTGCGCGTGGTGGGCGCGGACGGCAACGCCGAGCGCCGCACCGTCAAGGTCGGCATCAACAACAACGTGAGCGTGGAAGTGACCGAAGGCCTGGCCGAGGGCGACCGCGTGGTGCTGGGCGACGCCTCGGCACGCGACCCGTCGCAAGGCATGCGGCGCGGCCCCGGCGGCCCGCCGCGCATGTGAGGGCGGCGGTGAACACCCCCATCCAACACCCGGCGGCCGGCAATGGCCGCGCCCTGCTCGAACTGCGCGACCTGCGCCGTGAGTTCCCGGCCGGCGAAGGCACCATCGCGGTGCTGCAGGACATCAACCTGGACATCGCCGCCGGCGAGATGGTCGCCATCGTCGGCCAGTCGGGTTCGGGCAAGTCGACGCTGATGAACATCCTGGGATGCCTCGACAAGCCCACCAGCGGCAGCTACCGGGTCGACGGCCGCGCCACCGGCACGCTCGAGCCCGATGCGCTGGCCGCCCTGCGCCGCGAGCACTTCGGCTTCATCTTCCAGCGCTACCACCTGCTCGGCGACCTGAGCGCGCGCGGCAACGTCGAAGTGCCTGCCGTGTACGCCAACACGCCCGCCGAACAGCGCCACGAACGCGCCCAGGCCCTGCTCGAACGGCTCGGCCTGGCCGAGCGCACGCTGCACCGGCCGGGGCAGTTGTCGGGCGGCCAGCAGCAGCGGGTTTCCATCGCCCGCGCACTGATGAACGGCGGCACGGTGATCCTGGCCGACGAGCCCACCGGCGCACTCGATTCGGCCAGCGGCGAAGAGGTGATGAAGATCCTGCAGGAGCTCAACGCCGAGGGCCACACGGTCATCATCGTGACGCACGACATGCAGGTGGCCGCACACGCCGGGCGCATCATCGAGATCCGCGACGGCCGCATCATCGACGACCGCCCCACCGACCGCGCCCGCACCACGCCGGCCGCCACGCTGCCGGCGCGCCCGCAGGCCAAGGGCGGCATCCGCGCCTTCGCCGACCGCTTCTCCGAGGCCTTCGCCATGGCGCTGATCGCCATGAACGCGCAGCGGCTGCGCACCTTCCTGACGATGCTCGGCATCGTCATCGGCATCGCCTCGGTGGTGGCCGTGGTGGCGCTGGGCGAAGGCTCGCGGCAGCAGGTGCTGAAGAACATCTCGGCGATCGGCACCAACACCATCGAGATCTTCTCGGGCGCCGGTTTCGGCGACTCGCGGTCCGCCGCGGTGCGAACGCTGGTGCCCGCCGACGCCGATGCGCTGGCCCGCCAGCCCTATGTGGACAGCGTCACGCCCACCATCACCAGCTCCCTCACCCTGCGCTACCGCAACGTGGAGGCGACGGCCACCGTCAACGGGGTCAGCGAGCAGTATTTCCGGGTGCGCGACGTGGAAGTGGCCCAGGGCACGGCTTTCGGCAACAACAGCGTGCGCTTGCGCGAGCAGGTGGCGGTCATCGACGACAACACGCGCAAGAAGCTGTTCCCGCAGACACCCAACCCCATCGGCGAAGTGATCCTGCTGGGCAGCGTGCCGGTGCGGGTGATCGGCGTGGCCGCCAAGAAGGACAGCGCCTTCGGCAACAGCGAGGCACTCAACGTCTTCGTGCCCTACACCACGGCGATGGGCCGCATCGTCAACCAGAACTACCTGCGCAGCATCACCGTGCGGGTCGCCGACGACGCCTCCATGGACGCCGCCGAGCAGGGCATCGGCGCGCTGATGCAGCAGCGCCACGGCCGCAAGGACTTCTACGTGCTCAATACCGACAGCATCCGCCAGACCATTACCGCCACCACCGCCACGCTGACCCTGCTGGTGGCGTCGATCGCGGTGATCTCGCTGATCGTCGGCGGCATCGGGGTGATGAACATCATGCTGGTGTCGGTCACCGAACGCACCCGCGAGATCGGCGTGCGCATGGCGGTGGGTGCGCGCCAGGGCGACATCCAGCAGCAGTTCCTCATCGAGGCGGTGCTGGTGTGCCTGATCGGCGGCGTGCTCGGCATCGCCCTGGCGCTGGCGCTGGGCTTCGCCGTGGACCAGGCGGGCATCGACTTCAAGCTGATCTATTCGACCACCTCGATGGTCGCGGCCTTCGCCTGCTCCACCCTGATCGGCGTGGCCTTCGGATTTTTGCCGGCCCGCAACGCTGCGCGGCTCGACCCGGTCGAGGCGCTCGCCCGCGAATGACACCGCACATGAAGAATCGAATGAAAATCGCCGCCGCCGCCCGGCCTGCCGGCTTCCTGGGGCTGTTGCCGCTCGTGGCCGCACTGCTGCTGGCCGGCTGCGCCACCGTCTCGAAGGAGCCGTACCAGTCGGCCGCCATCGCCCTTCCCGGCGCCTTCGCCCACGGCGCATCGGCCGGCGTGGTGACCGCGCCCCGCGACCCGTCCGCCCTCACCGGCCGCTGGTGGACCGCCTTCGGCGACGCCGCGCTCGACCAGCTGGTCGATGGCGCCCTGGCCCGCAACAACGATCTCGCCGCCGCCGGTTTCCGGGTACGTGCGGCGCAGTTGCAGGCGGGCATCGCGCAACGCAATCTGGTGCCGACCGTCACCGGAGGCCTCAACACCGCCGCCTCGCGCCCGCTGGACGGCGGCGCATCGGCGCGCAGCAACACGCTGAGCGTCGGCGCCAGCTACGAGGTCGATCTGTGGAACCGCCTCGGTGCGCAGCGCGACATCGCGCGCTGGGAGGCCGAGGCCACGGTGCAAGACCGCGAAGCCAGCGCCCAGGCGCTGGCCGGCACCACCGCCACGCTGTACTGGCAACTGGGCTACCTGGCGCAGCGCGTGGCGACATCCGCCAGCAGCGTCGCCTATGCCCAGCGAACCCTGGCGCTGGTGCAGACGCAGTTCGACGCCGGTGCGGTGTCGCCGCTGGAAGTGGCCGAGGCGCGCCAGAGCGTATCGACCCAACGCGCGGCGCTGGCCTTGCTGGAGCAGCAGCGGGTCGAGGCCGGCAACGCGCTGGCCCTGCTGTTCGACGGCTCACCGCCACCGGCCGTCGCCGTGGCCGCACCGGCGTTGCCGGCCGGCGCCCTGCCGGTGGTGCCCGAAGGCGTGCCCGCGGAGGTGCTGGCGCGCCGGCCCGATGTGCGGGCGGCCGAACTGCGCCTGCGCGAGAGCTTCACCTTCATCCAGGCCACCCGCGCCAGCTATTACCCGGCGCTGACGCTGACCGGCGCGCTCGGCGGCTCCAGCACCAATCTGCTGAACGTGCTGAGCAACCCCATCGGCACCCTGGGCGCGGGGCTGACCCTGCCTTTTCTGCAGTACCGCCTGGCGGATCTCAACGTGCGGGTGTCGCAGGCGCAGTACGAGCAGGCGGTGGTCACCTTCCGGCAGACGCTCTACCAGGCACTGGCCGATGTGGACAACGCGCTGTCGGCACGGACCCGACTCGCCGAACAGGGCGTGCAGCTGCAGGCCCGCCTGAACGACGCGCTGACCGCCGAACGCCTTTATGAAACCCGTTACCGCCTGGGCGCGGTCACGTTGCGGATATGGCTCGATGCCCAGGAAAGCCGGCGCAATGCAGAGATCGCGCTGGCCGAGAACCGCTACAACCGACTCGTGAACCACGCCACGCTTTTCAGGGTGCTGGGTGGCGGCGTCTGACCCACACCACGCCGCCCTGGCACGCCTCGCGCATACTGCTGTCTTTCAGCGGTTGGGAAGCATGTCATGCAGACTGAGTCGGTGTTCCATCATGGTGATTACCAACTCGCGTGCAGCGCGCGCAGGATGGCCAACGGCAGGTATCTGCCCAGCCTGGTCGTGACCAAGACGGTGTGGCCGACGCGAGCGCGCACCATCGCCATCGAAGCCCGCGACTTCGAAGCCGAGGACGCCGCCATCGAAGAGGCCCGGCTTCGCGGCATGGAGTGGATCGCGCACTACGGCTGAGCATCCGGGCGGACTGCGTTTCTCGAGGCCTTAGCATCCCGGCCTGGAGACAAGAACAAGATGCAGCATTTCTATTACGGCGAGCACCGCCGCAACCGACACCGGGCCTGGCGCCGAGCAGCGCTGGTATTCGTTTTTTTCTGGTTCTTCCTCGGTGGAATCGCCCATTTCGTTTTCACCGATGCCGAGATGCGCATCGTGCCCGCGTATATCCCCTGGCCCCGTCTGGCGGTGCTCGCCAGCGGGGTGCTGGAACTGGTGGGCGCCCTCGGCCTGCTGTGGCGCCCGTCGCGTCGCGCCGCCGGTTGGGGGCTGTTCCTGCTGACGCTCGCCGTCACCCCGGCCAACGTCGCCATGCTGCAGGACGCCGCGTCCTACCAGGTGCCGTACTGGCTGCTGGTGGCGCGCCTGCCCTTCCAGCTGGTGTTGCTCGCGCTGATCGTCTGGAGCATCTCGAAGACGAAATCAAGGCGTGGCTGACGGCGGCGGGCCGGGCACCTCGCCTTGCCCGCCCGCAGCCTGGGCCGGACGGTTTTCAGCCAACGCACCGACCAGCACGTCGGCGGTGCGCAAGGGGACCGCATTGAGCAGAAAGTACCGATCGGCCTGCCCCGCGGTGCGGGCCCGGTATTCGCATTCGACCGGTTCCCGGATGGCCAGGCCTTCGGTCAGCGCCTCGTCGATCCAGCCGGCGGCGCCACCGGCGGTAGGCAACTCGTGCCAGCCGTCGAGCGTGACGAACCTGCCCGTCCCGGCGGATGCGTCCGGCACGCCGTGCAGGCGTGCCGCTGCGGCGTCGAGCTTCAGCTCGCGGGTGGCCGGCCGATAGCTAAAACGCGTCTGCTCCGGACGCACGCCTGTTTTCACCCGCAACACCCGGTAGGCGTCCAAGTATTCCTGCTCGAGCAGACGCTCCCGGCGTCGCGCTCGGGCGACCCACCAGGCCGTCAACGCCATCGACGACAGCCCGACGGCCAGGAGAGCCGCCAGCAACGCGATCAACACCGACGGCCCCGCCGGGGGCGGTTGGTGCGCCAGTCGGCCCATTCGTCGCCAACCCAGCCCGCAAGCTCCGCCGCCAGGGCGCCGAGCAGGCGGATTTCGAGGGGAACCCGGATGCGCCCGGTTGTCCGGCAGGCCAGCGTGAGCGCGAGGATCGACAGGCAGTCCGCCGCGATGTGGGCGGCGTCGGGATGGTTGGGTTCCATGCTGCGGGGCGGTGGCGGTCGCCACCTGTCGGGTGGAGGAAATGCATCCTAGGAAGCGGCCGAGTCGCCTCTCCACTCATCCGACGAAGCCGCCTCACGCCGGACGGACCGCCGATAGGGACGATGAAAAATCTGCGTTCGACACCTTGCCAGGGCGGGTCCTGTCCCCCTGACGGATGCGGCGAACGGCGCCGGTACCATGCGTGCGGTGCGGCGCTCGCCCGCATGGCTGGAACTTCGCCCGCCTCGTCCGTCTCCGATCGTCATCCATGCCATCCACCGCCGTATTCGTCCGCCGCCTGTTTCTTCTTGCCGCCCTGCTGCTGGGCGCCGGCACCGGCGCCTCCGCCCAGTGGTTTTCCGGCGGCCGGGCATCCGCCGCCTCGGCCACGGTGACGACGCCGCACGTGCGGGCCGAACTGGTGGTCGATGCCCCGGACGGCGTGCAGGCGGGCGGCAGGTTCATGGCGGGCCTGCAGATCACCCATCAGCCGCAGTGGCACACCTACTGGCTCAATCCCGGCGACTCGGGACTGGCCACGCAAATGGACTGGAGCCTGCCCGCCGGCCTCGCGGCAGGCGCCATCCGCTGGCCGTTGCCGCACCGGATTCCCATCGGCCCGCTGGCCAACTACGGCTACGACAACACCGTGCTGCTGCCGGTCGAGATGCAGGTGGCGCCGGACTTCCATCCCGCGCCGGGCGCCACCACGGTACGCCTCGCGCTCCAGGCGCAGTGGCTGGTATGCAAGACCGAATGCGTGCCCGAACAAGGCGCCTTCACGCTGGATCTCCCGCTCAGCAGCGCCACCTCCGCCAACGCGTCCGACTTCGCAGCGGCCGCTGCGTCGCATCCGCAGGCCGCCTCCGCGCAGGCCGCCGTCACGGTGCAGGACGGTCGCCTGGCCTTCACGGCGACCGGCCTGCCGCAGGCACTGCACGGCCGCCCGCTCGAGATATTTCCGGAGACGCCCGGCATCACCGAGCCCGCGGCAGACCCCCGGCAATCCTGGGAAGGCGACCGCTGGACGGCCACGCTGCCGCTGGCCGTCCACCGCACCGACGGCCCCTCCGTCATGCCCCTGGTCCTGGTCGCCACCGGGGCCGACGGCGTACGCCGCGGCTGGCGTGTCGAGGCGCCGGTTACGGGCACCTGGCCGCCGACCGCCGCGGCCCCGGCCGTGTCGGAGGCATTGCAGAGCGCGCTGGCCGACAACCGCGATGCGCTTGCGGAAGCTCCGGCCCCGCAGTCCGCACCGACGGCCACCTGGCTCGCCGCCCTCGCCGCCGCGTTGCTCGGCGGCCTGCTGCTCAACCTGATGCCCTGCGTGTTTCCCGTGCTGGCCGTCAAGCTGCTGGGCTTCGCGCGGCACGGCCAGGACCTGCGGCAGCAACGCATCGCCGGACTGGCATACGGCGCCGGCGTCGTGCTGTCCTTTCTCGCACTGGGATCGCTGGTGCTGGCGCTGCGGCTGGCCGGCGCCCAGCTGGGTTGGGGTTTCCAGCTGCAATCGCCGGCCGTGGTGGCCGGCATGGCCGCGCTGTTCACCTTGCTGGGGCTGAACCTGGCCGGGGTCTTCGAATTCGGCATGCTGGCGCCCCGCGGCCTGGCCGGCATGGCCTTGCGCCACCCGGCTGCAGACGCCTTCCTTTCCGGCGTGCTGGCCGTGGCCATCGCCTCGCCCTGTACGGCGCCGTTCATGGGCGCCTCGCTGGGGCTGGCCCTGGGCCTGCCCACCGCGCAGGCGCTGCCGGTGTTCGCCATGCTGGGTGTCGGCATGGCCCTGCCCTACCTGGCCGCCGCCTGGGTGCCTGCGGTGGCGCGGGCGCTGCCGCGTCCCGGGGCCTGGATGGACGTGTTTCGCCGCCTGATGGCTTTTCCCATGTTCGCCACCGTCGCGTGGCTGGTCTGGGTATTGGGCCAGCAGAGCGGCATCGACGGCGCGGGCGCCTTGCTGCTGCTGCTGGTGGCTGGCTCGGCCTGGGTCTGGGCGCTGGGCCTGCGCGGCCGGACCCGACTGTGGGTCGGCGGCGCGCTGACGCTGCTGCTGCTGCTCGCCGGCTTCTCCTTCGGCCCGCGTGCCGTGACCACCTTGCCATCGGTGCAGGCCAGTGCCGATCCGGCCGCGCGCTGGCAACCGTGGAGCGAGGCTCGCACCCGCGAACTGCTGGCGGAGGGCCGCCCGGTGTTCGTCGATTTCACCGCCAGCTGGTGCGTCACCTGCCAGGTGAACGAGCGCACCACCCTGGCCGACGCCGGCGTGCTGGCGGCTTTCGACGCCCGCCGGGTCGCCATGCTGCGCGCCGACTGGACCCGCCAGGACCCGGCCATCACACAGGCCTTGCGCTCGCTGGGCCGCAGCGGAGTGCCGGTCTACGTCCTGCACTCGCCCGGCCGGCCGCCGAAGGTGCTGACCGAACTGCTGGGCCGCGAGGAGGTCAAGGCCGCCCTGCAGGATCTGCCGGCCCGCTAGCGCCTGGATACCGGACCGCCGCCGGCCCGCTGCGACAATCCGGCATGGTTTCCACCCCCAACACCTCCCCTTTCGCGCCGCTCGTCAACGACACGTTTCTGCGAGCCTGCAGGCGCCAGGCCACGCCGCACACACCCGTCTGGCTGATGCGGCAGGCCGGCCGCTATCTGCCGGAATACAAGGCCACGCGCGCCAAGGCCGGCAGCTTCATGGGCCTGGCCACCAACCCGGACTACGCCACCGAAGTCACGCTGCAGCCGCTGGAGCGTTTTCCGCTCGATGCGGCCATCCTGTTTTCCGACATCCTGACCGTGCCCGACGCCATGGGCCTGGGCCTGTCCTTCGCCGAGGGCGAGGGACCGCGCTTCGCCCGCCCCTTGCGCGACGAGGCCGCCGTGGCCGCGCTCGCCGTACCCGACATGGACAAGCTGCGCTACGTCTTCGACGCGGTCACCTCGATCCGCCGGGCCTTGTCGGGCCGGGTTCCGCTGATCGGCTTCTCCGGCAGCCCCTGGACGCTGGCTTGCTACATGGTCGAAGGCGCGGGTTCGTCCGACTACCGGCGCATCAAGACCATGCTGTACGCACGCCCGGATCTGCTCCACCGCATCCTCGACATCAACGCCCGCTCGGTCGCGGCATACCTCAACGCCCAGATCGATGCCGGAGCGCAGGCGGTGATGGTGTTCGACAGCTGGGGCGGCGTGCTGGCCGACGGCGCTTTCCAGGAGTTCAGCATGGCCTACACCGCCCGGGTGCTGGCGCAGCTCAAGCGTCACGGCCCGGACGGCCAGGACGTGCCGCGCCTGGTATTCACGAAGGGCGGAGGACTGTGGCTCTCCGAGATGGGCGCGCAGCTCGATTGCGAGGTGCTGGGGCTGGACTGGACCGTCAACCTCGCCACCGCCCGCGCGGCGGTCGGCGGTGCGGTGGGCGGCCCGGGCAAGGCCCTGCAGGGCAACATCGACCCCAACGTGCTGTTCGCCCCGCCCGCCCGGGTACAGGCCGAAGTGCGCAAGGTGCTGGACAGCTTCGGCCGGCCGCATACGGACGCCTCGACCACCGGACCGACGCATATCTTCAACCTGGGGCACGGCATCAGCCAGCACACGCCGCCGGAACATGTCGCCGCACTGGTCGAAACCGTGCATTCGCACTCGAAAGCGATGCGCGCAGGCTGAGCCAGAAAAGTCATGCTGCAGTGCGGCGAGACCGCTCAGCGCTCATGGCACGCAGGCCCGGTTTGCGCACCACGGTCAAAGTGACGTAAGCCCTTGATTTTGCAGGCACCCGACCGGGTGCCTTTTTGCTGGGCATTCCAGCGGAAGCCTTACGGGGCGCGGCTTTGCGGAGATTGGCACGAGGCTTTCAACAAAGTTGTCCACAGAAATCGTGGGATGAGTTTAATTTCTTTGTAGATCAACGACTTGGCTAACTTGCAAAAGCCTTTTGGCGCGGATCGCCGCAATTTCGCGTGGCGCCGTCCGGGTCGGGTTTCTTGCCGGCGCACCGTCGATTTTTAGCGCGCGGTCGGGACGCGATGTCGGCAGGTCGGAACGTTCACTTCCGGCCAAAGCCGCATGGCGACTGGCTCGGGGCGGATGTGCATCCGGCGGGCCTCGCGCCCGTTTGCCTGCGCGGCGGTGTCAAGCGATAAATTTCATCGCGACATCTTGCTTATGCACAAAAACCGTGATCCAGCTTTTTTCGATCCCGGAGATGGCGTTTTTCGGAAGCAGCATCACCTGACGACGCTAAGTCGTTGATTTATAACAAAATTACAACATGCCATTTTTTGCGGCAATCCGTCGAGACCGTTGCTGGGCGCGGCTTTGGCGCGGTTCATGGTCGGGTATCAACAAAGTTATCCACAAAAACCGTGAAAACCCTCGAGATGCCCCGAAGGCCCCGGTTCGGTGCGTCGAAATCTGCCTCCGTCTAAGTGATTGCCACCTACCGCCACCGCACTTGTGCACAGCGCGGCAATAGGCCTACCTAGCGTCGGTTTTTCCGGTAGTTAGAAAACAAGTCGCCATAACAACATGATTTTTATCGCTTTTTTCGACATGGTCGGCTCGATGAAAACGATGTCGCCGAACTTCGGCGGCAGAAATGACGATACTTCCTTTCGCCTGTCAACAAAGTTATCCACAGATTGATCGGCACGCGGGTTAAAAGCCGACGCAATCGAAAATACAGCGGCAGCACCCATTCGGCGGTACGAATCGCCAGGGGCGAGAATCCCTGCTTCGCCGACCATCTTTCGGTCTGCGGCCGCTGCACCGACGGTGCCGTTTCAGCCTGACCCCAACTTCGCCATCCGTGACATTCCTGGTCCCCGTTCTTGTCCAGACGCCCGCCCACAGCGCCATGGCCGGTGTTCTCAGTTACCGCTGCGATCGCGCTCTGGCGGCGGGAACCCTGGTGCGCGTGCCGCTGGGCACGCGAGAGGTGATCGGCGTGGTCTGGGACGGCACCGCGGAGCCGCCGGCCGCCGAGGTCGAGTTGAAGTCCGTGGCAGCCGTACTCGACGGCCTCGCGCCGCTGGGCGCCGAGTGGCGCGCCCTGGTCGGATTCGCGGCCCGTTACTACCAGCGCGGCGCGGGCGAAGTCGCTTTGGCGGCCCTGCCGCCCCAGTTGCGCGGCCTCGATGCCACCCAGCTCGGCCGGCGCCTGGCCCGCAAGCCCGGCAGCGCCGAGGCGCCGTCGCCCGCCGCTTCCGAGCCTCCCGAGCTCACGGCTGAACAGGCCGAAGCCCTGCGGCGTATCGCGGCCGGCAGCGGCGCGTTCCTGCTGTTCGGCGCCACCGGCAGCGGCAAGACCGAGGTGTACCTGCGCAGCGTCGCGGCGATGCTGCATGCCCAGCCGGCTGCGCAGGCGCTGGTGATGGTTCCGGAAATCAACCTGACCCCGCAGCTGGAAGCCCGGTTTCGCGCGCGGTTCGGCGATTCGGCGGTGGTGTCGCTGCACAGCGGCATGACCAATCCGCAGCGACTCAAGAGCTGGCTGGCCGCGCATGCCGGCGCCGCCCGCATCGTGCTCGGCACCCGCATGGCGGTGTTTGCGTCCATGCCGCGCCTAGGCCTCATCGTGGTCGACGAGGAGCACGACCCCAGCTACAAGCAGCAGGAAGGCGCGCGTTACTCGGCGCGCGACCTGGCCGTCTGGCGCGGCCGCAACGAAGGTGTGCGGGTCATCCTGGGCTCGGCCACGCCTTCTCTCGAAAGCTGGCACCTCAGCCGTCCCGCCACGCCCGAAGATGCCGGCGGCCGCTACACCCGCCTGGAGATGCCGCAGCGCGTGGGAGACGGCGCACTGCCGCGGGTACGGCTGGTGAACATGGAGCAGCAACCGCGCGGTACGGTGTTCGCCCCGGTGCTCCTCGAGGCCATGCGCGAACGCATCGCGCGCGGCGAACAGTCGCTGGTGCTGTTGAACCGGCGCGGCTACGCACCGGTGTTGGCATGCGGCGACTGCGACTGGAAAAGCGAATGCCCGCATTGCAGCGCTTTTCGGGTGTTCCACAAGGTCGACCGAACGTTGCGCTGCCACCATTGCGGCTTTACCCAACCGGTGCCGCGCGCCTGCCCGTCGTGCGGCAACCTGGACATCGCCCCTGTCGGTCGCGGCACCGAACGCCTGGAAGAGCTGCTCGCCGAGCGGCTGGCCGACACCGTGCGGCCGGACGGCAGCCCGCTGCGCATCGCCCGCATCGATGCCGACACCACCCGCCTGCGCGGTGCGCTGGAAAGCCAGTTGGCCGAGGTCCATGCCGGCGATGTCGACGTCCTGGTGGGCACCCAGATGATCGCCAAGGGACACGACTTCCGGCGGGTGACGCTGGTGGCGGCCGTCAACCCGGACGGCGCCCTGTTTTCGTCCGATTTCCGCGCACCGGAGCGGCTGTTCGCGCTGCTGATGCAGGCCGGCGGGCGGGCCGGCCGCGACGCGCTTCACGGCGCCGCCAGCGAGATGTGGGTGCAGACCTTCCACCCGACGCACGCGCTTTTCGCCAATCTGCGCAAGCACGACTATCCGGGCTTCGCCACGGCCCAGATCGAAGAACGCGCGTCGGCCGGCCTGCCGCCGTGGGCAGCGCAGGCGCTGGTGCGGGCCGAGGCGCGCACCCAGGAAATCGCCCAAGGCTTTTTGCGTGCGGCCCGGCAGGCGGCGACCGACGCGGGGCTGGACGGCGATGGCAGCGTCGTCGCATTCGACGCCGTGCCGATGTCGCTGCAGCGGGTGGCCAACGTGGAACGTGCGCAGATGCTGCTGGAGAGCAGCGGCCGGCCGGCCCTGCAACGGTTTCTCGCGGCCTGGCAGCCGCTGCTGCACGCCACCCGGGCGTCGGCGGAGCACAAGGGCGTGATTCGCTGGGCCATCGACGTCGATCCGCTGGCGATCTGATGGTTTCGATGCATCTGCCGTGGCCCTGCACAGACAGGCGGTAACGCGGGTGTGAGCGCTCCAGGCGAGACTTCGGCAATCATGCGCGCCGTTCGTTTTCTGTTGTTATTGGCTGTGGTGCTGGCTTTGCCTGTCACGGCGTGGATGATGCACAGCGGGCTGCTGCAGGTGCCTGCGCGGTGGAATCCGTGGGCGGCGCTGGATATCGCGGAGCGGCCGGGCATGTTTACCCGGATGAAGCTGGACCGGCTGGCCTCGGGGCCGCCGGCTGCGTGCTACGCCTGGCTGGACGCTGCCGGGGTGCGGCACACACCGATCGCCGATCGATTCGAGACGGAGAGCTGCGGGTGGCAGGGGGCGACGAGGCTGTCTGCTTTCGGCGGTGTCCGGCTGTCCAGCGCGGTGTCGCTTTCATGTCCTGTGGCGGCGGCCCTGGCGCTGTGGGAACGGCATGCGCTGCAGCCGGCGGCTATCGTTCAGTTTGGTTCGCCTGTGAGTCGGGTGGATCATCTTGGCAGTTATGCCTGCCGGAATATCTACGGGGGGTCTTATGACCGGCGTAGTGAGCATGCACGGGCTAATGCGCTTGATATTGCTTCTTTTCGGATGGGGGATGGGCGGGTTGTTTCTGTTTTGAAAGGCTGGCGGAAGGCGGATGCGGTTCCTACGCCGGAGGGGGCTTTCTTGCGGGAGGCTTCCAAAGGGGCCTGTCCGTATTTTTCTGCGGTTTTAGGGCCGGAATATAATTCGGCGCATTTTGATCATCTGCATTTGGATTTGGGGAGATATCGGGTTTGTCGGTGAGTTTCTTTGGTTTTTTTTGGGTTTTTGCTGCCTTCGGCTTGTTGCTTCTTCTGATCCCCTTCGGGGTGAGACCCTACGCCGGTGGCGGTAACTTTCTTTTCGCAAAAAAGAAAGTCACCAAAGAAATTGCTTCGGGATCGGGTAGCCATACAAG
>Ga0308164_10000607_pt1 | contig 53261 bp, 44 predicted proteins | sample PhyTR2_FD_201031 | JGI IMG/M metagenome (GOLD analysis project Ga0308164, IMG submission 201031) | Phyllosphere microbial communities from UC Gill Tract Community Farm, Albany, California, United States - DLSLT.R2 | ecosystem: Host-associated > Plants > Phyllosphere > Unclassified | place: USA... | reverse complement strand
TCGGTGGTGGCCTGCAAGGTCAGCTTGACCCAGCCCTGCGCCACTTCATCGCCATAGATGGCGAACCCGGCACTGTCCGGTCCGCGGTCGGTCATGGCTTCGAGCATCGGCTCGAACAACTTGCCGAGTTGCGACTCCAGCGCCGGGTTTTTCAGATACAAACCAACGATTCCGCACATAAGCCTCACCTTGTTCGGGAGCGGCAAGCTTCACGCTGCAAGCCAACCGCATAGACAGAAAAATCAAATTCGCCGCAATCCAGCTTCTTCTTGCAGCCTGAAGCCTGAAACGTGCAGCTAGAAAAACTCGATATAGCGCTTCACTTCCCAATCGCTCACGTGGCGGCTGTATTCCACCCACTCCATGCGCTTGAGGCGGATGAATTCATCGACAATCTCGCTGCCCAGCACTTCGCCAAACAACGGGTCGGCCTGCAGCGCGTCGCAGGCTTCGTTGAGCGACTGCGGCAGGGTCTTGATGCCCCGTGCGGCAATCTCTTCGAGGCTCAATGTGTAGAGGTTCTCGTTGCAGACGTGATCGATCTCCAGTTGCCGGTCGATGCCGTCCAGCCCTGCGGCAATGATTGCGGCACTGACCAGATACGGATTGCACCCGGCGTCGGGCAGACGAAACTCCAGGCGGCCATAGGGCACGCGTACCATCGCCGAGCGGTTGTTGGCACCGAAGGCAATAAACGCCGGAGCCCAAGTAGCGCCCGAGAGTGAATTGCCGACCACCAGGCGTTTGTAGGAGTTGACCGTGGGCGCGGCAAAGGCACACAGCGCAGGCCCATGAGCCAGCAGGCCCGCAGCGAAGTGATAGGCCAGCTTCGACAACCCCATGCCGCTCGGGTCACTGGCATCGTGGAACAGGTTCTTGTTGCTGGCACTGGCGATCGACAGGTGAAAGTGCATGCCGTTGCCGGCACGTTTGGGGTCAGGCTTGGGCATGAACGAGCAGATCATGCCCATATCATTGGCGATCTCTCCGGCGGCCATGCGGAAGAAGGTGAAGCGGTCGGCCGATTCCATGGCCTCACTGTAGGTGTAATTGATCTCGAACTGGCCGTTGGCATCTTCATGATCGATCTGATAGATGTCGAAACCCACCGGCTGCAACGCTTCGGTCAGGCGCTCGAGAAACTCGCGAGAGCGCGACAGCCCCTTGTAGTCGTAGCAGGGCTTGTCGAGGTTATCGCTGGCATCGACCATCTGCAGGCTGCCGGTGACATCGCGCTTGAACAGGCTGAACTCTGGCTCCAGGCCGGTATTGAGGGTCCAGCCACGCTGACTGAGGCGTTCGACCTGCTGCTGCAGCACGTAGCGGCTGTCATAGGGCCAGGGTTTGCCATCCACATGGCCGATGCACACCACACGTCCATAGCCCGGCTGCCACGGCACGGGCGTCAGCGACGACAGATCGCCCTTGGCCATGAAGTCTGGCCCGTGAGGCTCCATGCCCATGCCGCAGATCGCGAAACCGGCAAAACCGGCGCCGTCCTCTGCAACCATTTCCAGACCTGTCACAGGAACGGATTTGGTCTTGGCCGAACCATGAATGTCGACGAACTGAGCCAGTACGTACTTGATGCCGTGCTGTTCGATCAGACGCTGTGTTTCGGGTGGCAACATGGGACGTGTCTCCTGGCAAAAGCAAAACGTTTCAGGGAAGGACCGCTGTTCACTGCCTCTCGGGATATATTCCGAACAGGAAAGTTACTTTCTCTTTAGGAATGCAAGGCGCTTGCCAGTTTGGTATGCCAGTTAAACGAAGTGACTCGGGAGGGGTAATTCGGCTGTTTATATGGGAAACTCGTTTTCCCTCTGGGAATAATCTGCGACTCGGCCAGACCAAGGCTGCTTCAAAACGCACATTCCCAGTGCGAAATAAAAATTATTGAACGGAAACTGTGCAAAGCCGATGAATATGCCGACCGACCCTCATCCGAAATTGAAGCTCGAGCAGTACCTGGGCATTCAGATCAAGCGTCAGCGCCAGGCTCAGGAACTGAAGCTTGCCGACGTGGCGCGCATCGCCGGCATCAGCCAGGGCATGCTGAGCAAGATCGAGAACGCGCAGGTCTCGACCAGCCTCGACAACCTCAGCCGCCTGTGCGACGTGCTGGGCATGCCCATGTCCAAACTATTCAGCCAGTACGACCAGCAAGGCAGCAGTGCCTTGCTGGTGAAGGCCGATGAAGGACTCGAAGTGGTGAGGCGCGGCACCGAGAAAGGCCACACCTATCACCTGCTCAACCATACCCGTGGGCCGAAGAAGAGTTTCGAGGCGTACATGGTGACGATGGACGATGCCAGCGAAGAGTTTCCGACCTTTTCACACCCAGGTACGGAGTTTCTGCACCTGCTGGAAGGCGAGCTGATCTACCGCCACGGCAACCAGTTGTATCCGATGCAGGCCGGTGACAGTCTGACCTTCGACGGCGACATCCCCCATGGCCCCGAGCAACTGGTGCAGGTGCCGATCAAACTGCTGTCGATCATGAATTACGGCGCGCACGGAGATTGACGCCAGGCGAGACGCGGTACGCCAGCAGGCGTACCGCTGTTGTGGGGACTAAAAGTATTTCAGCCAGCTGATATCCCGACGACGGGCCTTGAGCGCGGCGAACCAGCGCACCGCCGGGAACAGCAGAACGGCCAGTACCACCGAGGTCAGCCAGACTCCCCACATGTGGTCGAAACCGAAGTACGTGCCCTGATTGGTGCCCCAGATCGCCAAGGCAATCAGGTACAGGACTTTCAGCACGTAAAGGTGCAGCAGGTAGAAAAACATCGGCGCCGAACCGAGCACCACCAGCGGCCTTAACCCGCTTTTCTCCTGACTGCGTTCGAAGGCGATGAGGATCAGCAGACCAATCCCCAGCGTCAGGCAGATGAACAGCAGCGAGGGCGGGTATTTGGTGATGTTGAAGAAGCTCATGACCGTCTGTATGCCGCTGTCGCCGACGCTCCACGGTTTTTCACCGTAGCCGTTGATCAGGCGCAGGACCACGAAGCCCAGCAGTGCCCCTGCCCCACACTTCCACAGATTCGCACGGCGTTTCGCCGCGTCGTAGCTGCTTGAGAACCAGGGGCCTGCGGCGTAGCCCAGGGCGATGATGCCGATCCACGGCAACAACGGATACGACGTGCGCAAGCGCAGGTTATCGGAAGCCTCGATCCAGCCACGGTCGTGCAGGACCGCCCATGGCACGTGCATGGCCGACTCGACACCGAAATGCACCGTGTCCAGCAGGTTATGCCCGGCAATGATCACCACACCGATGACCACCAGCGCCCAGCGCGGCAGAAACACCATCAACGACAGCGCGACCATGCTCAGGCCGATGGCCCAGATCACTTGCAGGTAGATGATGGTTGGCGGGAACTGGAAGGTCCAGGCAAAGCTCACCAGCGTGAATTCCAGCGCAATCAGAAACAGTCCGCGCTTGAGCAGGAACGCCGAAACGTCGCTTTTGCCCTGATGTTTCTCGCCGTAGAGAAACGCCGAAAGCCCGGTCAGCAGGACGAACAGTGGCGCACACAAATGCGCCAGCGTCCGGCTGAAAAACAGCTCCGGCGCGGTGGTCGTGACGTCCATCGGGTCGATGACCTGGTGGTGCATGAAGAACGTTTCGCGGACATGGTCCAGCAACATGAAAAGAATGATCAGCCCGCGCAGAGCATCGATCGAGCGCAGCCGTGATGCGGGTGCCCGGGTTGAGTGAACAGCTGTTGTCATGAAAGATCCAGATCCGTGGGCGGAAGTGCAATGAGTCAAGGGTGTCCTGGGTCAGAACTCGTTCTGAAGCGCCTTGTAGCCGCGCACCAGATCAATGTTGGTGTGCGCCACATCTTCGGAAAATTCCGAAGCCGAAATGCTCACCGGTGGAAATTGCGAAAGGTCAGTACCCGGCCCGATCCGGGTGGTGGACGGCACGTAAAAGTGCTCCGGCAAATCGCGACCATCGACCACCGAGTTGTGCCTGACCACGCTGCCGTTGCCGACCTGGCAATTGAACAACACGCTATTGAAACCGATGAACACGCGATCTCCGACCATGCAAGGTCCGTGCACGATGGAACGGTGGGCTATCGAGGTGAACTCGCCGATGGTGACAGCAGCACCTGATTTCGAATGGATTACCACGCCGTCCTGAATGTTGGAATTGGCCCCGATGACGATCGGCTCCATGTCCCCGGTGGCATCGACTTCGTCGGCGCGGATCACGGCGTAGGGGCCGACAAATACGTTGTCCTTGATGATCACCTTGCCGCAGATGATCGCGGTTTTATCGATGTAGGCGGACTCGGCAATGACCGGCAGATGGCCGGAAGGATTTTTACGGATCACGGAATGAAACCTCAGGACAGGTAGTTGGAAGTCTGGGCAGCGGCATCGTGCGGATGCAGGCTTTCGAAGTGGCGGACACTGACGCTGGAAGCTGCATAGCGGCCTTCAAGTGCTTGCTGGACCTTGCGCGCAGCGTCTTCGACGTACATCAGGTTCTGGCCGTTGAGCCGCGCGAAGGCCTGCTCATCGGCACGCTTGACCGCGGTTTGCACCGGGGTGCCCAACGCCTGTTCGACAAGATCGATCAGCGTCATCAGGCCCAGCTCGGTCGCCTGGTCCGCCACCCGCACCTGCACCGTCGCAACGCTGCGCTGGCTGTGCGGCGTGGCAAACGATGCGTTCTCGCGCAGCCAGCTCGCGACCTGCATCGGATCGACAAACGACTGCCTGCCGAAGCGCGCTGCGAATGCCTCTTCCAGCAATTGGCGAGACAATGCAGCCGAGCACGGGCAGGTGGAGGAGTAGGTGATATCCACCGAACTGTCGAGGCACAGCCGACCGGCATGCCAGGTGGCATCGAGCTTCACGGGGTAGGATTTCCAGCCGCTGAGCCCTTCGGTAATCAACGCCGGGCGGCGGCACAGCAGATTGAAGCTCAGCGTCAGTCGGGCATGACTGGAGTGGCAGTCGAGGTGGCTCTCGACCATGGCTTCCAGCAAGGCCGACAACGTATAGGGGCTGACGATCTGATGCTCGGCGTAGCCGTCGAGCAGCCGATAGAGTCGCGACATGTGGATACCCTTGACGCTCGGGTCGGCCAGATCGACCTGCAGATCGACATGCGCGTGAACAGGATGACGGATGCCCGCTTCAGCCAGTCTGATCGGCACTTCCACACCTTGCATGCCGACCCAGTCGAGTGAAACCAGCGCCGGGGAAATTTCCGTCAGGGCAACATCCGGGAGAGGTTTGTTCATGTGCGTCGTTCGTCTCGTTGGCGAACTTCACCACGCGGGCGAAGCCTGATGTTGGCGGTTCACAGCCGTACAGTGCACGGCCATAAATTCGTTACACTATAACATCATGATTGTTAACTTCATCAACCAAACGTTACTCACACCGCACGGCGCCCACGTAACACCGCCAACGGCTCAGGTCTTTGCCAGCTCCTCGATCAGAAAATCCCGGAAGGCAGCGACTGCTGCGGGCAGGTTGCGCCCGGCCATGCTTTGCAACTCGATACGCCGTGCCTTCATGCCATCGTCGCTGATCGGCAGCGATTTGAGCTGTTTCTCATGGGCGCGTTTATCCAGGGTCATTTCGCTGGACAGGCTGATTCCGCCCTCCTCCCGAACAAACCGCAGCAAGGCGCCTATGTAGTTGCTGGTCAGCACCGGGTCGAACAGCAGGCCCTGCACGCCGCAGCAGATATCAAACAACTGGCGCAAGGTCGTGTCGGTATTGGTCAGGGCGATGGCGTAAGGTTGCAGTTCAGCCAGCGTGACCTCCTTGCGTGCCGCCAACGGATGGTTATGACTGACCACCGCGCAGATCGCGCCGCTGTGGATGTGCTCGACCTTGATCTCGTTCTGCGGTGTCAGGCTGAAGGTCAGGCACAGGTCAGCGTCGCCCGAGCGCACCCGCTCGGTGGCCTGCGCCGGAGCACAGACCTCCATCGAGAAATGGATACCCTGATACTGCCGCCGAAAACGCGCAATGCACTGCGGCAGAAAATCCAGGGCAAAGCCCTCCGAGCATGCGATGCGCACATGCCCACGCTGCAAGCCTTGCAGCTCGGTGATTTCCAGCACTACCTGCTCGGCCTCAAGCTGTGATTTGCGCGCGTAGGCCGCCAGGCGAACGCCCGCCTCGCTGAGCATCATGCCTCTCGCCTGGCGCTCAAAGAGCACTGCGTCCAGCTCCCGCTCCAGTTTGCTGATCTGTCGACTGACCGCCGAAGACGCGACATTGAGGCGGATCGAGGCTTCGCTGATCGATCCGCACCGCGCCACTTCGAGGAAGTAGCGCAAGGCCGTGGACTGTACGCCGTAGAGTTGCATGACTGCTCCTGCGTTGCCTTTTCAGCAATGAAAGGTTCGAAATATTGTGCTTGTGGCATTGATACGCTTTGCCTAGAGTCATGTCGAGGCGCAACTCACCAAAAGAACCCAATCAAAAGAACACTGCGGCCTCGTTGTTTCCCCCCTCTTCTCGCATTTGCGACCCACTGCCCTTTGATACATCCACTTTGCCTTTTGGAGACGACGGCATGGGAATCAAGGGTTTCGCTCGCAGCATCGCGCTATTGAGCCTGTTCAGCAGTTTCTCCGTCCTGGCCGGCAAGGCCGACGACACACTGGTCTACGCCTCCGACAGCGAACCGGAAAACATCAGCCCCTATCACAACGATTTGCGCGAAGGCGTGATCCTCGGTCGCCTGATTTGGGACAACCTGGTCTACCGCAACCCGGACAATGGCGAGTACCAGCCGATGCTCGCCACCAGCTGGAAACAGGTCGACGATACGACCATCGATTTCCAGCTGCGCCAGGGCGTGAAGTTTCACAACGGCGACCCGTTCACCGCAGATGACGTGGTGTTCACCCTCAATTATGTGGTGTCTCCAGAGTCCAAGGTGGTCACGGTACAAAATGTCGACTGGATCAAGAGCGCCGAAAAACTGGGCGACTACAGCGTTCGTCTGCACCTGAAAAAGCCTTTCCCGCCTGCGCTGGAATACCTCTCCAACGCCGTACCGATGTTCCCGAAAAAATACTTCGAAGAAGTCGGGCTGGCAGGCTTCAGCCGTAAACCGATCGGCACCGGGCCTTACAAGGTGACGGCCATCGCCACCGGCGAAGGCGTGAAAATGGACAAGAACCCGGACTACTTCAAGGACAGCCCACAGGGTCAACCGAAGATCGGTCACATCAACTTCCGGGTGATCGCCGATGCCGAAACGCGTCTGGCCGAGCTGATGACCGGCGGCGTCGACTGGACCTGGCGGGTTGCGCCAGATCAGGCGGAAAACCTCAAGGCCATGCCCAATCTGGTGGTCACCAGCGGCGCGACCATGCGTATAGGTTTTCTGATTCTGGATGCGCGCGGCACCTCCAGCGCCGATTCGCCGATGAAACACCTGAAGGTGCGCCAGGCGATCAACCACGCGATCAACCGTGACGGTCTAGCCTCGCAACTGGTCGGCGGCGAGAGCAAGCCGTTGCAGGTCGCCTGCTACCCTGGCCAGTTCGGTTGCGACACCAGCGCAGCCACGGTCTACAACTACGACCCGGCAAAGGCCAAGGCGCTGCTCGCCGAAGCCGGCTACCCGAACGGCTTTGAAACCGAAATCTTCGCCTACCGTGACCGCGATTACGTGGAGGCCATCATCGGTAACCTGCGCGCCGTGGGCATCAGCGCCAAGCTGCGTTACCTGAAGTACGCTGCTCTGCGTGATCAGCAGCGTGGCGGCAAGGTACCGATGTCGTTCCAGGCGTGGGGCTCGTTCTCGATCCTCGATACCTCGGCGTCGGCCGGCACCTGGTTCAAGGGCAACCCCGACGACAACATCAAGGACCCGCAAGTCCAGGGCTGGCTGCAGACCGCCGACAACGCGCTGGACCCGCAGGTGCGCAAGGACAACTACCGCAAGGCGTTGCAACGCATCAGCGAGCAGGCCTACTGGGCGCCGTTGTTCAACTACTCGATGAACTACGCCTATGTCTCGGACCTGAACTTCAAGCCTTACCCGGACGAGTTGCCGCGCTTCGTGCTGTCGAGCTGGAAATAAGCGCCTGACCAAGACCGTCGGCAAGCCTGGCTGTGAGGCGCATGACGCGCCTTGCAGTTGGGTCAGCCACCCCGTCATTCCCTGAACACAAGGTCACTTGCCATGTTCGGATTTCTCTTGCGCCGCCTGGGCATTGCCCTGTGCGTAGCGATTACCGTGTCGGTGATCAGCTTTTCCCTGCTGCACCTGTCCGGCGATCTGGCCACTGCCATCGGCGGGCCGGAAGCCACCAGCGAGCAGATCGAACAGATCCGGGTGCAGTACGGCCTCAACAAGCCGTTGGTTACGCAGTATTTCGAATGGCTGGCCGACGTGGTGCGTCTTGATCTGGGCGACTCGTTCTTCTTCCAGGAGTCGGTTTACAACCTGATCGCCTCGCGCCTGTCGATCACCCTCGGGCTGGGCGCAATGGCCCTGAGTATTGCGCTGCTGATCGCCATTCCGCTGGGTGTGCTGGCCGCCGTGAAACGCGACACGTGGATCGATCGCCTGGCACTGAGCATCGCGGTACTGGGTCAGGCCATGCCCAGTTTCTGGTTCGCGCTGATGTTGATCGTGGTGTTTTCGGTCACCCTGAAATGGCTGCCGGTGTCGGGCAATTCGACCTGGGCGCACTTCGTGATGCCGGCCATCGCACTCGGTTACTACGCCACGCCCGCGATTATGCGCCTGACCCGTGCGGGCATGCTCGACGTGCTCAACTCCGATTACATCCGCACCGCGCGGGCCAAGGGCCTGCGCCCCGCCACCGTTCTGTTCAAGCATGCGCTGCGCAACGCGCTGATTCCGGTGGTGGCCCTCGCCGCGGTGGAGTTTGGTTTCATGCTCGGCGGCTCGGTGGTCATCGAGACGGTTTTCTCGCTGCAGGGCATTGGCCAGCTGGCCTGGGACGCGATTGCCCGTGACGACTTTCCGGTAGTGCAGGCGGTCGTGCTGTTGATCGCGGTGATCTACATCGTCCTCACCCTGCTGGCCGACGTGCTCAACGCACTGCTCGACCCGCGCATCCGCGTGAAATAGGAGGCCCCATGAGCACAACCACCTCATCGCCGCTGCTGATCAACGATTACCAGCCTCCGGCGCGCAGCGTCTGGCGCACATTACGCAGCAGCTTCGCGCATCGCGGCTTCGCCATCGGCGCAGTATTGCTGCTGATTATCCTGCTCGGCGCCCTGTTCGCGCCCTGGCTGGCCCCCTACGACCCTTATGCGCAGGACGTGATGCTGCGCATGAAACCGCCTGTCTGGATGGCCAACGGCACCTGGGACTACGTGCTGGGCACCGACAAACTGGGCCGCGATTACCTGTCGCGACTGCTCTACGGCGCACGCATCTCACTGTTCATCGGCTTCTCGGCGGCGCTGATTTCCGGCGTTATCGGCACCATCATGGGCCTGCTGGCCGGCTACTTCGGCGGCAAGACCGACGCGGTGATCAGCTATCTGATCACCACCCGCCTGGCGATGCCGGTGGTGATGATCGCGCTGGCCTCCGCGTCGCTGATCGGTGGCTCGCTGAAAGTGGTGATCGTGCTGCTTGGCTGCCTGCTCTGGGACCGCTTTGCCGTGGTGGTGCGCGCTGCCGTGCAGCAGATTCGCGACGCTGAATACGTCGCCTCGGCCCAGGCCCTGGGCTGCTCGACGCTGCGCATTCTGGCCAGCGAAATCCTGCCCAATCTGGTCGGCGCGCTGATCGTTGTCGCTACCCTGGAAATGGCTCACGCGATCCTCCTCGAGTCGGCACTGTCGTTTCTCGGGGTCGGCGTGCAGCCGCCCATTCCTTCATGGGGGCTGATGATCGCCGAGGGCAAACCGTACATGTTCTTTTCCCCTTGGGTCATCGCCATTCCCGGCGTCGCCCTGATGGTACTGGTGCTGGGCATCAATCTGGTCGGTGACGGCCTGCGCGACCTGATCCTGCCCGACGGGCGCAACTGACAGAGGAGATACGCACATGGCGCTGTTGCATGTTGAAAACCTGCGTGTCGAGATTCCTCTCGGCCAAGACACGCTCCAAGCAGTGCGCGGCCTGGACTTTCAGGTCGAGCGCGGCGAAATGCTGTGCATCGTCGGCGAGTCCGGCTGCGGCAAATCCCTGACTTCGCTGGCACTCATGGACCTGCTGCCGCGCAAGGCCCGGCGTACCGCAACGACACTGAGCCTGGACGGCATCGACATGCTGACCCAGAGCGAGCGGCAGATGTGCGACCTGCGCGGCAACCGCCTGGCGATGATCTTTCAGGAGCCCATGACCTCGCTGAACCCGGCCTACAGCATCGGCGATCAGCTCAGCGAAGTGCTTACCCGACACCGCAAGGTATCCCGCAAGGAGGCCCTGCAGCGCGCCGCGCAGATGCTTGAGAAAGTCGGCATCAGCAATGCGGGTGAGCGCCTGCGTCAGTACCCGCATCAACTGTCGGGCGGCCTGCGCCAGCGGGTAATCATCGCCATGGCCCTGATGTGCGAACCGGACGTGATCATCGCCGACGAACCGACCACTGCGCTGGACGTGACCATTCAGGCACAGATCCTGCGCCTGATCCGCGACATTCAGAAGGAGCTGGGTCTGGCCGTGATCTTCATCACCCACGACCTGGGGCTGGTGGCACGTATCGCCGACCGGGTTGCGGTGATGTATGCCGGACAGATCGTCGAAACCGCCCCGGCCATCGAGTTGTTCGAGAACCCGCAACACCCCTATACCCGGGGCTTGCTGGCGAGCATACCGATCCCCGGACGCACTCAACCGGGTCAGCCGCTGGGGTCGATTCCGGGGCTGGTGCCCAGCCTGGTCGGCGAACAACACGGCTGCGCATTTCGCAATCGCTGCCCGCAAGCGATCCCCGCCTGTGCCGACGACGTCCCGCCGGTCAATAGCCACAACCACATGACTCGCTGCCTGTTTGCCGCAGCGGGTGCCGAACCTGTGTTTCACCGTGAGGGCGTACCGTCATGAATACCGCCGTGAAACAGGTCCCGACTGCCAGCATGAAGAAAGACATCGCGCTGGAGCTGTGCGATATACGCCGCGAATTCAGCATCAGCCGTGGCTTTTTCAAACCCAATGCCACGCTCAAAGCCGTCGATGGCGTGTCGCTGCGTCTGATGCGTGGCGAAACACTCGGGCTGGTCGGCGAATCGGGCTGCGGTAAAAGTACCCTGGCGAAGATGCTGCTGGGGCTGCTTGCGCCCAGCAGTGGCGACGTACTGGTCAACGGCAAGCACCTCGCCGGCACCGACCGCAAGGAGATGGCGCGGCGCATTCAGCCGATCTTTCAGGACCCCTACTCGTCACTCAACCCGCGCAAGACCCTGCGCGAGATCGTCACGCTGCCGCTGATCGTGCATGGCATCGGCACCCCGGCCGAACGTCGCCAGCGCGCCGAAGCGATGATGGACGTGGTCGGCTTGCCCAAGCGCGTGATCGACGTTTACCCGAGCCAGCTTTCCGGTGGCCAGCGCCAGCGTGTGGCGATTGCCCGGGCGCTGGTGATGCGCCCGGATGTATTGATCTGCGACGAGCCGACTTCGGCGCTGGACGTTTCAGTGCAGGCACAGATTCTCAATCTGTTGCAGGACCTCAAACAGGAATTCGGCCTGACTTACCTGCTGATCAGCCATAACCTGGCCGTCATCGAACATCTGGCCGACCGCGTGGCGGTCATGTACCTGGGGCGGATCGTCGAAGAGCGCAGCCGCGAATCATTGTTCGCCCGGCCTGGCCATCCCTACACCCAGGCGTTGCTGGACTCGGTGCTGACCCCAGACCCGCACTTGGGCATTCCCGATCTGGGTTTGCACGGGGCCTTTCCCAATCCGATGTCGCCGCCGTCCGGCTGCGCCTTTCATCCACGCTGCCCGGCCTGCATGCCCCAGTGCAAGGAAAAAGCCCCGGCCATTGGCCGCATCGAAGGCGGAACCGTTCGCTGCCACCTGCACGACACCTCAAAACCTCTGGAGCAGATGCCCTCATGAGTAGCCGTTCGCACGCCATCGAAAACGTCACTGAACAGTTCGACAACGGCGCGTTTTTCGCCCTGCTCGGCAAAAGCGTTGCCTACCCGACCCAGAGCCAGGAGGCCGAAAGCCTGCCCGAGCTGTATCGTTATCTTCATGAGTTCATCACCCCGCATGTCGAGCGTCTGGGTTTCAGCGTTACCGTGCATGACAACCCGGTCGCCGGACGCGGCCCGCTGATGATCGCCACGCGCATCGAAGCCCCTGAACTGCCAACGCTGCTCAGTTACGGCCACGGTGACGTGGTTCGCGGCTATGACGCGCAGTGGCAGACAGGCCTGTCGCCGTGGCAGGTGATCGAACGTGGCGAGCGCTGGTACGGACGTGGCACCGCCGACAACAAGGGCCAGCATCTGATCAACCTCACGGCACTGGAGCAGACCCTCAAGGCGCGCGACGGCAAGCTGGGTTTCAACGTCAAACTGCTTCTGGAAATGGGCGAGGAAGATGGCTCCCCCGGCCTGAGCGCGTTCTGCCAGGCGCACGCAGAAGAACTCGCCGCCGACATCTTCATCGCCTCCGATGGCCCGCGCCTCGCAGCGGCACGCCCTACCCTGTTTCTCGGCTCGCGCGGGGTGTTCAACTTCGAGCTGACGGTGAACCTGCGCGAAGGCGCGCACCATTCCGGCAATTGGGGCGGTCTGCTGGCCAACCCGGGGATCATTCTGGCCAATGCCATCGCGAGCATGGTCGATGAGCATGGCCGGGTGAAAGTCGCGGGGCTCATGCCCAAGGCCATCCCCGACGCGGTGAAGGCCGCATTGGCGGATATCGAGGTCGGCGGCGGCCCTGGCGATCCGGACATCGACGCCGACTGGGGCAACCCGGCGCTGTCGCTCAGCGAAAAGGTCTTCGGCTGGAACACCCTCGACGTGCTCGCCTTCAAGACCGGCAACCCGGACGCCCCGGTACACGCCATTCCCGGCAAGGCTCACGCGTTGTGTCACATTCGCTTTGTGGTCGACAGTGATTACAACGCGTTCATCCCCGCGGTGCGCGCGCACCTGGATGCCCATGGCTTTGATCGTGTCGAGGTCAGACAGACGCGCATGGACGTGATGCACGCCACGCGCCTGTCACCGGACAGCCCGTGGGTCGGCTGGGCGCTGGATTCGCTGGCCACCACCACGGGCAAGAAACCCGCGCTGCTGCCCAATCTGGGCGGTTCGCTGCCCAATGACGTATTCGCTGAAGTGCTGGGCCTGCCGACGGTCTGGGTGCCACACTCATACCCGGCGTGCTCGCAGCATGCACCTGACGAGCACTTGCTGGCTCCGGTGGTCAAGGAGAGCCTGCAAATCATGGCCGGACTGTTCTGGGACCTGGGCACGGACGGCGCACGACTGACCCGGGAGCAGCGGGCACAGGAGCTGAGTGAATGAATGAGGCACAACTGCACGCCACCGCGTGGCTGGCCGAGCAATATGAGGCGATGGAAGCGCTGCTGCAGCGCCTGGTCGATACCGATTCCAACAGTTACGACAAGGTCGGCGTCGACGTAGTCGGTGACCTGCTCTGCGCACAATTGCAGGCTGACGGAATCAGCGTAGAGCGTATCCCGGTCGAGGGTTTCGGCGATGTGCTGCTGGCTGAATTGCCCGGTGGCCCCGGCAAACCAGTGTTGTTGCTGGGTCATCGCGACACCGTATTCCCCAAGGGCACAACCACAACACGCGGCTACACAAAAGACAGTGAGTTGGCCTACGGCCCTGGCGTGGCAGATATGAAAGGCGGACTAGTGCTCAACTGCTTTGCGCTGAAGGCCTTGAAGCGCGCAGGCCCGCTGCCGTTCCCGGTGCAGATTCTGTATACCGGCGACGAGGAAATCGGCTCCGCCAGCGCTCGCACTCACATCGAACACTACGCCCGCCAGGCGCGCGCGGTGCTTAACCCCGAACCGGGACGCGCCAGTGGCAATGTGGTCAGCGCGCGCAAAGGCGGTGCCACGCTGATTATCGAAGTCAGCGGCCGTGCGGCGCATTCCGGGGTCAATCATGCCGACGGCGCCAGTGCCATTCAGGCGCTGGCGCACAAGGTAATCAAGTTGCATGCGCTGACTGATTACGCAGCGGGCATCACCACCAATGTCGGGCTGATCTCTGGCGGCACCTCCAGCAATACGGTAGCGCCCAGCGCTACGGCGAAGCTCGATGTACGTTTTGTGGAGCTTCGGCAATGGGAGGAAATACTTGCAGCCGTGCAAGCGATCGTCGCCGAAGAGGAACTGCCCGGCACGTCAGCCAGACTGTTGGAAGCCACGACCTTCCTGCCGATGGAAGCCCGGCACAGCACTGAACTGCTGGGTATTTATCAAGGCCTTGCGCAGGAACTGGGGTTCAGCGTGGAAGGCGAATTCACCGGGGGCTGCGCCGACTCTGGCTTCACCGCCAGCCTGGGGATCCCGACCCTGTGCGGCCTCGGCCCGGTGGGCGGCAAGGTTCACACTGACCGCGAGTACCTGGAACTGAACACCCTGGTGCCCAGAGGCCAGGCGCTGGTCGGGACGATACTGGCGTTTGGGGATGTTTGAAGAGACTGCCCACGTGCGCCCAATCTGGAAAAAGAGGCGCGACGCAAATGTGTGATGCAGAGCGTCACGAAATGCATTCCCACGCGCAGCGTGCGGAACGATGACATTCGGGAGAACACTCCATGCAAAATTCGTCCGAGCTGCTCGGTAAATCCGCCACCGAACTGCGTGCGCTGATCGGCAACAAACAGCTCTCTCCGGTGGAATTGCTGGACGCCTGTATCGAGCGGATTGAAAGTCTGAACCCGAAGCTCAATGCCTTTGCCGCGACCTGTTTCGAGCGCGCCCGCGACGAGGCAATGCTGGCCGAACATGCCGTCCTGCAGGGCAAGCCACTGGGGCTGCTGCATGGCCTGCCAATCGGCATCAAGGACCTGGAAGAAACCGCCGGGGTACTCACCACCTACGGCTCGCAACTGTTTCGCGACAACATTCCCGCGCAGGACAACCTGTTCGTCGCACGCCTGCGTGCTGCCGGGGCAATCGTGGTCGGCAAGACCAATGTTCCGGAACTGGGCGCAGGCGCCAATACCCGCAATGTGGTGTGGGGCGCGACCGGTAACCCGTTCAATCCTGAACTGAACGCCGGCGGTTCCTCGGGTGGATCCGCCGCCGCACTGGCCGTCGACATGGTGCCGTTGTGCAGCGGCTCGGACACCGGCGGTTCGCTGCGCATTCCCGCCGCGCTGTGCGGTATCGTCGGCCTGCGTCCCTCACCAGGGCTGGTGCCGAGCGAACGCAAAAAGCTCGGCTGGACACCGATTTCAGTGGTAGGCCCGATGGGTCGCAATGTTGCCGATACCCTGCTTCAACTGCGCGCCAGCGCCGGGTTGGGGCAGTCCGATCCGTTGAGTTATGCCATTGCCGATGACGCGTTTGCACCACGCACCGTCGACCTAAGCCAGCTGCGCGTCGGCTACAGCGAGGACTTCGGCGCGTGTGCTGTGGATGACAGGATCCGTGCCGTCTTTCGAGAAAAGATCAGCGCCCTGAAATCGCTGTTCAAGTCCTGCGAAGCCATCGACCTGAACCTGACCAGCGCCCATCGCACCTTCGACGTACTGCGCGCCGAAGCGTTCGTCGCCGGGCTGCAGGACGCTCACGACCGCGATCCTGATGCACTGGGGCCCAACACCCGCGCCAATTTCGACATGGGTGCCGCGATGTCACTGCAGGACTGCGTCAAGGCGCATGGCGAGCAAAGCCGGATCTTTCGCGGCTTCCAGAAACAATTCGAGCACTATGACCTGATCCTCGCGCCCACCACGCCAGTCTCGCCCTTCCCCTGGAGCGAGCTGTACCTGCGCGAAGTCAACGGCGTGCCTCTGGACAATTACTATCGCTGGCTGGCGCTGTGCTACACCATCACCCTGACCACCAACCCCGCGCTGTCCCTGCCCTGCGGCACCGACCACAACGGCATGCCGTTCGGGCTGCAGGTGATCGGCGGGTTCCGCGGCGACGCAAAACTGCTCGCCTGCGCCGAAGCGCTTGAACAGGCGACGGCGAATGACCCACGCTTGTCTCGCCCACGCCCGGACCTACAGAAACTGCTGGCCTCGGCGGTCGACCTGACGCACATCGTCACGCATCCGCCGGTTTACGGCGGATCGAGAACGGGCAAGCCGGAGATTGGTGCGATGTGAAAGCGGCGCAGCAAGATAAACAAGGCTGAGGGGCAGCATCTGCCCCTCAGAGGTGACATGCGTTACTTGGGTAACGCGTAGGCAATCACGTAATCGCCACGATCCGGCGATTGGCGGGCGCCGCCGGCGGTGAGCAGGATGTACTGCCTGCCGGTCTTGGGCGACACGTAGGTCATCGGGCCGGACTGGCTGCCGACTGGCAGACGGGCCTTCCAGATTTCGTTGCCGTTGCCGCTGTCGAAGGCGCGCAGGTAGAAGTCCTGAGTACCGGCGAAGAACAGCAAGCCCGACTGGGTGGACAACGAAGCGCCCAGCGTCGGCATGCCAATCGGAATCGGCAGGCCCATGCGGATGCCCATCGGGCCTGTGTCTTTCACGGTACCGACCGGAACCTGCCACATCAGTTTTTTGGTTTTCAGGTCAATTGCCGACATGGTGCCGAACGGCGGTGCCTGGCAGGGGATGCCGACGGCAGACAGGAAACGCTGACGCATGGCCCCGAAAGGAGTGCCGGTCTGTGGCACAACGCCCATTTCGATACCGCTGGCACCGGCGGCGATCTTGTCGCGCGGGATCATGTAGTTGGCCAGGCCCAGGCGCATGTCATTGACGAACATGTAGCTGTTGGTCGGGTCAACCGAGACACTGCCCCAGTTCATGCCACCCAGCGAACCGGGGAACTGCAACGCCGGGTCGAGCCCCGGTGGCGTGTAGACACCCTCGTGACGCATGCCTTTGAAGGCGATCCGGCACATCAACTGGTCGAATGCCGTGGCGCCCCACATGTCCGACTCTTTCAAGGTCTGGTTGCCGATCGACGGCATGTCCACCGAGAACGGCTGGGTAGGCGAATAGCGTTCGCCCGGCACGTTACCTTGCGGCACAGCGCGCTCCTCGACACGCGAGATCGGCACGCCGGTTTCGCGGTTGAGCAGGAAGATCTCGCCCTGCTTGGTGACTTGTGCCAGTGCCGGCTGGGTACCGCCCTTGCCGTCCGGGATGTCATACAGCAACGGCTGCGCCGGAATGTCGAAGTCCCACAGATCGTGGTGAGTCATCTGGAAGCTCCAGCGCACCTGACCGGTCTTGACGTCCACCGCCACGACTGACGAGGACCACTTGTCATCCTGCTCGGTACGCGTCCCGCCGAAGAAGTCGGGTGTTGCGTTACCGGTCGGCAGGTAGATCAGGCCAAGCTTGTCATCGTAGGACATGGCCGACCAGACGTTAGGCGTGCCACGGGTATAGGTTTCGCCTGCGGGCGGACGTTTGGTGGTATTCGGATTACCCGGATCCCACGCCCAGACCAACTCACCCGTGTGCACGTCGTAGGCGCGTACTACGCCCGGTGGCTCACCGGTAGAGAAGTTGTCGGCAACACGACCACCGACAACCACTACATTGCCCGCCACCAATGGCGTCGAGGTTTGCTGGTAGTAGCCCTCCTTGACTTCGCCCATGTCGGTTTTCAGATCAACCACGCCTTGACTGCCGAAGTCCTTGCAGGTCTCGCCCGTCTTGGCGTCGAGTGCGATCAGACGCGCGTCGCCAGTCGGCAGGAACACGCGCGCGACGCATGCGCCTGAGACTGATGGTGCTGGCGCATTGGCTGTCGCTGCTTCGGCTACAGGTGCCGCGAAGTAGCCCAAGCCTCGGCAACGTTGCCAGTTGGGCGCACTGCCCTGAGGATCGAATTTCCAGCGCTGTGTGCCGGTATCTGCATCAAGTGCGAAGACCTTGCCGTAAGCGGTGCAGGTGTAAACCGTGTCGCCGATTTGCAGCGGGGTGTTCTGGTCCTCTGCGCCGGCCCCGGTACTTTGCGGGATGTCGCCGGTATGAAAGGTCCAGGCAACCTGCAGCTTGTCGACGTTGCTTTTGTTGATCTGATCCAAAGCGGCAAAGCGATTGCCTGCCGGGGTATTGCCCCAGTGCGCCCAGTTCTTCTGCTCGGAGCCCGGAGCCACCGGAATCACATCAGGCATGCTGGCGGCGCTGACCACATGGCTCGGGACGAACATATAACCGATGGTCGCTACAACACCAATGGCCAACAGACCGGCCAGGCCATAGGCACCGCGGCCTGCCTGAGCACCCGAGGCGCGAACCAGTGTCGGATAGATCAGTGCCACCACCAGGCCGATAACGGCGAAGGTCAATACTCGGGAAACCAGCGGCCAGTAATGCAGGCCTGCATCCCAGACAGCCCAGATGGCGGTCAGTATCAGGGCAATGCCATACAGTAACGCACCTTTGGGCTTGCGGGCGGCGATCAGTGCACCACTGACCAGCATCGCCAGGCCCATCAGCAGGAAGAACCAACTGCCGCCAAGCGCTACCAGATAGCCACCGCCACCTGCCAGCCCGAGTCCGATCAAGGCGATCAACCCACCCAGTCCAGGCAGCAGGAACCTGCCAGCTGCCCCTGTATTTTGCGCATTTGTCATTTTTCAAACCTGTCGGATTTTCACAGGCGCGCAGAATGTACTAAACGGTTCATTAAGACAAATTGTCGCAGCCTGCCAGGCATGGATAAAGTCATGGCCGAGCGACATCAGGCAGACTCAGGTTACTGACAGGACCGGGCAAAGCCGCGAGGCGTCTGGCGCGATGGATTGCGGGCGATCAGCGAACAGAATTTTCGCGCCAGCGTCTTACAGGATCATCCTGTCCTGACCGACGAACACTTGATCAGGCAGTTGCCCCGCTCGCCCCATCAACCACGCATCCAGCGTATGGCCGACATGCGTCAGCACCGCCCTGCCCGGTCTTAGCCACTCGATGGTTTGCAGCGCCAACGTCAAGTCGTTGTGATTACGCGGCGGCTGAGGCTGTGGAGGCATCGAGCAGTCGAGTACCAGCAGGTCCAGCGGTGCACGTTGCAGATACTCGCGGGTGTCGTCGGGCAAGCCGACGGTGTCGGTCAGGTAGGCAAAACGTTGCCCGTCGCCTTCGAACAGGTAACCGAACGTAGGTTTTGAGTGCGCCAGTGGCAGCGCTGTGACCTGCAACGCACCCAGTGCACGGCGTTCGAAGGCCGCGAATGGCTGGCTGAAATCCAGAATACCGGGGTGTTTGTAGAGGTCGGCCAGGCCTTCCGGATACGCCGGGCCGTGGACCGGAATCACCAGGCCCTGGCCCCAGCGCAGGTGCAACAGCCCCTGCGCATGGTCGGCGTGATAGTGCGTCTGCAGAATCCCGCTCAGGCTGCGCGGTGGGAAACGCTCGGTGAGGTCGGTCAGGCCGCTGTCGATCAACCAGCGTTGGTCGGCGCACTCGATCAGCGCGCTGCACGGCAAGCGGCGCAGATCATGGTCGGCCCGCGCGGCAGCACACGCCACGCACTGACAACCGTAGACCGGCACCTGCCGGGCGTCACCGGTGCCCAACAGGGTCAGGCGCATGCGTGACGCTTGTCGAGCAAGCCGAGCAGCGTGGCAACGGTGTGTTGCAGATCAGCGGAATTATCCAGCGGGAAAACCTGCGGATTGCTCGCCAGCAAATCTCCGGCAAAGCGCGAGTTGCGCGCAAGGCGCTCCTCGATTTCCGCGAGGCTTTCCCGGTTGCGCGCCAGCAGGCGCTTGCGTAACACCTCCTGATTGACGGTCAGCAACACCGCCAGCAGCGTGGGATAGCGCGCCTGCGCCTTTTGCAGATGCGCCCTGGAGCCGTTGATAAGGACGTCATGGCCTTCCAGCAGCCACTGATCGATCTCGACGGGAATGCCGTAGTGAAGACCATTGGCCTGCCAGCTCAAGGCGAACGCGCCTCGCTCGCGCATCTGCTCGAACTGCTCGACGGTCACCGCCTGGGCTGCCTCGCCCACCGCTTCGGCGGAACGGGTGATCACCCGCCGAACGACCCGGCAATCACGTTGCGCCAGGGTATCCCGGGCCGCGTCCAGCAGGCTGTCCTTGCCTGATCCGGACGGCCCGATGAGATAGATCAACCTGCCAACCATCAAAACACCCTCTTGCCTTGTCGCCAGACCCTGTCGATAACCGGCAGGCCGGCATGATCACGCGCCTGGATCAGATCAGCGCGCAGCCCCACACGTATTTCACCACGATCCGCCAACCCGGCAGCCACGGCCGGCGTACGGCTGACCATGTTGATCGCCTGCGGCAGGTCACATGCGTTGTCCTGAGCGGCGAGCATGAATGCAGACTGCAACAGGCTGGCCGGGTAGTAATCGCTGGACAGAATATCCAGCAACCCGTCACGGGCCAGCGATGCTGCCGCCACGTTACCGGAGTGCGAGCCGCCGCGCACGATGTTCGGTGCGCCCATCAACACGCTCATGCCCAGTTGCCGACAGCCACGGGCCGCTTCGAGCGTGGTCGGGAACTCGGCGATGTTCATGCCGAAACCTGCCGACTCCTCGACATGCGCCATGGTTGCATCGTCGTGACTGGCAATCGACAGGCCGCGCGCCAGGCACAGTTCGACAATCGCACGCCGGTAACGGTCGGCGTACTCGTTGGAGTTGGCCACCTGTTCAACGATGAAACGGTCCATTTCCTCATTGTTCATGTGGTACTTGCCCATGTAGTACTCACGGTACTTGGACTCCAGGGCAAACTGACGCTGGCCGGGCGCGTGGTCCATCACCGAGACCAGTTGCACCATTGGCTGGTCCACCAGATCGCGAAACACGCTCAAGGTGTCCGGGTGACTGACCTCGCAGCGCAGGTGCAACACGTGCTCGGCGCGAGTCAGGCCTGCCGCATTGGCGTCGGCAATCGCCTGTAGCATGGCGGGCAATTGCTGCATGCGCTTGCCTTTGGGGTTGATGTCGCCGATCGACAGCGCGTCGAACACGGTGGTGATGCCCGCCGCGACGATTTGCGCATCGTGGCTGATCACCGCCGACATCGACGGCCAGTCGACACCCGGACGCGGCGACAGATGCTTTTCCAGGTTGTCGGTGTGCAATTCCACCAGCCCCGGCAGCAGGTAATCGCCCTGCATGTCCTGGGCCTGACTCAACTGGCTGCATCCACTCTCGACCTCGGCAATCAGGCCGTCACGGACCACCACAGTGCCGGTGAATACCTGCTCGGCCGTCACCACGCGGGCGTTACTGAAAACCTGTTCATTCAGCATTGCAGCAACTCCTTGGCGGTAAGGTCCACCGGGGTCATGTCGAGTTGACGATTGGCGACAGCGTCACGGGCGTCGCGGTCATGGAAGATACCGATCAGGGCGGCACCGGCCTGTTTGGCCTCATCGACCAGTTCCAGCACCACCCGGCGATTGGCGTCGTCCAATGACGCAGTCGGTTCGTCGAGGAGCAGCACCGGCCACGGCACCATGAACGCGCGCGCAATGTTGATGCGCTGCTGTTCGCCACCGGAAAACGTGCTGGGCGCCAACGGCCACAGGCGCTGCGGAATATTCAGCCGCCCCAGCAGCAGTTGCGCGCGCTCCTGCGCCTGCTCACGGGACCAGCCGCGCGCCAGAGCCGGTTCCATGACCACGTCCAGGCTGGACACACGCGGAATCACGCGCAGGAACTGGCTAACGTAGCCGAGCGTTTTGCGCCGCACCTCAAGCACCTGGCGCGGGGTTGCGCCGACCAGCTCGGTCCACTCGCCTTCATGCTGCACGCGAATGCTGCCGGCGGCAGGCAGGTAGTTGCCATACAGGGTGCGCAGCAGCGTGCTCTTGCCCGCGCCGGATTGCCCGCTGAGCACCAGGCATTCGCCGGCGCGCACCGAGAAATTCAGGCCGCGCAGCACATTGAGGACCACGCCGTTGTGCTGATGCAGGGTGAAGGTTTTCGACAGGTCACGGACCTCGATCAAGGTTGTCATCGGGCTCACCTCTTCTGTACAGGCTGTTCGGACAGTGCGACTCATGGCTGCAATACCGAGGACACCAACAGTTGCGAATACGGGTGTTGCGGGTCATCGAGAATCTGGTCAGTCAGGCCGCTTTCGACCACTTCCGAGCGACGCATGACCATCAACCGGTCGGCGAGCAGCCGCGCGACCGCCAGATCGTGGGTAACGATGACCACGGCCAGATCCAGCTCCCGCACCAGGCCGCGCAACAAATCGAGCAAGCGGGCCTGCACTGACACGTCGAGCCCGCCGGTGGGTTCGTCCATGAACACCAGTCTGGGGCTGGAGACCAGATTGCGGGCGATTTGCAGGCGCTGCTGCATGCCGCCGGAAAAGGTCCGCGGCAGGTCGTCAATGCGCTGCGGATCGATCTCCACCTGGGTCAGCCAGTCCAGCGCGGCACCCCGCAACTGCTGATAATTACGTACCCCCTGCGCCATCAGACGCTCGCCGATATTGGCGCCGGCCGACACGCCCATGCGCAGGCCATCGCGCGGGTTCTGTTCGACAAAACCCCACTCGGTGCGCAGCAAGGTGCGCCGCTGCGCCTCACTGGCGCTGTACAGGTCGAACCAGTCGCCCGCCTTGCTGCGATAGTCGATGCTGCCGCGGTCCGGCGGGCAACGTCCGCTCAACAGCGAGAGCAGCGTGGATTTCCCCGAGCCGGACTCGCCAACGATGCCCAGCACTTCGCCGGGGTACAGATCGAAACTGACGTCCTGACAGCCCTTCTGCACACCGTACAGGCGAGTCAGGCCGCGTACCTTGAGCAGCGGCTGCACCGCATCAGGAAGGCGCCCGCCCGCCGCGTCCAATGAACGTGCACTGATCATCGGTCGTTCTCCTGCTGTTTGACGCGCTGGGCGCAGTAATCGGTGTCGGAGCAGACAAAGCTCTGCGTCCCGGCATCGTCGAGAATCAGCTCGTCGAGAAAGGAATCATGACTGCCGCAGATCGCACAGCACTGCTCCCAGCGCTGCACCTCGAACGGGTGATCTTCAAAGTCCAGGCTTACTACCTGCGTATACGGCGGCACGGCGTACAGACGCTTTTCGCGCCCCGCACCGAAGAGCATCAATGCCGGGCTCATGTGCAGCTTAGGGTTATCGAATTTGGGAATCGGCGACGGGTCCATCACGTAGCGTTCATCGACCATCACCGGGTAGGCGTAACTGGTGGCGATATGGCCGAAGGTGGCGATGTCCTCGTAGAGTTTGACGTGCATAACGCCATAATCATCCAGCGCGTGCATGGTCCGGGTCTCGGTTTCCGAGGGCTCGATGAAACGCAGCGGCTCGGGAATCGGCACCTGATAGACCATGATCTGATCGGCCTGCAGCGGCGTTTCCGGGATCCGGTGACGGGTCTGGATGACGGTCGCCTCAGGCGTGCGCTCGGTGGTGGCAATGCCAGCCGTGCGGGCAAAGAAACGCCTGATCGAGACAGCGTTGGTGGTGTCGTCAGCGCCCTGATCGATGACCTTGAGCACATCATCAGCGCCCAGGATCGCAGCGGTCAGCTGCATCCCGCCAGTGCCCCAGCCATACGGCAGCGGCATTTCGCGCCCGCCAAACGGCACCTGATAACCGGGGATCGCCACCGCCTTGAGCAAGGCGCGACGAATCATGCGTTTGGTCTGCTCGTCCAGATAAGCGAAGTTGTAGGCCTCATCCCGTGCAGGCCTTTGCTGTGCGGTGTTCATCGGTGCATTACTCATTGGTCGCTCCCCGGTTTCGGTGCAGACTTGCGCAGCTTGCGGATCAACTCCAGTTCGGACTGGAAATCGACGTAATGCGGCAGCTTGAGGTGCGAGACGAAACCCGCCGCTTCGACGTTGTCGCAATGCGCCAGGACGAACTCTTCCTGCTGGGCCGGTGAGCGGACTTCTTCGTTGAATTCCTCGGCGCGCAGCGAGCGGTCCACCAGCGCCATGCCCATCGCCTTGCGCTCCGCGTTGCCGAAGGCAAGGCCGTAACCCCGGGTAAACTGCGCGGGTTCGCTGGCCGAGCCGACGAACTGATTGACCATCTCGCATTCGGTGACTTCGATGTCGCCAATCGCAATCGGGAAGCCCAGTTCTTCAGGTTCGATCCAGACTTCCACCTCGCCGATGCGGATTTCCCCGGCGAACGGGTGATTGCGGCCATAACCGCGCTGGGTCGAATAACCCAGCGCCAGCAGGAACCCCTCATCGCCACGCGCCAGCGCCTGCAGGCGCTGGGCACGATTGGACGGATACTCCAGCGGTTCACGGGTGATGTCCGCCACGCGCTCACCGTCGTCGACTTCGGGCTTCATAAGACCCTCCTTGGCCAGCAACCCGAGCACTCGCGGACAGGGCTCAAGGGTGGCGTGCGGGGTAACTTCCGGGCCCGGGTGCTCGCCTTCGGCCAGCAAGGTGAAATCCAGCAGGCGGTGGGTATAGTCGAAGGTCGGCCCCAGCAATTGACCGCCGGGGACGTCCTTGAACGTGGCCGACAGGCGACGGTTGAGCTGCATGTTCGAGGTGTCGATGGGCAGGCTGGCGCAGAAGCGCGTCAGCGTGGTGCGATAGGCACGCAGCAGGAAGATCGCTTCGATCAGATCGCCCGCCGATTGCTTGATCGCCAGCGCAGCCAGTTGCGGGTCGTACAGCGAACCCTCGCTCATGACCCGCGCGACCGCCAGCGGCAGTTGCTGGCGGACCTGCTCGACGTCGAGTTCGGCAATGCCGGTGTCGCCACGACGCCTGCTGGCCAGCAGACGGTGAGCGTTATCGATGGCCTGTTCGCCACCCTTGACCGCGACGTACATCAGGCACACTCCTGCACACGGGTGCTGCGTGGCAAGCCGAGCAGTCGATTGCCAGAGATAAAGAACACATCCAGCCCGCAAGGGAAGACATTACGTGCTTCACGTGCGGCCCAGAAACCTTCATCCAGCGGCAGCGCCACCGAATGGTGTCGCTCGATGCCGGGACCGCTCCAGGCAAGCATCCGCCCGCCTTCCAGGTCAGGCAGCTGGGTCAGCAAGGTGCAGGATTGATCCGGGTAGCGATCATTGCCGGTATCGAAATCGTGCAGTTGCAGAGCAGTCGATGCATCGAGCAACGCGAAGCGGGCCGCGTGCCGGTCAGTGACAATCGGGCTGCCGCAATGAAAGGCAATGTTTGCGCGAATCGCCGGGGTATCGAATGCCGGTGCCAGCCACACTGGCGTGTCCAGGTCCAGCAACGCCAGGCACAGGGCATGGGTTGCACTGTCCAGGCCCTGCAAGGCCGGCGGTTGGTGCGCGGTGGGCAGGGTCTGAATCACGCCCGGCCCGGACAACGCCTTGAGGGCGACGCGAAAACTGCGTTGGGCATCCAGTACAGGATCGGTGAAGGCAGGTTTCAAAAGGACGGCATTCATCAGTCTTCTCCTCGGACCAGGGTAAAGAATTCGACTTTGGTGGCAGCGGCCTCCGCGTCCTTGCGCGCCCGACGCTCGGCTTGCGCACGCGCCAGCGGCTCGATCAGTTCGGACAGCCACCAGGCCTGCTGCGCGCCCTGCAAATGCGCGTCGGCCAGAGCCGCCAGTTCGGCGTGGCGCTTGTCGCGTCCGGCCAGATAGCTGTAGCCGGTGCGACCATCGGCCAGACGCACCACACAGCGCGTCACACTCATTTCGCCGAGGTTGAAAGCTGAACCGGTGCCGCCCATACGGCCCCGCACCAGGGTCATGCCGATTTCCGGAGCGCGGATCATCTGGTAATCGGTGTCGCGCAACGCCGCTTCGTGACGCTGCAATCGCTCGCGACTCGGCTCATCGACATGGGCACGTGCCAAGACGCCCATCCAGTGCTGACGTGCGGCTGTTTCAGGGGATGCTTGCATGGAACACCTCGGGGTCAGTCCGTCGTTGGGTGGCCAGCCATCTGGCTGTCGGCAATCGGGTTGAATGCCACTTGGTACTGGAAGCGGTCTGAACGGCTGACCGAGCGTGAAAGCTCTACGGGCCGCCCCGACCGGTCACACGAAACCGTCAACACCGTCAGCGCAGGCATGTGTCGGGGCATCAGCAGCAACCCGGCCTCTCCGCGGGACGGCAAGCGGGCACCGATCAGGCTCTGTGCACGGCTCAACGGCAACTCGCGCTCGGCCAGGTACTGGCGCACCGAGCCGCCCTGATACTCAGCAAGCAACTCGCTGTAACGGGCGCTGTAGCGATGGCAGATCAGACTCACGGCCTGCCCGTCCAGCTTGCGCAAGGTCTGCAGTTCAATCAGTGGCGCATGCTCGGCCAGCCCCAGATGCAGCGCATCTTCCTGGCTGGCGAGGCATTCGCGGCGCACCAGCAGCACGGCCTCCACCCCGATGCCCTGCGCCGACAGCGACTTGCTATAGGCGCTTTCGGCCTGCATCGGGTAGATCAATGGGCGTTCCAGTACCTGAGTGCCCTTGCCCTGCCGGCGCAGCACACTGCCCTCGCGGACCAGTTCGTCGACAGCACGGCGAATGGTGTGGCGGTTGACGCTGAAGCGTTCGGCCAGCTGAAACTCGGCGGGCAGGTAATCGCCAGGCAGGTACGTAGCCAGCTCGTCACGCAGCGTCTCGGCCAGTTCCAGGTACATCGGCTCAGCTTGTCTAGACAACTGCATGGTTAAAAAAAGTGTTCATTGAACACCCCTCTTCTGTCAGATGAATTGCTTGCGCAGGCGCTGCGACATGATGTCGATGACGCTTACCACAACGATGATCACCAGCAGCACGGCGCTGGTCTGGACGAACGCAAAGGCGCGAATGTTTTCCCAGAGGATAACCCCGATGCCCCCTGCGCCGACCATCCCGACCACGGTTGCCGAGCGCACATTGGATTCGAACCGGTATAGAGCATAGGAGATCCACAGCGGCATGACCTGCGGAATGACCCCGTAGATGACTTCCTGCAAGGCGCTGGCACCGGTGGCGCGCACCCCTTCAACCGGTCCGGGCTCTATGGCTTCGACAGCTTCGGCGAACAGTTTGGCGAGGACCCCGGTGGTGCTGATCCACAGTGCCAGCACCCCGGCGAACGGCCCCAGCCCGACGGCGACCACAAACAGCATCGCGAACACCATCTCGTTGATCGAACGAAAAGCGTCCATGCAGCGCCGCAGCGGCAGATGAATCCACCACGGCGTGATGTTCTCGGCGCACAGAATGCCCAGCGGTATCGAGCAGACAATCGCCAGCGCCGTGCCCCACAGGGCGATCTGGATAGTCACCAGCATTTCCTTGAGGTAGCTGCGCCACTCACGGAAGTCCGGAGGGAAGAAATCGGCGGCGAATGTGGCCATGTTCGACGAGTCGCGAACCAGTGCCATCGGGTTCATTTCTGCGCCCTGCCAGGCCCAGGCCAGTGCAGCGAGCAACAGGCCCCAGCCCAGATAACGGGACCAGTTGGGTTTGCCTGCAACCTGGGCGTAGGCAACGTGAGTGGTCATGACGAACTCCTGATCGTGAACGGCTGGCTCAACCTGCGGAGCTGCCTGCGGTTTTCTGGTTCAGCTCAGTGATACGCTCCTGCAACTTGCTCAGGCTGGCATCGATATCCTTGAGACGGGCAGTTTTCTCTTGGGCGTCCAGCGTGGTGCTGGCAGCCACTTCGGTGCGCTGCTTGAACAGTTCGAGCTGGCGGATGGGCAGCAATTGGTCATCGCTGGACTTGAGAAACTTGCCCATCTGCATGTTCTTCAGGACGGTTTTCTCTTCATCGGTATTGCCATAACTGGTGAAGAACTCACGAATCTTTGCCTTGTCCTGGTCCGACAGCGCCTTGCTCCAGACAATCGGGTCGGCCGGGATCAGCGGCGATTTCCAGATCACCTTGAGTTGCTCGACCTTGTCGGGTTGGGTCACAGCCAGGCGATCCCAGCTTTCGGTATTGAAGGTCGCAACGTCCAGCTGCCCCTTGGCAACACTCAGGGCGTTGACTTCATGACTGGAGTTCAAGGTGCGCTTGAAGGCAGTGGACGCATCGACGTGGTTTTTCGCAAACACGTAATAACCTGGCACCAGATAGCCCGAGGTGGAGTTCGGGTCGCCGTTGCCGAAGGTCAGGCTCTTGGCATTCTTGAGCATGTCTTCGACGCTATTGATCGGGCTGTCCTTGCGCACGATCAGCAGGCTCCAGTAACCCGCGTCACCGTTGGCGGCGGAGGTCTGGGCAAAGATCTCGCCGTTGGAGCGGTCCACCGCTTCCATCGCCGCCTTGTTGCCCAGCCAGGCCACGTCCACCTTGTTGAAGCGCATGCCCTGAATAAGGCCGGCGTAGTCCGAAGCGAAGGTGGCATTGACCTTGAGACCGGTCTTGCGGCTCATGTCATCGAGAAACGGCTGCCAGATACTTTTCAGGTTTTGCGAAGACTCGGTGGACATGATGCCGAAATTGATGGCTTTTTCTTCTGCGGCCTGGACGGTGCCCAACGCGCAGGCAGTCAGCAAGGCGGCAGAGGCGAGAAGACGACCGATACGCTTGAACATGCAGGCTCTCCGGAAAATGTCAGGTGGGGTATGTTGAAAGGACGTCAGACCTTGGCCAGCGTCAGGCTGGCTTTTTGCCGCACGCGCCGGCTTCGTTCGGTGATCATCAGACTCGCGTCCGCGTCTGCACCGTAGAGGTCGTTGAGGAACTGTTTGCTGAGCTCCTGCGCCGGGCCATCAAAATGAATACGCCCGGATTTGAGCGCCACCGCACGCGGGCAATAGCGCACGGCATAATCGACCTGATGCAGGGTCACCACGACCGTCTTGCCGTCGCGGCGGTTGATGTCGGCGAGGATTTCCATGACGCGGCGGGCCGATTCCGGGTCCAGTGAGGCAATCGGTTCATCGGCGAGGATCACTTCGGCGCGCTGGGTCAAGGCGCGGGCAATCGCTACCCGCTGCTGCTGCCCGCCGGACAGGGTCGAAGCCCGTTGCGCGGCAAGGTCCGCCAGCCCGACCCTTTCCAGCGCGGCCATTGCACGCTGTTTTTCCTCGTTGTTGAACAGCGCCAGACTGCCGCGCCAGCGTGGCATGCGCCCCAGACAACCGAGCAGGACGTTGTCCAGCACGCTGAGGCGATTGACCAGATTGAATTGCTGGAAGATATAACCGATATCAGCGCGCAGACGTCGCACCTGGCTGTTGAGGCGGCCGGAGGACTGAACCTCGCGGCCCAATACCTGAACCTGACCGCCATTGCTGCGATCACAGCACGCCAGACCGGCGAGATGCCGAAGCAGCGTTGACTTGCCCGAACCGGAAGCGCCAATCAGCGCGACCATCTCACCAGGTTGTATAGACAACGCGAGATCAATGAGAGCGCTTTTGTGGGAAAAGGTCTTGTTCAGGCCTTGTACATGAATGGCTTCGTTCATGAGGCTTCTCGGTCTGTGCACGACCCGGGACAGGTCGCATTTGGTTGTCAACCAAACTGAACCTGTGTTGTTGCAGCGTCATGAACCGCGAGTGACCAAGTGATAACAGTTTGTCACCCATCGTGTGGCAACGGACAGCGGTGGGACCCTCATCCGCTGCATTGCCACGCTGAAGCATTGGGACTGAAAGAAGCCCAGGCAGCCGCTCCCGGTACTGCGAAGCGGCGCAAACGCAGCCGGATCAGATCCTGAAGCTGCCCACCAGCTGCTGCAGACGCGCAGCCTGCTCTTCCAGCGAGTTGCAGGCATCCAGGGTCTGGCGCAGGTTGTCGACGCCCAGCTGGTTGAGGGTGTTGATGTGAGTGATGTCGACATTGATCGACTCGACCACCGAGGTCTGCTCTTCAGTTGCCGCCGCGACCGACTGGTTCATGCCGTTGATCTCTTCGATGCGGCGGGTCACGCTGCTCAGACGCTCGCCGGCCAGATTGGCGATGCCGACGCTGTCCTCGCTCTGACGCTGGCTCTCGGTCATGTTGGTCACTGCTTCGCGAGCGCCGACCTGCAGCTCTTCGATCATGGTCTGTACTTGCTGGGCAGAATCCTGAGTGCGGTGCGCCAGGTTGCGCACCTCGTCGGCCACTACCGCAAACCCGCGCCCTGCTTCACCGGCACGCGCCGCTTCGATGGCGGCGTTGAGCGCCAGCAGGTTGGTCTGCTGGGAAATGCTGGTGATCACTTCAAGAATCTGCCCGATGTTGGCGGTCTTGCCATTCAGGCTTTCGATGTTCACGCACGACTCGCTGATCTTGCCGGACAGCTCGTTCATCGCCTTGATAGTCTGCTGCACAACGTTCTGACCGTCGCTGGCCAGGCCGCTCGCATCGCTCGACTGCTGCGAGGTGCGCGCCGCATTCTGGGCGATTTCCTGGGCAGCGGCACCCAATTCGTTGATCGCCGCTGCCACGCTTTCAGTGCGATTGGCCTGCTGGTCGGAGTTGCCCATCGACGCGTTGGAGACCTTGACCACCCGGGTGGCAACCTCGCCCAATTGCGCGGCAGTCGAAGCCACTTCGCGGATCGAGGTATGGATACGTTCGACAAAATGGTTGAACGACTCGGCCAGTGCGCCGAATTCATCCTGCGAAGTGATGGCCAGACGCTTGGTCAGATCGCCCTCGCCATCGGCGATATCACGCATCGCGCGGCCCATCTGATGCAGGGGTTGCATCAACACCCGGATCAACAGGCCCAGCAACAGGATGATCACCATCACCACAACCACCATCGCAGTGATGGCCGAGGTACGGAACTCGGTCAACATGGCGTAGGCGGAATCCTGCTCCAGTACCAGTGCCACGTACCAGTTGGCCGTCGAGACACCTTGAACGGGCGTGAAGGAAATGATCTCGGGCTTTTTACCGGAGTCGATTTCACTCACCCCGGCAGCAATTTTCGGCGTATTGGTCGGGTAGGCTTCACTGATGTTCTTGAGCACCAGTTTGCTGTCCGGGTGCACCAGAATCTTGCCGTCGGCGCTGACCAGAAACGCATAACCATGGCCATCGAAGTTCAGCGAGTTGATGATCTTGGTGACGTTGTCCAGAGCGATATCGGCACCGGCCACGCCCACGAACTGATTCTGGAACTTGACCGGTGTGGCCATGGTCATGACCAGCTTGCCGGAAGATGCCGCGATGTAGGGTTCGGTCACAATGGTGCCGGGGGCATTCTGTGCCGCCTTGTACCAGCCACGTGCACGCGGATCGTAGTCAGATGGGCGATTGGCCGACGGCACCGAGAACATCACGCCATCGGTGCTGCCAAAGTAGCTCAGCTGAAAACTGTCACTGTAGGCAGGCAGGCCGATGGCGCGTTGCAACTGGGGCGGTTCCTTGCCATCCGCGGCGATTTGCTGCGACATCGATTGCAGCAATTGCATGCGGCTTTCCAGCCAGGTTTGAATGTTCTGCGTGGTGAGCGTACCCAGTTGTTGCAACTCGGACTTGACGCTGGATTTGAGCGACTGACGCTGTCGATAGTCATTGACGACAATGAATACACTGAACGCCACGACCACAATCAATGCAGCGGCGAGAAGAATCTTTTTGCTGAAACCCAGACTTTTCATAGCGGTTACTTCCACGGCAAAAAACCAATAAGGACGATCTCTGGATCGCCAATCAAACTTCACAACAGTGCCGTCTATTTCACATTACAACCCACAGGCCGTTCAGCAACCGGAGCCGATACGTCTGCCACGGCGTCAATCACCAGGCAGGTCCGAGTATCGAAACCTTACAGAGACGCTTGTATCGCCATATCGGCGCGATCCACGAGTCCTTGATTATTTTTTTCGTCGCAGGTCGAGACGCCCTTCCCACAATCGACACTCAAGCGTGCAGAACAGGAAAAACTGGCTATGGTTGAAATCATCCCCCGCCCTGCACAGGATGGTCTCGCCATGCCAAGTATCGAGCAACTTTTTGACGGTTTGCATAGCCTCCCGAGTATTCCCAAAGTGGCTCAGGATCTGATGCTGCAATTTGACAATCCCTCTTCGAACCTGGAAAGCATTGCCCGCAATATAGAGAAAGACCCGGTGATTGCGGCCAAGGTATTGCGTCTGGCCAACTCGGCGCGCTTTCGCGGCTCAAGGGAATCCTCGAGTATCGAAGACGCGGCCATGCGCCTGGGTTTCAATACGCTGCGTACGCTGGTGATGGCCTCGGCAGTGACCGGTGCATTCAAGGCCGGGCCGAGTTTTGATCTCAAGGGGTTCTGGCTGAAAAGCTTTCAGGTAGCAGGAATCTGCCGGATGCTGGCGAAACAGACGGGCGCCGACCCTGAAATCGCCTTTACCTGCGGGGTGATGCATAACATCGGTGAGTTGCTGATCCAGACCGGCGCGCCCGATGTTGCCGAACGCCTGAACAACGCCGCCAAAGCCGGGACGCCAGGACGTGCGGCCAGCGAAACCCTGCAACTGGGTTTCAGCTACCCGGAAGTCGGTGCAGAGCTGGCCAGTCGCTGGCATTTGCCCAAGGTTATTCAACAGGCTATCGCCTATCAGGCAACGCCGATGAGGGCTCCGGCTGACGCATCGCTGCCGAGGATCGTCGCCCAGGCCATTACCATTTCGGATGCGCTGGAGGCCCACGGCGGCGCGACACCTCAGGCGCAGCAGGCGTCAGGCGGTCCGCTGATGGAAGGCATCGATCTGGACGCGCTGTTTGCCGGGTTGCCGGCGGTGCTGGAAGCAGACAAGGCGTTCTCCGAATTACTGAACTGAACCAAAAGCAATTCTCCAGGCTGACCAGCGTATGCGGGCATGGCGTCAGGCGGTCCATTTTTGAGGCCGTATAGCGCGTTTATCTGTATATCCATACAGATAAACCTTGCCCGCTACGCATTCAACGTTCATCCTTGCAGCCCTTGCACCGGTAATCGACGACGGTAGTCATGCGGCTGTTTCTCTGCGAAAAACCTTCCCAGGCCAAAGACATTGCGGCTGCGCTCGGCGCAACCCGGCGTGGCGACGGCTGCTGGGTGGGTGCCAATGCGACGGTCACCTGGTGCATCGGCCACCTGCTGGAAACCGCCCCGCCCGACGCCTACGATGCACGTTACAAACGCTGGGTACTGGAAGACCTGCCCATCGTGCCGGAAAAATGGAAAATGCTGGTCAAGCCCAGAACCGCCAGCCAGTTCAAAGCAGTCAAGCGGCTGCTGGGTGAAGCCCGGGAACTGGTGATCGCCACCGACGCCGACCGTGAGGGCGAAATGATCGCCCGCGAACTGATCGAGCACTGTCGCTATCGTGGGCCGATTCAGCGTTTGTGGCTGTCGGCACTGGATGACGCCTCGATCCGCAAGGCGCTGGCGGCGCTTAAGCCCGGTGCCGATACCTTCAGCCTGTATCACTCGGCGCTGGGTCGATCACGCGCCGACTGGCTGATCGGCATGAACATGAGTCGCCTGTTTACACTGCTGGGTCGACAATCCGGTTATCAGGGCGTGTTGCCAGTAGGTCGGGTACAAACCCCGACCCTGCGACTGGTGGTAGACCGTGATCGCAGCATCGCCAACTTTGTCCCGGCGCCCTACTGGGCTATCGACGTCAGGCTGCTGCATGACAATCAGGCGTTCATCGCCCAGTGGCGCGCACCATCGGATGCCTGCGACGACCAGGACCGTTGCCTGAACCAGGCGCTTGCGCAACAGGCTGCGCACGACATGCGCGGCGCGGCCAGCGCACGACTGGTCAAGCTGCGCACCGAGCGCATTCGCGAAGCGGCGCCTTTGCCGTTCGACCTGGGCACCCTGCAGGAAATCTGTTCGAAGAAGCTCGGGCTCGGCGCGCAGGAAACCCTCGACATCGCCCAGTCCCTGTATGAAACCCACAAGGTCATCACCTATCCGCGCAGCGATTGCGGGTACCTGCCGAACAGTCAGCATGGTGAGGCCGCAGGCATTATCGCGGCGCTGTGCAAGGCCGACCCTGCGCTGGCAGGCCTGTCGCCGCATCTCGACCCACAACGTCGATCACGGGCCTGGAATGACAGCAAAGTGACAGCCCACCACGGCATCATTCCCACCGCGGCGGTGCGCGGCGTAGAACGTCTGACCGGCAAACCGCGAGCGGTGTATACCCTGATCAGGGCGCGTTACCTCGCGCAGTTTCTGCCCAACCACGAATTCGATCGCACCCAGGCTGACTTCGACTGTGCAGGCCACGCGCTGCGTGCGGTGGGCAAGCAGATTGTCGAGCCAGGCTGGAAGCGTGCGATGCCCGAAGCGCTGGCCCCGGCCAAGGGTCGCGAAGCGCCTGCCCCGCAGCCGTTGCCGGCATTGTTTCAGGGCTGCGAGTGTGCGGTCGCCGAGGTCATCCTCAAGGACCTCTGGACCCAGCCGCCCAAGCCGTTCACCGAGGGAGACCTGATCAAGGCAATGAAGAACGTCGCCAGACTGGTGGAAGACCCGCTGCTCAAACAGAAGCTCAAGGACACCACCGGCATTGGCACCGAAGCCACCCGCGCCGGGATCATTCAAGGCCTGCTGGACCGTGGCTACCTGACCAAGCAAGGCAAGTCGCTGTGCGCAGCACCGGCAGCCTTCAGCCTGATCGACGCCGTGCCCCGTGCCATCGCCGATCCGGGCACCACCGCCATCTGGGAACAGGCGCTGGACATGGTCCAGAGCGGCGAAATGAGCCTTGAAGAGTTCGTCGCCAAACAGGCGGCGTGGATGAGCAAACAGGTCAGCCGTTGCGTCGGCATGCGTATGAGTATCAGCGGACCAGCCAGCCCGGCAGGCGTTAAACCGCCCTGGAAGAAAAAGCGCAAGACCACTAAACGCGCCGCCAAGACCTCCACCGCCACGACGGATACTGCGGCGAAAAAGCCGCGGCGCGCTGCCAGACCGGCCGCCAAGGCGTAGGCCGGAACAGCGATAACCAGATCAGCCATTGCACATTCAAGCGTTACGAACAGGTGTTACAACATGTCAGACCGAGAGCTCATCATTCCGTCCACCATGCAGTCGATCATGGACCGTGCAGGCTATGCACCTGCGGTCAGGGTTGGGAATACCCTGTACTGCGCGGGCCAGGTGGGGCGTACGCGGGATATGGAAGTCATCCTCAACCCGGAGGCGCAATTCATCGCCTGCTGGGAGAATCTGCGCACGGTGCTCGCCGAGGGCGGTTGCACCTTCGAGGATATAGTCGACATGACGACTTACCATGTCGCCATGAGCGAACACATGGCGGTCTTTCGTGAAGTAAAAAACCGCATATTCCCGCGTGGCCAGTGCGCCTGGACCTGCATCGGCGTTGCCGAACTGGCGCACCCCGGGTTGCTGCTCGAAATCAAGTGCGTTGCGATCAGGCGCAACAACGCCTGATCGACATCACAGACTTGAGCGCAGGGGTATCTCGTGCCGCGAAGTTTGTGCCTGAACATCGTCCAGACCGACCATTTCGTCATGCGCCACGGCCTGGGTCATGAACAGTTTTACGTCAGAGACCGAAGACAGCACCTTGCGCGCCTCTTCCACCGAAGCAACGTGCAGGGTTTTTCCGCTCGAATCTTCCACTGGCACAGACTTGCCCTCGAGCTTTGCGTGCAGCACGTAGGAACCGCCTTCCATGGAGATCAGATCGAGTTCACGAACCGTTTGATCCTTTACATGTTTGGTCAGGTCTTGAATGTTCAAAGTCACACCTCCGGTGGCGTTCTGGAAATCAGCGCCGCTTGAAAATGGAGCTTTTATTGGCGCAAACGTTCAGTCGTTTGGGGGACGGCCAGCCTGAATATCCATGTCGCAAATACATGAGACAGGTTGAGCGATGTTATTCTGCGGCGGCTTCGGACACCCGGCTGCGCACGTCGCGTACCCCCCCGAACAGATATTCAAGGATAGGCAGATGATCGACTTCAACAACAAGGGCTTCTTCAAACTCAAACAGAATGACGAATACGCGGACCGGGTCAAGGACCTGCTGCTCGACGGCGAAGAGGTTATCGATGCCTACAAGTCCATGCGTGATGGCGTAGTGTTCACGAGCAAACGCATCATTGCGGTCAACGTCCAGGGGCTGACAGGCAGCAAGAAGGACTTCACCTCCTTGCCGTACAAGAACATCGTGGCGTGGTCGGTCGAGACGTCGGGTACGTTCGACCTGGACTCTGAACTGGAAATCTACTTCTCGGCGGTCGGCAAGGTAAAATTCGAATTCACCGGCAAGACCTCAATCGTTCAGATATCGAGGTACATCTCCCAACACCTTCTGGGCTGAAAAACGCCATCAGCCTGCGCATGGCGCAGGCCCTGGCATCTTAGGTCACTTGCCCAACAGCAGCGCTGCGTCGAAGCCCATCCGCAAGTTGCCCCAGTGGCGCCCCTCGAAAAAGAACGGCACATCGATTTCGGTCATGATCTCTCCGGTATCGCGCAAATAAGTCTGCAACAGAAAACGCTGCTTGTTGCCTGCGGCGCGCAGACCAATCGGGTCGGAGAACATGCGTTTGTTGCGGCACACCGGCAGATCGACTTCGCGGTTGCCGGTAGGCTTTTGCGATACCCAACTGTTGTTGACCGGGCAATAGCCTTTGCTGTCGACGATGAAGGTGACCTTGCCGCCGCGTGTGCCCTTGGTCAGCTTGTCGCATTCTTCCTGGCAGACTTGCGCAAAACGCTCGGTGTAACCGGTGGTGTATTGTTTGGGGTCTGTGCCCGGAATCAGCTTGTAACTCTGATCGAACAGATTGACGCCCTGTTTGTGCAGCTCGGCCAGGCGTACTTGCAGAATGTCACGGCACTGACTGGCGCGAGTGATCGCCGCATCCAGTTCGCCATGCCCAAGCACGAAACGCCCCAGCAGCGCCTGCACCTGCTCAGCCACACTGGAAAGATCCCGAGTGGCCGTTGCGGAGTGCTGCATGCGCTGATCGATGGCCTGGCTATCGGAATAGATCCGCGTTACCCGTTCATTGATCCCCGTGTTGGTAGAGGCGAACTGCTGAATGTGTGCAGCGATGTCGGCGAGCTTGTCGTTGGTCGACTCGAAATCGCCGATCATGCTCTCGAAATGGCCGGATGCGCGCTCCACCACCAGTTGGGTTTCACGGGCGCTGTGGCTGATCTGGATGGTCTGTTCGTGTGTGGAACTGACTTCCTGAAGCATCGCATCGATGTTGCGCGAGATGTCGTCAGTGGCTTTGCTGACGTTTTGCGCCAGCGTGCGCACCTCGTCGGCCACCACCGCAAAACCTCGACCACTCTCCCCCGCCCGCGCCGCTTCGATGGCCGCATTGAGCGCCAGCAGGTTGGTTTGCGAAGAAATCTGCTGAATCAGCCCGACAATCGACTTGATGCTTGATGAACGCTCATTCAGGCCGGAGACCAGCCCACCGAACTCGTTGAGACTGGTGGATATCTGGCTGATATTGCCGGTCACCTCAAGCAGTTCGGCGTAAGAGTCGCGTGCCATGCTCAGATTCTGCGCAGTGGTGCTGGAAATACCCTGGGTCTGCTGCGAAACATCCTCGATGCTGCCCACTGCCATATTGCTCTGGTCCATCACTTCTCTGGCGAAGCGTGCCTGATCGGTCGCGCTGTCGCTGGAGTCACTGATGTTCTTCAGCGAACGCGCCGACTCGACGGCGATCTGCACAGTCAGCCCCTGAATGCTGCTGATGATCTCGCGCTGTTTGGCCAGAAAGAGATTGCAGGTACTGGCCAGCCCGCGAATTTCATCATGGGTGAGCAGCGGCAGATCCCTTGATAGATCACCTTCGCCACTGGCGACCTCTTCGAGCGCGCGAGTCATGGACATCACCGGACGCACGATCAGGTGGCGGAAATACCACACCATGAAGCTGACCATGACCAGCGTAAACAGGGTGCTCAGCAGAATTGCGTTGCTCAGCAGATCGAGCTGACTCTGGATCACGCCCAGCGCGGCAGGGTCCGTTTGCGTGCCGCGCAATTGCAGCATGATGTCGGAACGAATGTTCAGCGCCACCCAATACAGCAAGGCGCTGACCAGGACCAGCAGGAAAAGGCTTGATAGCTTCTTGGTCAGCGTGTTGAAAAACTGCTTTTCAACTGACTCGTACAAAGCCTTTAACGTCTGCATTTTCCTGCTCCTGGGTACAAGGGTGATTCTCGTGCGATGGTTAACGTCTGTCGCGACCAAAGCTTTAATGCGTTCGCCTTCAGCGGAGGCGAAAAAACTTCGACCACACAGCTCGCGGCGCTTTTCGCGCCGCAGAGTACTGCAGAGCTGGGCAATTTGATATCACAGTTGAAAGCGATCAACCGATTGTGAAAGCTGCCCGGCCATCAACGACAGTTCATCAGTGGTACTGGCTGTCTGGCCGATGACACGGCTATTGCCCTCGGACATGCTGGCAATCATTTCTACCTGATGGGCGATTTCGTTGCTGGCCAGGCTCTGCTCGCCAATGGTACGGGTGATGTCATTGACCAACTGCGTGGTGCTCAATGTGGCATCCAGGATATCGCTGATCGCACGCTCCACTTCAGCGGTGACCGCCATGCCCTTGTCGACCTGGGCCACGCCGGCTTCCATGCTGGTAACCGCCTCGCGGGTGCTCTGCTGAATGCGCGCGACCATGGTGGTTATTTCCTGAGTGGAAGCACTGGTGCGCCCTGCCAGGCTACGCACCTCGTCGGCCACCACGGCAAAACCACGGCCCTGCTCGCCAGCGCGGGCAGCTTCGATGGCCGCGTTGAGCGCCAACAGGTTGGTCTGGTCGGCAATGCCCTTGATGACCTGAATAATATTGAAGATGCCTTCCGAATCCTTGTCCAGCGTGCGGATCACCTGAGCCGACTGCTGTGCCGAACGGGCAATGCTGTCCATGTCACTGACCACCTGATGGATCACCTTACCGCCGTTCTTGGCCAGGGATTCTGCCTGACTGGCCATATCCAGTGCCTGCCCCGCATGTCGGGTGATTTCTTCAATGCTTGCGGTCATCTCGCTGGTCGCCGCCGACATGGTGCCAGCTGCTGAACTCTGTTGCCGGCTGCTGTCGGCCACCTCATGGCAACCACTGCTGAGCTGACGGCTCATGCCACTGACGTCATTGGCATTGCTGCGCACCACTTCGATCATGCTGCGCAGGTCACGCTGCATGATCGCCAGGCTGCGAATCAGCATGCTGGCTTCGTCACGGCCACTTGACTCGGCGATGGGTTCGCGCAGGTTGCCGTGGGCAATACTGTCGGCAATACGGCTGGCGGACGCGAGCGGGATCATGATGCTGCGCGTCACCCAATGCCCCTGCACCAGCAGCAGCAAAATACTGATCGAAAGCACGACTACCAAGGTGACATTGGCACTACGAGTGGTCTGACGGGTGCGTTCGCCGCTGGCTTTGGCGTTGCCCTCGATCAGGTCACTCAAGCTCGACATCTGCCCCTCCAACTGCGTGAAGGCACTGGAAAAAGTACCCAGCTCTTGCTGCGCGCGGTCCGGGCTGTCGATGGCCAGCCCGACAATCCGCTCGCCTGCGCTGATATAAGCGTCGAGGCTTGGCTTTATCCTGCTCAGCTCTGACTTGATGGCATCAGTGAGCGGCAATTGCAGGTTATCGCCCACGACCTTGCGAAACAGCGCGGCATGCTCTTTGAGGGATGCCTGCACTTCGTCACGCGTACTGTTGCTCTTGCCCAGGCCGAACAGCATCGCTGACAGCACATCGGCGCGCAGCGCATCGTGCATCATGTCGGCTTCGAGGTGATTGCCCAGTGCAGCCATGCTGACTTCACTGTCGAGCATCGCCGCCTCCATGCGCGTATTACCCAGGTAGTTGACCAGGCTGATGATCATGACGGTCAGCACACTGGTGCCTATCAGCAAGAACAGACGTAGTTTTATCGACATCCTGTAGCCCCTCCGGTCAATGAAATAACGCGAGCTGCGGATTGCTCTTATTCAAGAGCTTATCGACGCACGTTGCCAGATACTTAAGCTTATTTAACGGATATTGCCGAATCCGCAGACGATCACGTTGAACGTCAGGCCTGACGCCGCTCTGTAACGCGTCTATGGTGAACTGAGGACATTCAATCCACACACAGGAGCCAGCACCGTGCCTGACAAGAAGTTCGCCATCGATCTCGCCTACCGGCCCCGCCTTGCCGACCTCAAACCGCTGACGTCGACTACCACGCTGCTGGAACCTCAGGCGTTGGCCGCACCACGCACTACACCGGCAAGCGACTTGAAAAAACGCACCGGCTACGCCGAGAACTTCCTTGGTGATTTCATCGTGCCCTGGCCGACCACCGACGAAGAACTTGCGCCTGATGTCTACCCTTTGAAAAACACCGGTAATCGCCTCGATTACACGCACTTTTCCATCACCATGTCGCGCAGTCGGCGTCTGGCGCTGTATGTCGGCGTCAACATTGATGGTGCCAACAGCGTAGAGGTCAAACGCAGCAAGGATTCCTGGGCATTTGACGGCCGCCTGCCCGCCGAGGCGCAGATTGGCGAAAGTGTGTACGCCGACAACCTGCTGGATCGCGGCCATCTGGTTCGGCGTCAGGACCCTAACTGGGGCAAGGAAGCCGAAGTTGCCAACAGCGATACCTTCCACTTCACCAACTGCTCGCCGCAGATGGGTGCGTTCAATCAGAAGACCTGGCTGGAGCTGGAGGACTACATTCTCGACAACACACGACGCTGGAAGTCACGGGTAACGGTGTTTACCGGCCCCGTGCTGCGCGACGACGACCGCAGCTACCGCAATGTCAAAATCCCTTCGGCATTCTGGAAAGTCGTGGCGTTTCTCGGCGATGACGGCAAGCCTTCGGCCAGCGCCTATATGATTGACCAGACCCGCGAGCTGGGTAAGCTGGACATCATGTTCGGCCCGCTCAAAACCTGGCAACGCAGCGTGGCGCAGATCGAGCAACTCACCGGTATCCGTTTTGGCGATCTGTCCAGCTACGACGGCTTCTCCAACGAAGAGCGCCTGACCGGCACACGCATCGAAGCCCAGATCCGCGGACCACAGGATATTCGGGTCTGACTTGCCGGTAAGCGCGGCCTACTCCACGTTCGATCCCGAGTGTGCAGCAAGGACACAAACGTGTGACGCACAGCGCCACACGTTTGCAACCTGCACACTACTCGAACTGCTGACGGTTTTCCGGAGTAATAAGCCTGAACGGCACCCAGATGACCGGGGACGCCAGGGTTTCGCCGCGCGCCATGCGCATCGCGGCATCCACTGCGCCGTTGGCCTGCCCGAGCGCATCCTGGAACACGCTCACCGCCATCTTGCCTTCGGCCATCAGCTTCAAACCGTCCGGGGTGCCATCGATCCCGCCCACCAGATAATCACCCGCCTTTTTGCCGGTTTTTTCCAGCCCCATGATTGCCCCAATGGCCATTTCGTCATTGTTGGCGGCGACGATGGAGAAGTCCACGCCCTGCTTGACCCATTCAATCACGATGGTCGCAGCCTGACTGCGCTCCCAGTTGCCGATTTTCTTCTGCACGACCTTCATGTCCGGGTACTTGGCGACCACCTTCTCCACGTCCTCGGTGCGCATGACCGATGATTTGTTGCTCGGGTCGCCGACCAGAATCACCACATTGCCCTTGTAATTGGCGCGGCGGGCCAGCTCTTCCATCTGCAGGGTGCCGGACTCCAGTTCGTCAGAGCCGACGAACGCCGTCAGCGCAGGCCATTTGGCAGGTTCCGGATTACGGTTGACGAATACCAGCGGAACCTTGGCTTCATTGGCCAGACGCATCATTTCCGGCGCACTTTTGCCACTCACCATCGCGACCACGATGGCATCGACTTTCGAGTTCACCAGATTGCGAAACTGCCGCATCTGCAGCTCCACGTCGTCCTGGCCGTTTTCCATGAAAATGTCGGCGTCCAGCAGGGCTACCTGTTTCTCCACGCCGTGGCGCAGGATGGTCTGGAAATTGTCGTTGTATTTGGCCATGCCTACACCGATCAGCGGCGTTGCTGCCTGCGCCAGGCCAGCGAACAGCAGGCTCGCACTCAGGGAAATCGATAACCACTGTTTCATGTTCTGACTCCCGGGGCGTTAAACGCTGAAATGATGGAGCAGCTCGCGCTGATCCCTGGCCATTTTCGACAGATCCTGACTGCTGATTGCCGATTGCTCGGCACCGTCGGCGGCCTGCTGGGCAGAATCGTTGATGTGCGTGACCATGCGACTGGTCTCCTGCACCGTTGCGCTTTGCTGCTCGGTGGCCGCAGCGATCTGAATGTTCATGTCGCGAATCGTATCCACCGCCTCGCCCATTTCCACCAGCAATTGATCAGCGCCGGAGGCCAGTGTTACGCAATGGTCGGACTGGATCTGGCTTTCGTTCATCACCTCTACCGCCGAATGGATCTTGCTCTGCATCTGGCCGATCATTTCCTGGATCTCGCTGGTGGAGGTCTGTGTGCGACTGGCCAGCGAGCGCACCTCATCGGCCACCACCGCAAAGCCCCTGCCCTGCTCGCCAGCCCGCGCCGCTTCGATGGCTGCGTTGAGCGCCAGCAGGTTGGTCTGTTCGGCAATGGTGCGAATGGCGTCGACGATACCGTCGATGTTCTGCCCGTATTTCTGCAATTCGTCGGTCACCGCAGACGCCTTGTTGACCTGTTCAGCCTGCTGGCGAATGTTGACGATGGTTTCAGCCACACGCTTTTGCACCTTTCCGGTCAGCTCACTGGTGCTGTCCACCGCGCCGCGTGTGTCCTGAGCCCGACGGGCCACTTCCTCGACCGTGCTTTCCATTTCATTCATGGCTGACGCGGCAGAGTTGAGCCGATCCTTTTGCTGGTCGACCACGCGGGTCGTCTACTCACTGATCTGCGCGTTCTGGCTGGCGGTCAGCGCCAGGGTATCGGCCGACCCGATCAACTGACGAAACGTCTGTTGCAACGACTGGGTGAATTCATTGAGATAACCACCCAACTCACCAAACTCATCGCGACGGCTAACGTCGAAACGTACCCGCATGTCGCCACCGGTGAGAGTCTTCAAAACCTCGCGAAACGCCGCCAGAGGGCGACGCAGGCTGAAGGCGACCCATGTGCCGATGATCGCTGCCGCCATGACGGCCAGCAGGCAGGCGATCAGCAACAGGCTAAGGCTGGTGGCAATGGTCGAATCCGCCCCGGCCTTGGCCTCATTGGCCACCGCCAGTGACTGATTGCCGAACTCGCCAATCTTGTCCAGCGTTGCCTGAAGACGGGTTTCCGCTGCCTGGCGCTGTTTGTCGACCTGCTCGGCGAGCGCCGCTTCCTGCCTGTAGGCCTGATAAACGCCGTCGCTGCCGGTCAGATCATTAAGCAGGCGGTTGACCATCACGCCGGCAATCCGGCCAGCACGCGGGTCGGCTGCGATGAGCTCCCGTGTGCGGGTGCTTATCACCTCATCCTGCAGGTTGAGCACGCGCTGCAAGGCCTGAATATTCGGTGTGGCGGCATGGGCAGCCAGACCTTCGTAGGATTTGCCGACTTCCAGTAAAAGCTTTTCCCCCGCTGCCACAGTTTCGGCGGAACCGGCGTTGCGCTCGCGGGCAATGTAGTCACGAAGATAACCGGTCAGTTGCGCGCCCTGACTGTTGCTGTAGCCCTGCAACACTCGGCTCTGAATTGTCTGCAGAACGTGCTGTCGATGGCTGGCAATCAGCGTCTGCGCCTGCTCGGCATAGGCAGCACTCAGTTGGCGCTGCTGGTTCAGGTTGTCGCGCAGTTCGGAACGATCGCCAATATAGGCAGGCGTGCTGTCCAGCAGCTGATTGAACCGAGCCATGCTGTCGTTGAAGGGCTGTTTGCCATCGTCGATCTGTCTGGGATCATTGCTGACCAGGATCCCGAGCAGTGCCTGATTGGCGCGCAGCACATGCACGTAAAGCTCGCTCGCCGCCCTGCTCAAGGGTGCGGACTGCCCTGTGATGACGCTTATCCGATCGCTTATGGAATGGGTGCTTTGATAGCTGATACCTGCCATGGCAAGCAGCAGTACTACCAGCACAGCAAATCCACCGATCACTCGCTGAAGAATGGTCATGGCTATCCTCTTTATTTTTATTGCGCTGAATCTGATCCGGGCCCGCGTCGAGAACGTCAGTCCGGAAAATGATCGGAGCGCTAAAGAGAATGTCGGCTGCGCCAAGGGCGACTTGAGAAGTAGGTCACGTTTTTTTACTGGCAGGAGCCACTAAAAAGGACTGCCTGACCTGAGACGTCAAGCAGTCCTCTATCAAATATGGTGATCAGCGGAAATGACGCGCCACGGCTTCCGGCGCATCAGGCACGTCCATATTGATCCGGCGCCAGGCCGCCTGCGCGAAGCTGTATACCGAAAACGCAATCAGCCCGAGCGCCACAATCAGCAATACCAGGCCACCTGCGGGCAAATCCTGCAAACCGTTGAGCGCGTCCTTCATGCCCGGCGGGTGCATGGCCTGATAACTGGAACCGCTTACCGCCAGTAACACGGCAATTTCAATGAATGCCACGCCCCGGGCGATCAAGCCGAAGCGCGATACCGGACGCACGTACTTCATGACGTCCTCGTCGGCCTCGAAATACTTCTCGAAGGAAGCCTTGTAGCCCTTGATGATGTGCACAATGCCCAACCCCAAGGGCACCAGGGCGACCACGTAGACCAGCAGATTGGAGTGATCCCAGGACAGAATGGCTGCCAGCAGGTCCTTGGCCTGACCACCGTCCGATGAGCCACCGGAGCTCTTCAGCCCACTGACCAGCAGGCCAAGGGCGAAGAACGCCAGTGCGCCGTACGTAAAGCCGCCCACCAACAGACCACCGCGAATCACCAGCCCTTTGAATTCGCGGCCATGATGATCAACGTCCCGGGTAGCCTGCAAGACACGCCATGCCGCAAACGCCAGCAGGCCGACGATCACCACCCCGACCAGAACACCGCCGAATGGCTGGCTCAACAGCGCTTCAAGACTGCTGTGGCTGTCGGCAGGCTGCGATGAGCCTTGCGCCGCCAGTACCGCGAACAGACCGATAATCAGATAAACAACACCACGGGCGGCATAACCGCCCCGTGCAAGTAGAACAAGGCCGCGTTGCGCCGACATAATTAACTATCCCTGAAAGTGATTACAGGAACAGACCGGGCACAGCCCGGGGGGTTCGACCCGATTGACGACGCGTCATGCCAGGCGCCGTCATCGGGTCACACACCGTCAGGCAAACGTGGCACCGCGCGCGTTGACGAACACCGAATAAAGCGAATGGCTGCTGGCCATGAACAGCCGATTACCCTCTCGCCCGCCGAAGCAGATGTTGGCGCAGCGTTCGGGCAGGCTGATGTGGCCGATGGCCTTGCCTTGAGGGTTGAACACGCGCACGCCGTCGAGTTTCTCCATATCCGCCTTGGGGTCACCATTGCCGCCCCAGCCGCACCACAGATTGCCGCTTTCGTCGCACTTGATGCCGTCGATGGCCGCGTAGTCCAGACCTTCGATGTGCTTGCGCCGTTCGCCCAGCGTGCCATCTTCCTTGACCGCTATAGCCCAGATAAGGCCATTGGGTTTGGCCCGCCCTTCGACCACATACAAGGTTTTCTCGTCCGGCGAAAAGCACAGACCATTCGGACCGGCCAGATCATCGATAACCCTGGAGACCTTGCCGTTCGAGGGGTCTATGCGATAGACGCCGAAGGGTTGCTCCTGCTTGACCTTTTGACCTTCATAGTTGCTTTCGGCCTGAAAGGTAGGGTCGGTGAACCAGATAGAACCATCACGTTTGCAGGCGATGTCGTTGGGCGAATTGAAAGGTTTGCCCTCGAAGCTGTCGGCCAGCACGGTGATACGCCCGTTGTACTCGGTACGCGTCACCCGCCGCCCTTCGGTGGTGGTGCTCGACCCCTCACAAACCAGCAACCGGCCCTGACGGTCGCGGCACATGCCATTGGAAAAGTTCGAGTGCTCGCGGTACACCGACAGCTCACCCGTTACCTCGTCCCAGCGCATGATGCGATTGTTGGCGATATCGCTGACCAGCAAGTAGCGACCGTCTCCGATCCACACCGGCCCTTCGGCCCAGCGCATGCCGCTGGCCAGCTTCTCGACGCTGGCATTGAATATTCGTATGTCAGTAAAGCTGTCATCCAGCACACGGACCAACGGGTCGGGATAGCGCTGGGTCAGCGGCTGAGCGCTGGAAAGACGCGGCAATGCGCCGATGGCGGCGACGGTTGCTGAAACGGCCAGCGATTTTTTCAGAAAGCTCCGACGGCTTGGCTCCAGAGCGGGGCTTGAGATTGAGAAATCCATCATGCGTCTCCTTGTTATTTTTGGAATGGCGCCGGCCTTGCGGCCGAACGTCATCCTACAAGATAACGCTGCATGGCTTGAATGATGGCCGTGTGAGATCAGGCAGCACTGCGTATTATCTGCCAGCTCTCTTATTAGCTGCTGACTGCCGTTCTGCTCTGAACGTATGAAGCCTTTTAGCTGCAGCGCATACAAGAAACGCCGATGGAACCAGCATTACGAATACCATTAAGGCAAGAATCAGGAACTCTCCATCCTCGCCACCGATTATGCCTAGCGCACTCACTGCTGAAGCATACATATCGAGGCCTGTTTCAGTTCCAAGAAGCCAGCCAATAAAGCCTAAAGCGACAACCCACTTAGTGAGCAGCGTAGCCAGTAGCAAAACCAAAATACCCATTACGATGAGTTTTATTATCTTCTTCATTTGGAATTCTTATCGCCAGCATCGACCACATCTATTATCCCATAGTACTTGAGATTCGTTCCGTCAATAACCGCCCCCTCTGGCTGCGAAGATACTTCTTAAGCTCATCGAAACCAATCTGAGAGTTAAGAGTAACGCAGCCTTCGCTTACACCACGCGGCCCGACGGGGTGGAGCCTAAACGCGCCACGCCGTATATTATCAACAGTTGTCTGATCATCAACTTCCCCGTCATCTCTGTAGAGACCAAACCACTCTCCTTTGTCTGTGCCAGCCAAAAAGTCTTGTAACGGCTCTCTAACCCAACCGAACCTGCCCCCACTTTGCCGATCAACAATAAAATATCGCCCAGTTGGAATTGCACCTTTCCCCTGAACAGACTGATATTGAGGATTGTTAACAAATGGAGCCCCCATACCCGAGAACGCTTCATCGCTAGCTTGGCCACAACGTAAGGTGCTCACGGATTCACTATTTAATGAAAAGCTGCAATATGCAACATTAGGATTATTGGTATTTTCCGACATGTAACACCCTTCTTTGGCAAAACTAGGCGTAGACTCTACTTTTTATACCATCCCAACCACCCGCTACTTGTCCGCCGCCTTGACCATCGGATCGCTTCTGCTGGGTATAGAGCATTTTTATGCGCCCATAATTAAGGCGCACTGTTTCAGTTGGAAAACCACTTTCAATCGAGCCATTACCATTCAGAGATACCGAAGAAATTATTACCTCTTCAAGCTTTATCTCTAGATATTTTATTTTTTCCGTACCTGCACGATTTACAGCGATAGTGACCTCTTTGAAATGCTTACCACTGCAGCAAGCCTCATGGAGCTTGGGGGTAGATTTATCAACAGCTTTACGGAAAAAGAAATCGCTCATACTGGCTCGCCCGCTGCTTGCCCCGCCAGCGCTTGTTGTCGTCGCCGACGCTGACTGGCTTGCACCAACATCAAAATCCGAAAGCTCTATCCAATCTTTAAATACAGCGTCAAGAGACTCGCCAGGAATACCTTCGATCTGCATATAAGTATCAAACGCCATAGCACCACTCCCTGTGTACATTTAACAAAAGACTTATAGTAACTGATTTTTTTAGGCTGAAAACTTTTTTCCTATAACTCACCCAAGAGAATTCAAGAGAAATTCTCGCAGAGCTTACAACTCAACACTGAATCATTAACAGCGCCACTAGCATATCAAGTGTTGACACCTACAAATAATGCGCCAAACACACCTTTATGAAAAACCATCACTGAATACTCCTTAGCCGATATTAAAACGTCGCCAGCTCGACAAGCAATAAGTCAAGGCACACAAGGATGCCCGAACGGCACATGTTAACGCTATCGTCTTTATCTGAAGACCATGAAGGATAAGTCATACTGAAACATTTAAAAATAAACAAGACCTTATAATTATGTGCTTAACCTGATTTGCAGGCCAACTCGAAGCACAGCTTTCACGTTCTTGATTGCCTCAAACTGTAAGCAAAACCAGCAATCAGGTATCGTGACCATCTTTCTCTCTACACTCCAAGGTCCCCCATGCCATCCAGCAAACGCGAACAGGCCCAGACAGATCGGCGTCTGGTGAGCGCACTAACGCACGCCTGCGAGACCGCCAAGGCCGAAATGCCCGGTTTTTGCTGGCTGACTCATGAAGTCGATTACGCGGCGTTCCCGGCCAGCCTGCAGGTGGTATGGGTGTTTGACACGCTGGCTGACAAGAACGCTGCACTGGAGCGCGGGTTGGGCGAGCGGATGATCGGTCTTACGGTAGGGGCACTTGACGATGCACAGGTCAGCCTGTCGAATCCAGCGGCTCATGTGCATGTCGACTGCGAAGAGCAGTGCCTGCGCGAGAACGCGGGCGACTGGCAGCAGCGCATCAAACGCAAATACGCCAGACGAGGTTGAGCATGGCCAAGGACATCGAAAACCCGTGCATTTCCGTATGCCAGCTCAGCGGTGATCTGTGTGTGAGCTGCGGGCGTACCAAGGACGATATCCGCAAGTGGAAGCGCATGAAGCGGCCAGAAAAAATGGCTGCCGTGCAACGCGCGACCCAGCGACTGAAAAGCCTGCAGAAAAAGAGCATTTGAAGCCTAAATTTCATCTTCGGTGCGGAAACTTCTTTAAAACGGCCCGGGTCAGTATTACCCGTGACTCGGTTGCCTGGAGTCGGACGAATTACAGGAACTTCACTCTTGGTCAGTCATGCAGATCGCCGCAACACCCTTTCACTGGACAGCCTGAATTTCTTCCTTGCCGATGTGCGCGATGGCCTGGGCCCGTATCTGGCGATCTACCTGCTGGCGGTGCATAAATGGGACCCGGCCAGCATCGGTGTGGTGATGACCATCGCCGGCATTGCCGGGCTGCTGACCCAGACACCTGCCGGGGCGCTGATCGACCGTACGCCCTACAAGCGCGCCATGATTGGTGTGGCGGCCTTGTTGGTGACGCTGAGTTGCGTGATTCTGCCGTTTACCTCGTCCTTTTCCATTGTCGCCCTGACCCAGGCGTTGAGCAGCATTGCGGCCTCGGTATTTGCACCGGCCATCGCGGCCATTTCGCTGGGCATCACCGGGCCAAAAGCGTTTACCCGCCGTACCGGACGCAACGAAACGTTCAACCACGCTGGTAACGCCTGCGCAGCCCTTCTGGCTGGCGGCTTCGCCTATCTATTCGGCCCTATTGCGGTGTTTTACCTGATGGCCGCGATGGCGCTGGCGAGTATTGTCGCGGTCAGCTTCGTTTCCGCAGACGCCATCGATCACGACGTGGCTCGGGGCTTCGACGCCAGTCACGATGTCAGTGGTCATCAGCCGTCGGGGCTTTCTGCACTGTTGAGCAACAAGCCGCTGCTGATGTTTGGTATCTGCTGCGCCCTGTTTCATCTGGCCAACGCAGCGATGCTGCCGCTGGTGAGTCAGAAGCTGTCACAGATCAACATGCAAATGGCGACACCGCTCACTTCAGCGTGCATCGTCGCCGCGCAACTGGTGATGGTGCCAGCCGCGCTGCTGGTAGGCATGAAAGCGGATGTCTGGGGGCGCAAGCCGCTGCTGCTGGCCGGTTTTCTGTTCTTGCCGATTCGCGGTGTGCTTTACACCCTCTCCGATGATCCCTATTGGCTGGTAGCGGTGCAGATGCTCGACGGCATCGGTGCGGGCCTGTTCGGTGCCCTGTTCCCATTGATGGTCAAGGACCTCACTCAAGGCAGCGGGCGTTTCAACGTGAGTCTGGGTGCGCTGTCCACGCTGTTCGGGCTGGGTGCAGCGCTGAGCAATAGCCTGGCGGGTTTTGTCGTGCATGCGGCAGGTTACAGCGCGGCATTTCTGACCCTTGCCGGTGTGGCAGCGGTAGCGTTCTGCCTGTTGTGGCTGGCCGTGCCAGAGACCCTTTCGCGCTCGCATAACGAACCCGGGCTCAAGCCAGACACTGCCGTGGGCGCGTGAAACGTCTTACTCCAGCGTAACCGCCCTGACCTGCCAGCCCTCGCGCTGGCGGGTCGCGACTACCAGACCACCTCCTTCACCTTCCATCCCGCCGACCCAACGCCCTTCCTCGTCCCACAGACCACTGCGCCCCGCCGACTGCCAGCCGCCAGTCGGCCCTCCATGATTGGCCATCAACACCGGCAGTGAGTGGCGGCGGGCATGCCCCGAAAGCAGTCCGGCGTCGTATTCATAGCCTCCCGGCGAGATCAGCACACTGGCTGCGTACACCCAGGCTCCCCCTTGCGCCAGGCGGCGCGCATGCTCGGCGTGGGCAAAGTCTGCACACACGCACAGACCGATCCGCTGCTGACCAAGTGGCAGATAGCAGTCCGCATTGCCTGCGCTAAACACCGCGTCTTCACCGGGATGCAGGTATTGCTTGGCATAGGCGATGACATCGCCCGCAGCGGTGAAGGTAATTGCGCCAATCAGGACGCTATCGTCCGGCCCCTTGAGCGGCACGCCAAGGGTGGTCGTCAATCGCAACTTCACCGCCAGTGCCGCGAGCGGCGCCAGACGCACATCGTCGGCAAGCAGGGCGAGTTCGCGAGCCAGATCCGGTTCGTAGCCTGTGAGTGACAACTCTGGAAACAGCAGGTAAGTGGCGCCCTGTTCAGCTGCCCGTTGCATGAACGCCAGGTGCCCGGAGAGGTTGTGCTCGATAGCTCCCCGTGCAGAGCAGAATTGGGCAGCGGCGAGTATTGGAAACGTCATTGGCTCTCCAGAGCACACAGGAATCACAGGCGAGAGGTTCGCCGACCTCAATAGCCGGGTTGACGCATATTACATTTTCAAGGCCCAGCGAAGTTGTACGACGTAGTCCCCCACCTGAGCGCTGAGTTGCAAGGATCGCCCCCCCTACTGATCAGCCCGATGTTACATGCCCAGCAACAAACAACAATAACTCTCAACGGAGATGTTATATTGTATCTATTATCATCAGGAAGTCTCACATGTCGTCTCGTAGAATCGCGTCTCTGGCAGGCTTGGCAATCGGCGTTTTGGGCAATACGGGTTACGCGGAGGAAAGCCCGCAGACCATAGAACTGGAAAGCGTCAACGTCACGTCCGACTATCAGTACGAGACGGCGACCAGCCCGGTCCAGGGCTATCGCGCTACCCGCTCGGCCACGGCCACCAAAACCGATACCGCCATCGCGGATATCCCGCAGTCGATCAGCGTGGTACCTGCCTCGGTGCTCAAGGACCTTGGCAGCAACAGCGTCGAGCGTGCGCTGGATTTTGCCGGCGGCGTGTCGAAGCAGAACAACTTCGGCGGTATGACGCTTTACGAGTACAGCATCAGGGGCTTTACCACTTCCGAATTTTACAAGGACGGCTTCAGCGCCAACCGCGGCTACCCTGCCACGCCGGATGCCGCAAATATCGAGCGTATCGAAGTGCTGAAAGGCCCCGCCGCCAGCCTGTACGGGCGTGGCGATCCGGGCGGCACGGTCAATATCGTCACCAAGAAACCCCAGCGTGAAGCCTTTACCACCTTGCAGACCAGCGCAGGCAGTTGGGATCGCTATCGCACCGCGCTGGACGTCAACACCCCGCTGGATGAAGAAGGCAATCTGCTCTCGCGGGTCAATCTGGCCGTCGAAGACAACAACAGCTTTCGTGACCATGTAGAAAGCAAACGGGTGTTTGTCGCCCCGTCCTTCAGTTGGCAACTGAACCCAGACACCCGTCTGCTGGTGGAAACCGAATTCGTGCGCCACACATCGACTTTCGACCGGGGCGTGGTCGCCCCCAACAACACCTGGAGCGGCGTGTCGCGCTCGACCTTCCTCGGTGAGCCAGACGATGACATCGATAACGACAACAACATGGTCCAGTTCGCGTTTGACCACCAGCTCAACGATATCTGGTCACTGCGTCTGGCCAGCCATTACAAACAGGGCGAGATGTCGGGTTTTGCCAGCGAGGCGCGCCCGTTGAATGCCGACGGGCACACGGTCAATCGCCGTTATCGGGAGCGCGACAACAGCTGGCATGACAGCATCACCCAGTTGGAATTACGCGGTCGTTTCGATGGTATGGGGGTCGAGCACGAAGTGCTGATCGGCACCGAGTACGAGAACTATCGCAAGAACGAGCGCGTCACGACCATCGCCGGCAGCCCCTACGCCATCGACATCTACAACCCGGTCTACGGCCAACCGAAACCCGCCGGCGCACGCTCCGGTACTGATTTTTACGAGCATGTTGAAAGCCGCGCGCTGAACCTGCAGGACCAGATTGTCTTTACCGACAAGCTGCGCGGCATGATCGGGGCACGCTACGAGCACTTCGATCAGCAGGTCGATGACTTCACCACCAACGCCACCTCCGGGCAGCGCCAGGACGCTTTCACTCACCGCGCCGGGTTGCTTTATCAACTCACACCGCAGGTCGGCCTGTTCGCCAACGCCTCCACCTCGTTCAAGCCCAACAATGGCCTGGATGCCGCCGGCAAAACCTTCGACCCGGAAGAAGGCGTCGGCTACGAAGTCGGGATCAAGAGCGAACTGTTCGACGATCGCCTGAGCACGACCCTCGCCGCCTTTCATATCGAAAAAGAAAACGTTCTCGCGCTGGATCCGGGCACCGACACCAATCGTGCGGTGGGCAAGGCTCGCAGCCAGGGCTTGGATCTGCAATTGACCGGGCAGGTCAGCGAAGCCATTCGGGTCATCGGTGCCTTCGCCTACATTGACGCCGAAGTGACCAAGGGCGACCAGAGCATCCCCACCGGCAGTCGCATCCTCGGTGTCGCCAAACACAGCGGTAGCCTGCTGGGCGTCTATGAGTTCCAGGAAGGCGCGTTGCGCGGCTCGGACGTCGGCGCGGCGTACACCTACGTCGGCGACCGCTCGGGACAGTCGGGCGCTGACTTCGAGTTGCCGGCCTACCAGACCGTAGACCTGCTGGCGCATTACAAAGCCAGCGACAACGTCACGGTGGGTCTGAACCTGAACAACATTTTCGATGAAAAATACTACGAGCGCTCCTACAGCAATTACTGGGT
>Ga0308164_10000606_pt1 | contig 53331 bp, 44 predicted proteins | sample PhyTR2_FD_201031 | JGI IMG/M metagenome (GOLD analysis project Ga0308164, IMG submission 201031) | Phyllosphere microbial communities from UC Gill Tract Community Farm, Albany, California, United States - DLSLT.R2 | ecosystem: Host-associated > Plants > Phyllosphere > Unclassified | place: USA... | reverse complement strand
CCTACAAAAATTGCCCAGTGCCCGTTGGAGCGGGCGATGCCCGCGATAGGGCCGGCACTGCCCCGAAACAACTTTCAGCCATGCACCTCATGGCTGGTGGCAACGCCAATCACGGTGATCGGCTCCACGCTGCCATCCGGCAACCCTTGAGTCTGATACGGCTCCGAGGTGACCACCGAGCTGCTGCTGTTGGCGAAGATCACATTGTTCATCGTCAGGTCATTCAGGTGGTTGCCCGTCAGCAATACCTCGAAATGTTGGCCATCCTTGTCAGAAGGCTCCAGCGATTTCAACGCGGTCTTCTCGCCATCAGCGCTCAGCACCACCTTCAAGGTGCCGCCGTAACCATTGCCCAACCCCGTGAAACCCAGCGCTGAGACATCGATCAGATCGTTCTGCTGTTCGTTGAAATCCGTGATGGTGTCCCGCAGGTTGGCGCCGCCCTGGTCGTAGCGAGCGCTATCGCGCACGTTGGTGAATACGAAGGTATCGGCGCCCTCGCCTCCCGTCAGGGTATCGCCCCCCGGGCCACCGTTCAGCCGGTCATCGCCCGCACCGCCGACCAAGGTGTCACGCCCGGCCTCGCCTCGCAGCGTATCGGCGCCGGCCGTGCCGACCAGCGTGTCATTGCGGCTATCGCTGCCTTGGACCAGGTGCTGGAAATTGGCCTGGCTCAAGCTGTTCTGGTAATCACCCTTGAGCACCAGTTCGAAGCGCTCGCCAAGGCTGTCGGCGTCGAGGTTCTTCAGGTAGGTGAGGTCCTTCGCGGCGTTGTAGCTCAGCAGCAGGGTGCCATTGTGGCCGTTACCGAGCCCGGTGATGCCGATGTCGGCGAGGTCGAGCTTGTCGTGGGCCGCGTCGAAGTCAGTGATGCGGTCGGCGAAACCCTGGCTGGCGGTGCGGTAGCTGTCGGAGATCTGCGTGTAGCGGAAAATGTCGTTGCCAGAGCCGCCGCTGAGGGTGTCGACACCGCCGCCGCCGATCAGCGTGTCGTCGTTGGCGCCGCCGCTGAGCGCGTCGTTGCCGGCCTGGCCGAACATCGTGTCACGGGTAATGCCGCCGGTAATGGCGTTGTTGTCGCTGGTCCCGAAGGTGAAGATCTGCGATGGGTTCTTCCCGGAATCACTGTGCTCGCCATGCACCAGCGCACCGCCTTCGGTGGTATGGCTGATGATGTTCTGGTTGACGAAGTTGTAGTCCGCCGCACCCTGGCTTTCGACCACGCCGTAGGTGGATTGCTGGCCGCCGGTGATGACGTTGGCACCCACGGTATTGAACTGCGAGTCGCCGGAAATCTGCACCTCGGCATTGGCGCCGTTGCGAGCGTTGTCATACACGTGACTGTAGGAAAGGTCGCCGTAGGCGCTGGATTCCATCGACACACCGGCGTCGCCGTTGTCGTGGATATCTGCGCCGCTGATGGAGAAGAGCTCCGCCGCGCTGACCGTCACGCCATCGCCGTGGTTGGCGAAGATCACCCCGCCTTCCACCGACAGGGCACTGCGCGCGCCGCTGGTGCCCTCCTGCAACAGCACGCCGCTGGCGCCGTTGCGGTAGGCGTCGCTGTCCACCAGGCGCACGTCGCCGCCGAGGTTGTAACCGTTACCGCCGTTGTCGGCGGCGGTGTTACCGGTGAAGATGCTGTTGCTCAGGTAATCGGCCACCAGGCCGTCGCCGGCGTTGCCATGCACCGTGCTGTTGCTGAGGCTGACCTGGCTGTTCTTGCCGCGCAGGTCGAGCCCGTCGCCGGCGAAATCCTTGGCTTCCAGGGTGTCGAGATGCACCTGGGTAGCGCTGCCATTGAGCCAGCCGGTGGCTGCGGCGGCGTTGTGCTCGCGGTTGCCGTCGAGGCTCAAGCGGCTGGCCCCGAGGTCATGGCCGCTGGCCTTGATCAGGCTGGTGACCGCCGCGCTGCTGCCATCGGCGAGTTTCAGGGTGGTGGTGCCGATGCCGTCGCCCTGCAGGGTGACGTTACTCTTGAGGGTCAGGCAACTGCCGGCCTTGGCACTGAGAACATAGGTGCCAGCATCGATGTGGACCTCTCCACCTCCAGCGGCCGCGGCGGCGTTGATGGCTTTTTGCAGCGCGGCGGTATCGTCGCTGCTGCCGTTACCGGTGGCGCCGAAATCGGCGGCGTTGAACACTTTGGCCATGGGCTCTCCGGACTGCAAGTGACTCCTTGCTCGTCGACCGTCGGCGCCGCACCGCAGTGCCCGCCAGACCGGCGAACAGACTGCGAGAGAACGGCCAGTGTGGTAAGCATTTGACGCCCTGTCGACGCGATCCGACGAACGCCCATTAGCCGCCGCGCAAAGTTTTGTGCGAACCTTGGTAACGGTTCCAGCTTCAGTGGCCCATACCAGTGGCAGCAGCACCCTACCCTGTTGGAGCGAGCAAAGCTCGCGATGACACCGGTGCCGCCAGAGAAATCCTCAAGCGCTGGCCCTTTCCGCCGCGCCAGCACGGCAACGAATACCGGACCACGGATATTACCAAGGGATAGCTTCATGACCGAGAACACCCATGCCCGCCGCGACTTCCTGCTGGTGGCCGCCGCCTTCTTCATCACCATGATGGGCACCACCCTGCCGACCCCGCTGTACGCGATCTACCAGCAGCAACTGGGTTTCGACGCGACCTGGCTGACGCTGATCTTTTCGGTGTACGCCGGCGGCGTGATCGCGGCGCTGGTGGCGGTCGGCAGTTGGTCGGACCAGATCGGCCGGCGGCCCATGCTGCTCGCGGGGCTGGCGATGGCGGCGGTCAGCGCGGTGCTGTTCCTGACCACCCATTCCATTGGCGGCCTCTTGGTGGGCCGGCTGTTCTCGGGTTTCAGCGCGGGGATCATGACCGGCACCGCCACCGTGGCGGTGATCGAATCGGCGCCCAAGGCCTGGCGCGAGCAGGCGACCTTGATGGCGACGGCGGCGAACATGCTCGGCCTCGGCTCGGGCCCTTTGATCGCCGGCCTCACCTCGCAACTGCTGCCGTGGCCCACCACCTTGATCTTCTGCCTGCACCTGGCACTGCTGGTACTGGCTGCGCTCGGCATCGCCGCCACGCGGGAAACCGCACCGAAGCCGCCCACCGTGCACCTGAGCATCATGCGCCCGTCCATTCCCCAGGCCGTGCGGCCGATGTTCATCCCGGCGGCGATTGCCGGGCTGGCCAGCTTCAGCGTCGCCGGGGTGTTCACCAGCCTGGTGCCATCGATCATGCGCCAGTTGCTGGGGCTTGAGGGCGGATTGCTGATCGGCGCGGTCAGTTGCCTGTTCTTCGTGGCGTCGATCATCGGGCAGATGTCGCTGAAATGGATTGCGCCCGCGCGGCACATGAGCGTCGGCTGCTATGGGCTGATCCTGGGGATGGTGGCTTTCGGTTGCAGTATCGTCGGGCACCATCTGGTGCTGTTGCTGCTGGGCGGGTTTCTCGCGGGGGCGGGCCAGGGCATGGTGTTTCGCGCGGGAATGGGTGCGGTGATGGGTGCCTGCCCGCCGGAACAGAAAGCGGCCGTGACTTCGGCGCTGTTCATCGCGTTCTACTTTTCGATGTCGCTGCCGGTGATCGCTTTGGGGTTCAGCATTCCGCCGTTTGGGCTGAGTGCAGCTGGGGAGGTGTTCAGTGCGGTGATTGTGGTGGTGGCGGTTTGGGCGATGGTGAGTATGCGCAGGGCGCAAGGGCGGCTTGCGTAGCGACGGCTGCCAGCTGCCGACTGAAGATAAAAAGCTCGCAGGCTTGCGCCAGCTCCTACGCCGAGCGTGTTCACAACGCCAATTTTGGGGTGGAATACGGTCGGTGTAGGAGCTGGCGCTAGCCTGCGAGCTTTTGCGAACGCCGAGGGATCAGATCCCGTCGCGCGCAATATCCATCGCGAAGTAGGTGAAAATCAAATCTGCCCCGGCGCGCTTGATCGCCCCCAGGCTCTCACGCATCACTCGCGCTTCATCGATCGCCCCGGCCAAGGCGCCGAACTTGATCATCGCGTACTCGCCGCTCACCTGATACGCCGCCAGCGGCAGGCGCGAGGCCTCGCGGATGTCGCGGATGATGTCTAGATAGGCCCCGGCCGGCTTGACCATCAGCGCATCGGCACCTTCCTGCTCGTCCAGCAGCGACTCGCGCACCGCCTCGCGACGGTTCATGGGGTTCATCTGGTAGCTCTTGCGGTCGCCCGTCAGCGCAGTACCACCGGCTTCGCGGAACGGGCCGTAAAGCGCCGAGGCGAACTTGGTGGAATAGGCCATGATCGAGGTCTGGTTGAACCCCGCGGCGTCCAGCGCGCTGCGAATGGCTTGCACCTGGCCGTCCATCGCCGCCGATGGCGCGATGAAATCAGCGCCCGCCTGCGCCGCCACCACGGCCTGGCGGCCAAGGTTGAGCAGGGTCGCGTCGTTGTCCACTTCGTGGCCGTGCAGCACGCCGCAGTGGCCGTGGGAGGTGTACTCGCAGAAGCAGGTGTCGGACATCACCACCATGTGCGGCGCCACGTCCTTGATGGTCCGCGACATGCGTGCCACCAGGCCGTTGTCGTTCCAGGTGTCGCTGCCGTCGGCATCCAGGTGGTGCGACACGCCAAAGGTCATCACCGAACGAATACCTGCGCGCGCATAGCGCTCGATCTCGCCGGCCAGCTTCGACTCGGGAATGCGGTTGACCCCCGGCATGCTCTTGATCGGCACGAAGTCGTCGATTTCCTCTTCCACGAAAATCGGCAGCACCAGGTCATCCAGGCTGAACTCGGCCTCCTGAAACATCGACCGCAGGTGCTCGTTGCGCCGCAGCCGGCGTGGGCGTGTGGCTGGGAAGTAGCTGGACATCAGGTATTCCTTGGTTGATCAAACGACGCGCTCGTAGCCGCCGAGTACGCCTTTTTTCGACAGTACCCATTGCCAGAGCTGAATGTCACGGGCGCGGAAAGCCCCGGCACATGAGAGCAGATAATAACGCCACATACGGTAGAAACGCTCGCCCATGACCTGAGAAAAACGCGGCCAGGCCGCTTCGAAGTTCTCGCACCAGGCCATCAGCGTCTTGTCGTAGTCGGCGCCGAAGTTGTGCATGTCCTCGGCCACGAAGAGGCCATCGAGGGCATCGCCGACCTGGCCGATGGAGGGCAGGTCGCCGTTGGGGAAAATGTATTTGTCGATCCAGCGGTCGGTGGAGCTGTTGCGCTGGTTCTTGCCAATGGTGTGCAGCAGGAACAGGCCTTCGTCTTTCAGGCAGCGGTGCGCCATCTCCATGTAGGCGCGATGGTTCTTGCGGCCTACGTGCTCGAACATGCCGACGCTGACGATATGGTCGAACTGCTCATCCACTTCGCGGTAGTCCTGCAGGCGGAATTCCAGGGGCAGGTCCGGGTATTGGCGTTTGGCCCAGTCGCACTGCTCCTTGGAAATGGTCACGCCCACGCATTCCACGCCGTAGTGCTCAGCGGCGTACGACATGAAGCTGCCCCAGCCGCAACCGATGTCCAGCACCCGCTGGCCGGGCTGCAAATTGAGCTTGCGGCAGATCAGGTCGAGCTTGGCGTTCTGCGCTTCGGTGAGGTCCTTGGCATCGCGCCAGTAGCCGCAGGTGTAGGCCATGCGCGGGTCGAGCATGGCTTCGTAGAATTCATTGCCTAGATCGTAGTGCTCTTCGCCCACCTGCCAGGCCCGGCTACGGGTTTGCAGGTTGAGCAGCTTGGCGCGTACCGCATGGAACAGCAATGCCGCAGGGTTGACCAGGTCCGCCACCCCGGAGCGCAGCAGGCGAGCGAAGAACTCGTCCAGTTGCTCGGCATCCCAGTCACCGTTCATGTACGCCTCGCCCAACCCCAGGTTGCCCTCGGCCAGTGCGCGCTGTGGCACGCTGGGGTCTTTGATCTGCATGTCGTAGGGGGCCCGGCCGTTGAGGCTCACGCCTGCCTTGGACAGCAGATCCTGGGTGAAGCGCAGCGCCGTGTTGCTGCGGGTCGAAGAAGAAGCGGGTGAACCAGAAAGCTTGGTGTGCATAGCGATCCCCTGTTCATTGCGTTCGATCTAGTAATACGTGAGCAGTACGTCCAAAAATTTAGAGCCCGTCATAAATGAAAAAGTGCCGTCCACAGCATAGCTGCCGCCGCTCGGGGAGCAATGGCTGGAATGCAGCGGGGGCACGTGGCGACGCACTTTCATGGACAATTTCATCATCGGCTAATCAGTTCGAGCTTATGCCCGATTGCCGGTGAGGAAAAACCGCAATTTGGGAAAAGTTATTTGCCAGAGTGGTAATAATCGGTTCGGTGGGCGGCAAAGTGGCGCATCGCAAGGGTGATCGAGACCTTGGGTTACGACGGGTAATAGGGCGGCGCCTGAATCGCGGGCATCGCCCGCTCCAACAAGTCCACCGCAATCACCGTTGGAGCGGGCGATGCCCGCGATGAGGCCCGTGAAGCAACAAAATAGCCGCTGCCGCCCGCGGATCAGGCCCAAGAAGCAACAAAATAGCCGCTGCCGCCCGCAGACCAGGCGGACGACTAAGACCTATTCCTTCGGCGCCTTCCTGGCTTTCGCCACCACCGGCTCAAACCCATCGGCACGGAACATCTGCCGTATCCCGCGGACCGCCTGGCGGATGCGGTCCTGATTCTCGATCAGCGCGAAGCGCACATGATCGTCGCCGTAGTCACCAAAGCCGACGCCCGGCGACACGCAGACCTTGGCCTCGGCCAGCAGCTTCTTGGCGAACTCCAGCGAGCCGAGGTGCGCGTAAGCCTCGGGAATCTTCGCCCACACGTACATCGACGCTTTGGGGTTCTCGACCATCCAGCCGATCTCGTGCAAGCCCTTGACCAGCACGTTGCGGCGCTGGCGGTACTGCTCGGCGATGTCCAGCACGCATTGTTGGTCACCTTCCAGCGCGGCAATGGCGGCCACCTGCAGGGGGGTGAAGGTGCCGTAATCGTGGTAGCTCTTGATCCGCGCCAGGGCGTTGACCAGTTCCGGGTTGCCGACCATGAAGCCGATGCGCCAGCCGGCCATGTTGTAGCTCTTGGACAGGGTGAAGAACTCTACGGCGATGTCCTTGGCGCCCGGTACCTGCATGATCGAGGGTGCTTTCCAGCCGTCGTAGACGATGTCGGCGTAGGCCAGGTCGTGCACCACCAGCACGTCATAGCGCTTGGCCAGGGCCACCACGCGCTCGAAGAAATCCAGCTCCACGCACTGAGCGGTGGGATTGGACGGGAAGCCGAGGATCATCATCTTCGGCTTGGGAATCGACTCGCGAATCGCCCGTTCCAGCTCGTTGAAGAAGTCCACACCCGGCACCAGCGGCACCGAACGCACCTGGGCGCCGGCAATCACGGCACCGTAGATGTGGATCGGGTAGCTGGGGTTGGGCACCAGCACGGTATCGCCCTGGTCCAGGGTGGCCAGCATCAGGTGCGCCAGGCCTTCCTTGGAGCCGATGGTGACGATGGCTTCATCTTCGGGATCGATATCCACCTCGTAGCGGTCCTTGTACCATCGCGAGATGGCGCGGCGCAGGCGTGGAATACCCCTGGAGGTAGAGTAACCGTGGGTGTCTTCGCGCTGGGCGACGCTGCAGAGTTTTTCAACGATATGGGGCGGCGTTGGGCCGTCGGGGTTACCCATGCTCAAGTCGATGATGTCTTCGCCGCGCCGACGCGCAGCCATCTTCAGCTCGGCAGTGATATTGAAAACATAGGGGGGGAGACGATCTATGCGCGCAAAGCGGCGCGGCGAACGATGTTCGGCCATGACTTCCTCGAAACGTAAGCGCCCGGAACCGTCCGAGCGACGTCGGCCACTGCGGTGGCCTGCGCAGGCACGATAATAAATGCTTGGGAAACTTGTCCAGCATTTTTCGCTTGAGGGCCATGAACAAAAACGCCCCAAACCTTGCGGCCCGGGGCGTTTTCGATTGCAGCAGGCGATCAGCCCGGCGCAGGGCTCACATCAGAAAGCGGAGGCCACCAGCACCGCAGGTGCCTTGAAGTCCACCGACATCATGATGCTCAATGCCGTGATGGTGAAGATCGAGAACACGAACAGCTTGCGTGCCCACTTGCTGTCATCCGTGGCCTTGTAGCCGCTCCACGCCATATACAGCCAGTACATGCCCATCGCCGAGGCCACCGCCAGGTAACTCATGCCGGCATAGCCGCCAAGGGTCAACATCAGGGTAGCGACCAGGAACGCCGCGATGTAGTACAGGATGTGGCGCTTGGCGACTTCGATACCACGCTTCACCGGCAACACCGGAATCGACGCGGCCAGGTAGTCGTTGAAGCGGAAGATGGCAATCGCGTACGAATGCGGCATCTGCCACAGGCTGAACATCACCAGCAGGGTCAGCGCGGCCATGTCGAAGTGGTTGCTCACCGCGACGTAGCCGATCACCGGTGGCATGGCCCCGGAGAGGCTGCCTACCAGCGTGCCGTGCACCGACTTGCGCTTGAGGTACAGGCTGTAGAAGCCCACGTAGACGATGAAGCCGATCAGGCCGAACAGCGAAGCCAGCGGGTTGACCAGCTCGCAGAGCATGCCAAGCCCGGCCACACCCAATACCGTGGCGTAGATCAGGGCGACCTTCAAGGAAATCTCGCCCTGGACCAACGCCCGGTTCTTGGTGCGCGCCATTTTCACGTCGATGTCGCGGTCGATGCAGTTGTTGAATGCACAGCCCGAGGCCACCACCAATGAAGTGCCGATCACTGTAGCGAGGAACAGCCAGAGGTTGACCGTTCCTTGCGAGGCCAGAAAGAAGCCGCCTGCCACAGAAAGCACGTTACCGAAAATGATCCCCGGTTTGGTGATTTGGATAAAGTGCTTAATGGACATGCGCTAGCCTCACTTCGCCATCATGAAGTGGTGAATGCTGAACATGATCCACAGCGACAGGCCAACCAGGAACGCGATGATCAGTGCCGAGAACACGAACGCGATCACGTTCCAGCGCTGCTCCGAAGTGCGATCCAGGTGCAGGAAGTACACCAGGTGAACCAGGACCTGAACCACGGCGGTCACCAGTACCACCAGCAGGGTCATGTCTTTCGGCAAGGCGTGGGTCATGACGGCGGCGAACGGGATGGCGGTGAGGATCACCGACAGCACGAAACCGATCATGTACGACTTGTAGCTGCCGTGGCTGCTACCGGCGGCAGAGGTATGAGCGTTAGCCATTACAGGGCCCCCAACAGATAGACAACGGTGAACACGCAGATCCAGACCACGTCCAGGAAGTGCCAGAACAGGCTCAGGCAGCTCATGCGGGTCTGGTTGGTGGCGGTCAGGCCGTGCTTGCGCACTTGCAGCATGACCACAGCCATCCACAACAGGCCGCTGCTCACGTGCAGGCCGTGGGTACCGACCAGAGTGAAGAAGGCCGACAGGAAGCCGCTGCGCTCTGGACCGAAGCCCTCGGAGATCAGCATGTGGAATTCATTGATTTCCATGCCGATGAACACCAGGCCGAACAGGAAAGTAATGAACAGCCACAGCAGGACCTTGCTCTTGTCACCCTTGTACATCGCCAGCATGGAGAAGCCGAAGGTGATGGAGCTGAGCAACAGCGCCGCGGTTTCGACCAGCACATACGGCAGTTCGAAGATGTCGGCGCCCGAAGGGCCACCGGCAACGTTGTTTACCAGGACTGCGTACGCGGCGAAGATCGACGCGAACAGGATGCAGTCCGTCATCAGGTAGATCCAGAAGCCGAAGACCGTCATGGCCCCGGCGTCGTGATGATCATCGTGGCCATGATCGTGATCATGGCCGTCGGCGACAGCGCCGTGAATTGCTGTATTGGACATTGTTTAAACCTTCTCCACACGACCATGGGCGGCACTGGCGGCGGCCAGGGCTTTCATGTGTTCGCCTTCGATGCGTGCAACCACATCAACCGGAACGTAGTAGTCGATATCGTCGTCGTAGCTGCGGATGATCACACCAGCGATCATGCCTGCCAGACCGATGATCGCCGCCCACCAGATGTGCCAGATGAGCGCGAAACCGAGTACCAGGCTGAATGCACCGATCAGTACGCCCATGCCGGTGTTGCGTGGCATGTGGATCGGCTTGTACACGGCGGCTTTCTCGGTCGCCTGGGAGCGTTCTTTCATGCCCCAGTAGGCGTCCAGGTCGGACACGGCAGGTACTTCAGCGAAGTTGTAGAACGGCGGTGGCGACGAAGTCGACCATTCCAGGGTACGGCCATCCCATGGGTCGCCGGTGACGTCCAGGTTTTTCTTGCGGTCGCGAATCGACACGTACAGTTGCAGCAGCTGGAAGAAGATACCGGCGGCCACGAACAGTGCGCCAACCCAGGCGGCCAGCAGCCAAGGCGTCCACTCCGGGTTGTCGGTGTGGTTCAGGCGACGGGTCATGCCCATGAAGCCCAGTACGTACAGCGGCATGAACGCCAGGTAGAAACCGACGATCCAGCACCAGAAGCTGTACTTGCCCAGACGCTCGTTCAGCTTGAAGCCGAAGGCTTTCGGGAACCAGAAGCTGAAACCAGCCAGGTAACCGAATACGGCACCACCGATGATCACGTTATGGAAGTGCGCGATCAGGAACAGGCTGTTGTGCAGTACGAAGTCGGCACCCGGTACGGCCAGCAGAACGCCGGTCATGCCGCCGATGCTGAAGGTGACGATGAAGCCGATGGTCCACAGCATCGGAGTGGTGAACTCGATGCGGCCACGGTACATGGTGAACAGCCAGGTGAAGATTTTCACACCCGTCGGAATCGCGATCACCATCGTCATGATGCCGAAGAAGGCGTTGACGTTGGCACCCGAACCCATGGTGAAGAAGTGGTGCAGCCAGACGATGAACGACAGTACGGTGATGGCGATGGTTGCCCATACCAGCGAGACGTAGCCGAACAGACGCTTCTTGGCGAAGGTCGAGGTCACTTCCGAGAACACGCCGAACGCTGGCAGGATCAGGATGTACACCTCAGGGTGACCCCATGCCCAGAACAGGTTGACGTACATCATCGGGTTCCCACCAAGTTCGTTGGTGAAGAAGTGGAAGCCCAGGTAGCGGTCGAGGGTCAGCAGGAACAGGGTCGCGGTCAGGATCGGGAACGAAGCGGCGATCAGGACGGCGGTGCACAGGCAGTTCCAGGTGAACACCGGCATTTTCATCAGGGTCATGCCAGGTGCACGCATCTTCAGGATGGTGACGATGAAGTTCACCCCTGTCAGCAACGTACCCAGGCCGGAGATCTGCAAGGCCCAGATGTAGTAGTCAACGCCCACGCCCGGGCTGTATTGCAGCCCCGCTAGCGGCGGATAGGCTACCCAGCCGGTCTTGGCGAATTCGCCGACACCCAGGGAGATGTTGACCAGCAGCACCGCAGCCACGAACAGCCAGAAGCTGACGGAGTTGAGGAACGGGAAGGCCACGTCGCGTGCGCCGATCTGCAGCGGCACGACGATGTTCATCAGACCGATCATGAAGGGCATGGCCATGAAGATGATCATGATCACACCGTGGGCGGTGAAGATCTGGTCGTAGTGCTCAGGCGGCAGGAAGCCGGTGGAGCCGCCGGTGGCGACTGCCAGCTGGGAGCGCATCATGATGGCGTCGGCGAAACCACGCAGCAGCATGACCACGGCAACGACGATGTACATCACGCCGATACGTTTGTGGTCGACGGTTGTCAGCCACTCTTTCCACAAGTATCCCCACTTCTTGAAGTAGGTGATCGCTGCGAATACCGCCAGGCCGAGTATGGCGACGACCGCTAGGGTCACCATCACAATCGGCTCGTGGAAGGGCACCGCCTCCAGACTAAGTTTACCGAACATCTTTTACTCCTTCGCCCCAGCAGCTGAATGCGCGCTCATGTCCATCCCTTCCATACCATCCTTGCCACCGGCTTCGTGCTCGGAGTGGATGCCCTTGCCTGGATTCATGCCCTCATACTTGTTGAGGATGGTCTGAAACAGGTCAGGCGCGTACGAGTTGTACTCGACGGCAGGATTGTTTTCGCTTGGTTTGGCCACTTCAGCGTATTCAGCTGTATCAAGCTGTTTAGGTGCTGCCTTGACTTTACTGACCCACGCATCGAAATCAGCCTGGGAGGTCGCTTCCGCGGTGAACTTCATGCCGGTGAAACCAGCACCGCTGTAGTTGGCGGAGATACCGTCAAACACACCGTTTTCGTTGGCGATCAGGTGCAGTTGAGTCTGCATGCCCGCCATCGCGTAGATCTGGCCGCCCAATGCCGGGATGAAGAACGAGTTCATCACCGAGTCCGACGTAATGCGGAAATTGACCGGGGTGTGCGCCGGGAACACGATCTTGTTGACCGTGGCGATGCCTTGTTCCGGGTAGATGAACAGCCATTTCCAGTCCAGTGCAACGACCTGGATGGTGATCGGCTTGTTCTCGGACACCAGCGGCTTGTAGGGATCGAGACGGTGAGTGGACTCGTAGGTCACCCAGCCGAGCGCGATGATGATGAGCAGAGGAATGCCCCATACAGTCAACTCGATCTTGGTGGAGTGGGCCCACTCTGGCTGATAGTCGGCGTCTTTGTTGGAGGCGCGGTACTTCCACGCGAACCAGAAGCACATGACGATCACCGGAATGACCACCAGCAGCATCAGCGCGAACGCGATCAGAATCAGGTTGCGCTCATCGATGCCTACCTGCCCCTTCGGGTCCAGGAGGGTCCAGTTGCACCCGCCGAGAAAAAGCATGCCGAAAAAGGGCAATATGCCAAACAGTCTGGGGTAACGCTTTTTGCTCATCTCACGACCTCTAAAGCAGCTTGCTTCAATGCAATTGTGTTGTGATCGCCAACACTTCGTCCTGCCAAGCGTCAGCATTTATCGGTATCGAAAACGGGCATGCCTCAAGATTCAGCTGCTGCTGTGGCAGACCAGTGTAGTACGGTGTTCTTTCTTTATTATTGCTTCGCAGGCGTTACGCCTTCATCGGACCCGATCCTTCGGGTGCAGCAAAACCTGAAGGGACCTTCTACACGACAACACGAAGCTGTTTGCCCAAGGCCCGGAACGCCGCGTCTGCGGGTGTTCGGAAGGCTCTCGGACGGCACCGCCAGGCGGAAATTGCCGCGATTGTAGTGAGGTAACCCCTCGATGAATACGGTTCAGTTGGCAACAGTTACTTCCGAATTATGCAACAATCGGCCGTAATTTCAAGTCCTTGCGACACGATGTCGCACCCATGTAAATCGCTGCGCACCCCCGTATTATCGGGTCTTCAGCCACATCATGCAAAAAAAAACGCCCTTGACCGCGACCAAACCGCGCAGGGCGCCATCTTTATCGACGAACATGAATCAAGCTGAATACTAGCTAAGCGCCACGACGATTTCGGATCACGCACAGCGGCACCAGTACCGCCGTCAGTACGAAGGCCAGCAGCGCCCATTGCGCCAAGGACAAACCCAGCACCGGCGGGTAAGGCGTGGTGCAGAAACCCGAGACCTGAAACAGCGTGGGCCACCAGTTGGCCATCGGCAGGCCGTCGACGATCGGTTGCAGTACATCGATACCGCAGCTATCCGACGGATGGGCCAACACCCAAGCGTGATTGCCAGCGGCGGCAATGCCACCCAGCGCGCTCAATACCACCAGCCCTTCAAACGCGGTAACCGCCTTGCGGCCGGGCATGGCCGCGGCCACGAAGGCGAAGATGGCGATCAACAGCAAGGCGTAGCGCTGCAGGATGCACAGTGGGCATGGCGCTTCGCCCAGCACGATCTGCATGTACAGCGCGCCGCCGATCATGGCCAGGCAGATGATGCCCAGCAGCACCAGAAACCGCCGCTCGCGGGTCAGCCGCGTGTTGATGTCACTCATCGTATTTCCTTCGTTCGCCAGTTCGTTCGAACGGCCCGGAACCCGGACCGCAGGTGAAAAGTGGGCGCCAGTCTACGCCCCAGCAGCGCCCGCGAGTAAAGGGTAACGCGATTAATACAGGATTAAATCTGTGCAAATGTTACAGAAGCTTCATCCTGGCACTTATTCCAGGGCAGCCGCCGGGCCGAAGAATTCGTAACGGCATTGCTGTGCGGGCACCCCCAAGGCCAGCAGTTGCCGGCGGATGCTGGCCATGAATGCCTTGGGGCCGAGGAAGTAGGCATCGAGGTCGCGCTCGGCCGGCAACCAGTCGGCCAGCTGCGCGGCGCCCAAGCGCTCGTTGGCGTCTGCCTGAAGGCCGCTGCCGTCGTCGGCGCCATAGCAGTAGAAACGCCGCAGCTGCGGGTGGGCCGCCGCCAGCGCGTCGACGTGGCGGCGAAAACCATGCACCGCGGCGTTGCGTGCGCAGTGGATGAAGGTCACCGGGCGGCCGCTGGGCAGCGCCGCCTCAAGCATCGCCAGGGTCGCGGTGATCCCCACCCCGCCACTGATCAGCACCAGCGGCTTGGCGCTGCTGCGCAGGGTGAAATCGCCGGCCGGCGCGAACAGCTCGAGGGTAGCGCCAACCTGCAAGCCGTCGTGCAGGTAATTGGAGACCGCGCCGCCGGCCTCGCGCTTGACACTGATGCGGTATTGGCCGCCGCTGGCCAGGGCAGACAGCGAATAATTGCGCCGCTGCTCCTGGCCCGCTATGCAAAGGCGCAGGCCGATGTACTGGCCCGGCTGAGCGATCAGGATCGCGCCGCCGTCCCCTGGCGCCAGATAGAAGGACGTGATCTCCGCGCTTTCGACTTCCTTGCGCACCAGCCGGAACGGCCGCGCGCCACGCCAGCCGCCATCGGCTTCGGCGTTACGCTGGTACAACTGTTCTTCGGCGCCGATCAGGATATCGGCCAGCCGCTGGTAGGCTGCGCCCCAGGCGGCCAGGACCTCGGCGGTGGCGATATCCTTGCCCAGCACTTCCTCGATGGAGCGCAGCAGGCAGGCGCCCACCAGCGGGTAGTGCTCGGGTTGAATCTGCAGGGCCACGTGTTTGTTGACGATTCGGCCGACCAGGTCGCCCAGGGCTTCAAGCTGGTCGATATGCCGCGCGTACATCAACACGCCGTTGGCCAGTGCCCGCGGTTGCGCGCCGTCGGCCTGGTGGGCGGGGTTGAACAAGGGGCGCAGCTCGGGATGCTCGGCCAGCAGCAGTTGGTAGAAATGGGTGGTGAGGGCTTCGCCGCCGGTTTCCAGCAGGGGGACAGTGGCTTTGACAATGGCGCGGTGTTCGATGCTCAGCATGATGGGCTCCAGAGCCGGTGGCTCGAAATGAACGTCTGCCCAAGTCACTCCACGATTCATGCCATATTTTTTAACTAATTAAATCAATAACTTGAAATTTAATTAGTCATTAAGACTCGCGCTCGGCTAGAGTCATAACGACCAGATGAGGTCAATATGACTGCTAAAGCTCTGCTCACCGCCCTGCAACCGCTGATCAGCGACCTTTCTCGCGAGTTGCCCGAAGCCGAGCGCTACCGGCGCCTGCTCGAAGCCTTGCGCGCGCTGCTGCCTTGCGATGCCGCCGCGCTGTTGCGGCTCGATGGCCAATGGCTGATCCCGCTGGCCGTGGACGGCCTGAGCACCGACACCCTGGGCCGGCGCTTCAAGGTCAGCGAACACCCGCGCTTCGAGCGCCTGCTAACCAACCCGGGCCCGACCCGCTTCGACAGCCACAGCGAGCTGCCCGACCCGTACGACGGCCTGGTGGCTGGCCTGCATGAGCAGTTGCAGGTACACGACTGCATGGGCTGCCCGCTACTGGTGGACGAACAGCCCTGGGGCCTGCTGACCCTCGATGCCCTCGACCCGCAGCGCTTCGACGACTTCGAACCTGGCGCCCTGCAGGCCTTCGCCAGCCTGGCCGCGGCGACCGTGACCGTCGCCGAGCGCATCCAGCGCCTGGCCCACCGCGCCGAGGCCGAGCACCAGCGCGCCGAGGGCTACCGCCAGGCCAGTGGCCAGCTGGCGCCACCCATGGTCGGCCAGAGCGCGGCGTTCAAGCGCCTTCAGGACGACATCGCGCTGGTCGGCAACAGTGAGCTGACGGTGCTGATCACCGGCGAAACCGGGGTCGGCAAGGAGCTGGTGGCTCAGGCCATCCACCGCGCCTCGCGGCGCGCGCACAAGCCGCTGATCAGCATCAACTGCGCGGCGCTGCCGGAAAACCTGGTGGAGAGCGAACTGTTCGGCCACGTGCGGGGCGCCTTTACCGGCGCCCAGTCCGACCGCCGCGGCAAGTTCGAGCTGGCGGACGGCGGCACGCTGTTTCTCGACGAAGTCGGCGAACTGCCCTTACCCGTGCAGGCCAAACTCCTGCGCGTACTGCAAAGCGGCCAGCTGCAGCGCCTGGGTTCGGACAAGGATCTGCAGGTCGACGTACGGGTGATCGCCGCCACCAACCGGCAACTGGCCGAGGAAGTGCGCGCCGGCCGCTACCGCGCCGACTTCTACCACCGCCTGAGCGTGTACCCGCTGCATATTCCACCGTTGCGCGAACGCGAGCAGGACGTGCTGCTGCTCAGCGGTTACTTCCTGGAGCTCAACCGTTCACGCCTGGGCCTCGACAGCCTGCGCCTCAGCGCCGATGCTCAGGTGGCGCTGCTGGCCTATACCTGGCCCGGTAATGTGCGGGAGCTGGAACACTTGATCGGCCGTAGCGCTCTGCGTGCCTGGGGCCGGCGCGGCGAGTCGCGGTTGGTGAGCCTGAGCGCCCAGGACCTTGAACTGAACTTGACCCTGCCCTCCCCCGCCGCACCGCAGCCAGAGCCATTGCCGCTGTCCACCCAAGACCTGCGCCAGGCCACCGACAGCTTCCAACGCCAGCTGATCGAAGCCAGCCTGCAACGCCACGGCCAGAACTGGGCCAGCGCCGCCCGCGAGCTGGGGGTCGACCGCGCTAACCTCAACCGTATGGCCAAGCGCTTGGGTTTGAAGTAAAACAAGCAATTGCTAAAGCCTGCCGCCGTTGGGTCGATACACCGGTACTGCTCCCATGATTCAGAAGGTTCTTATGTCATCTCCCAAAGCCCGCGCGGACTCGCTCTCCCTTTTGCTGTTCACTCTGCGTAGCGGCAAATTGATGGCGATCAACCTGCTGAAGGTCAGCGAGATCATTCCCTGCCCACCCCTGACTCGCCTGCCCGAGTCGCACCCGCACGTCAAAGGGGTCGCCACGCTGCGCGGCAACTCGCTGTCGGTCATCGACCTGAGCCGGGCGATCGGCGAAATGCCGTTGCTGGACCCCGCCGGGGGCTGCCTGATCGTCACCGACGTCAGCCGCTCGAAACAGGGCCTGCACGTGCAGGCGGTGAGCAAGATCGTGCACTGCCTGACCACCGACATTCGCCCGCCGCCCTTTGGCTCGGGCAACAAGTCGTTCATCACCGGCGTCACCCGGGTGGACAACACCCTGGTGCAGGTGCTCGACATCGAGAAAGTCATCCACGGCATTTCGCCCATGAAGGTGGAACCGGCGGCCGGCAAGGTCAGCGAAGACGACGCCCAGTTACTCGCCACGGCCAATATCCTGGTGGTGGACGACAGCCAGGTGGCACTGCAGCAGTCGGTGCTGACCCTGCGCGGCCTCGGGCTGTCCTGCCACACCGCGCGCAGCGCCAAGGAAGCCATCGAGACGCTGCTGGACCTGCAAGGCACGGCGCAGCAGATCAACCTTCTGGTGTCGGACATCGAGATGTCGGAAATGGATGGCTACGCCCTGACCCGCAGCCTGCGTGAAACCCCCGACTTCCAAGACCTCTACGTGCTGCTGCACACCTCCCTGGACAGCGCCATGAACAGCGAAAAGGCCCGGCTGGCAGGTGCCAACGCGGTGTTGACCAAGTTTTCCTCGCCGGAGCTGACCCACTGCCTGATTCGCGCGGCGCGGGCGATCAATGGCTTGGCGGAGTAATCCGCGCTAGGCCCAGAGCAGACGGTAGAGCAGCGACAGCGCACTGCGCGCTGTGCTGCTATCGCATATCGCCATTGCCAGGCCGCCTGTCACCGGGACGCCAGCCAGCAGCGCCCAGCCCCCCCAGCGCTGCAAACGGATTCGGGCCGACGTAAAGAACCCGATTTTATTGTTGTTCTGAATGTTCACCCTGCCACCTCATTAACACATGTGTCGAGTAGGCCCCGCAGTCTCTTGGCTTCCTTTTGAAATAGCTACTGGACGCGTCTGATGCAGTTGTAGGAAAAGGCGACCAATAAGAAACACTTCAATCAAATCCCCGTCCCAGAGCCCTCGCTGCATTATCTCGAAACAATAGTCCCACCCCGCTTTTCCCCTTCGACCCGCGTGATAGTCGATGATGCCCCCCGGCCCCGGGCAATCGACCCAGGGTCCCATCTTGCCAGCCCTTTACGCCGGCCCCAGACTGCAATCATTTCGCAATCACCTGCCCTGGCCCTTGATCCACATGCGCAAACCCACCGTCATCGTCCTGCTGTGCTGCGTCGTCGCCCTTGCCCTGTATGTCGGCCTGCGCGAGCGCCACGGCACCGTCAAAACAGCCGGCGTGGCGCCAGTGCCCGTGCGGGTCATCAGCGCCGCGCGGCAGGACGTGCCCCGCACCCTCAGCGGCCTGGGCACCGTGCAATCGCTGCACAGCGTGACCATTCGCCCGCAGGTCGATGGCGTACTGCTCAAGCTCTGGGTCAAGGAAGGCCAGATGGTCAAGCAGGGCGAAATGCTCGCCTCCATCGACGACCGCAGCATCCGCGCCGCCCTCGACCAGGCCAAGGCGCAACTCAGCCAGAGCCAGGCCCAGCTCGATGTCGCCACCCTGGACCTCAAGCGCTACCGCACCCTCAGCCAGGACAACGGCGTCTCGCGCCAGCAGCTGGATCAGCAGCAGGCCTTGTTCAACCAGCTGCAAGCCACGGTGCTGGGCAACCAGGCCGCCATCGCCGCCGCCCAGGTGCAGCTGTCCTATACCCAGATACGCTCGCCGGTGACCGGGCGGGTGGGCATTCGCTCGGTGGATGAAGGCAACGTGCTGCGGGTCAGCGATGCCGTGGGGCTGTTCAGCGTCACCCGCATTTCGCCGATCGCCGTGGAGTTCTCCCTGCCCCAGGCCACCCTGCCGATCCTCCAGGGCCTGGTGCAAAGCACCGAGCGCACGCCGGTGCGCGCCTATGCCGACACCGACACCAGCAGCGCCTCCACCAGCCTGCTGGACGTGGGCCTGCTGACCCTGATCGACAACCAGGTGTCGTCCACCACCGGCACAGTGCGGGTCAAGGCCGAGTTCGACAATGCCGCGCAACACCTGTGGCCGGGGCAACTGGTGAATGTGCAACTGCAGACGGGCGTGCTACGCCAGGTGTTGGCAGTGCCGCCGCGGGTGGTGCAGCGCGGTATCGAACAGGCCTTCGTGTATCGGCTGGAGGGCGACCATGTGGTTTCGGTACCGGTGAAGGTGGTTTATCGCGCCGGCAACCTGGAGGTGATCGAGGGCGTGGACGAAGGCGATACCCTGATCAGCGACGGCCAATCGCGGCTCAAGCCCGGCGCCCGGGTGCAGGTCACCCGTGAGGAAGCCCTGCCTGACGCCAGCGACAGCGCGGGGCAACAGCCTTGAACGGCGGCCGCTCGGTGTCGACCTGGTGCATCGACCACCCGGTGGCCACCCTGCTGTTGACCTTCGCCCTGGTGCTGCTGGGCCTGGTGGCCTTTCCACGGCTGCCGGTCGCGCCGCTGCCGGAAGCGGAGTTCCCGACCATCCAGGTCACCGCGCAACTGCCCGGCGCCAGCCCGCAGACCATGGCCTCGTCGGTGGCCACGCCGCTGGAAGTGCAGTTCAGCTCGATTCCCGGCATCAGCCAGATGACCTCCACCAGCGCCCTGGGCTCGACCTCGCTGACCCTGCAGTTCAACCTCGGCAAGAGCATCGACACCGCCGCCCAGGAAGTGCAGGCCGCCATCAACACCGCCAGCGGCCGCCTGCCCCGCGACCTGCCAACGCTGCCGACCTGGCGCAAGGTCAACCCGGCCGACAGCCCGGTGCTGCTGCTCGCGGTCAGCTCCACGCAAATGCCCACCCCCGAACTCAGCGACTACGTCGAAACCCTGTTGGCCCGCCAGCTCAGCCAGATCGAGGGCGTCGGCCAGGTCAATATCATCGGCCAGCAGCGCCCGGCCGTACGCGTGCAGGCCAGCGCCGACCGCCTGGCCGCCATCGGCCTGACCCTCGCCGACCTGCGCCTGGCCATCCAGGGCACCAGCCTCAACCTGGCCAAGGGCGCGCTGTATGGCGAGTCGAGCATCTCCACCCTGGCCGCCAACGACCAGCTGTTCACCCCGGCCGACTACGCCAAGGTCATTGTCAGCTACCGCAACGGCGCGCCGGTGCACGTGAGTGACGTCGCCACCGTGATCGACGGCGCCGAGAACAGCTATGTGCAGGCCTGGTCGGGGGACCGCCCGGGGCTCAACCTGGTGATCTCGCGGCAGCCCGGCGCCAACATCGTCGAGACCGTCGACCGCATCAACGCCGCCCTGCCGCGGCTGATGGCCATGCTACCCGCTTCAGTTCAGGTCGAGGTCCTCAACGACCGCACCCTGACCATTCGCGCCTCGCTGCACGAAGTGGAGCTGACCCTGCTGATCGCCCTGGTGCTGGTGATCGGGGTGATGGCGATCTTCCTGCGCCAGTGGTCGGCCACCTTGATCGTCAGCAGCGTGCTGGGGGTTTCGCTGATCGCCAGCTGCGCGTTCATGTACATCATGGGCTTCAGCCTCAACAACCTGACGCTGGTGGCGATCGTCATCGCCGTCGGCTTCGTGGTGGACGATGCCATCGTGGTGGTGGAAAACATCCACCGCCACCTGGAGGCCGGCGAAAGCCGCCGCGACGCCGCCGTCAAAGGCGCTGGCGAGATTGGCTTCACCGTGGTGTCCATCAGCTTCTCGCTGGTGGCCGCCTTCATCCCGCTGCTGTTCATGGGCGGCGTGGTCGGGCGGCTGTTCAAGGAATTCGCCCTGACCGCCACCTCTACCATCCTGATTTCAGTGGTGGTGTCGCTGACCCTCGCGCCGACCTTGGCCGCGCGTTTCATGAACGCACCCAAGCACCGCGAGCACCCCGGCCTAGTCGAGCGCCTGCTGGCCGGCTACGAGCGCTGGCTGCGCAGGGCCCTGGCCCACCAACGGCTGATGCTGGGCATCTTCGGCGTGTCCCTGGGCCTGGCGGTGGCCGGCTATGTGCTGATCCCCAAGGGCTTCTTTCCGGTCCAGGACACCGGCTTCATCCTCGGCACCACCGAGGCCGCCGCCGACATTTCCTACCCGGACATGGTCGCCAAGCACCAGGCGCTGGCGCGCATCGTCGCCAGCGACCCGGCAGTGCGCACCTTTTCCCATTCGGTAGGCGTGGGCGGCGGTACCCAGACCATCGCCAACGGCCGCTTCTGGATTTCCCTCAAGCCGCAAGGCGAACGCGACGTATCGGCCAGCGAATTCATCGACCGCATTCGCGCGCCGCTCAGCCATGTGCCGGGCATCGTCCTGTACCTGCGCGCCGGCCAGGACATCAACCTCGGCACCGGCCCCAGCCGCAGCCAGTACCAGTACGTGCTCAAGAGCAACGACGGCCCCAGCCTGAACCTGTGGACCGAAAAACTCACCGAACGGCTACGCGCCCTCCCGGCCTTCCGCGACCTGTCGAACGACCTGCAGACCGGCGGCAGCATCACCACCCTGAGCATCGACCGCAGCGCCGCCGCACGCTTCGGCCTGACCACCAACGACGTCGACCAGGCGCTGTACGACGCCTTCGGCCAGCGCCAGATCAGCGAATTCCAGACCGAGACCAACCAGTACAAGGTGGTGCTGGAACTGGACGCGGCCCAGCGCGGCAAAGCCGAGAGCCTCAACTTCTTCTACCTGCGCTCACCGCTGACCGGCGAAATGGTGCCCCTGGCGGCGCTGGCCAAGGTCGATGCGCCCACCCAGGGCCCGCTGACCATCGCCCACGACGGCATGTTTCCGGCCGCCAACCTGTCATTCAACCTGGCGCCTGGGGTGGCCTTGGGCGAAGCCGTGCAGCTGCTGGAACAGAGCAAGAGCGAACTGGGCATGCCAGACTCCATCTCCGGCACTTTCCAGGGCGCGGCGCAGGCGTTCCAGAGCTCGCTCGCCAGCCAGCCCTGGCTGATTCTCGCGGCGCTGGTGGCGGTGTACATCATTCTAGGGGTGCTGTACGAAAGCTTCGTGCACCCGCTGACCATCATTTCCACCCTGCCCTCGGCGGGCCTCGGTGCGCTGGTGATGCTCTGGCTATGGGGCGAGAGCTTTTCGATCATGGCGCTGATCGGCCTGGTGCTGTTGATCGGCATCGTCAAGAAGAACGGCATCCTGATGGTCGACTTCGCCCTGGACGCCCAGCGCCGCCAAGGCCTCTCGCCCCATGAGGCGATCGTCACGGCCTGCGTGACGCGGCTGCGACCGATCGTGATGACCACCCTGGCGGCACTCCTCGGCGCCCTGCCATTGATGCTAGGCTATGGCGCCGGTGCCGAGTTGCGCCAGCCCCTGGGGATGGCCGTAGTAGGTGGCCTGCTGGTAAGCCAGGTGCTGACGTTGTTCACCACCCCGGTGATCTACCTGCAATTGGAACGCCTGTTTCAGCGCCGCCGTGCGCTCCCTCAACCCGCCTAGACAGCTGCCATGACCCACAGGCCCGACCGCAACCGCACGACCCCGGAACGGGCGCTGTTTCTCGGCAGCCTGCTGGCGGTGGCCGCGATCATCGGGCTGGTGGCTTTCATTCTGCAGCGCGAACACGCCAGCGCCCGGGCCGCGGCGATTCGCGCGTCCAGCAACGTGGTGCAGCTGATCGACACCGAGGTGCAGCGCAACATCGACCTGTACGATGCCTCCCTGCAGGGCATGATCGACGCCAGCCAGGACCCGGACTTCGCCCTGATCCCCGCCAGCCTGCGCCGCCAGGTGCTGTTCGGCAAGGCCGTGGGCGCGCCTGGGCGCGGTGACCTGCTGTGGGTCAACACCAAGGGCGAGATTCTCGCCGACTCGCTGTCCAACCCGCCACGCACGGCTAATTTCGCCGGCTGGCCGGAATTCATCGCCCACCGGGAGAACCCGCAATCGGGCCTGATCGTCAGCCACCCGTTCATGGACCAGCTCGGCACTCTGGGCTGGTGCATCAGCCTCAGCCGGCGCATTTCCTCGCCCAGCGGCGAATTCCTCGGGGTGGCCTCAGGGGCGCTGCGGCTGGACTACTTCAACAACCTGTTCAAGCGCCTGAACATCGGCAACGACAGCAGCATCAGCCTGCTCAGCGACGAAGGCTTCATGCTGGCCCGCGAGCCCATGGTTGCAGGCGACAACCTGACAGGCAGCGACTACAGCAGCCGCAAGAACTTCACCAGCATCATCGGCGGCGGCGCGTCCGGCAGCTTTATCGCCGCCTCGGTGCACGACCACAAGGAGCGCCTCTACACCTATGCGCGGGTCGGCAAGCTGCCGATGCTGGTGGTGGTCGCGGTCTCTACCGCCGAGGTCTACGGTGCGTGGCGGCGCACCGCAATTCTGGTCTGCGCGGCCACGGGCGCCTTGTGTCTGGGCATCTTCTGGCTGAGCGTGCTGCTGCGCCGTGAACTGAAAAAGCGCCAGCGTGCCGAGCGCGAGCTGGCCACGCTGGCATCCACCGACAGCCTAACCGGCCTCGCCAACCGCCGGCGCCTGGACCAGGTGCTCGACCGCGAGTGGCTGCGGGCCCAGCGCAGCCACAAGCCGCTGGCGGTGCTGATGGTCGACGTCGACCACTTCAAGGCATTCAACGAGCGCCATGGCCATCAGGGCGGCGACAACGCCCTGCGCACCATCGCCGACACGCTGCGCCGCTGCATCCACCGCCCCGCCGACCTCGCGGCACGCTATGGCGGTGAGGAATTCATGGTGATACTGCCCGAAACCGACCTGGCCGGCGCTTACCAACTGGCGGAAAGCATTCGCCATGCTGTGGAGCACCAGCCGCCGCTCATCCAGGGCCAGCGCCCCATGACGGTCAGCGTGGGCGTGGCCACCGCGCGCTTCATCACAGGCTACAGCCTCCAGCAGCTACTCGCCGAAGCCGATGGGGCGCTGTACCGGGCGAAGGACGCAGGCCGCAACCGCGTAGTGTGCCATCAGCCAGAGCTGGCCCTGGCCTGAAACTCACCCATAAAAAAGCGCCAGCAAGCTGGCGCAAGGGGATGACGCATTTCAGGAGCACAAAGGGTTTGCCGAGCGCGAGCCTTTAGCTGGCGCGAGCGATATTACGCAGCGCCTTGACCTGGTCGTGGTTGCGCTGAACGCCGCCAAACTGACGTTCGACGATGGCATAGACGTTGGCTGGCAGCGGCTTGGCCAGCGCTTCCTTGTACGCAGCCTTGGCATGATCTTCACCACGCTCGGCTTCGTTGAGCACTGCTTCTTCGCTTTTACCAGTGACCAGGGATTTCAGGTCGACCCAGCGGCGATGCAGGTCGGCGCTGACGCTGGTGGAATCTTCAGGTTCGCCACCCAGGGCGACCACTTCCTGCTGCAACTCGCCGGCAGCGACGCCGCATTCCTGGGAGCGCTTGACGAACAACGCTTTCAGCTCAGGGTTATTGATGTCTTCGGCGCAGGTCTTGAAGCCTTCCTGGCCGTCCTTGCAGGTCTCAATCAGATTGTTCAGTACCTTGACGACATCTTTAGTTTGATCGTTCATGTCCAGTCTCCTGCGGTTGAAGGGTTAACTGGAATAGAGCAGGCTTCATGCCAGCTTTACGATAATAATAAAATCCTTATATATCATAATCTTATGAAAGTATGAACTTTATCGCCCCCGTCGTTCTGCATGAACTGTCGGTTGGCCTTCATGCAAAATGCCTGTATTTTGGGAAGACACACCGTTAATTATTGTCGCCGCTAATGAATCCCGAAAAACTTGAACTGCTGATAACCCTGCAAATGCCTTATGGCAAATACAAGGGGCGCATTCTCGCAGACCTGCCAGGCCCTTACCTGAACTGGTTTGCCCGCGAAGGCTTTCCGAAGGGGGAGTTGGGAGGGTTGCTGGCGCTGATGCAGGAGATAGACCACAACGGCTTGAGTGAACTGCTGGAGCCGCTGCGCCTGAAGCACAACCGCCCTGCGCCGAAATATTGAAGCGCGCTTTGCTACGGGCAAAAAAAAGGTGCGCCGACCAAGCGCACCCCAAAATAGCCGTCAAGCCATCAAATCAAATCTTCAGTCCAGCAACGCCAACGCCTGGGCACTGGCTTCCTGAATACGGGCCCAGTCGCCGTTCTTGATCCACTCGTTGTCGAGCATCCAGCTGCCGCCCACGCACATCACGTTGGGCTGGGCCATGTAATTCTTGATGTTGCCAGGGCCCACGCCGCCGGTGGGGCAGAAACGCACACCCACAAACGGGCCACCGAGGGCCTTGAGCGCCGCTACGCCGCCGCTGACTTCCGCCGGGAACAGCTTGAAGCGCCGGTATCCCAAGGCGTAGCCAAGCATGATGTCGGAAGCGCTGGAGGTGCCGGGCAATAGCGGCAGCGCGCTTTCCACGCCGGCCTGCAGCAGGTCCTGGGTCACGCCCGGGGTGACGATGAACTGTGCGCCGGCCACCTCGGTGGCAGTGAGCATTTCACGGCTCAGCACGGTGCCCGCACCTACGGCCAGTTCAGGACGCTGCTCGCGCAGCACCTTGATGGCCTTGAGGCCCAGCTCGGAGCGCAGGGTCACTTCCAGGGTACGCAAGCCACCCGCGGCCAGGGCATCGGCCATCGGCAGAATGTCCTGCTCACGGTTGATAGTGATCACCGGCAGAATCCGCGCCTGGGCGCAGAGTGCGTCGATCCGGGCGATCTTGTCCGCCATGCGGCTTTGTTGTTCGGGCGTCGTCATAGCGGCGGGTCCTTGGCTCATGGGCACCAGTAGATTTCCAACGGGGATTGCAAGAACGCACGCACCGGCATGCTGGCTTCATCGCCAGCGGCCGCCGCGCGCAGAGTATCGAGTTTGCCTTGCCCGGAAATGGACAACAGCGGGAAGCGCGCGCTGGCCAGCAACGCGCGGCTCATGCTCAGGCGCTGATGGGGCACCGTGGGCGCCAGCATCGGCCAGACCCGGCGCGTGCCTTGCGGATCCAGTGCGGCCGGCAGGTTCGGGCTGTTCGGGAACAGCGAAGCGGTATGGCCGTCATCGCCCATGCCCAGCACCAGCACGTCGATGGGCGGCAGCTCGGCCAGCGCCTCATCGGCAGCCAGCGCGGCCTTGTCCTGGCTCTCGCTGGAATGGTAGAGGCCAATGAACCTGGCCTTGGCCACGGCGCCTACCAGCAGGTAGCGGCGCACCAGGGCCTCGTTGCTGTCGACGTGTTCCACGGGCACCCAGCGCTCGTCGGCCAGGGTGATCACCACCTTGGACCAGTCCAAGGGCTGGCGTACCAGCTGCTGGAACAATGCGATCGGGCTCTTGCCGCCGGACACCACCAGGGTCGCCACGCCGCGGGCCTCGATGGCCTCGCGCAGCTGGCCGATCACGCGCTCGGCCAAGGCTTCGGCCAGCAGCGGTGGGCTGGGGAATTCCTGGGTGCTTACACCCTGGGGCAGTTGCAGTTCAGATATCGCCATACCAAGACCTCCCATCGCGGGTAATCAATGCAATCGAGCTCATCGGGCCCCAGGACCCGGCCGCGTACGGCTTGGGCGCGTCACCGGACTTCTTCCAGCCGGCGATCAGCTGATCACACCATTTCCACGCGTATTCAATTTCATCTTTACGGACAAACAGGTTCTGGTTGCCCTTCATCACTTCAAGCAGCAGCCGCTCGTAGGCATCTGGAGTACGGCCGCCGCGGTAAGTGTCGGAAAAATTCAGTTGCAGTGGGCCACTGCGCAGCTGCATGCCCTTTTCCAGGCCCTGCTCCTTGGTCATCACCCGCAAGGAAATGCTTTCGTCCGGCTGCAGGCGAATGATCAGCTTGTTGCCGATCTGCAAACGCTGCTCCGGCGCGAAGATATAGTGCGGCGGTTCCTTGAAGTGGATGACGATCTGCGACAGCTTCTGCGGCATGCGCTTGCCGGTACGCAGGTAGAACGGCACCCCGGCCCAGCGCCAGTTGCGGATATCGGCACGCAGGGCGACGAAGGTTTCGGTGTCGCTCTGGGTATTGGAATTTTCTTCTTCCAGGTAGCCCGGCACCGGCTTGCCTTCGGCGTAGCCGGCGATGTATTGGCCACGCACCACCTGGGTGGTGAGGCCCTCGGCGGTAATCGGCGCCAGCGCCTTGAGCACCTTGACCTTCTCGTCACGGATGCTGTCGGCCGACAGGTCGGCGGGCGGGTCCATGGCGACCAGGCACAGCAGCTGCAACAGGTGGTTCTGGATCATGTCGCGCAGTTGCCCGGCCTTGTCGAAATAGCCCCAGCGGCCTTCGATGCCGACCTTCTCGGCCACGGTGATTTCCACGTGGGAGATGGAATTCTGGTTCCACTGGGTTTCGAACAGGCTGTTGGCGAAGCGCAGGGCAATGAGGTTCTGCACCGTCTCCTTGCCCAGGTAATGGTCGATACGGTAGACGCGGTTTTCCGGGAAGTACTGGGCCACGGCGTCGTTGACCCGGCGCGACGACTCGAGGTCGTGGCCGATCGGCTTTTCCAGTACCGCGCGGGTGCGCTCGGTGAGCCCGGCCTTGGCCAGGTTCTCGCAAATGGCGCCATACACCGCCGCCGGGGTGGCGAAGTAGGCAATCACCTGGTCGACTTCGCCGATCACTTCGGCCAGCGCGTAGTAATCCTCGACCTTGAGGAAGTCCACATGCACGTAGCTGAGGCGGGCGAGGAAGCGCTCCAGGGCGGCTTCCTCGAGCTGCGCCTCGCCAACGAAACTGCGCAGCCGCGACTCGATGGCGGCCATGTGCTCCTCTACCGTGCCATCTTCACGCGCCAGCGCCAGGATGCGCGTTTCGGCGTGCAACAGCTCGGCACGGTCCAGCTGGTACAACGCCGGGAACAGTTTGCGCAGTGCCAGGTCGCCGAGGGCGCCGAACAGGGCAAATGTGCAGGGGTCAGCGGGGTTCGAGAGCATGATGTTTGTTCTTTTATCAAGTGAATGTAGAAATACCGTTTTCGACGGCGATTTTCAAGGCAAATGTAGTAATAACCATAACATTTGGCCGTTTTACCAGATTCGAGTGGTGATCCCCACGGCCCATCAGTACGATAGACCACCATGAAGACAGCCTCACGGCAGACGCCCAACGGCTGCAGCCCCCTGATCAGGAGACACCATGGACCGCGCGCGTAACCTTCTGGAGCAGATCAAAGGTCGCCTGGAAGAGCTCAACAAGGCCGAACGTAAAGTGGCCGAAGCCATCTTGCTCAGCCCGCAGCAAGCCACCCGCTTCAGTATCGCCGCCTTGGCCCAGGCGGCCAAGGTCAGCGAGCCTACCGTGAACCGTTTTTGCCGCTCGTTCGGCGTCAGCGGCTACCCGGAACTCAAGCTGCAACTGGCCCAGAGCCTGGCCAGCGGCGCCGCTTACGTGAGCCGCGCGGTGGCCGAGGATGACGATCCGGCCGCCTATACGCAAAAGATATTCGCCAGCGCCATCGCTTCGCTGGACAGCGCCTGCCAGCAATTGGACCCGGCACTGGTCAGCCGCGCCGTGGACATGATGATCCAGGCCCGGCAGATCCACTTCTTCGGCCTGGGTGCCTCGGCACCGGTGGCCATGGATGCCCAGCACAAGTTCTTCCGCTTCAACCTGGCGGTATCGGCCCACGCCGACGTACTGATGCAGCGCATGCTGGCCTCGGTGGCGCATACCGGCGAGCTGTTCGTGATCATTTCCTACACCGGCCGCACCCGCGAACTGGTGGAAGTGGCGCGCACCGCGCGGGAAAACGGCGCCTCGGTGCTGGGACTCACGGCCATGAATTCGCCACTGGCCCAAGCCTGCTCCATGAGTTTGAACATTCCATTACCGGAAGACACCGACATCTACATGCCGATGACCTCGCGCATCATTCAATTAACCGTACTCGATGTTCTGGCCACAGGCATGACCCTTCGTCGCGGCACTGACTTTCAGCCGCACTTGAGGAAGATCAAGGAGAGTTTGAACGCTAGCCGGTATCCGCTGGAGGATGACCGCTAGAAGCGGTGGTTAACCTGGATATTGGCGGCGCCTGGTCTGACGCCAAGCTCGCAGGCTTCGCCAGCTCCTACACCGGTCGTATTCACAGCTCTGATGCCGGGTTGACATACGGTCGGCGTAGGAGCTGGCGAAGCCTGCGAGCTTTTGACTCTGGCATCAGCAAGAACAACGGAGGAGGGGTTGCCCCTCCCCCGCTCTACAGCATCAGAAGCTCGACTGGATCTTCAAGCCCGCCACCAGCGCATTGTCCACCTGGCTCACGCCACCTGGATGCTTGATGTACTGCAGGTTGGGCCGTACGGTCAGCCAGTTGGCCACGTGGAAGCCGTAGTAGATCTCGGAGTTGTACTCGGTTTGCTGCACCGGCAGGTAGCCCGGGTTGTCATAGTCGGTGATACCGCTCAGGTCGTTGACCAACCGCGCACGGTCCTGGGCATCGTCGTTGACGTGGATACGCGCAATACCAATACCGATGTCATCCTTGGGCCGCGAATCGAACGGCCCCTTGAAGGTGAAGCCGATCTGCTGGTAGTTGTCGACGTAGTTGGTGGCCTTGTCGTGCACCGTGGCGTTGGCGAAGATGCTCAGGCCGCGGTTCTTGTCACCTTTGTAATCGGTGAGTTGTTGTTGCGCCACCACCCACCAGCCGTGTTTGCTGGAATGGGTCTTGTAGTCGCCGCCGGAGATCGGCTGCGCCTGGCCATCAGCCCCTTCATACACGTCGTTGGCCGTGGCCGTGCTCTTGTAGAAGCCCACACGGTATTCGCCTGGCAACTGGTTGACCTTCGGGGTCCAGACCAGTTCAACCGGGATCAGCGTGCCCTTGGTACCGCTGCCGTTGAGCTTGAAGCCGTTGCTTGGCTCCAGGTTCGACGGGTTCTGGTTGAAGGCACCGATCTGCGCGTACACATCCTGGTTGAGCTTGTACTTGACGCGGATCGCCCACTGGCTGACTGGCCAGTTGTACCACACGCCGCCCACCCAGTTACCCACTTGCGAGCCGCAGAACGCCAGGTTCTGGAAGTCGCAGGGGAAGCTGTTGAAGTCTTCGCCCGGCCCGTAGCGGCCGACCTTGACGTCCAACGCGCCGTCGAAATACTTCTGCTTGATCCACAGTTGCGTCAGGCGATACGTCTGCCCACGGCCCCAGACTTCCTGCGAGGAGCTGAAGGTGCCAGCACGCGGATCGCCGATGCGGTCGTTGGAGATGTTGCGGCCGCTACGCTCGGTGATGGTGACCTTGGCTTCGGCGTCGTTCCAGCCGAGGATTTTCTGCAGGTCGAACTTAACGCCCAGCGCGAACTGGTCGCTGTAGCGCGCGGTGGTGTCGTCGTTGTAACCGCCGCTGAGGTTACTGCCCACTTCGCCCACGTACTCCAGAGTGAAGTCATAGCCCTTGTTGAGCAGATCGGTACGGGCGCCGCCCCAATCGCCGGACATCCATGGCGAATTGACGTCGAAGGCGTCCAGCGCGTGGGCGCTGGTGGCCACGGCCAGTGCGCTGAGCACCGTCACTTGCCCGAGCATCCGCAGTTTCGGCGCTTTGCGTGCCGTGCCCTTGGTGATGTACTTGTTCATCCTTTGCGTCCTCGTTTTATTGTTATTGGCCCCGCTTTGGAGTGGGGCTCGCAGCTAGACAACTACAACTTCAGTGGGGCGGATGACAGGCCATCCGCGTTTTTCAACGGCCCTTGAATTGCGCGACGTTGCCAGCGCGGGAGGCAGACTGCGGCTTGCCTACCACGCCCAGGCGGTCACCGGTCTTGGCATCGAACAGCAATACCTTGCTCGGATCGAATTGCAGGTCGAGGGTCTCGCCTACCTGTGGCGCCACGTCTGGTGCCAGGCGGCAACAGACTTTGGTCTGGTTGAGGGTCACGAACACCAGGGTGTCGGGGCCGGTCGGTTCGGTGACGTGCACTTCAGCGCGGATGCTCGGCAGGCCGTTGGCTTCATGGCCTACCAGGCCGATCTGCTCGGGGCGCATGCCGAGAATCACTTCGCGATCTTCGAGCCCGGCTTCGTCGATGCCCAGGGCCAGTTCGCAACGGGCCTGGCCGCTGTCCAGCAGTGCCACCAGGCGGCCGTCCTTGCGCTGCAGGCGCAGGGGAATGAAGTTCATGGGTGGCGAGCCGATGAAGCTCGCCACGAACAGGTTGGCCGGGTCAGTGTAGATGTCTTTCGGCGTACCGAACTGCTGGATGATGCCGTCCTTCATCACCGCCACCTTGTCGCCCAGGGTCATGGCCTCGATCTGGTCGTGGGTCACGTACACCGTGGTGGTTTTCAGGCGCTGGTGCATCAGCTTGATTTCAGTACGCATCTCCACACGCAGCTTGGCGTCGAGGTTGGACAGGGGCTCGTCGAACAGGTAGATCTTCGGCCGCCGCGCCAGTGCCCGGCCCATGGCCACGCGCTGCTGCTGGCCACCGGACAGCTGGCCGGGCTTGCGGGTCAGCAGGTGTTCGATCTGCAGCAGCTTGGCCACCCTCGCCACTTCCTCGTCGATGGCCGCGGGGGCCATCTTGCGGATCTTCAAGCCGAAGGCGATGTTTTCGCGCACGGTCATGGTCGGGTACAGGGCGTAGCTCTGGAACACCATGGCGATGTCCCGGTCCTTGGGGCTCATGCCGCTGATGTCGCTTTCATCCACCAGGATGGCGCCGCCGGAGATGTTCTCCAGCCCGGCGATGCAGTTCATCAGGGTCGATTTACCGCAGCCCGAAGGCCCGACCAGAATCAGGAACTCGCCGGAGTCGATCTTCAGTTCGATATTCTTCAAGGTGTCCGGCAGCCCGGTGCCGTAAGTCTTGTTCACGTTGCGCAGTTCGAGCGTTGCCATGTTCTACCCCTTGACCGCGCCGGCTGAAAGCCCGCGCAGGAAATACTTGCCCGCCAGTACGTAGACCAGCAGTGTCGGCAGCCCGGCGATCATCGCCGCGGCCATGTCCACGTTGTATTCCTTGACCCCGGTGCTGGTATTCACCAGGTTGTTCAGCGCCACCGTGATCGGCTGCGCGTCGCCACTGGCGAACACCACGCCGAACAGGAAGTCGTTCCATATCTGGGTGAACTGCCAGATCAGGCAGACCATGATGATAGGGATCGACATCGGCAGCAGGATCTTGTTGAAGATGGTGAAGAAGCCCGCACCATCCAGCCGCGCCGCGCTCACCAGAGCGCCCGGGACGCTGGTGTAGTAGTTGCGGAAGAACAGCGTGGTGAAGGCCAGGCCGTAGACGATGTGCACGATCACCAGGCCCAGGGTGGTGTTGGCCAGCCCCAGTTTGCCGAGGGTGAAGGAGGCCGGCAGCAGTACGGTCTGGAACGGCAGGAAGCAGCCGAACAGCAGCAGGCCGAAGAACAGCTGCGAACCGCGGAAGCGCCACATCGACAGCACGTAGCCGTTCAGCGCACCGATGAAGGTGGACACCAGCACCGCCGGCACGGTGATTTTCACCGAGTTCCAGAAGTAGCCGCCCACCGTGTCCCAGGCCTTGATCCAACCGATACCGGTGACCACCACTGGCAGGCTCAGCAGGTTGCCGGTGCGGATGTCGTCGGGGGATTTGAAGCTGGTCAGCAGCATCACCACCAGCGGGATCAGGTACACGGCCACGGCCAGCAGCAGCACGGCATAGATGGCCACGCGGCTGAAGGTCAGGGGTTGGCGTAACGTGCGGTCAGTCATTGCGCTTGCTCCGCAGTTCCGAGTACAGGTACGGCACCAGTATCGCCAGGATCGCGCCCAGCATCAGGATGGCGCTGGCCGAGCCCATGCCCATCTGGCCGCGGCTGAAGGTGAAGGAGTACATGAACATCGCTGGCAGGTCCGAGGCATAGCCGGGGCCGCCCGCCGTCATCGCCGCGACCAGGTCGAAGCTCTTGATGGCGATGTGCGCGAGAATCATGAAGGCACTGAAGAACACCGGGCGCAGGCTTGGCAGCACGATACGCAGGTAGATGGTCGGCAGGCTGGCGCCATCGACCTGGGCGGCACGGATGATCGACTGGTCGACGCCCCGCAGGCCCGCCAGGAACAGCGCCATGACGAAACCGGACGACTGCCACACGGCGGCCATCACCAGGCAGTAGACCACGCGGTTAGGGTCGACCAGCCAGTCCATGCGAAAGCCTTCCCAGCCCCAGTCGCGCAGCATCTTGTCGAGGCCCAGGCCAGGGTTGAGCAGCCACTTCCAGGCGGTGCCGGTAACGATCATCGACAGGGCCATGGGGTACAGGTAAACGGTGCGAATGAAGCCTTCGCGGCGAATGCGCTGGTCCAGCAGCACGGCCAGGATCACGCCGACCACCAGGCTGATGCCGATGAACAGCCCGCCGAAGACGATCAGGTTCTTGCTGGCAACCCACCAGCGGTCGTTGTTCCAGAGACGCTCGTATTGCGCCAGGCCCACCCAGTTATAGGTGGGCATGAAGCTGGAGCCAGTGAAGGAAATCACCGCCGTCCAGAGGATGTAACCGTAGAAGCCGACCAGGACGATCAGCATGCTGGGTGCCAACACCAGCTTGGGCAACCAGCGTTGCAGCGCGTCGAACGGCGATGCTTTGCTGGATGCGGCGGCGACAGAGCTCATCGTGATGATCCCGTACTCAAGCGAATTAGAACCTGCCGAACGGTCGCCCACCCCCCCCTACAGGGCGTGGGCGAGAGAAGGCTCCGGCAGGGGTGAACCCTGGAACCTTACTCGGCCGACTTGACTGCAGCCGCCAGCTTCTTGGCCGCTTGCGCGGGGTCGGCTTTCGGATCGTTGATGTAGTTGGTCACGGTGTCGAAGATCGCGCCCTGCACGGCCAGGTTGGTGGCCATGTTGTGCGCCATGCTTGGCTGCAGGCCACCGGTCTTGTCGTCGGCGAGGAAGTCTTTCGCAGCGGTCTGGGCGCAGGCATCGAAGCCGTACTTGTTCATGTCGTTCAACATGTCGGTACGTACCGGGATCGAGCCCTTGTTGATGCTGAAGACCTTCTGGAAATTCTCGCCCAGCACGACCTTGGCCAGGTCCTGCTGCGCGGCGATGTCACCGGCGTCCTTGATCTTGAACATCGCCAGGGAGTCAATGTTGTAGGTGAAGGCGTTCTGGGTGCCCGGGAACGGCACGCACTCATAGTCCTTGCCTGCGACCTTCTTGGCGGCGGTCCATTCGCTCTTGGCCCAGTCGCCCATCATCTGCATGCCGGCCTTGCCGTTGATCACGTCGGCGGCGGCGATGTTCCAGTCACGCCCGGCGCGGTTGGGGTCCATGTAGGTGGCGACTTTCTTCAGCTCGGTGAAAGCCTTGACCATTTCCGGGCCGCTGAGGGTGGCCTGGTCGCGGTCGACGAAGGCTTTCTTGAAGCCGTCCGGGCCCATGACCGAAAGCACCACGTCTTCGTAGACGGTGCTGTCCTGCCATGGTTGGCCGCCGTGGGCCAGGGCGATGAAGCCGGCGGCCTTGAGCTTGTCGCCAGCGGCGTAGAACTCTTCGAGGGTGGTCGGGGCCTTGGCGATACCGGCCTTCTTGAACACTTCCGGGTTGATCCACAGCCAGTTGACGCGGTGGATGTTGACCGGAACGGCGACGTAGTGGCCTTCGTACTTGACGGTGTCGGAGACTTTCTTCGACAGCACGCTGTCCCACTTTTCCTGCTTGGCGATGTCGGTGAGGGCGTCGGTGCTCAGCAGGCCGGTGCTGGCCCACTCTTGAATGTCCGGGCCTTTGATCTGCGCGACGCCCGGTGGGTTGCCGGCGACCGCGCGGCTTTTCAGCACGGTCATGGCCGTGGCGCCACCACCGCCGGCGACGGCGCCGTCTTTCCAGGTGAAGCCGTCTTTTTCGACTTGCGCTCGCAGTACGTCGACCGCCGCTTTTTCACCGCCGGAGGTCCACCAGTGCACGACTTCGACGGTGCCTTTGGAATCGGCCGCGAAGGCACTGAGGGGAAGTAGAGTGGCCAGAGAAATGGCAGTGGCGAGGCGAGAAATCCCATTCATTTGAGTACCTTTCTTGTTGTTATTTCGAAGCAAGTCTGTGCTTGCGCTGCATGCAGTCTAAACAGGATCGGCGAAAGCGCACGTAACGAATGAGTGCGGAAATGTCACCGCGCGGTGACATTCACCCCCTGGGCAATACCAGGGTGACCCGCAAGCCACCGGCGCGCAGGTTTTGCAGGCTCACTTCGCCGCCGTGGCTGTGGGCGATATTGCGCGCGATGCCCAAGCCCAGGCCGTAGCCCTGCTGGCCGCCAGCCAGGCGGAAATGCGGCTCGAACACCTGCTCCAGGCGTTGCTCGGGCACGCCAGGGCCTTCGTCGTCGACGTGCAGGGTGAACAGGTGGCCGTCATCCTCGATGAACAGGTGGGCGCGCTGGCCGTACTTGAGGGCGTTGTCGATCAGGTTGCCGATGCAGCGCTTGAGCGCCAGCGGCTTGCCTGGGTAGACCCAGCGTGCCTGGCCGGCCAGTGTCAGGGTGCCGTTGCCCTCAGGTGCCAGGAACGGCTCGACCAGGCAATGCAGCACGTGGTTGAGGTCCACCGGTTCGATGTTCTCGTGGATGTCGGTGTCCTTCACGCATTGCAGCGCGCCCTTGACCAGCAGTTCCAGTTCGTCGAGATCACGGCTGAACTTGGCCTCCAGAGCTTCGTCTTCCAGTAGCTCCACCCGCAGGCGCAGGCGGGTGATGGGCGTGCGCAGGTCATGGGAAATGGCGCTGAACAGCTGGCTGCGCTCGGTGAGGTAGCGGCTGATGCGCTCGCGCATGGCGTTGAACGCTCGCGCCACCTCGACCACCTCGCTGCCACCGCCTTCGGTCACCGGCTCACCCACCTCGGCGCCCAGCGACAGCTCCCGGGCGGCCTTGGCCAGGCGCTTGAGCGGGCGGCTCTGCCAGTGCACCAGCAGGCCGATGAACAGCAGCAGGAAGCTGCTGGTCATGATGATGAACCACCATTGCTGCGCTGGCAGGCCCTGCTCTTCCAGGCTGGTGTAGGGCTCGGGCAGCAGGGAGGCGATGTACAGCCATTCGCCGGGCGCCAGCTGGATCTGGGTCACCAGGATGGGCGGGTTGACCGGCTCCAGAGTCAGCGCGTAATGGGCCCAGGAACGCGGCAGCTCGTCGAGCTTGAGGCCGCTGTTGAAGATGCGCAGGTCGTCGGGGCCGACGAACTGCACCGACACGTCGACCTGGTCACCGAGCTTGGCGCGCAGCACTTCATCGACGGCGCCGATCACCGCTTTCTTGCGCTTGGTCGGCCGCATCACGGTCATGTCCAGCGGCTTGTCGTTGAGCGTTACCACGAAGCGCGTACCACCCATGCTGCGCAGCTGCTCCAGCACCATGGGCCGATAGGCCACCGGCAGCGAGCGAATGTAACTGACGCTGGCGACCATCGAATGGGCCAGGCTGCGGGCGCTGGTGACCAGCCCCTCGAGCTGGGTGGCGCGCAGCTGTGCGACCCAGATCATGCTCGACAGGGTTTGCGCCAGCAGCACCGCCAGCAAGGTCAACAGCAGCATGCGCCCGAGCAGCGAGCGCGGCATCGCCGGCCTACGCAGGCGCAACGCTGGCCGCCAGTTGGTAGCCACTGCCACGCACGGTGCGAATCAGCCGCGGCGGCTTGTCGATATCGCGCAGGCGCTGGCGCAGGCGGCTCACGGCCATGTCGACGATACGGTCCAGGGGCATCGGCTCGCGGCCGCGGGTGGCGTTGCCGATGGTGTCGCGGTCGAGAATCTGTTGCGGGTGGTCGAGGAACAGCTTGAGCAGCGCGAAGTCGGCGCCCGAAAGCATCACTTCCTCGCCATCGGCATGGAACAGCCGGTGGCTGACGGTATCCAGCCGCCACTCGTCGAACGCCAGCACCTCGCTGGCCGCCCGCGGTTCCTGGCTGAACTGGGCGCGGCGCAGCAGAGCCTTGATGCGCGCCTGCAATTCGCGGGGGCTGAAGGGTTTGCCCAGGTAGTCGTCGGCACCCAGCTCGAGGCCGATCACGCGGTCGGCCTCGTCGGAGCTGGCGGTCAGCATGATGATGGGCACCTGGCTATGGCGCGGGTGGCTGCGGGTCCAGCGGCAGAGGCTGAAGCCGTCTTCATCGGGCAGCATCACGTCGAGAATCACCAGGTCGGTGGGCTCGTTGGCGTTCAAGGCGTCCCGAAAGGCCTGGCCATTGACGGTGGCGCGCACGGCGAAACCGGCACGGCTGAGGTAGGTGTGCAGCAGTTCGCAGATTTCCTGGTCGTCGTCGACCAGCAGAATCGATTTGCCCGCGGTACTCACGTGACGATCCTTGTTTTGTTGTTATAACGCCGGGGTATGCTCCCCGGCGGCAGATCGCTGATTAAACGCTCAAGCGTGGGCTTGTTGCAAGGCCACCCCGGCGCCGAGCAGGCCGGAAAATTCGGCGGTCACGACCCACACCGGGATGCCCTTGAAGTAGTCGCTCATGCAGCCCTTGTCGGCAAAGCTGGCGGCAAAACCGCTTTCCAGGAACAGCTTGAGGAAGCGCGGAATCACGCCGCCGACGATGTACACGCCACCGCGGCCGCCGACCGTCAGCACGTTGTTGCCGGCCACACGCCCGAGGAAGCGGCAGAACTGCTCGACCGTGGCGGTGGCCGCCTTGTCGCCTTCCAGCGCGGCCTTGCTGACCTCGGCAGGCGACTTGCAGTGGGCGGCCAGGCCATCCACGGCGCATATGGCCTGGTACAGGCGCAGCAGGCCGCCACCGCTGAGGATGGTTTCGGCGCTGACATGGCCGATGTCGGCGGCGATATGCGCGCGCAACTGCGCCTCCCGCTCGCTGCCCACCGGCAGGTCGACATGGCCGCCCTCCCCCGGCAAGGCCAGCCAATGCTCGCCCAGCTTGAGCAGCGTACCCACGCCCAGGCCGGTGCCCGGGCCGATGACCACGGCCGGCCGGGTAGCGTCGGCCTCGCCTTCGCAGACGGCTTGATATTCGTCGGGCTTGAGGCGGGTCATGCCCAGGGCCATGGCGGTGAAATCGTTGACCAGCAGCAAGTGCTCGACCTGCAGCGTGGCGCAGAAGGCCTTGCGGCTGATGCGCCAGTGGCTGTTGGTGAAGCGGAATTCATCGCCGCTGACCGGCCCGGCCACCGCCAGGCAGACCGCACCGATGTCGCCCTTGTTCAGGCCCAGATCCTCCAGATACACGCCGATGGCGTGCTCCGGGCTGGTGTAGTCGGCGGTCGGAAACACCCGTACCGAGTGCAGTTCCTGTTCTTCCCACAGCGCGAAACGCGCGTTGGTACCACCGATATCACCGACTAACGCCAGTTTCATTGCAACGACTCCAGGCTGGAAGTAAAGGCGCAGGCGCCTTGTTCCGCCGAGCTGAACGCCTGGCGCATAAAGCCGAAGAGCTCACGCCCGCAGCCCACGCCATTGGCCAAAGTGCCGACTGCCGGAGTTCGCGCGGCCAGCGTCTGGGCATCGACCAGCACCTGCAAGGTCCCGGTGACGCCATCGACGCGAATGATATCGCCGTCTTGCACCAACGCCAACGGTCCACCGCTGGCCGCTTCAGGGCTGACGTGAATGGCGGCGGGAATCTTGCCCGACGCACCGGACATGCGGCCGTCGGTCACCAACGCTACCTTGAAGCCGCGGTCCTGCAGGACGCCGAGGAACGGGGTCATCTTGTGCAGCTCGGGCATGCCGTTGGAGCGTGGGCCCTGGAAGCGCATCACGGCGACGAAATCCTTCTCCAGCTCGCCCGCCTTGAAGGCGTCGGCCAGTTCCTGCTGGTCCTGGAATACCCGGCACGGGGCTTCGACGGTCTGGTTGGCGAGGGCCACGGCGGAGACTTTCATCACCCCGCGGCCGAGGTTGCCTTCCATCACCCGCAGGCCGCCCTCAGGCGAAAACGGATTGGCGACCGGGCGCAGGATGCTTTCGTCGAGGCTCTCGATCGGGCCGTCGCGCCACACCAGCTTGCCCTCATCGAGGAACGGCTCTTGGGTATAGCGGCTCAGGCCGCGGCCGGCCACGGTGTTGACCTCTTCGTGCAGCAGCCCGGCTTCGAGCAGCTCGCGAATCAGGAAGGCCATGCCGCCGGCGGCCTGGAAGTGGTTGATGTCGGCCTTGCCGTTCGGGTACACGTGGGACAGGGTCGGCACCACCTCGGAGAGGTCGGCCATGTCCTGCCAGGTCAGCTGGATGCCCGCCGCCATGGCGATGGCGGGCATGTGCAGAGTGTGGTTGGTGGAACCGCCGGTGGCGTGCAGGGCGACGATGGAGTTGACGATGGAACGCTCGTCGACAATCTCGCCCAAGGGCATGAAATTGCCGCTGGCCTTGGTCAGGCGAGTGACCTGCTGCGAGGCCTCATGGGTCAGGGCATCGCGCAACGGCGTGTTGGGGTTGATGAACGAGGCGCCCGGCAGATGCAGGCCAAGTACTTCCATCAGCAGCTGGTTAGTGTTGGCGGTGCCGTAGAAGGTGCAGGTGCCAGGGCTGTGGTACGACTTCATCTCCGACTCGAGCAGCTCTTCACGGCTGGCCTTGCCTTCGGCGTAGCGCTGGCGCACGTCGGCCTTTTCCTTGTTGGAAATCCCCGAAGGCATCGGCCCGCCAGGAATGAACACGGTGGGCAGGTGGCCAAAGCGCAGCGCGCCCATCATCAGCCCGGGCACGATCTTGTCGCAGATGCCCAGCAGCAGCGCGCCGTCGAACATGTTGTGGCTCAGGGCAACGGCGGTGGACAGGGCGATCGTCTCGCGGCTGGCCAGGCTCAGCTCCATGCCCGCCTCGCCCTGGGTCACGCCGTCGCACATGGCCGGCACGCCGCCAGCGAACTGGCCGACCGAACCGATATCGCGCAGGGCCTGCTTGATCTGCGCCGGGTAGGTCTCGTAGGGCTGGTGGGCCGAGAGCATGTCGTTGTAGGACGACACGATGGCGATGTTCGCCGCGTTCATCATGCGCAGGCTGTGCTTGTCTTCACTGCCGCAGCCGGCCACGCCGTGGGCGAAGTTGGCGCATTGCAGCTTGCCGCGTTGCGGGCCGTCGCTGGCGGCCTCGCGGATCATTTTCAGATAACGCTCGCGCGTTGCACGGCTGCGGTTTACCAGCCGTTCGGTGACCTCGAGAACGCGGGGATGCATGGGATAACTCCAGGCTATGGGGGCAACCTCTGCGGCGCATTCATCGAGAATTCATTCGTCGGGCCGGATCAACGTCTAGGCTCGAAAGGACTCTCAAAAAAGTGCCGTACCGGTCGCTCGTTGTAGATAAAACAAAATATTGCCACTAAAAAGGCTTGTTTTCTATTTCTATGCGAATAATCTTGTAATTCCAACAACAAAACAGATTTAGTGTCCGTGCGCTCGTGGCCGATCACCTCACAATCTGACAGTAGGTACCTCATGACTATTCGCATCGCAATCAACGGTTTTGGACGCATTGGTCGTAACGTCCTCCGTGCACTGTATACCCAAGACTATCGCCAGCACCTGCAAGTCGTCGCCATCAACGACCTGGGTGACAGCAAAATGAACGCCCATCTACTCAAGTACGACACCGTTCACGGCACTTTCGACGCCACTGTCGAGCATGATGAAGAAAGCCTGACGGTCAATGGTGACCGTATTGCGGTCAGTGCCATTCGCAACCCGGCCGAGCTGCCGTGGAAAGCGCAGCAGGTAGACGTGGTGTTCGAATGCACCGGTTTCTTCACCGACCGCGACAAGGCCGCCGCGCACCTGACTGCAGGCGCGCGCAAGGTGATCATCTCGGCCCCGGCCAAGGGCGCCGACGCGACCGTGGTGTACGGCGTGAACCATGACGTGTTGCGCCAGTCGCACCAGATCATCTCCAACGCCTCGTGCACCACCAACTGCCTGGCGCCGGTCGCCCAGGTGCTGCACCGCGAGCTGGGGATCGAACAGGGCCTGATGACCACCATCCACGCCTACACCAACGACCAGAACCTGATCGACGTGTACCACACCGACCCCTACCGCGCGCGCTCGGCCACGCACTCGATGATCCCGAGCAAGACCGGCGCCGCCGAGGCCGTGGGCCTGGTGCTGCCGGAACTGGCGGGCAAGCTGACGGGTATGTCGGTACGGGTGCCGGTGATCAACGTGTCGCTGGTGGACCTGACCCTCAACGTCGGCCGCCAGGCCAGCGCCGAGGAGATCAACGGCCTGCTCAAGCACGCCGCCGAGCAGTCCAAGGTACTGGGCTACAACACCCTGCCGCTGGTCTCGACCGACTTCAACCACAACCCGCTGTCGTCGATCTTCGACGCCAACCACACCAAGGTCAACGGCAAGCTGGTCAAGGTCATGGCCTGGTACGACAACGAGTGGGGCTTCTCCAACCGCATGCTGGACAACTGCCTGGCGCTCTGCAACGCGCAGTAACGGTTGCCCGGGCCGCGAAGGGAAACAGTACTTGACGCCAGTAGCGGATGATACGCATTATCATCCGCTACCTCGCTGTCCGGTATTCTCGTGAGTCAGTCCCACTTCAACTCGGTGTTCCTCGCCCAGCGCACGACGCTGCTGCGCACCTTGCAGCGCATGGTCGACAACCCCAGCACCGCCGAAGACCTGCTGCAGGAAACCTACCTGCGGGTTACCCGGGCACTGAGCGAACGGCCGATCTCCCACCTCGAACCCTTCGTGTTCCAGACCGCCCGCAACCTGGCGCTCGACCACCTGCGGGCGCGGCGCTTGCGCGAGCACACCCTGCTCGACGACGTGCCTCCCGAAGTGCTGTACAACATCGCCGCGCCGGGCAGTTGCGCCGAGGATGCGGCCCATGCCGAGCAGCTATTGCGGCGCCTGAGCAGTAGCCTGGCAAAGCTCAGCGAACGCCAGCAGCGGATCTTCATCCTCAGCCGTCTGCACGGCAACAGCTACGTGGAAATTGCCGAGACGCTGCAGGTGTCATCCAGTACAGTGCAGAAGGAACTGAAGTTGATCATGGCAATCTGTATGGGCGTTGCCGAGCGAATGGAAGCGCCATGAAACTGATTTGGCCGCCGCTGCCGAGGAACCGTTGTGCCTGATTCCGATACCCTGCCCGCCTCACTCGACACGCTGCCCCTTGGGCCGTGGGAAGTGGCGCTCGACCAAGCCATGGACTGGCTGATCCGCCTGGAATGCCCCAGCGCCAAGGATTGCGTGGAGTTCGACGCCTGGCTGGCCGCCCGCCCGGAAAACGCCGAGGCCTATGCCCGCGCCAGCGCCGTTTGGCAGGGCGCACCGGTGCACCAGGCCGCCCAGGACCTGCAACGCCAGCGCAGCCCCGCTGCACCCTCGAGCGTGCGGCGGCGTCTGCGTTCACGCTGGAAGCCCTTGGCGAGCGCCGCCGTGCTGGTGCTCGGCGTCTGCGCCTACAGCAACCTGCCGCTGCGCCTGGAGGCCGACCACCTGACCCAGGTAGGCGAACGCCAGCGCGTCGAACTGCAGGACGGTTCCCACGTATTGCTCAACACCCATTCGGCCCTGGCGGCGGACTTCAACGCCGAGCACCACCGCGCCCGCCTGCTGCAGGGCGAGGCGTTCTTCGAGGTCTCGGGCAACCCAGCCCTGCCCCTGGAAGTGGAGGCTGGGCCGGTGCTGGCCAGCGTGCACGACACCGCTTTCGCGGTCAGCTACCTGGACGGCGAAGCGCGGGTGAAAGTGCAACGCGGCAACGTCGACCTGCAGGCCAACCACGCCGAGCGCATGCGCCTGAGCGCCGGCGACAGCGTGCGCATCGGGCCGGGCGGCTTTGCCCAGCGCGAGCGCATCAATCCGGGGGTGGATCTGGCCTGGGTGCAAGGCCGCCTGGTGTTCGACAACCAGCCCCTGGGGCAGGTGCTGGACGAGCTGCGGCGCTACTACCCGGGGTGGATCGTCAGCCGTAACGCCAAGCTCGATGCCGTGAAGGTGACGGGCAACTACCGGCTGGATCAGCCGCTGGATGCGGTGCGCGCGCTGGCCCATGTGACCTCGGCCAAGGTGCAGGAATTTCCGGCCTTGGTGATTCTTAACTAGCCCCCAAGAGCTCGCAGCCAAGGCCGCTCCTACCCTGACTGCATTCCAAACGGGCTTTGCAGTTGTGAATGGGGTCGAGGTAGGAGCAGCTGTCTGCCGACATCTGTGGCGAAGCCACCGACGCCAAGCTCGCAGGCTTCGCCCGCTCCTACCTCGACCGTATTCCACCCCAAAATTGGCGTTGTGAACGCGGCTGGGGTAGGAGCGGCCTTGGCTGCGAGCTCTTGATCTACTGGTTTCAAACCCATCCAAACTATTTTTACGCAAACCTTTCCGTCGCACGTCTCGTTATAGTCAATGCAATTGATTCGTATTCGGATCATTTACTATCAACGCGTGCCAGGGAACGCTTTTCCATGCCAACAGGTTCGTATCGCCCCGCCCATACCCTCTCCGTGCTGACCGTCGCGCTGCTGTGCGCCGGGGTCGCGGTGCCGGTTATCGCCGCCTCCGAGGTGCCCGCCGCGCGCCAGCAGAGCGGCACCTACACCTTCACCATCGCCCAGCAACCGCTGGTGGCGGCCTTGAACAATTTCACCCAGGTCACGGGCTGGCAGGTGGGGATGTCGTCGGAGCTGGTGGATGGCATCGCCTCCCCTGGCGTCAAAGGCGCGCTGGTGCCGGAGAAGGCGCTGGATCGCCTGCTGCTGGGGACGGGGCTGAGCTATCGGAAGATGGGCGCAAACAGCATCGTGCTGGAGCGAGCGAGTACGCCGGCGGTGGCTTTGCAGCAGATTACGGTGAGTGCGACGCGCCAGGCTGATGAAATCAGCCGTGTGCCCGCGACCGTCACGGTCCATACCCGAGAGGTAATGGACCAGCAGAACGTCAACGACATCCGCGACCTGGTGCGTTACGAGCCGGGCGTCTCGGTGGGTGGCGCTGGCAACCGCGCCGGCACCACGGGCTACAACATTCGCGGCATCGACGGGAACCGCATCCTGACCCAGGTCGACGGCGTCGAAGTGCCCGACAGCTTCTTCAACGGCCCCTACGCCCAGACCGAACGCGACTACGTCGATCCGGAGATCGTCAAGCGCGTGGAGATCCTCCGCGGTCCGGCTTCGGTACTGTATGGCAGCAGCGCCATTGGCGGCGCCGTGAGCTATTTCACCCTCGACCCCGAAGACATCATCAAGCCCGGTCAGGACTACGGCGCGCGCCTGAAGACCGGCTACAGCTCCAAGGACAGCAGTTGGCTGAACTCCGGCACCGTCGCCGGGCGCAGCGGCGATTTCGACGCTTTGCTGCATTTCAGCCAACGCAACGGCCATGAAACCGAGTCCTATGGCGAGACCGGCGGCACGGGCTTGAACCGGACCGCGGCCAACCCGGAAGACGCACGCAAGACCAACGTGCTGGCCAAGCTGGGTTGGAACTATGCGGATGATAGCCGGCTGGCGCTGACGTATGAGAAGTACAAGAGCGATGTCGATACCAACCAGAAGAGCTCTGTTGGCGGACCTTTCTCCAACGGCACCGGTATCAACATGTACCGCGCCCGCCAAGGCAACGACACCATTAGCCGCGAGCGTTTCGGCATCAATCACGACTTCGCCCTCGACAGCGCCCTGGCCGACCACGTCAAGTGGAGCTTCAACTACCAATTGGCCAAGACCGACCAGAACACCCAGGAGATCTACTTCCCGTTCACCTACTCGGTGCTGCGCACCCGGGAAACCCTTTATCAGGAACGCCAATGGGTACTCGATGCCCAGGCTGACAAAGCCTTCACCGTCGCCGATACCGATCACTTGTTGACCTACGGCACCACCCTCAAGCGCCAGAAGGTCACCGGCTCGCGCAGCGGTACCGCCACCTGCCTGAACGCTACCGGTGCCTGCGCCGCTGTCGGTATTGGCGGCTCGCTGCCAAGCGCCGCATTGGCGAAAGTCAGCGACTTCCCGGACCCTACCGTCGATACCTACGCGGCGTTCGCCCAAGACCAGATCAAATGGGAGCAGTGGACCTTCACCCCAGGCCTGCGCTATACCAACACCCGCCTCAAGCCCCACCTGACCGATGAGTTCCTGGCCTCCGTGGGCGGGACCGGAATTACCGTCGATGATGCCACCAAGACCTGGCACCGCGTGACCCCGAGTTTCGGCGTGACCTACGACTTCAACCCCAACTACACCTGGTACGGTCAGTACTCCGAGGGCTTCCGCACACCATCGCCGAAGTCCCTGTACGGCACCTTCGAAAACCTGACCTCAGGCTATATCGTCAAGGCCAACCCGGACCTCAAACCCGAGGAAAGCCGCAGCTACGAAACTGGCCTGCGTGGCAACTTCGACGCCGGCTCCTTCGACCTGGCCGTGTTCTACAACCAATACAAGAATTTCATCGACGAAGACAACGTCACCAACGGCGATAACCTCACCACCTTCCAGGCCAACAACATTCGCCACGCCGTGATCAAGGGCGCCGAACTCAAGGGCCACCTGAACCTCGACACCTTCGGCGCACCGCAAGGCCTGTACGCCAAGGGCTCGATGGCCTACATGTGGGGTGAAAACCAGGACACCGGCGCGCCACTGAACACCGTCAACCCACTGACCACGGTGCTGGGCCTGGGCTACAGCCAGCCCAAGTACGGCACTGAACTGAGCTGGACCCTGGTCAAGCGCCAGAACCGCGTCGACGACAGCACCTTCTACGCCCCCGACGGCGCCAACAAGTTCCACCCGCCGGGCTACGGCGTAGTCGACCTGACCGGCTACTACAAGATCACCGCGGACTTGACCGTCAGCGGCGGCGTGTACAACCTCGCCGACAAGAAGTACTGGGAATGGCAGGACGTGCGCGGCTACGACGGCGTCGGTGAAGCCGGCGTGCTGGCCCCCGCCAACCTCGACCGCCTCACCCAACCCGGGCGCAATTTCGCGGTCAACCTAGTCTGGGATCTCTGATCATGGCAATGTACCCCCAACGCTGACAGCCTGGGGGCTATACCCTCCCCGCCCGGCACACCACTGCCGGGCACCCACAAGGCACTTTTTTTACCGAAAGCGGCGGCTGATTCGTCTTGTTAATACAGCCCGCCCTTTTCAAGGAACCGACAATGACTGTCATCGAACAGGCTCCAACCCAACCCGCCCTGCGCTCCGCCCGCCTGCGCGCCCTCAGCCACAGCCTGCACGACGACCTCGAACAGGTGGTCGCCGGCTATGCGCCGTTCGACAGCGCCGCCAGCTACGGCCATTTCGTGCAGATGCAGTACCTGTTCCAGGCCGAGCTGCAACACCTGTACACCGACCCAGCCCTGGTGGCGCTGTTCCCCGACCTGCCCGAACGCTGCCGCGCCGACGCTGCCAAGGCCGACCTTGCCGACCTCGGACTGCCGGTACCAGCGCCCCTTGCCGGCAGCCTGAGCACGCCCAGCCGCGCCACTGCGCTTACCTGGATTCGCGTGTCGGAAGGGTCTAAACTCGGCGCCGCCATCCTGATCAAGCGCGCCAATGCCCTCGGTTTCACCGAAACCTTTGGCGCCCGTCACCTGGCCGAACCCGAAGGCGGCCGTGCCAAGGGCTGGAAAGCGTTCAACGCGGTGTTCGATGCCCTGCACTTCAGTCCGGCCGAAGAAGCCGAGGCCGACCAGGCCGCCCTCGACGCCTTTTCCCGCCTGCACGTGCTGCTGCAATACACCTACGCCGCCGAAGGCAACGCCACGGCGTGATCGAGCACACCCTGGATTCCATGGACAACCCTAGGCCGCCCCGCTCCAAGACTGCGCGCGTGTTGTATGGCCTGCTGGCCTACACGAGCCTGGCCATCGGCCTGATCGCCATCGTCATACCCGGCTTGCCGACCACCGAGTTCATCCTCCTGGCGGCTTGGGCGGCGACCCGCAGCTCGCCGCGCCTGAGCGCCTGGCTGGAGAACCACCGGCTGTTCGGGCCGATGCTCAGCAACTGGCGCGACGGCAAGGTGATCAAGCGCAAGGCCAAGGTCGGCGCCACGGTCAGCATGCTGATTTGCTCGGTGGTGATGTGGTTCACGGTCAAGCACCAGTGGTTCCTGTTCGCGGCCATTGGTGGCATGGTGCTGGTCAACCTGTGGATCTGGTCGCGCCCCGAACAGCGCCGCGGCTGATCGCCACGCTGAACCACCACGCCCGTTCGAGGGTCTATCCTGCACGCACCAGCCCAGGAGAACCCTTCCCATGTTCGAACCCGGTCATCTGCACATCCAGCATGCCAAGCTGCTTCCCGACGAAGTCGGCTACGACATCCACCTCAAATACGAAGTGCGCAGCGACGCCGAGCGCGGCACGTTGATGCACTTCGACATCACCGGCCAGATCGACGGCAAAAGCTTTGAAGACCAGTTCGACCTCGCCAAGGACATGGCCTGCAACTTCGCCAGCAACGCCGAACGCATCGCCCACAAGCACGGCCTGCCCAAGGCCAAGATGCTGCCCGTGAGCGTGCACAAGCAGTACGACGCGATGTTCGAAGACGTGCGCAGCAAACTGGACCGCCATTCCGGGGATCCGGTGAATACCGAGCGGGTGTAGGGATACATTCAGAATTCGGCGGCGCGAATTTCCAGTACATGACTAAAGCGTTGTGCCTTGCCATCCCAACGGTAGCGAAAGTGTGGGCCCTGAATGGGTACTGAAAGCGCGGGCGGGCGCAGCGCCGCTACGCATTCGTGGCCTGGGGCGCGCACGCTGCGATACAGAATGCCCCACCTGCCCGCCTCGCGCTGCTCGCGGGCGAATACCTGGGTCAGCGCGTACGAGTCCCCGTGGAATTCTTCTTGCTGGCGTACGTCAGCCATGGGTTTAAGCACCTGGTTGACGTAGGTGCGCATGGTCACTTCGATACTGGCTTCCTGCGTGGCTCGCCAAAAAGCCTCTTGATGAAAACGGGTTTCCGCCACTGCGGCGTCCAGGGCGCTCGCGCAGTAGTACACACCAAAAGTGCCGTCGGTGTAGCGGCTGGTCCGGCCTATGTGCGTAAACGCCGCCATGAGCGGCGTGGAGCCAGGACCGCTGATGCGATCCTCTGGAACTACGCGATCAAGAATCCCCGCTTGGTCGAGCAAGCGATCGTTCGTCATCGCTTCGATAGCAAAGGCTACCTGCAGGTCCGCGGGGTCCAAAGTGTCTTCGAACACATCGACAGGGGGGAAAGCACTATTGATGATGCGATATGCATTGCCCCAGGCAGGCAATACCTCACTCACCCGCGCACCCCATCCAGATATCGACGAACATCCGCCAGGTCGATCACCCTGCCTGCGAGCATGTAGTCCAATGCCGAACGGCCATTGAAGGGTGCCGCAGCGTTAGCCTTGTGAACCCATTCATAGGCTCGCTCCGGCTGGTTGCTGAACAGGATTCGCAAGGCCTTGTGGATGCCCATGAGATAGGAGATGCGTTCCAGGGTGTCCCGGGGCAGCCGTACTTTGCCCAGTTTCTTCCAACTGAAATAGGTACTTCCAGGGATCGAGCCTAGCAACGCCCTTTGCTGGTCCACCGGGCATTGCCAGAGGGCCATCAAATTAAAGAAAAAGGTCAGCGCAACCCGTCCAGCGTCAGCGCTGTCCAGCTCCGGTTGCAGTTGAGGGGATGTCATGGCCATGTCTATTTTCCTCCGCTTGTCGGCCAGCATACTCCAGATATGGATTAAAATCATAAATCCATACGTTTTCGAACAAAGCTTACCCTATGAGCCATGCCTCACGATTTCAATTCCCACCCCCACCAAGGCATACTTGCCACCTCCGCTGTCCAGAACCGCTGCCCGCCCATGCGCATCCACGTCAGTTTTATCGATCGAGTCGGCATTACCCAGGAAGTCCTGGCCTTGCTGGGGGCTCGCAACCTCAATCTCGATGCCGTGGAGATGGTCCCGCCCAACGTTTATATCGATGCGCCCACCCTCAGTGCCCAGGTGCTGGAAGAATTGCGCGACGCGCTGTTTCGCGTGCGTGGGGTGGAAGCGGTGACGGTGGTGGACATTCTGCCCGGCCAGCGCCGCCATCTGCAGCTCGAAGCCCTGCTGGCGGCCATGGCCGATCCGGTGCTGGCGCTGGACAGCAACGGCCGGATCCTGCTGGCCAACCCCGCGCTGATCGCCCTGTACGGCCACGACCCGCGGGACGAATCCATCAGCCAGCTGCTGGGCGATGGCGAACTGCTCGCCAGCCTCATCGAGCAAGGGTTTCGTCTGCCCCTGCGCGAAGTGCTGGTCAACGGCCAGACGTTGCTGCTGGACGCCACCCCCATCACCGACGCCGGCGCGTTGGTCACCCTCTACCCGCCCAACCGCATGGGCGAGCGCTTGGCGGCGCTCCACCATGACCATGCCGAGGGCTTCGATTCGCTACTGGGTGATTCACCGCCCATCCGCACCCTCAAGACCCGCGCGCTGCGCGTCGCCGCCCTGGATGCACCGCTGTTGATCCAGGGGGAAACCGGCACCGGCAAGGAACTGGTGGCCCGCGGCTGCCATGCCATCAGCGCGCGCCACAGTGCGCCGTTCCTGGCGCTGAACTGCGCGGCATTGCCGGAGAACCTCGCTGAAAGCGAATTGTTCGGCTACGCCCCCGGCGCGTTCACCGGTGCCCAGCGTGGCGGCAAGCCGGGGCTGATGGAGCTGGCCAACCAGGGCACGGTGTTTCTCGACGAGATCGGCGAAATGTCGCCGTATCTGCAGGCCAAGTTGCTGCGTTTTCTCAACGATGGCAGCTTTCGCCGGGTGGGCGGCGATCGCGAGGTGAAGGTCGATGTGCGCATCCTCAGCGCCACCCACCGTAACCTGGAAAAAATGGTCGCCGAAGGCAGCTTCCGTGAGGACCTGTTCTACCGCCTCAACGTGCTGTCCCTGGAAGTACCGCCGCTGCGCGAGCGCGGCCAGGACATCCTCATGCTGGCGCGCTATTTCATGCAGCAGGCCTGCACCCAGATCCAGCGGCCGTTGTGCCGCCTGGCCCCCGGCACCTACCCGGCGCTGCTAGGCAACCGTTGGCCGGGCAATGTGCGGCAGCTGCAGAACGTGATCTTCCGCGCCGCGGCCATCTGTGAAAGCACCCTGGTGGACATCGGCGACCTCGATATCGCCGGCACCGCCGTCGCCCGCCAGGGCGATACCGATATCGACAGCCTCGAGCAGGCCGTGGAAGGGTTCGAGAAAGCGCTGCTGGAAAAGCTTTACGTAAACTACCCTTCCACCCGGCAATTGGCTGTTCGCCTGCAGACCTCCCACACCGCCATTGCCCATCGGTTGCGCAAGTACGGCATCTCCGGCTGACCGCCCCGGAATGAATTCGTTACAGCGTAGCGATATCGTTACGCAGTGCCCAAGACGGTACTGCTCAAGCCGCTGATCCCATTACGGATTTTTATCGACACACGGGTGTAGCGATTTCATTACACCTCGCCCGTACTAAAATCGCCTGAAAACGCCCTCCAGCCCCCTGTTTCCGACGCTTTCGGCAAGTTGGCAGCGAACTTGCAATCCTCAGTGCAGATCGGCCCGGCACAGCCCGGGCCCACCATTGCCAAGCCGATGGCAAGCGTCGGCCCCGAGGAGTTTCAATGAGCGAGTTGCGTTTCACCGTCGAACACGAGTGGTTGCGTCTGGAAGCCGATGGCAGCGTCACCGTGGGCATCACCGCCTTCGCCCAGAATGCCCTGGGCGACGTGGTATTCGTGCAGCTCCCCGAAACCCAAGGCTACAGCCAGCACGCCGAAGTGGCGGTGGTGGAGTCGGTCAAGGCCGCCAGCAGCATCAACATGCCGCTGGATGGCGAGGTGCTGGAAGTCAACGGCGCGCTCAACGACACCCCCGAGCTGGTCAACGAAGCGCCCCTGGGCGAAGGCTGGTTCTTCCGCTTCCAACCGGCCGACGCCGGCCAACTCGATACGCTGCTCGATCAGCTAGCCTATGACAACCTGATCAGTACTCAAGGCTGAGGAATCCGTCATGACCCTGCGCACGCCACTGAACACCGCCAACGAATTCATCGCCCGCCACATCGGCCCCCGCGCCGCTGATGAGCAGGCCATGCTCGCCACCCTCGGTTACGATTCGCTGCAGGCCTTGAGCGCCAGCGTGATCCCGGAATCGATCAAGGGCACCAGCGTGCTGGACGCTTCCGCCGGCCAGAGCGAAGCCGAGGCCCTGGCCGCGATCAAGGCCATCGCCAGCCACAACCAGCTGTTCAAGACCTACATCGGCCAGGGCTACTACAACTGCCACACGCCGGCGCCGATCCTGCGCAACCTCCTGGAAAACCCGGCCTGGTACACCGCCTACACCCCGTACCAGCCAGAGATTTCCCAAGGCCGCCTGGAAGCCCTGCTGAATTTCCAGACCCTGATCAGCGACCTCAGCGGCTTGCCGATCGCCAACGCCTCGCTGCTGGACGAAGCCACCGCCGCCGCCGAAGCCATGACCTTCTGCAAGCGCCTGAGCAAGAACAAGCAAGGCCAGGCCTTCTTCGCCTCGCAGCACTGCCACCCGCAAACCCTCGACGTGCTGCGCACCCGTGCCGAGCCGCTGGGCATCAAGGTCGTCGTGGGCGACGAAGCCCAGCTGGGCGACCTCGGCGACTACTTCGGCGCGCTGCTGCAATACCCGGCCACCGATGGCGACGTGTATGACTACGCCGAGCTGATCGAGCGCTTCCATGCCGCCAACGCGCTGGTGGCCGTGGCCGCCGACCTGCTGGCCCTGACCCTGCTCACCCCGCCAGGCGAGTTCGGTGCCGACGTGGCCCTGGGCAGCGCCCAGCGTTTCGGTGTGCCGCTGGGCTTCGGCGGCCCGCACGCCGCCTACTTCGCCACCCGTGACGCGTTCAAGCGCGACATGCCCGGCCGCCTGGTAGGCGTGTCGATCGACCGCCACGGCAAGACCGCCCTGCGCCTGGCCATGCAGACCCGCGAGCAACACATCCGCCGCGAGAAAGCCACCAGCAACATCTGCACCGCCCAGGTGCTGCTGGCCAACATCGCCAGCACCTACGCCGTGTACCACGGCCCGGCCGGCCTGCAGCAGATCGCCAAGCGCGTGCACGGTCTCACCGCCATCCTCGCCGAAGGCCTCAGCGCCATTGGCGTGCAAGCCGAACAGCAGTACTTCTTCGACACCCTGACCTTCGTCACCGGCGCCGATACCGCCACCCTGCACGCCAAGGCCAGCGCCGCCAGCATCAACCTGCGGGTGATCGACGCCACGCGCCTGGGCCTGTCGATTGACGAAACCACCACCCAGGCCGATATCGAAGCGCTGTGGGCCCTGTTTGCCGGGACCGGCCAGGCGCTGCCTGCCTTCGATGCCTTGGCCCAGAGCTACAGCGAACACCTGCCGCCCGCCCTGCTGCGCCAGTCGGCGATCCTCGAGCACGAAGTGTTCAACCGCTACCACTCCGAAACCGAGCTGATGCGCTACCTGCGCCGCCTGGCCGACAAGGACCTGGCCCTGGACCGCACCATGATCCCCCTGGGTTCGTGCACCATGAAGCTCAACGCCGCCAGCGAGATGATCCCCGTCACCTGGCCGGAATTCGGCAGCCTGCACCCCTTCGCCCCCGCCGAGCAGAGCAAGGGCTACCAGATGCTCACCGACGAGCTGGAAGCCATGCTGTGCGCCGCCACCGGCTACGACGCGGTGTCGCTGCAGCCCAACGCCGGCTCCCAGGGTGAATACGCCGGCCTGCTGGCCATTCGCGCCTACCACCAGAGCCGCGGCGACGAGCGCCGCGACGTGTGCCTGATTCCCTCCTCGGCCCACGGCACCAACCCCGCCACCGCCCATATGGCCGGCATGCGCGTGGTGGTCACCGCCTGTGACGCCCGCGGCAACGTCGACATCGAAGACCTGCGCGCCAAGGCCCTACAGCACCGCGACCAGCTGGCCGCGCTGATGATCACCTACCCCTCCACCCACGGTGTGTTCGAGGAAGGCATCCGCGAAATCTGCGCCATCGTTCACGACAACGGCGGCCAGGTGTACATCGACGGCGCCAACATGAACGCCATGGTCGGCCTGTGCGCCCCGGGCAAGTTCGGCGGCGACGTCTCGCACCTGAACCTGCACAAGACCTTCTGCATTCCCCACGGCGGTGGCGGCCCGGGCGTCGGCCCGATCGGCGTCAAGTCGCACCTGGCGCCATTCCTGCCCGGCCACGCGGCCATGGAGCGCAAGGAAGGCGCGGTGTGTGCGGCGCCGTTCGGCAGCGCCAGCATCCTGCCGATCACCTGGATGTACATCCGCATGATGGGCGG
>Ga0308164_10000605_pt1 | contig 53377 bp, 62 predicted proteins | sample PhyTR2_FD_201031 | JGI IMG/M metagenome (GOLD analysis project Ga0308164, IMG submission 201031) | Phyllosphere microbial communities from UC Gill Tract Community Farm, Albany, California, United States - DLSLT.R2 | ecosystem: Host-associated > Plants > Phyllosphere > Unclassified | place: USA... | reverse complement strand
CTGGCAATGACGAGCCGGGACACTACGCAATTTATAGGCTTATGGTGGACTATCCTCACCAAAACAAGGGGATAGGCCGCCGTGCAATGGAGTTGCTGTTGGCGGAGATCCGAGGTTTCGCAGATGCGCGCCGGATCACCATTTGCTACAAACCTGATAATGTCACCGCACGCGAGTTCTACGCTTCGCTGAGCTTCGTTGAAACTAATATCGATGAACTTGGAGAAATGGTAGCTGAGATCGTGCTTCAATAACTCTCTCAAAAACTTGGTTTTTAGTAATATTTCTATAGGTCAACCGTCAACGTCTGCTATGGGTCGAAAGCTGCCTGTCGAGACAGTCGGTGATTTTTTTGCCCGGCAACGTGCTACGCTGACGCGAACGGCCGAGTTTGGCCAGATTCGGACATGTAACATGAGAAGACGGGAAATGTGAACAATGAGATTTCAAGAATTCTTGCTTGTGATGTTTTTCCTCGCCGTTCCTGAAGCCGGGGCTACTCCTCCACCATTTCATCCTAACTTTTGTTCGCATGGCATATGCCTTGAAATCAACCAGTTTTTCAGCGAGCGAGTGAAAGTAACCACGGTGACAAGCGGACTGAAGACCGAAGTTACCGTTTATTATCCAAGTGGGATAGCCAAGCTGGCGATCACTAATCGCCCTTCTAATACCTGTAAAATATTCGGTATTCGATTGCAGAAAAGTCATGGCATGTATGTGGGCGAGGGGTGTGTAGCGCTCCCCCAACCGTCTTCGGAATCGAGGCAAGTTACGCTCGAATACGAGCCAACAGAGGATAGGTATTCGACTGACTTCCCGATTCTTCACATTTGGGCCATCGATTCCGCACCGGTTTCTTTCTGGGCATCAGGATACGCATTACGCATTGACGGCGGCCAGGCAGTCCACTTGCCTGAATCCGAAGAGAATTAGCTGGCTGTGGAATTCTTTGGATGCAATCCACGTTTGCCGTTGGTCGAAACCTACCTGTGTACACAATTGGGACTTTTCCATCCTGCTAAGCTGAGGCGAACGGCCGAGTTCGGCCAAAAGCAGACCGTGGGGACACGCTCAAATCATGCATTCCAAACCGAGGATGACATGGTGCACTTAGGTCGTTCGGTACTTTGGTTTTGTTGGGCAGTCATACCGTCAGTTTATCCCGCGACTATGCTGCACCGCCAAACGGACCGATTCGTGCAACAAAGCCGCTACCGCGCTACCATACGGCCGTCATAAATCAGGAGACAATATGCTCAATCACATCATGGTCGGCACCAACGACATCGACCGGTCCAAACAATTTTACGATGCCGTCCTTGGCCTCCTCGGCGCCAGCGAACCCATCCGCAACGTGGCTGCATCGGGCCATACGCGCCTGTTCTATACCCATGACGGCAGCAGCTTCTGCGTCAGCGAGCCGATCAACGACGAACCGGCGACTGTGGCCAACGGCGCGACTGTCGGCTTCAAGTGCAGCTCGCCGGAGCAGGTGCAAGCTTTTCACGACGTGGCAGTAGCCCATGGCGGCCAATCGATCGAACAGCCGCCAGGCGTGCGCGATACACCGGCCGGCGGGGTCTGCGTCGCATACGTACGCGACCCAAACGGCAACAAGCTCTGCGCGCTGCACCGGATGCCGTAACGGTTACAGCAGGCCCATCTTGAAACGCTTCGTGTGCAGCACCCAGGTGCCTTAGTAGTTTGCCAACACCAGCACCCGCTGTCGACCAGCCCGCAGCGTCCGCTTTGGGTCGTGGATTCAACCGGTCGACAGCTGCCGGTCGAGATAGTCAGTGACTTTTCCAGCCCGGCAAGCTACTAAGCTGACGCGAACGGCCGAGTTTTGCCAAATGCAGACATTCACGCAATTGGTAGGCCCCTAACGGCAGTCAAGCGAACATGGTCTCAGCGACTCCTGAACGGACCATCTGAGAAAAGAATCCGTGAGACCACGTCGCGTGAGATCCCTTGGTTGTAGAGCATTGATTCCAGCCGCCCCACGTTTTTCTCGTCAAGTAGGCTCAAGGCAGCGTTTACATAGGCAGCGTGGACGTAATTTTTTCGTTGGCACTTATAGGCGAGGCCAGGGAACATAGTTCTTCTCCGGTGGACACAATGGCGCGGAGAAGAGGCGTTAGTTCGCTTCGCGGAACGTGGAAATTGATCTACAGTAACACCTCTGCCGTCACCGCGTTTTAATGTCCGGTGTGGGTCGGAAGCCGCAGGTCGCAATTTCAAACCCAGGTCCTCAGCTGGCGGTACTTCACTTTCCATCTCAAGGACGAAGTAGCTAGTAGCTATTTCGATATCCCTGCGGCTTAGTTGCAGCTATTTAGCTAAAACCGTCGCAGCTGCAAGAGAAATCAGGTTGCGTAGCCAGTCACTACAATACCTTGCGTCGAGTCTGTTTGTGACAATTTCATGAGTCACGGCGCACGCACTGGCTGGTAATAGCCGCGAGAGTCATGCCGGCCGCGACGCGCCACTCTTATCTACTAGCGGAAACCTACAACGATGCCATAAGCGAAAGCAACGCGTAGTTGACCTGAAATTCACTGCTCATGCGGGTTTCAACCCGCTAACAATGATAATACAATTTATCAACATAAAGCTCGGCGCACTTCATTGGAGGCCAGCGCCTAAGTAGAGAATGGTTGCATTCGCATGACTTTCCGAGTCTTCGTCCCCGCATATACATGAAGATGAAATACCCGCCTAACACTAAAATTCTAAATAAACTATGCCTTGGTAACTGAACTACGGGTGCCTGACATCAGATTAGGATACAGCTTGACTTAGCACATATAGAAGTAGATTTTTATCAACACTAAATCATAGAAATAAATTGCCTTATTAAATTAATCACGAGAATAAAATATTGAATACCAGAATATAATTTCAAGATGTTAATTTATTCGATGCTAGAAAGAAAACTAATTACCAGTTTTAAATTTCTAGCAGTAAATTTCGTCATCCCTGTCCTACATTTTCTGTCGATTTTTGCTTAGTTCTAATCTAAAAATATTGTCTTAATATGTACCTACACACTATGATTCCTTATTCTAAGGAGGGCAAATAGCCTATCAAGATAACGAAGGCATTTCGGCAACCTGTGGTAGCATACCTTAAAAGAATTCTAAGCCGGTTTTCCAAGTGATAATGATGCCGGCAATCAACTACAGGCTCTGAAATTCCAACTTAGGAAGTACAGGCGTTGGCAATTCCGAGCAGCATGCTAAATTCTGTAGTGAAAAAAGAAATACGAGATCGAATAAAATCATTGCTGATAAATAATGATTTTGCAGCGTTTCATTCTTTCGTAGGTTTTATAACCAGAAGTAGGAATAATTGTGTTCTCACTGCTGGTTCTCTTATTTGACATGTCGGTCCTACACGATTAAATATAAAGGAGAGCAACATGAAACTGAATAAACTTTTCAAAACTTTACTTGGTACCTCTGTCGCGGCAGCAATGGCCATGTCGCTCAACGCAGGCGCTCAGTCAAGCGGGTCGTCGGGACAGTCCGCTTTGGGGTCGCAAACCAACGGGCAGACCTCAGGAAGTTCGAGTGCTGGAGCGTCCGGCTCGAATCAAAGCAATAGCAAGCAAAAGAGCAACAAATCGGGCAGCAGTGGTTCGAGCCGTAATATGGGTTTGAGTGGCAGTAGTGGCTCAACCAGCGCCACTGGGGTAGTGGGATCGGGCGCGAGTGGCACGATGGACACTGGGTCAGGCAGAGCCATGGGCAGTGGTTCGTCTGATTCAAGTAGCGCTGGAGCCGGCAGCTCGAGGGGGACGAGCGGTTCCTCGAGCTCAGGCGGTTCAACCGGTGCGAGTGGTCAAGGGAACGGCAGCGCGGGCTCAGGCGGCACTACAGGCACAACTGGACGCGGCTATTAATCGCGCTACTGTCTTCAGTTAGTGTATGGATATGTAGACGCCATACCGGGATATCATTCATTGCTGCTACATAGCATTTTTTGAGGTTGCAAATAAGAGTGGTACGACCGCAAGGAGCAAAGATGAGTAAGTTGCCTCAACATGAGTGGCGTGATCAGGTAGTGGCGCTCCAAAATCGCATGAAGAGCTTTATCAAAAATCCGGGCGATGACCAGCTAGAAGCGGTTATTTCCGATATGCGTAAATATGTTGCAGCTAATAAAGCCAGCGGGATTGATGCCCGAAGTACTTCGTCAACTCAGTCTGAAGATTAGTGCGTTTCATCACAAATGCCGCCACGTGCGAACTGGGCGGCATATTTTTTTCAGCAACCTTAAGGATAGATAGCAGCTCAGTTTGGCATTTTCTTTCGACTCGTAAAGCTAAGTCGGTCTTGCATTTTACCGAGAACACGCGCTTTATTTAGACATCGAACAATGCATGTTGGAGAAACGGACGAGACTTTGACAAGGATGATTGGCCTAATTGACGGACCCACCGTTTGCCAAAAAATGACTGATTTCTACAGCTACAGTTAGATACTGCGATTCATATGCGTCAGGCCAAATATATCGAGGAGGGCTATGAAAACGGGGTACATTGCCAAAAGAAGCAAAACGTCGAACTTGTGCTACTAAAAACCAGGTTTTTGGCGGCGGCCAGAAAAAGTGATGATGTGCTTAATTAAGAGTGACAAAAAACAGAGGATGAAGTGTGACGTCTAAGGCAGTAGATTACGGCACGATGGTAATACCATCTGTTTCTGTCAGTGCAACGAGACCTTCCGGCCCAGCAGTTGCCGCTCGTAGTTCCAATAATTATGACGAGAACCAATGCAGCTTACGTGATTTTGACTGTGTCCTGCAATCGGTTGCATATTCCGCAACACTTAGGTCGTGAAATAACGATCAGTAAGGATATTTCGGCGACGCTGTACGTCGCCGGAAATGCACGACGCGCGCGTGGCATGGATAGCGCTTTCGTCGGTCCCCAGCTTTCTTGGAGCAAGGCAAAGCCGTTCTAAATTGGCTAGCCATGGGTGGGTCGACACGCTCCTTTCCGCTGATCGAGAGCCCGTTGCTCATTGTAAATAAACCAGACCGCGAAACGAATTGCTTACTGTTTGCACGACGCTGCCAGCGCATAGCGCGACATTGTCGAGCGAATGGCCAACGTTGGTTGCTCGGATGGGCCGACCCGAAATTGACTAGCGATATCGACAACGTCAAGGACTGAAGCATGCGGGGCGGCGTCCTAGGCTAGCGTTGGGTCGCGGCAAAGTGGGCATGTGAGACAGGCCTCTCCACGGGAACGATGACGTGTTTGGGCAAGTGCGAGACGAATTATAGCCGCTAAGACCTGACAACTAGCCACACAGAAAGTCTGTATCGCTTCCCATCTTGGGGCCGCTCGCCAGCTTCCTTGCGTCGCCCTAATTTCGGGCACGCCTTCCGCGTCGTGCCGCTAGTACATGGCACTTATTTCGACATACATGTTGTTGTTCATCCAGCGGCCTCACCCTCGGTGCGCCGTCGGCTCTTACCCCCTGCTGCGCGGCGGAGGACTGGCCGCATTGTTCAACTAGGGGATGTAGTTTACATGTGGGCCGCGGTGCGCTTCGCCTGTCTGCGACCCGTTGCGATAGGTGCTTTCCTGAATTTTGCTTGAGCCGGCGTCTGGTTTATCGGTGTGATTATCGCTCTGCTGACTATTCGCGCTCCGGCGGCTGCCGTAGATGTCGCCATACTGCACGCTCGGCATCCCTGCCTCGGAGCCGTACACTTCCTTGTCTGTCGTACCAGGAACTCTGTTCGGCACACTTTTCGACGCGGTCTCAGGGACGTTGCTCGCACCGCGTGCCGGTGCGCCGCCTTGCCCGCCCGCTTCTGCCGATGCCGCCGGATACGGGTTATGGGACGTACCGGTATGGCCTTGGACATGGGCGACGTTTACACCCATCGAGTCTCCGGAGTTGTGCATGCGGTTGCCCACCGGCTGCTCGAGCTGGCCCCAGGCGCCGGAATGCATCTCCATCTGCTGCTGGTGGCTATCGGTGGTACCCTGTTGCCCACCAGTGCTGGCAAACTGACCCTGCGACGAGCTGGGCGCGTCCTTGTGCGCCATGCCAGTGCCCGATGGCGCTGTCTGCTCGGTCACAAGGTCCCGAGTCACGCCCTTCGCGTCGGGATTCCATTTTTCGTTTGCGCCATTATTGGTCTGGTTATTGACTTCGCTGCGTTGCAATGCGTCCATGTCTGTCTCCTTTTGATAGGTCAGCAGGCCAGTGTCGCCCACTAGGTTTCCAATCATGCACGCTCTGCGTTCTTCGCAAAATAGGAAAAGGTAGGCTATGTGTGTAGGATTGTTCCTGAGAGATGCCCCGAATACTCGGCCAGTATTTCCTAAACATACTAACTTAGACAAGCTCGTTTGAATCTCGGCTTTCCTGTCGACAGTCGATTGAATCGCCACGAGTTCCTAGATACTCGCGAGCCCCGAAATACTGCTTTCCATATTCGACCGTCGACAAACCATTACTAAAAATTGGTTTTGTTGCATAAATCTGGACAGTTTGTAATTCTCCAAACCCTAATCGCAACTATGGAATGCTTAGCGCTGCGGTCGTGGGTGCCCAAAATGGTGAACCGATTAAGACCGCCAGCACGAACCTGCATTTCGGCAACCTGACGGTCGAACTCACGTACCATAACGCGTCACCAAGTAGTTGTGGCATCGTAGCGTGGGCTCGACAACGCTGCGCCGGTAATAGGCGCTTCACTTCTTTCAGATTTCTTGGCAAGTTGGCGTGTGGCCGCTAGGATGACGTTGTGGGTTGCAGGTTGCAGGTTGCGGGATAAGGACGCGGTTCCTTCCATGGCTTGGCATTTACAAGTGGGGATGATTGCTCGCGCCCCCGATTTCGCAATCGTTTCGTGACAGCCTTTGGTGTCGTAGGCAAAGTCGCCGCTGACGCTGGCGAAGATCATTGCCGAGAATCTGGTCGGGTGGGTACTCCAGCATCGACGCATCGCTGATATATTGTCATTGACTGCCGTGGCGCGGATTTCCAGCGTAGCTGCGTCAACGCGAAGGTGGACCTTGCGCTACTGACGAAGGTAGCCGGTCCTATACTTTTGTTCCTCCATTCCCTTAGCACTGGCTACTGTGCTGAAATCGGCGCCGGCCAGTCGAGGCCAACGAGCTTGAGCCGCTTTGCGCCATGCCCATTGCTTGTCGCAGGGCCTGGCTGAACAATCCCTTAGTCGTCAAGCAAAATTGGATCGCCGTAGTGAACCTGCGCCTTCAGCGCAGTGTTGTAGTCTTCCCGATGGGTCAGTCAGTACTTCGGTTTTTCTAAGGCACGCATGCCGTTGGTTTTACTCCAGGCCCACACTAGCTACTGCGCCGGCGGATTAGGGAAACAAAGGCGATTAAAAGGGCTAGTCAAGCGCAGCCCGGCGCCGAAATCAAGTGTGCACAGTTAATTTCATCGCATACCGATCAAACTCATGATGGTTTTGATCGACAATGCGACTAGCGCGAGGCTCACGACCCCACCGGCCCACAGCAGCACCATCCAGCCAAGCTGGCGCAGCCATTCACGGCGCGTGGCCATCAGTGATACCCACCGTCGAGCTTGACCTTGCCCCGGAATACCCAGTACGACCAACCTGTATACATCAAGATGATGGGCAGGATGAACAGCGTGCCCACCAGCGCGAAGCCCTGGCTTTGCGGCGGCGAGGCCGCTTCCCAGATCGTGATTGCCGGCGGCACCACGTGCGGCCAGATGCTGATGGCCATCCCGCTGTAGCCGAGAAAGACAAGCGCCAGCGCCAGCACGAACGGCTGGCGAAACGGTACTCGCCTCAAGGAGCGCAGCAACAGGAACACGCACAGCGCCACAAGAATCGGCACCGGCGCTAGGAACGTGATGTTCGGGAACGTGAACCAGCGATCGGCCACGGCTGGAAAGCGCAGCGGGGTCCAGATGCTGACGGCAACGATGGCCGCGAGCAGCAGCAGGGTGAACGGACGGGCAACCTGGATCATGCGCGCCTGCAGGTCGCCCTCGGTCTTCATGACCAGCCAAGTTGCGCCCAGCAAGGTGTAGGCGATCATCACGCCGATGCCGGCCAGCAGGGGAAACGGCGCGACCCAGTCGAGCGGGCCGCCGGAAAAACTGTGGCCTGAGACTGCAATGCCGTCGAGCAGCCCCCCAAGGGTCACACCCTGGAAGAAGGCGGCGGTGACCGAGCCGCCGATGAAGGCCTTGTCCCAAAGGTGGCGTTCGCGTTCGGTGGCCTTGAAGCGAAACTCGAAGGCCACACCGCGAAACACGAGTCCGATTAGCATAAAGATGAGCGGCAGGTACAGACCCGACAGGATGATCGCGTAGGCGACGGGAAACGCCGCCAGCAACCCCTCGCCACCCAGCACCAGCCAGGTCTCGTTACCGTCCCATACCGGCGCTACCGAAGTCATCATCGTGTCACGGTCGCGCCGCTTCGGGGTAAATGGGAACAACATGCCGATGCCGAGGTCGAACCCGTCTAGCAGCACATACATGAACACCGAGAAGAAAATGATAACGATCCAGATGACCGAGGTATCGATGCCCATGGCTCAACTCCGTGTAGGTTGCCCGCCGTCGCTGGCGCCGCCAGCCCCGTCGGGATTGTTGTCGCGAGTGCCGTTTGTCCCGGCGTCATTGCTCAGGTCAGCGGCCGAGAGCGGCCGCATCGGCGTGCGTCCCTCGCCCGGACCACCCTCGGGGGCGCCGTGCGGCACGAACGCCTGCGGCCCTTTGACGATCAGACGCAACAGATACAAGGTGCCGGCCCCAAACACAAAGAAATAGGCCACGACAAACAGCGCCAACGTCACGCCCATCGTGGTGGCGCTGTGCGGCGAGACCGCGTCGACAGTGCGCAGCACGCCGTAGATCACCCATGGCTGGCGGCCCACCTCTGTCGTGATCCAGCCGGCGAGGATCGCGATCAGGCCGGCCGGGCCCATTACGAGCGCGAAGCGCAGGAACAAACGGTTAGCAAACAGGCGCGCGCCGCGGCGCAGCCACAAGCCCCAGGCGCCCAAGGCGATCATCAACAGACCCAGCCCGACCATAATGCGAAAGCTCCAGAACACGATCAGGGAATTGGGCCGGTCCTCGCGCGGGAAGTCTTTTAAGCCAGGAAATTGCCCGCGCAGCGAGTGCGTCAGGATGATGCTCCCCAAATAGGGAACCTCGACTGAATAGCGGGTTTCTTCACGCGCCATGTCGGGAATGCCGAACAGAATCAGCGGCACGGCCTGGCCTGGGCGGTTTTCCCAGTGCCCTTCCATCGCGGCCAGCTTGGCCGGTTGGTGCTCGGCTGTGTTGAGGCCATGAAAGTCGCCTATGACGGCCTGGATGGGTGCCACCAGCACGACCATCCACATGGCCATCGACAGCATCTTGCGCACCGGTTTGCTGTCCCGCCCCCGCAACAGGTGCCAGGCGCCCGCGGCCCCCACTATCAGCGCGGTGGCGAGAAAGGCCGCAGCCACCATGTGCATCAGGCGATACGGGAACGACGGGTTGAAAATGATCGAGAACCAGTCGACCGGGATCATGCGCCCGTCGGCAATGGTAAAGCCCTGCGGCGTCTGCATCCAGCTGTTGGCACCCAGTATCCAGGTGGCCGAGATGAGCGTGCCGAGCGCAACCATGCAAGTAGCGAGGACATGCAGTTGCGGGCCTACCCGGTTCCAGCCAAACAGCATTACGCCAAGAAAACCGGCTTCGAGGAAAAACGCGGTCAGCACCTCGTATGCCAGCAGCGGACCCAGGACGCTACCGGCGAACGAAGACAGCTGGCTCCAGTTCGTGCCGATTTGGTAGGCCATCACAATCCCCGAGACCACGCCCATGCCAAACGCAACGGCGAAAATGCGCAGCCAGAAGTGGTAAAGATCGACGTACACGGCACGCTTGGTGCGCAGCCAGCAGATCTCGAGGATAGCAAGGTAGCTGGCCATCCCAATCGTGATGGTAGGAAAGATGATATGGAACGAAATCGTGAAAGCAAATTGAACTCTAGCTAGTTCCAACGCTGTCATACCGAACATGTTCACCTCTGAGGGGACCGAGTAAACTTAACGCTAGCATGAGCATTCCCGCAGTACGATTGCAAACGCCGGATTTATTTGTTTAGACTATTGTTGTCGTCCATAACTGCGTTGTCGGTGCAACAATTCGTGCCTACGAACTGGCCATCTTAACGACTACGGTTTGCCGACGACCGCCTATATGACTGACATACTCTGATTTTTCGGACACTCATGTTTGGCGCAAAATTGATGCTGGCCCGTAACGGACCTGGCCTCCAACCTCAGATCGAACAACGTTTTGATGTTAGCAGTACGATCTGGGGCGTACTGCCCAACCTCACCGTGCAACGCGACGCCGCTCCCGATTGCCCAGTGCGTTAGCCCCTGCCTGCTCGTGTTTCGCATTTATATACCGCCGCAATGCATCATCGAGCGACGGCAGGAGCAGTCCCCGTTCGCTACCCAAGGCGCTTGATGCTGGCCGGCGTGCCGTGTAGCCGCAGGCGTCGGTCGCCACCTCATGCAACCCCTCGGCCGGCGTTCTCGCCATTGCGCAGGCACGCCGCGCCAGCTCGGCCCAGCTCAGCGCATCGCCATTGGTCAGGTGCCAGATCCCGCTCTCGCGGTCGATCAGCAGGTCGAGCGATACGTTGACGAGGTCGGGGATATAGGTGGGGGTGACGATCATGTCGCCCGCCGCCTGGAATGACGCGCCGCCGGATAGCGCACACAGGGCCTGGGTGACGAAATTGTGCTTGTCCCAGGGACCGAAGAACGCGCTGGTGCGAATTACGAGCGCCTGCGGATCTGCGTCCAACACGCGGGTTTCAGCATCAGCCTTGCTGCGGCCATACACACCGAGCGGGTTTGGCGCATCCGATTCGACATATGGCGCGCCCTTAGTGCCGTCGAACACCAGGTCGCTTGAAAACGTCATGAAGCGCAGCGCATGGCGCATGCAGGCCAGCGCTAATAAGGTCGGGCCTAGTGTGTTCTCTCGCAAGCAGCGCTCAGCGTCGGTTTCGGCCTCGTCGACCCGAACGTAACCACCGGCATTGATGATCGACCAAGGTTTGAAGTACAGGATGGACGCCTCGATCGAGGCCGGGTCGGTAATGTCCATTTCCTGGCGCGTCAGTACATGGCAGGCGAGGTTGCGCTTTTCGCAAATGCGCTTAAAAGCCGCCCCGAGCGTGCCAGTGGCACCCGTAACTAGGATCGGCTGGGCGGGCCCGGACCTTAACTGGCTGTGCATGGCGATGTCGGCTACCGCAGAGCGGGTAGCAACTGGCTTGCACAGGAACCGTCCCGGCCTGCGCCACCAGCCCTCTCCCTGCAGCACGGGGTTCGACAGGGGCCGATTGGTGGCCAGTTCTCGCATCAGGCTGGCCACTGCGGTGGGGCGCGGGGTCGGTGAGCGCACGTCGAATGCGCCTGATTCGTAGTAGCCGCGGCATTCGGTCACGAGGCAGTTCCAGTCGAACGAACCAAGCAGCGCCCAGACAGTGACGGCGCGCAGGTCCGCACCCTGCCGGCGCGCTGCAAGCGCGGCGTTCCAGATTTCCACCAGCCAGCGCAGCTGGTCTTCGCGGTCGGCGTCGATGTGCGCTTCGGTGACTGCGATCGGCAACCCATAGCGCTCCCAGGTTTCAATCAGCAGCGGGGCGATGCCGGGCGTAGGCGTGGCCAGCGCCCGCGGCGCTTCGATGTCGGCATGCGCGATGCCACGGTACTCGTGGCGACGGTTTTCTGGATAGCGTTCGGGACGGTGGTCGAGCCAGCGTTCGCTGGTGGCGTAGTAATTCACTCCGATGATGTCGGGCGGACAAGGATTGTCGCGGAACCAGCGTAATTGTTCTGGTGTGGCGCCCGATTCGAGTAGGTAGCCCCAAAGCTTATGCCCTGTGTCTACCAGCCCGCATAGTAGGTCCCAAGCCAGCCAGCGGCGCTCGTTAAAAAAACTTGTAAGCTCTGCTATTTCGGGCGTCCCGTAGGTCTTGGACAAGTCGTCGGTCTGCACCAACCTCGCGTCCGGGTTCACTGCGCGGATCGCGCGCATCGATAGCACCGTTGCGCGGCACTGGTTGAGCAGGGCGCACACGAAGGTTGCTTCGTCCTCGCCATGGGGATACCAGACGCCGGCCAGGCCTGAAAAACGCGCCGTGGTGCAGATCTCGTTGACGGGTGTGTAGTACTCGATCCACGGGTACCGCGCGGCGACCGCGCTGGCATATTCGGCTAGCAGTTCTGGAAAGAGGGGATCGACAAGGCTCGTCTGGCGCGGGCCGCTGCCGTGATGGATCAGGCCGACAATTGGATCGACACCCAGCGCGCGCAGTGCGGGTAGCCGTTCATCGGTCCACGACCAGTCGGCCCGGTCGATGCCATCTGGCGCGGTGCGCTCCCACAGCACCGGATAACGGATCACCTTGATGCCGAGCGATGCAAAGCGTTCAATGTCGTGCGTGCGGCAGGCATGGCCATTACGGTCTAGCTGGCTGAAGTATTCGTCTCCTACGCGGTTAACCGTGCATTCGAGCCCACCCCACAAGGCTAGATCTGGCTGAGAATCAGCATGAGAAGTCATGAAAGCATTCGTACGTAGTCAATATGCGAATAGCCTAACGTTCCAGTTTGACACGCTATGTTAGGTAATTCACATAGAGGACAGTTTTCGGAACAGTCCTACCAATTTTATAAATAGCAACTTCGCATGCCCTCCTTACGTGCTTATAAGCAAGCGCGCCAATTCGGGCGACAATGGTGCCATCAAATGCGAGAAGCAAAGATGGTTTTGTCGCGTTGATCAAACAGCGCAATTTATCTTGACCCGGTCTGCACCGCTCAAACTAAACGACCATTCCTGCCAGCGTAGAAACTCGGTCAGTGAACGACATGAGCTCCGCGCCGTCGAATGCAAACTGGCCCTTGCCGATCATGTGGACCAGCTCGATGCCGGCAAGCACAGAGCCAGTGGCGCAGAATGACTTGATGTGAAGCATCGGCTTGGTCACCTGCTTAATGGCGCGATGGTCTTACTCAACAATGTTGTTGGGGTATTTAACCTTGCGGACGAGGATCGGCAGGAGGCGGCCGGCGTTGACCGCATCTATGAACGCCTTATTGGCGCCGCTCTTGCCCATCGCGACTTTGTCTGGATCGCCATTTGCTCCCATGGCCTTGTCGAAGAAGCGCTTCGCCGCCGCCATGTCGCGCTTCGCCGTCTTCAGGAACTTGACGCTCTTACCCTCCTTGTCGACGATGCGTTAGAGGTATTTCCAGACGCTCTTGACCTTGACATATGTCTCATCCATGCACTGCCGCCGACCGGACGCTTGTGTTTTCGGGCCATCTTCTCGATTAGCGGCAAGACCATGAAACGGCTGCTCTGATTGATGCTCCGCTTGATGCGTTGCGGTTCTACGGGATGTATATCGCAGCACTAATGCTGTTCGAAGCCAGCGTGCTACTCAGGCTTGTCTTACGCATATTACAGGAGCCCCAAAAAGCGGCGATCCACCCGCAAACCGACCTTGAAGACACTCTGCGATCGAGCTGTTTCGCTGTTTCTACGGTACGCAGCCCCAAGCAGCGCAACGAGAACGGTGGAGAGACCCGGCACCGCCTTCACCGTTGTGGCATAGCCCTCGTACGCCTCCACCGTTATTCACAAGGTGAAGCATGCATACGAGCGTGATATATCTTCTTGACTATCGTGCGCCTTCTCTCCCCTATATTGATAGCATCGATAATTTATTTCTAACCCTAGAGCTGCCAATACAGCGCTAGACAACTAACGATCCACAGAGAAATACATTAATTGCCAAGTACATTGACGAAGCACGCCAACTCCTAACTATGAAGGGATGGGCCAAACGCTACCATTCATGGAAAAGGTTAGATTGCCTCGTCAGGTCACCGGAAGAGCACTAGGGCTCCAGTATACAGGCGCTCTAGGACGTAGGGCGAGGATGAATTAACGACTTTAAGGCCTGATCGATTTTACATACGGTGTGCTACCTCAGTGAATAGCGCTTATAAGTAAATGAATGACTGATATAATTGCTAATCGAAATGCTTCAGCAATTCGCCTTTTCGCATCTTGATTGCTGAAAAAATTTAAGAATGTTGATATCGAGCCAGCCTGTGTTGGCGATTATTTTTGTGCGAAACCAGGTGTGAAATGAGCAAAGAGATCAAACTTCCTCGCTACGTTTTTTTATTGAGTCAGGCTCAACGGAGATTGCGGCGCTGGACGGAAACAAGGCCTGGAACTTGGGAGGGGATCAGTACAGCTCAAGTTGGGCTTCTTTTTTTACTGGCGTCCCGCAACGAAGCCACGATTGGCGAGATCGCACAAGCATTGCATGTAGCTCCTGCTGCGACAACCAACCTCTCTAAGCGCATGGAAGCTTCAGGGTTAATTGAACGCATCGCTGACCATGAAGACCGAAGGGTAACGCGATTGCGGCTTACGCAATTTGGCGAGGATGCGAGCGTCCAAAGCAGAGACGCGCTTAACGAGCTGAACAAACGCATGAGTGCCGGCTTTTCTAGCGAAGAACTGACCACTGTTGTGCGCTGGTTGTCACACGTTAGCAAACTAGAACTGTAGTGCCAACTTTGTTTCCCCGACTGCTTTGGGTCGAAAGTAGCCCTGCGTGATGCGCTAAAGGCGATTAAGACAATGCTGCTTCACTTCGTCCAGGCCGGCACCGTCTTCGCGTGAAGCGCCGCGCATTTCGCGTGCTGGCGCAGCAACTCAATAACCAATCCTGCAACGCGTCGTAGTCGCAGTACCTAGGCGCTCGACTGCCGTGCGCGCCAGCGCGCTACCGAGGGATATTATTGTTGGCGGCTTGGATTGCGGCGTCGTGATTGCAGACGCACACATGGTCATGCACACAACCAGCTGACAGAGGGATCACATTGAACAACTTGTTAACTAACGAGGCTTTAAGCACGCATAGCGAGATTTCAGCTCATCCATTCTGTTCGAAAGCGACATTCCGACAATAGCGAACGTCTAGGCGCTCCAATTATTAGCGACTTGCGTAGGTAGATATTTTCAAGAAGGAGCGGCGAAATTATGCTCACTGGGCACAATATTCACGAAAGAAAATACGTTTTACGCGCTGCTAAGAAAGTTGAATGCACCCCACAATTGGGTCTTCTCCGTCGACCCCGAACGCCGCCACTGCAGTGTTTGCGGAAGGAGGGGAGCAGTACCTCGATGGCGACGAATGGCATGGCTTTTATTGGGAGATAACGCGAGCTGGCGACAGGCATGCTCTATTTTCTACGTCTTGTACCGGTTAGCTTAACTGGACGAATTGATTCGGATACCTCTTCTAATTGCGAACCTCGGCGCTGGGTTACCTTGGTCAGGCGTGAACCGTCTTCGCATGATGCGCCGCACACTCTAAGTACCAGTACAGCAGCTCGATTCCGCACGTCTGCCACGAGTCACAGTCGTCGGCGCAGCTAGTAACTCGACGTCCGCTCAGAATGCGGCGGCGCACCTTTAATCCGTATTTTGGCAGCGTTCAATCTGACGTGGGGTTAAGCGGTACTCCTACACAATCGTTGAGCAATCAAACGTTACGATCAGTTCCCTTCCTAAGGTTGATCGTGCCATGAAAGTCTTGATCTTCGATAGCGACATGCTGCTTCGGAACGATTTGAAGCTAACTTTCCAACTACACGGCGTAGCCACCAGCTGTACTGGTGATCAACGTCAAGCCCTATCAATGTTGGCCAGCGGGAACTACGACCTTGTGGTAGCTGGCGTGAGCCAGTATGCGGATGGGGTCCCTGCCTTTGTGCGGGCTGTAAGATCGGCATCCCACAACCTTCCAATGATCATCGGAAAAGCACATCAGACTGAAACCATGCATTTAAGAACGATCTCTGCATATGTCAAATTTCCTATCCCACCGCGCGCTTTGCAACTTGTAATCCGAGCGGCAACGACAAACGTGTCGGGGCGCCCTCTTGCTTTAACTATTTGACGTAGCTCAAATCATGCAAAATGACCAGGCTCGCTGTTCTTGCAGATGGAGAACCAAACTGACCGAGTTATTTCCATGCATGTTGACATGGCCGTTGCAGCTTCTATTGCGTTTGGCGGTTCTGTCGCATTAGCAAACGTCAGCGGACCGGTCGGGTAAATTGTGGTGCCCGAATCTAGGACGAATCGACATGCTCAACTTCAAAGGTATGCGGTTTCCGATCGACGTGATCTTGGTCTGCATCAGCTGATATGCTGCCTATCCGCTGAGCTACAGGCACCCCGAGGAGATGATGGAAGAGCGCGGCGTGTCGGTCGACCATTCGACGATAAACCGATGGGCGATCCACTTCTTGTCACTTATCGAGAAAATGGCCCGCAAGCACAAGCGCTCGGTCGGCGGCAGCTGGCGCATGGACGAGACGTACATCAAGGTCAAGGGCTTCTGGAAATACCTCTACCGCGCCGTCGCCAAGCATGGCAAGACCGTCGACTTCCTGCTGATGGCGAAGCGAGACATGGCTGCGGTGAAGCGCTTCTTCGACAAGGCCTTGGGAGCGAACGGCGATCCAGACAAAGTCGCGATGGACAAGAGTGGCGCCAACAAGGCGGCCATGGACGCGATCAACACCAGCCGCGCCATGCCGATCCTTGTCCGCCAGGTCAAATACCTCAACAACATTGTCGAGCAGGACCATCGGGCCATCAAGCGGTTGACCAAACCGATGCTCAACTTCAAATCATTCCGCGCAGCCGGCTCTGTGCTTGCCGGCATCGAGCTGATCTACATGATCCGCAAGGGCCAGTTCGTATTTGACGGCGCTGAGGCCATGTCGATCGCCAATCAATTTTCTACGCTGGCAGGAATGGTCCGTTCAGCTTGAGCGGCTCAGCCCGGGTTGGGGGAAATTCCGCCGCTTGGTCAACAACGCGACAGAACCAGGTATGTACGTGCACCTGTCAAACTATGCCGTCGGCGACGCATGCGGCAAGGTGAACTACCGTCTGGCCGCGCCCTGGGTCGCGGCCGAGGGGCGTAGCCGGCAGGATGGCATGCAGCTGATGGACGGCAGCGATGCATCTGCCCTGTTTCTGACGGTCCCGCCCACAGGGCAGATCGCGGGCGCGCCGACGTTCTTCGATCCGCGCCTCACACCAGCCGTCGCTGACCGCATCCGACACAGGCTGTGTAAAAACGCAAATTAGGTGTCGGCCTGACGACACTCGACCTCTCAGATCGCTTGCTACGACGTTTTCTCGAGGTCGGGAAAGGTAAAGGGACCCCCAAAAACACGCCGATCGCGCGTTTTTACACAGCCTGGGCCGGTCGCAGATGGCACCACCGGCTACCTGCGCCGCGCGCTGCCGCATGCTCGTTTCACCGCACCGATCCTGGCAGCGGCTAGTGTGCCGGACCGTGGCGGACCACTTTTCGAGGGCGACGCCCACGACGTGCTGCGTCTTGCGCTGTACAACTGGCCCGGCGAGCCATCGCTGGACGACCAGGCGGCGCTGACGCGCTTCGTCGCGCACGAGTTCAGTCATCGCTTCCAGCCGCGTGACGCGGTCGAGATGTACCCGGACGCCCGCCTCATCCACAAAGGCGGCGCGGAATTCCTGCGCTGGCTGACATCCGTGCAAAAAGGATGGATGACGCCACGCGAGGCGGCTGCAGACCTGGACCAAGCCTTGGCCACCTGCATGCTGGGCGCCAACAGACAGCGTTGGCGCGCGCTGCCAGCGCGTGCGATCGGTGTCAACCACCTCGAATATGCCTGTGGCCTCCCGATCTACGTGTGCGCGCTTGCCACGCGGCAGGGCCGGGAAGTGCACTAGCGCGCGTCGATGCGTTCTACAAGGCAATTTGCCAGTGTGCGCAGCCTGACTTCGTACGAGCACTAGGCTGCGGCACAGCTCCCGCTGCTGGATGGAGCAGCGCCGATGGAGCAGGAATGAGATGCCATGCTGCGCGCGACGGGCCTCGCCCGTCCGCTGCCACCGACGCAGGCGCTGCGTGACACAATGGTGGAGCGTGCACTGACCAAGCTGATGCAGGACGATTGCGGCGGTCGGCTCGACAGCACGCAGCAGCCCGACGGCCTGCCAACATTCGAGCAAAGGTATCCTGACGAGGTATGGTCGATGCTGCCTATTTCTAATGCATCGGGGTGAAACTGCATAGGCATCGACTTTCGCTATATAAACCAACCAGTTATCCACAGAAATTGTGCATAACTAATCAGCCCCAATAATTGCGGCGAGGCTGGCACTCCTGTGCAGACCCTTGTAAATCGCGGAAAAGAGTGCTTTCTTGTCAATATGTGTGGGACGACTTGTACTGCTGATAACGTCTTTTTATCAATAGTAAATCGCTTCGACTTGAGTGCCACTCGCAACTGTCGAGGTGCAGCGCGATTCCGATCAACTAGCTAGAAACCAGTGAAGCAGCGGCGCCCGGAAATTTGCGGAGGACGCACTTTGGAGCGCCTGCTACTAGACAAGGCAGCGAAGCGACCAACATACTTACAGGGCTCGACGGAAAACCAGTACGCAGAATGACATGCACGCGTGAGTGCGCACGGAAGTCGACAGGTAACGCGCAGGTGCGTATGAGGGGATATTCCGTTCCCTAAAAGACGACGTGCGAAAAATTTCCCATGCAAGGCCATCAATGTGTGCACCAGCTTGCTGACCCTCAAAGAAATTAAGGTCCCCCAGTATGGGGGTAATGACTGTTTGTGCGTACAGTACTTATATTGTTGGTTTTTATATAATGATCTTTTACACATTTCATGTTGCGTGCGTTTCAGGTGCTGAAGAACTGGAGCGAGGGCAGAACTGAACGTCCATATGAATGAACGTCGACTTAAGCCGCGTATTGACTTCTCGTCCCTGCAAATCCGAGAGCATCTTGTATTCCGTTTTAACAATGCTCTTGGGCCACCGAACAAGGCTGACTTGGCTATACAAGACGCTTTTTTAAAAGGGACGATGAACCCAGGCGAGGCACAGCTTTTTATTAGCATGTGCGAGTATGTGCTTGAGATAGTTGAAAGGCATGCTAGGCGCGATCATCTTGGGTGACCGCCGCAATAACGGTCCGCCGTGGTCCACCCTCTATCAACACACGCTGCGCAACGTGCGAACATACGCCCAGTTGGTGTCCAGATTCAATACCCGCTGCTAAGCCAAATGCAACAGAAACTGCGACAGTCAAATCTACGTGAGCTGCGGCCAGTCGATCGATTCGATTTTCCATCCGTCAATCTTAGCGTGTTGGTTCAAGCCATGGGGCGCCATGTGTTGAGGTGCTTGAATCTATGACGAGGTGCGGCGTGGCCCGCCGTCGATTAGTACGCGCTGCACCACGAGCAAAGGCGTTTTGTGCTGTAGTACACGCACGCCGGCCTCTACTCCAAACGCGATGGCAACGTTGACTGCCAAGTCAACATAGGTAGCAGTAAGGCGGTCGGTTCGTTGTTCCATGCGCTCAAGTATGGCAGGGGCGAGCCGCTGATTCCGCGCCTGGCCAAAATTAGGCAGGGTGCATGACCGGCTGATACGCTGGAATGAACAGCGATCCGCACATGTGATTCAAACTGCTGCTCGTCCGCGCTAACATGGCACCATGCAAGAGCAAACCCTGGTCGCGCCGACGTGCGCGCACTGCTGTGGGAGGTGAAGCGGTTCCGCGCGTTGGCACTGTACATCGATCAGCTGCAGCGCATCCTAGACACCCTATCCGGCCCCTAGGGCGACGTATTGCAAGCCATCCGCTCGTAGCTGGAAAGTGAACCGTGCGCGAAGGAGTTCCCCCGGCTGCCACCTCGTGTCTAAGCGACCAGTCTATGATTCCGCTCGGGAATAGAGGCTTTACGTTTGATTAATGATCAGCAGAAATCGTTTATCTGACAATGTCAGCCTCTGCATAACCGACATCTCCCCCGTGCGAGTAAGTATGCGAATAAGTGTAAAAATAATAACTGATAGCTGGCTTAGAATAATACAAAAATTAAATATTTTATAAGAAATTTATATTTCTAAAAAAAAATAAATGTAAAATTTCTAGATTTTTATCCGATCATAAAATGTGGTGAAATGTATGAATCGGATTTGACCCGGTAATATTCGCTGCTGTAAACTAGGAACTCTTACATCTAGAATCACTCTGCATGATCGACCCTGCTAATGTATCAAGTACACCACCGACTGAGCAGGGCATTTTGCCAAGTAAGCTCGACTTCCCAGTAGTCGGTATTGGCGCCTCTGCAGGAGGCATGGCTGCTCTGCTAAGTCTATTCGAGCATATGCCTGCCTCACACGACATTGCGTTTGTCGTGGTACTGCACCTATCTCCTACTCACCCGAGTTCGGCTGCGTCGATCCTGCAGCGCTCCACACGGATGTCAGTTATCCAAGTCACGTCAAAGGTCAAGATAGAACCGCGTCACATATACGTGATCGCCCCGAATCTGCAACTGTCGATGTTTGACGGGATGCTTGTCGTTGATGAGCTCGAGCGGCCTCGTGGCAAGCATGTCGCAATCGACCTGTTCTTCCGTACGTTGGCAGAGGTGCATCGCGAGCGTGCCTTGGCCATTGTCTTGTCCGGCACTGGCAGCGATGGTGCGGTTGGGCTATCACGCATCAAGGAGCTGGGCGGCGTCACTCTGGTCCAGGCGCCGGACGACGCTGAATATGATGGCATGCCGGAAGCAGCAATCCGCACGAGAGCGGCCGATTTTGTCTTGCCAGTGGTTGATATCCCGCAAAAGCTGATCGACCTTTGGGAAAATGCCAGGAACATTGAGCTGCCGCCCCCTGGCGACGGAGAGGCACCGATCGCGCACTTGCCAGATATGAGCGATGCAGCCAATGCCGAAGAAGCCCTGCACGAGATCATCAGCCAGCTGTTCAACAACACAGGGCACGATTTCCGTCACTACAAGCGCGCTACCGTGCTGCGCCGCATCGAACGCCGCCTTCAAGTGCGCAGCGTGCACTCTTTACCCGAATACAGCGAGCTTCTAAAAACGGACGCCGGCGAGCACAAGGCATTGCTCGACGATATGCTGATTGGCGTGACCAATTTCTTCCGCGACCGCGATGCCTTCGAGGCACTCGAACGCGACGTGGTTCCTGAGTTGTTCAAAGACAAGGGTTCGGGCGATGAAGTGCGGGCTTGGGTGGCGGCCTGTTCTAGCGGAGAGGAAGCCTATTCGCTGGCGATGCTAATGACCGAGCAGGCGGCACTAAACGACTCGGCTCCGGTGTTCCAGGTCTTTGCCTCAGACATTGACGAGCATGCGATCGACACGGCGCGCGCCGGCATCTTTCCTGGCTCCATTATCACCGATGTTGCACCAGGAAGGCTGCGCCAGTATTTCACCAAGGAAGATGACCGCTACCGCATCCGGAAGGCGGTACGTGACCGAGTGCTGTTCGCCTCACATAACTTGCTACGCGACCCGCCGTTTTCCCGGCTTGACTTGGTTAGCTGCCGCAACCTGCTGATATATCTGAACCGTGACGTGCAATTACGCGTGCTGCAGATGTTCCATTTCGCGCTCAAGCCGGGCGGTTTCCTCTTTCTAGGCAGTTCTGAATCGGCCGACGCGGTGGCCGATTATTTCATTCCGATTGACAAGAAAAATCGGATCTACCGCGCGCGCTCCGGGTTGCCGCAACTGCAGTACCAAAGCTTGGCTGGTACAACCTTCCGCGCCCGGATTCCCGATGTGCAACGTACCAAGCTACCACTCAAGCGCCTGTTTTCTTATGCCGAAATGCACCAACGCGCGTTGGCACGGTTCGCATCACCTTCTGCCGTGATCGATCGAGAAGGCAATATAGTGCACATGGCAGAGGAGGTTGGCCAATACCTTCGCATGAGCGGCGGGGAACCCTCGCGCAGCCTGCTCACTTTGATCCTGCCCGAATTGCGGCTTGAATTACGATCCGGAATGTTTCAGGCGACGCAGGCTGATACTAATGTTGACTGCCGCCCAGTCGATGTACCTGCGCTTGGCGAACGCAGTCTGGTAGCAATAACGGTGATGCCTTTCCGCGACGATGAGGCCGAAAGCGATTACATGCTCGTAATGTTCAGACGCCATGATCAGCCGACTGAACAAGTAAGTGCGCCCGGCTTTAGCGGAAGCCACGACGTTGTGTTAGCCCAGCTTGAGGCCGAACTGCAGCGCAAACGCGAACAGCTTCAAGAAACCATCGAAAATGCCGAGATCTCGACAGAAGAATTGCGTGCCTCGAACGAAGAGCTACAGGCAATTAACGAAGAATTGCGTTCTGCCACCGAAGAACTGGAAACCAGTAAGGAAGAGTTGCAGTCGGTCAATGAAGAACTAATTACCGTAAACTACGAACTGAAAGTTAAGGTCGAGGAAACCGGCAAAGCTAACGATGACCTGAACAATCTAATCGCTTCAACTGACATCGCCACCATCTTTGTCGACAAGGGCATGCGTATCAAGCGCTTCACGCCGCGTGCTGCCGACCTATTTTCGATCATTGGATCCGACGTAGGGCGCTCGCTGCTTGACCTTACGCATAAGCTTGACTATGACGAATTGCCAGAGGATGTCAACGCAAGCTTTGAAACCCTACGTATGGTCGAGCGCGAGGTGCGCAGTGTCGATGGACGATGTTATATCGTGCGACTGCTTCCCTACCGCACCAACGAAGACCGGATCGAAGGTGCAGTGATGACTTTCTTCGACATCACTCTGCGGCGCCAGGCCGAAGGGCAGGCGCGCGCCAGCGAGGCACGCATGCGCCTGGTGGCCGAATGCGCCAGCGACTACGCTATCATCACGCTCGACGAACACGGCTGCATTACAAGCTGGAACAAGGGCGCCGAATACCTGTTCGGTTGGGTCGCGCAGGAAATAATGGGAGAGACGGCTGAACGGTTGTTTGTGCCAGAAGACGTGGCGGCGGGCGTGCCGGGCGAAGAACTGCGGCGCGCCCGTTCCGACGGCCGTGCCGAGGACGAGCGCTGGCATGTGCGTAAGGACGGCTCACGGTTGTACTGTAGCGGGGTGACCACCCCGCTGTTCGACGGCCGCTTCTATGGTTATGCCAAGATCGCTCGCGACGCCACTGCACGTTTACGTCACGAAAATGAGCTCGAGAAGGTAATAGACAAAGCCCAGGCGGGGCAATCGGATGCGCAGCAGGCGGCCGAGCTGAAAGACGAGTTCCTATCCGTAATGTCGCATGAACTGCGCAATCCGCTGAACATGATAAACATCAATGTCGAACTTCTCGCGCGCATGCCCGGGATCAGCCAGTCCGACCTGTTCGCGCGTACATCGGCTGGTATCCGCAATGCTGTACGAAGTCAGGCAAAAATCATCGACGACCTGATGGACATGTCGCGTGCGCGTACCGGCAAGCTGTCGCTCGCCTTGGCTCCGGTGGAAATCGGCCAAGTGGTCAGGGATATCGTCGAGATCGAGCGCGCTAGCCCATCGGCAGCTGAATTCGCCATCTCGCTGCAGGACAACAGCGACCGTGCCGCCGTGTTGGGCGACAGGGTGCGCATTGAACAAGTACTCATGAATTTGCTCAGCAATGCCGTCAAGTTCACTCCGCGCGGCGGCCAAATCCAGGTGCGTATCGAGCGTGAAGACAAGGCGGTGCGCGTGGACGTCGTCGACAGCGGCCACGGCATCGAACCGCATTTTCTACCTAATGTGTTCGACATGTACGGCCAAAGCACGTCAGCGGCCACCCGCATTCAGGGTGGCCTGGGTATTGGGTTAGCGCTGGTGCGCGAGATAGTGGGAATGCATGGCGGACGCGTGGAGGCTTTTTCTGACGGTATCGGGAAAGGCGCGCGTTTCAGCGTATGGCTGCCCGTTCATGACAGCGCGCCACCGCCCCAGCATGAGATCGGGCACAGCGTTGTCGACACCCTGGTTGGACTGCGCGTCGCCATTGTTGACGCCATGCCCGACATGCTTGATCTATTCGCGTCCTTGCTCGAAGCGAGCGGTGCGACGGTTTTCCCAGCCGCTAGCGCGGAGGAATGTTTGCGAATCTTGAGACAGGAAAATGTTGATCTCCTGATTGCGGATGTGTCGCCGTCAAGCAAGGACACAATTGCTCTGATACAGCAAGTACGCGCCGATGCCCGTGTTGCAAGGCTGCCGGCGATTGCCTTTAGCTCCATGACGCGAAAAAGCGATGTCGTCGAAATCATGGCAGCTGGATTTTCGGCTCATCTAGGCAAACCGATTGCAATGGAACAGCTCAGCACCGTGGTCAGCAGTCTCTTGCCTTCACCTATAGCACCAGGCACGAGCGCATTGCCTATTGCTAAAAAATCACAGCAATGAGGGAGGCGGCCAAAGAGCAAGCTAACACATTTGTTTTGGAGTCGGTATGGTTATTCGGATACGTCGCAGCACCCTGATTTCCCAGCATGTTGAAGTAGCGCTGGTTTACAAAGACATGCTCGGAATCGACGAGGCACTCGCATACCTCACGCGCGAAAATATATCAGACGATATCGCAGAGAGAATCCTCGGCGACGGGCGGCGCGCCAGCGATATGGTAATTACGCTGGTGCCGGACAGTAGTTCGGTAACGCCATTTACTGTATGCCGAAGGCGCAATCATTTACACGACGCCATTATCGAAGCTGCTCTAAAGATAGAAAGGAAACTTGGAAGAACTTGGGCGCACGCCTTACTACGCGATGAAAGAGTTCCAGATGAAGTAGCGGCTCGGATACTAGCAGAAGGCCCTCGTCAATTACGCAGAAAATCCAACGCATAATAAATTTTAAACGATAAAAATTGGTTTTATTGCAATAAAATTTTTTCCATTAATGCCGGCTTATGCAATGCTGGATATAATTAATTATTACAATTGACATCAGAGATTAGAAATGGCAACCTCGGTTTTTTTTCGGGAGTCGAGCAATGAAGTCACCTATTTTTTATCGGCGGAAAGATTTTCAAACTGCAATGGCGATTGACTGCGCAATTATTATATTAAAAAATGCAGGACTCCCCCAAGCCTATGCCGCATTGTTAGCAAATGGGATACCAGGAAGAATTGTCAAGCGTTTATTATCAATGCCTAACAAATGCCGGCGAATTAATGTAATCGAGATGAGAGCTGATCATGAACAGCGTTAATTAATTGATAAATGGGAATATTTCCTAAAATAAATAGGCGCAGGAAGTAAATGAGGCGCCGGTGGATATTTTCCCGTTGAGCACTATACAAGGTTAACCGCTAATATCCTCACTAGGCTAATTCAGCAAGAATTAGTGCCACCGCCACATGGCCGGTCGCAGCAGAAATTTCCAAAACGTGCATCGATTTTGGAAAGTCATACCTTAGCCAAGCTCGCCAGTTGCGCATTCCATATATTTTCTTTTTAGCAATTTTCGTCAGTAATTGGTATTTTCGCGACCAACTACAAAATATTTGCCTGCTACTGAATGCGTGCAACCTGAATTATGTTAAATAGATTATTTTTATTGGCTAGAACTCATGATCGCCTCGCCGGAAACTGGCACTATCAGAGTTGCGTTTTCTGAGAGCCACTGCACATGTGGCTTTTTAACGGATTGATGCTCGGCGGCCGATCTCTAGCGCGACGCGTCAAACCCTTCGATGATAAGTCGTATTATCATCGAAGGCTTTGACGCGTGGCCGCTGCGGAGGTTCAGGACGACCAGGACTCACCTCTCTCATTGCTTCGTTGTAGGCCTCCACAAGCAGATAGGCATGGCGCGCCGCGGTCGGCACAGCCGACGAAGCCATCATAAGCCAGTGCGCGCACTGTGTCTCGGGGAGTGCATTCCACCATTCCATGCCGACATGCGGATCTTCTCGCCGAACCGGGTAGGCGCCGTTGCCGGCTTCCTGATTGTCTTTGTACAGCTTGAGGTCCATCCGCCACCCGAGTTGAGAGGCCGGGCGTGAATTTTGTAAGTACGCATGTCGCCTTCCTTTACTAGATAGCGATGGCCGGATTCACGATGCGCATGACGCCGACTCGGGAAATGCCGAAGGTGCGCGCTAGTGCGCTGATCGATTCGCCTGCTTGGTGTTGCCGCGCCATCGCCGCACGCTGTTCGTCGGTTGTGCTGATCGGGCGGCCCAAGGTCTTGTTTTCTGCCTTCGCCCTGGCCAGGCCGGACTGTGTGCGCTCGACCAGCAGGTCACCCTCCATTTCTGCGACTGCGGCCAGCATGGTCAGCATCAACTTGCCAGTGGCGCTGGTCAAGTCCAGCTTGCCGAGCTGCAGCACGACAACCTCGATGCGGCGCGCGGCCAGCGCCTTGATCGTGGCGCCAATGTCCTGGGCATCACGATCGAGGCGATCCAGCTTGGACACGAGGAGCGTGCTAAGCAAAGTCAGCTCAGACATAGCCAGATTGGATTTCGGAGGGCTTCACAGCCTCTCAATTTCCGAAAAAACCGATTCTAAGTAATCAGTGAACTCTTCAATACTGAAGGGCTTAGAAAAAAACCTGTCAAATCCGGAATTAATTGCCCTTAGGTAATTTTCATTGGTGTCTAAGCCTGTCATTGCAATCAAATGCGTAGTACCGCTGTGATTGCTGTTCCTGAGCTCTGACGCGAGCTCAAATCCAGTTAAACCCGGCATATTAAGGTCTGAGCACGTCACGTGTGGATGAAAATCCGCAGCAAGAGCTAGGCCAGAGATGCCGTCAAATGCAATACGGACGTCATAGTCCTTAAACTGGAGAACCATCTGAAGGAGTTCTGCTGCATCTCGGTTGTCATCAACAACAAGAATTCGATGGTGCGAATGATTTTTTTGCATGAGCACTACACCTGTCTAATTGGCATTTGCCAGTTTAACATTTGTGCAGCGTCGTTTTAACTATAGTCAAACCACGCTATGGGCTGCGGTTCGCTAGCAGAGCAGTCGGGCACCGATAATGATGAAGAATGTAATCCTGGGCCATTGGTTGTTGCGCCGATGCGCTAAATACGCGGTTCGCTATGCAGAGGCAAGTCTGGCCTACGAGAAGTTACACTGCCGCGGCCTGCCATCGATTAAGACTCGTTGCACGATCTGCGGAGAGATGCCCAACTCATGTGAAGCATCCACCGCGGCGGCTAAGCGGAACGCAACAGATACGTTCACGGCCAAGTCTACGTGGACTGCGGTGAGTCGATCAATTCGATTTTCCATATGCTAATCTTAGTGCATTGGTGTAACACGCGGCGATTCGACCCGCTTCTGACTGAATCCGGTTGGTCGAGGCAATATAGCAGGTTGCCACGTTGAAAACTGAACACTGGCCGCGAACGGCCGGAAACGACCCAAAGCAGTCACCCGATTACGCGGGAAAAGATTCGGACAGCCTTCTTCGTCGACCAGGCGTACTAGGAAATCTCTACCAAAAAAGGAAGCAGCGGCATTAGCCACCTGTCTAAATCTCTGGTGACAGAGACATGCGATTAATATACACTTCGTATATTTATTTGCTATGGAAGACGTGATGGGTATTGTGAAGATAGATGGTGAGCTGCATGAGGAGATTCGCCGGGCCAGCACAGTTATGTGCCGTTCCATTAATGCCCAGGCTGAGTTCTAAATGAAAATCGGGATGCTGGCAGAAGCCAATCCAACAATGGCCTTCAACGATATTGTTAAAGCACAGCTCGCTAAGGTGAATGTCCACCTTGTTGAAGCCGCAGTGGCTTGACCAATTACATACGACTATTATTCAGGACAAATTATGAATTTTGATGAGGAAATTGCTGAGTTTTTTAGCAGCTACGTTGATGCTTTTGCGCGCAACGACGCCGACGCGCTCAGCGAACTTTGGGATACGGTTGGGTTGTTTCCTTCACCCACCGGCAACTTCATCATGGAGCGGCAGGCCTTTCGCGACCATTGCGTCACGCTATTAGATTTCTACCGCAACCAAGGAGTCCTTCGACCAGTCGGGAACTTGCTTTCCGCAATGGAACTTTTCCCCAATGTTGCGCAAGCCCGCATGGCATATCGAATGCAAGGTGCAAACGATCAGCTAATTGCCGAGTGGGAGCATGTCTACATTTTGCGCCGAAGCGATCGCTGGCGTGTGTCCTTGACGATCGCTGATGGCGAAATGGCAGCATGGGCTGCCAAGGGTGCACTGCTCTAACCAGCAGATCGAAAAATAACTCAGGTTACGCGGTCGGGATTAATGCATGCGGCTACCGGCCGCTTTTGGCCGATAGCGGAAGCTCGTCGCGCTCAGTGTAACCCAGCGAGAAGCGGTGAATATCTCTACTTCATGCCTGCGGTAGTCGCAGCAATTTCCAAAGCCTTGCATCTATTCGGAAATTCACACTCGCCAGGCTATGGTTAAATCCATGGCTTAGCCAAATCTGAATGATAAACATCATGGACCCTATTAAAATTTAAAGTTATGAAAAAAATTATGAATTTTCTTAAAATTGCGAAAAGAGATTCACCGCGTTTATTTCCAGAGATAAAGTTAACGATAGTAAAAACTGTGTATGGACCACTAAACTTTGCGTCCCCTAATCCAGATATAACAGCAACAATTCAAGATTCGAAGGATAACGCCATTGGGAAAGTTAAGTATGCAATTTCGCCTTTAATCGACCGGATATATCTTTTCGAAATAGAAGTTGATTCTGTGTTTAGACGACGCGGTTTCGGTCTAGCCACATTAATCTCGCTTGCAAAAACATATGGGTTACCGATGACAGTCGTCCATCCTATAAGTCCGGCCCTGCTGTTTTGGGAGACAGCACGAAAAGAGCTTTCTAATAGCGTGCCAATGACACAATCTCTATCATCAAGCGAAATGGATGCAGAACAGGTACGGTGGAATCACCTCCAGCCAGAAATTGATAAACTTGAAAAAGCAATTGCAGAGAGATTTAGACGTGGAGAGTCCTACGAACAGGCAGTCGGTCGAGGAGTCGATAAATAAACACTTTACTGATCATTCGGTGTAAATTTCGCTTCCACGAGGATTTGAAGTTCTTAAAAGCAGTTTTTATTGAAAAACATAAACATTCGTCAAGATATACTATACCCTAATCTGATGTCCGGTCAAAAGCATACGACGCGTCAGAGTAGGGTAGCTACGAGGATTTCTTGACAGCTGACCTGGACGGTCATCGAGTCTTTCCTGACACATCAGAGAGTAGAGAGACGCATCTTGCGAGGTCAGCGTATCGGTTATGTCAGGGTCAGCAGCTTCGACCAGAATCCCGAACGTCAGCTCGATCAGATCTAGGTAGACAAGCTGTTTACCGATAAAGCTTCGGGTAAGGGCACGCAGCGGCCGTAGCTCGACGCGTTGCTATCATTTGCGCGTTAAGGCGACACAGTCGTAGTGCTCAGCATGGATCGCCTGGCGCGCAATTTGGACCATCTGCGCCGATTGGTGCAGACTTTGACCAAGCGTGGGATACGAATCGAATTCGTCAAAAAATGCCTGAGCTTTACTGGCGAGGACTCGCCAGGCAAATTTGCTGCTTTCGGTTATGGGCGCGTTTGCGGAATTCAAACGGGCCTTGATAGGCGAGCGACAGCGGGAAGGTATCGCTTTGGCCAGACAGCACGGCACCTATAGTGGCCGCAAAAAAGCGCTGACGGATGACCAGGTGGTTGAGCTGCGCCGCCGCGCAGCTGGCGAGGCAAAAGCTATGTTTGCGCGCGAGTTCGGCATCAGTCGCGAGATACTGTATCAATACCTGAAAATAGAGCCGGAGGCTTAACCGGTTTTCTGTTCCGCTACACCTCAAACCCCCTAGGGAAACGCTGATCAATTGATATTTGAGTAGGAGTGAGCGCGCAGCCAGGCTAATGTCCGCTTGGCTTGTTAGCGAACTTTACCAGGCGGCTGCGACTCTTCAGTTAAGTTAGCTGGAGACCTTAGCACTCATCAAGTTCTTCCCAGAAGCCAGAAGTTCTTTCACCCAACCCGGCTGACGACCGCGGCCGGTCCACTCTTGCGTTGCATCCTGCGGATTTCGGTATTGCACAGTAACCTTGCCAGTCAGCTTGGGAACCTTACCTTTCGACTTGCTAGTACCGAGCAAATCTTTCAGCGACAAGCCCAAGCTCTGCGCAATTGCATTAATGTCGGCTCGCGCCTTTTCCATGTCTGACTTCTCGCGGTTCTTCATCTCAACACCTACTTGCGCTTGTAGGTCCTTCAATTCAGCCAAGTTCAGCTTCGACAAATCCATTTAAATCTCCAGCGTGATGTAGAACCGTAATCATGTCACATTTTGAACTTCAACAGTGATTCCCCACGGCGCATTGTGCTCTTCGTTAATATTTTTGTACCATCGTCAGGATCAAACGCATTTTATGTCTAATCGAAATCCCCATTTTCATTGTATGTGATCTACACTTTATGTGATACTGTAGATCAGTTACGTTTAATATGAGGTACCCCAATGATGCAAAGTATCAGTATGGAGACGGCAAAAGCCTTGGTCAGTAGCAACACCGTGACCAAGGCTATCGTCCAGTGCTTCGACGGCCGGCGCTGGGCCATTGTGCTACGTGGCCGCGATGAATACGTGTTGAAGTCGGCCAGGCAGAACCCCCGCGCTTTCGCCAAGATCGAGACAGCCCTGGGCGAAATCCAAGAGCTGGGCCTTCGTCATGCGGAGGTCGATTTCGTGAAGTGGCACCGTGACCAGGTCACTTTGCCAGCAGAGGCCGCATGAGCTACAGCTACGAGATCATCCCCCGCCTGATCGAGCTGGGCGGCGGCTGGAAATTGCGACTTCTCGAGAACGAGGAAGAAATAGGCGGCGGCGTGTTTCCCGTCGACGACAGCAACCCGGACGCCGGTATGCGCTGGTGGAACGAGTGCAGCGAGCAAGAGCGCGCGCACTGGCTGAACATGTCCGCATCGGCGCGGCCGGTTGATGCCTACGATGCCTTCATGCTGGCCGAGGCCTACGCTGACGCCGAGAGCACGGCTTACGAATGGCTCGATTCGAGGGAGATCGCATGACCACTAAAAAATCTCAGGCTATGCAAAATATCCAGGCACGAGCCGATGCAGTATTAGCGGACAAAGCTGCACGCGGCGAACAACCGGACTTGTTTGCGTGTGAACCCTTGCAAGGCCCGATTGATATCAACCCGGCACCCGCACCTGAAACTGTTCAAAGCAAGGGAGGAAACAAACGGACAAAGCTGCTGCCAGTACGGCACGTCGAACGAGATTTCTTCCTGTGCGATATGTTCGATTACGCCATGAAAGACGATGGCGCGAGTATGGAGGCACCTATCTTCACTCTATCGACACGCCCTGACCTGAGCATATGGCAATGGCAAAGTAAGGACGGAAACCGTGCCTTGACGGTCACGCCAAGCGTAATGGGCCGGGCAACTATGTTTGATAAAGATGTGCTGATCTACGTCGTTTCGCAGATGACAGAAGCGCTTAACTGCGAACGCGAAGACGCCAAAAACCGAACAGTTCGGTTTGTTGTGTATGACTACCTTGTAACGACAAACAAACCAACTGGCGGGAAAGAATATCAACGCCTCGAGGCCACGTTAGAACGTCTACGCGGAACTTCGATCAAGACAGACATTAAGACTGGAGGCACGCGGGTTAAAGAAGGCTTCGGCCTCATTGACAGCTGGACGATTGTTGAGAAATCCCCGACCAATGAGCGCATGATTGCGATCGAGGTCACACTTTCCAAGTGGCTTTTTAACGCTGTGCAGGCTCATGAGGTATTGACGATCCACCGCAACTATTTCCGCCTGCGCAAGCCATTAGAGCGCCGTTTGTACGAGCTGGCACGTAAGCATTGCGGCAGCCAGGCAGCATGGACGATAGGGCTTGAATTGCTGCGCGAAAAATGCAGTGCTCACAGCCATATCCGGGCCTTCCGTAGCCAGGTGCAGGAGGTTGCAGCAAGCGACACCTTGCCAGAGTACCGGCTAAACTACAACCGAGAAAGAGACCAAGTGACGTTCTACATTAGGGACTCTCAGAAGCTTGTTGCCGCGATCGCATCGGGTAAAAGCAACTTACCACAGCGGTTCCAGTAAGAGATTCGTTACATCAGTGACGCTCACTATCACGCTAGCAACTTATCGTTATATCGGTGACGGTTGTGGATAGTATCGTTACATCACTGACGGTTTTCTGTGGATAGTATCGTTATATCACTGACGCCTATATCGTTATATCGCTGACGCGCGAGTTTCGCGGGGCCAATAGATGTAAGGCTTCCCGCATGTTTTCCACAGGCGTAACAACGCGCGCGTTTCTTAACACTTTTAAATCTTTTAACGGCGCGGCCTGCGGCCGGGGCACCCCTGAGGGGTTCCCCCGATCAAGTCGGCTCCCCCTCCCCTTTATCGAGAGCCCGCAAGCGAACTAAAATGCGCCTACGGCGCATATACGAAACAACAGAGTACGCACCAGTCAACAAATCAACGCCATGCTTTCGGCGGGCTACGCCCCTCCCGGCCTACGGCCGGGCCTGCTACCACAGCGGGGGGCTACCGCCGAACTCGCCAGCAAGCCGGCGAGCCCGCTCATGGCGCGATGAAACGCCAACTCTATGCATAGCCAGCAAAGTTAGGCAGGAAGAGAATGCTAGGTGCAACGGCAAGAGCATAAGCCGAGGCGCGCTACGGCCTCCGGAGCGGGCCTACACGCTGCAAACTGGCGGTAGTGGCCCTGGCATATCGCCCGTCGTAAAAACGCCTCAAAACGCCGCAAATTTAGCCTGCAACCAGATTTCTAACTTGAAAATCTTGTTGCAATTTTACAATTCCTGTTTTGATGCACGCGTTTGCGTGTCACTTTAGAGATGACACTATAAAAAAGCACGTTTACGATTTTCTTGTCGGCATTTTCGCCGGTAACGTCCAGGTATAGAGCGCACCAGGTAGCGGCGCCCTGAGCACCCAAACCGGCGCCAATGCCAACGCCAACGGCAACAACAGCACGGCCACCGGCTAGAACGCGCAGTCCACGCAAAACCAGGTAACGGCTACCAGCACCGGTGTGACTTTCTGAAATAGATGCGGCGAAAGGTACTGCGGCACCGGGCTGCTCCCATGAGATTTTGCTAGTAGCTGCGACGAATTTTCGCTGAATAGCTGCGACTGACCTGTAGGGATATCGAAATAGCTACGACCCACTCCGGCCATGACCTCACAACGCTGTAACGCCATCAACAGAGGCAAGGACCGCCTGCTTCCGGCCCAAAGCGGCCCTCTAGGCCTGTGCCGAACAACAGGTTGTTCCAACGATCGAAGGCAAAGTACTCGAGGCTGATTACGGCGTCCTTGCGATACTTGTCGGAAATGCGATCGCGCAGAGCCTGCATCACTTCGGCTGGGCTGCTGTGGCTGTGCTTGTTCGTGTCGGCTCGGTGGGGGTCGGCATTCAACGTTTCGCGTGTTCGGTAGGTGTGCGGAAGCAATCCGTCGACGTTGCCAAACGATTGAGTTTGGCTGTGCCCAGAATGGCGAAGTGTGCCGGCATGGGCCTTTGGGAGCAGCATTCGCTGGTGTGCAAGGAAAGTGTACTGACTATACTTTGCTGACGCAAAGTAGTTCGCCGCGTCGCGGGTTAGAAGTATCAGGCATCGACAAAAGGATTGGAGTCGCTTCGATTTTTTCAGAGATTACGAAATAGGCTTCGTAGTCCACCGTCGTTATATTTCGGGGAAGCCGAAGCAAGGGGCTTTGCCCTCCGCCCTATGTGTGGCCTACCAGGCATGGACATCCCTTCGGGACCATGCCTTTACCTTATTTGCCCACTGACCTGAAAACCTTAGTCATGACTAAGGTTTTCAGGTCAGTGTGGGCAAATTTGTCCCGGGGAAATTCTGGGGGATGCTGGCCGAGATAAAAGCAGCCCTGTGAAAGCAGAGTCAGAAAATGTTGACAAATTTTCGCATACGAAAATTTCGTCATGAAGGAATTTCTGGCGGCTATGGTAACGTGGACGAGCAACATATCGAGCAGAAAACCAAGCTCACGGCGGCTTCCGGTATCGAGGGCAGAACGGGTACTAACGAGAAAGGCGATGGCGGGCGCGATACCGGCGAACTGACAAGCTGGCCCAAGGGCCGGGCGGTATTCGCTTGTGATCCACCAAGTAAGCAGGCGTTCTGGATGAGAGAGACACGAATTCCGTTATCTATTCGTGTCCGAGGATGCGACTTTGTTTGCCATCGAGGAGATGATGCCGTATTCCGAGAAATACCATTTTTTGATGAAGTCGGCAAAGTATGCACTTGAGCTTACACAGGGCCAGTTCTAGCGTAAGGAATGTCGGCCTATGGACTAGGTTGCATTTGACATGATCGTACGCCAGGGTTGGCGGTTTTTTTCGTCCGAGAACAATGAGTACCAGTAATTTCGTAGGTATTGTCCGGAAACGCTTCAAGACCACGTTTTCATTCCTGAGAGCAAAGAACGCTTAGTCATGACTAAAAGTGTGAAGGAGGATGGACTATTGCAGGATAGGCTAATCGCCGGTACTGTGTGCGCACAGTACGCATTTTCTTTTCACTCATCACCCTTTTGAATGACATTTTGGAGTCGCTATGGAGAAGCCAAGCCGTGCCATGAACATTCACCTGGGGGCAGACCTAAAAGCCCGCTGGGTGGATTACTGCGTCGGTCTTGGCAAGACACCCGGCGCAGCAATCAAAGAGGCGATCGAGCAGCAGCTAGAGAAGGCCGTCAAGAACCCACCGCTGTCCCCCTTGCGCCAGACCAGTGAAGCGCCCGACGACGAACCCAAGGTGCGGTTTGAAATCCTTTTGACCAAATCAGAGAAAGCGGCCGTTCAGGAGCGGGCCAACCTTGAGCATTGTTCACAACGTCGATGGATCATTGATGCAATCCGGGCGGGCCTCACGCGCGAACCACAGTTTGGCATGAAAGAAATCGACGTGCTGGGTGAGTCGAACTATCAGCTGCTTGCCATCGGGCGCAACCTCAACCAAGTAGCCAAGGCCATGAACGAGAACCGGCGAAATTCCGTCACGATTGAGTCAATCGAACGGCTGCGCGGGATCATCGACGTGCACACGAATAAAGTCAGCACCGCCATTCGTGCCAGCCTTGAACGGTGGAACATCGAATGAGTAATTGGCAAAGTCACCGACTGTCTTGACAGGCAGGAACCGACCCTAAGCGGCCGTTCATCCAGCAACCATACGACGATGGACAGACCAGCTAGCGCCTCGTATCACACTGATGTTGAACTGTTCGGCAAGGTAGCCCCAGCCAAGTTATCCAGGACGCCCAGCTGCGCGAACAGAGTTGATGCCGCGTTATAGCAATGAAACGAAGCTACCTTACCGTCTTCGACGACGAACACATCGCAGCACGGCACCTCGATTGTTCGTCCGGTCGGTGGAATCTTGCCGTTTGGTAGAGTTAATGCACCTTGGTGCGTACCATTCAGAGTCAGCTCTACCACAATTGTATTTCCGCTCTCAACGAATCGCCCCAGCTCCCGATGCATGTCGGGGAAAGCTGCCGCATACAACGCGACAGGTGCGCCAGTGTCCGGACCATGAAAAGTACGGCCGGTCGGCATGTCGATGAAAATGCCATCATCACCAAACATTGCTGCAAACGCCACAACATTCTGCTCTTCGGCCAGTTGGTACAGTTGACGGATAATGCGTTCGTTTTCGCTCATATAAACTTTCAGGAATTAAATATAAACAGACAACCCCGGGCGACATCTGCCGTAGACCGATAGACTCGCTCGGCCGCCTCGTTTAGAGCTGAGTCGAAGTGGACAAAACACCTCGCTAGTACCGGCGTACATCCATGACCGTCACCGCGCTAATTGTCATTAGAGACCCATGCTGGCAGACTCAGGAGTGCGAAGCAGCTGAAACCGCAAAGCTGTCTTCGAGCATTAGGAAGCTGGCCACTTTGTCGCCAGCGAACGTTAAGATCATGGCAAACTGGCTGTCAATCAGCTTGCCGGTAGCATTGACCCGCGACTGCAACTGGCCAAGAATGACCGCCCGCTGCTTACTGCTTGCAATATCGCTGATGGCGAGACCTTCTCGCGTGAGCAGCGCGTCGGCGTCACGCATGAAATCCGAGAGTGCCTGCTTCCCGCGTTTTTCACCGATCCATGGCTGCGCGCCAGTGTCGCCCGGAATGTTCCAGTGAAGGTCAGGCAGACAAAGGGCCATCATTTCTTCCGAGCTTGCGTTCGCGCCCATTTTTGCGAGGAATTGTTGTGCCAATTGGAGAGGCGACTGGCTGCTCATGTTGAGTCCTTTTTGTGAGTATGTGCAGGGAGAATAGACCAACCACGGACGGGCAAGAAGTACGCAACTATGGGAAGATTATCCACAAACAAGGATAATGTTTACAATGGGCTCATGGATCATCTTCAGGCAATTCGAATCTTTGGACGTGTCGTTGAGACGGGAAACTTCACCCGTGCTGCCAAATCGTTGCAATTACCCAGCTCGACTGTCAGCAAGTGGGTAGCCACGCTAGAGCAGCAACTCGGCGTAAAATTACTTGAGCGCAGTACGCGCACTGTGCGAGTTACCAGCGAGGGCGCCGCGTATTACGAGCGCACCCGACAGTTGCTTATCGACCTCGACGATATTGAATCCACCATCGGTGGCAGTCCGACCAGTCCGGGCGGTGCGCTGCGAGTGGATTGCAATGGATCGACGGCACGCGCCCTGCTAATGCCAGCCTTGCCGGCCTTCTGTGCGCGTTACCCAGGCATCCAATTGAATGTGACGGTTACCGACCGTACGTCGGACCTTCTCGCAGAAAACATCGATTGCGCGATTCGCAGCACCGCCGAGGACCCCTCGCTGGTATCGCGCTTAATTGGCAAATCCCGTTGGATTACCTGTGCTAGTCCGGCATATGTCGCCAAATATGGAGTTCCAGCCACGCCCCACAATATCGCGGAAAATGGCATGCCGGTGGTCAGTTATTTTTCATCAACTACCGGATTAGTTCATCCATTGGTATTTGGTCAAGGCGAGGAAATTGTTTTGCAAAATTTGCACGCGAATGTGTCGGTCAACGAAAGTAATGCGCATATCGCAGCCGCAGTTGCAGGATTGGGGATCATTCAGACCGCCCATTTCATTGTTCGTTCCCATCTTCAACACGGCGAACTTGTACCAATCCTTGAGGATTGGGCGCGGCCACAGTTGAAAATCTATATCTCTTATTTACCTAGCCGCCGTCACAGCAGCAAAGTCCAGGTGTTTACTGATTGGTTTAGTACACTCTTATTGGCGTAAATGCGCTTTGAAGCGAATTTGCGGAAGTAGCCCGAGATCATGCGATGCAGCTTTCTCTACAACGTCTCCTTTTGGCCGAATCCGGCCTGTCGGAGCACGATAGCAGCTTGCTGGGCGGAAAATTCCTCGGATTGTCACGACCGGCAGCTGTCGACCCAAAGCGGTCCTTGGAATCGTAGGATGAAAGATTTATTTCGACGATTTCAGGAAGTTTCGTAATCCGTGCGTTAGCACAAGCGGAAATACACTAGCATGATCTTCGTCTTGAAATACACGAACACGGGTCTTGAGACTCGGAAACTTATTTGAATTCAAAACCTTGTCGAATTCTTGAAGGTCTTCCACCATGTCTGCATCCTCGGTTAGCCGCGAACGCTTTTCCCCTGGCGGCAACCGTTCTAGTCCACCGATGCCGAAGAATACAGAAGCAGGTAGGTCACGATGCGATTTAGCAAATGCTCTCTCCCTATCAAACATAACACCGGCGTCATACCAGAGAGACGGACTGCCTAGGATGTAATGGTTAAAAGTGCGCGGCTCTGTAAATAAAATTTGTAATCCCAGTAAGCTGCCGTATGAGTGACCAATAAAAATCTTTCTATTCACGTCAACACGGTAATGTCGATTAATATTTGAAAACACCTCGTTGGATATAAATTTAGCATATGCCGCAGCCTCTCCGAAAGCTGGTTTTTTTCCTGGCATATCTGAATTGTAGCTGTTGTTTCGCGGAGCCGTAGGCGTGTAATCACGGCGACGACTGTAGGCCCCACTCTCACCCTTAGCGTAGGACAACCCGACTACGATCATCTCTTCCATACCCGCATGCTTGCTAAGACGTGAAGCAATGTTGCGAACAATGGGAAATGAGTAGTCAGCATCGACAACGTAAAGTACGGGGTAGCTCTTGCTAGTCTTCCTATAGGAATCTGGCAACGCCACGTAGAGTTGGTAATCTCGGTTTAAAGCTTGAGCGCGGACACTGCGCACTTCCGTATTCTCAAGAAAATAGGATGGGACACTTGAACTGGCGGCTGCTGCGCCGCTAAACCAGCAGCAAAGTGCAGTGATTAGGCTTAAGAATTTCAATGTATTTCTTTCATGTTGTTTCGTCTAGTCTTCGACCAGATGCTTGGCCAAATTCTGTTTGTCGCTACTGGCTGGTTTCGACCCAAAGCGGCCGTTCCGTACCAGCGGCGCTCCATTGCGCTTATGGCTTGCATGCTGCTAATGGGAACCCCATGTATGATTCGCACTAACGCTAAAGAGATGTTTATGCAATACCAAGACGGCTGGCCATTCGCGACAAGTTAGCGCGATCGAGCTTGACGGCTCTGGCGGCAGCCGCCAGATTGCCACCATGCTGTTCGATAACTCGCGTTGGCAGTTCACGTTTGAGTACATCAACGGCGGCACGAAAATCCTCTGAAGGCGTAAAGTGCAGGACAATGAGTAGAAATCGCATGGCGATATGGCCGTTTGCGTTTTCGACAAGTCCGGGTCAGGCGCATCGAGCGACAGCACGTCGTTGCGTTTGATACGCGCAGTACGTCGTTTTTCCTTGAGCACGGCCTGGGAGATCGGGTACGAGCGACACAAAGTCTGATGAAAGACTGAGCCATCACTAGCGGCCCACAACTCCTAATATCCACTGGAGGCAACGCCGAAGCCGTAAACTCACACTGTGTATCAGGAAACGGGGCATGTGATCGATATGCTGATGGTGAGCGTCGGAATTTGCTTCCCTCCCAGCTTGAACAGCGCCAGGTTGGTGCGGCCTGTCATCGATAGCACTAAATGATGACGCCTACAATCGGCTGCTATCGCCGCAATCTATGGACACAATCCTGTTGCGTCTTGAAAATTTAACGAAACATGACTGGAATTTAAATGCACAAGAACAATAGAAAAACGTTGCGCCTAGTGTTCCCACAGTGGCAGGGTGGTGATAACCCGCCGTACTATTTGGGATCCAAGATGCTGGCATGGCTCGCCCCTGCCGCCGAGGGTGCGAGCGAGGAAGTGCCAGTTGCTCCGTCATCAGGCGCGCCGCAACAGTCGGAAGACGGCATCATGGGACGCAGCGCGCTGAATCAGCAAATTCAGGCTGCGCACGATATCGTCATGCGCCACCAGCCTGACACCATCGCAGTGCTGGGCGGTGACTGCCTGGTATCGCTTGTTCCGTTTTCTTGGTTGAGCCAACTTTATGGTGACAAACTGGGCGTCCTATGGATCGACTCGCATCCAGATGTGATGACGCCAGCTCAATTTGTCAACGCGCATGCTCACGTGCTTGGCGCACTTATGGGAAATGGTGATCACGATCTAACCAATATAGTACGTGTTCCCGTAGCTGCCGAAAGAATTATGATCGCCGGGATTCACAACCCGATGCCCTATGAGGCTCACTTTATTGCCGAGCACGGAATCCATACATGCTCACCCGAGGAAGTAAGAGCGGGAGCTGCACCAGTCCTACAATGGCTTGACGACAGCGGGATCGAAGTGCTGGCCATTCATCTAGATTTGGACGTGCTGGATCCGTCTAATTTCCGCTCTGTGCTGTTTGCTCGCCCTGGTCGTGGCGAAAACGACTTCGGCAATGTGGCCGAGGGCAAGCTCAATATCGCAGAGGTATTGCAGCTCGTGACTCAGGCTACGAAGCGGAAGCCGGCCGTTGGAATGACGGTCGCGGAACACCTGCCTTGGGACGCATTGGCACTGCAGGATATGCTGGCACGCCTGCCTTTGATTGGGGTGTAATTCGTCTGTTACTTCCAGGTTCGCATGTGGCCTTGGCTGTGTAAAAACGCGTGGCAACGTGTTTTCAGGGGTTCTTTTGCCATTCCCGATCTCAAGAAAATGTCGTGGCGAGCGTTTTGGACGGTCGAGTGTTGCGAGGTCGATGTCAATTCGCGTTTTTACATAGCCTGGGGCGATAGCGGGTGCGTTAGAGAGTTTCTATAGGAACAACCGAGTACCCGTTAGGAACGACGACGGCAGGTGTTTACGCGTTGCGTCGAGCACCTGTGCGAGAGGCAGACATGCGAGGACATGCCGGTGAACAATTGATTTTAGTAGCCACAGTTGGGAGCGGCGTTTCTGTTTCTTGCTGCGCTAGCGTTGCCAGGGGGTAGCGCTGCCTTTTTCTTCGGCTTGCTCGTCGAACTCCGCTCTCGCGATATCAATGTCAGCGATATGCTCCTGCGCCCAAGTGCCGAGTGCGATGACGGGCACGGTCAGGGAACGCCCAAGCGGCGTCAACTCGTACTGCACGTGCGGTGGCATGATGGCCACTACCGTTCTCTTGATCAGCCCATCACGCTCCAATCCACGCAGGCAAAGCGTCAGCATGCGTTGTGAAATGCCGTTGATGGCCCGTTTGACTTCGGTGAAGCGGCGCGGCCCGCCCGACAACAGCATGATGATTAGGACGCTCCATTTCTCGCCGACACGTGCCAGCACCTGACTGATGCCTTGGCAATCCGACTTTTCCACTTCTTGTGCAGTGGTAGTTACGTCCATATCACTTTGGTTCACTGTATGTGCCTTATTGTGTGCGTCTCGCACGTCGGTTAAATTACTAGAGTTGAGTATAAATTTTATACCGAACAAAACCATAATGAAACCCCGACATACAAAGGAGCAAAACATGAACAGAAATTCTTTTTCAAATCCGCCCGCGCCCACTACAACCTTCCAGCTCGCCTCTTGGGGCTTGCGTCTTCTTGCCGCTGCCGCGTTCCTCGGCGCTGGCGGCGCCAAGATTGCAGGTGTGCCGATGATGGTCGCTATTTTCGAGCAAATTGGTATTGGTCAATGGTTGCGTGTGCTCACTGGCCTGGTCGAGGTTGCAGGCGCCATTGCACTACTCGTGCCAGCGGCCGCCGGAATTGGCGGGCTGTTGCTTGCCACGACGATGGTATTTGCTGTCCTGACCCATGTGTTTGTCATCGGCGGCAGTCCCGCTCCGGCGATCGTGCTCCTCGCGATCACGGCAACGGTCGCCTGGCTGCACCGTGCCAATGTGGCCATTACACTGAGTCGTTTGAGCCGCGCCTGAAGCTATGAATGCTAACCCTATGACTATCAGCAATCCTTCGCTCGCGCCTCGGCGCATTACGCGCAGCACCCGCGGCCAGGGGCATGGCCCAATCACTCGCCTGATGAGCCCTACCGACCTGGGTCAGATCGTGAAGCCGTTCGTTTTCCTCGACCTGTTCGACGCCAAGGGGCCGAGTATCGGCGCTATGGCGAACATGCCGGTCCATCCCCATTCGGGGCTTGCCACGGTGACGGTATTGACCGAGGGAGGCCTGCACTATGATGCTCCTGAGAGCGGTTCCGGCACGATCAACTACGGCGGTGTTGAGTGGCTGCGCGCTGGCGGTGGCGTCTGGCATGGAAAAGAAATGTCGGCTGAGGACGTGCCGCGCATCCAGGGTTTCCAACTCTGGCTTTCCTTGGCCCCCGATCTGGAAAATGGCGAGCCGGTGAGCCGCTACATCGAGTCTAAGGACATGGCAAAAGCGGGGCCTGCATACGTCATCGTCGGCAATCATGAAGGAGTGCAAAGCCCTGTCCCGGCGCCGGACGGCATCAACTACCTCCTGATTACCCTGAATGCTGGCGAGCGCTGGACTTATCAGCCGCCCGCCGGCCATAGCGTCGGCTGGCTGGCACTCGCCCAAGGCAAGCTTGATGCCGGGGCTGCCATCGACGCGGGCGAGATGGTGATTTTCGAGAACTCTGATACACCCATCACTCTCCACGCATCGGGCACGGAGGACGCCGTATTCGTATTGGGCTCAGCCGTGCCGCACCCGTATCCGCTGCATCTGGGCTACTACTCGGTCCACACTTCGGCACAAGCGCTTGAAGCCGGTGAGCGCCGCATCGCTGAACTTAGCCAAAAAATGAAGGAAGCAGGAGATCGGCGTACAGTCTCTGGAACCATTCCGGTATTCCGTTGACATATATGGTTTTGTCTATCTAAGTCGTATGAACGACGGACCACTATGTCATGTTCCATCCGGTCATCCGCAAACGACACTAAGGCATCGAGATATCCCAACGCCGATTTGATGTCCTGGATGTAGCAGCTCGCGTTTGAAACGGCCACGCTCGCATTTGACGCGTTTCCCGGCTCAGATTAAGTGCAATGACGGACAGCTCGTGCTCGATCTATCTACAAACATGCTCGCAATAACTGCAAATGAAATATGCCTACGCTGACAGGCCGCTTTCGACCCAAAGCAGCCATTCACGGCGCGGTACGCGCCGAAGCAAGTAGCGGATCAAACAGGTGTCTTTATTCCGGAACGCCTGCCGGGCCGTTTGGGCCGACCGGGCCAACCATTACTTTAGTACGCACCGCGTCTGGCCGGACTCGACCCGGAGCTGACATCCAGCACTTTTTAAGAAAACTGGAGTTTCTGGCTCATAACTTTTTGTTCTCTTTAAATGCACGACTACTTGATTCGATCATCGAACGAATACGCTCTGCGATCATTTCGATTGAAAACGGTTTCGTGAGGACGGCCATCCCTGGCGCCAAGTATCCATTGTTGAGCACCGCGTTTTCAGCGTAACCCGTGATGAAGAGTACCTTTAGATCTGGTCGAGAAACACAACCTGCATCGGCCATCTGGCGGCCGTTCATGCCTCCAGGTAGACCGACGTCTGAGACGAGCAAATCGATGCGCGCATTTGACTGAAGTATCTTTAGGCCTGCTGCGCTATCCTCAGCTTCAATCCACGCGTAACCCATATCTTCAAGGACGTCGATTAAGAGCATCCTCACAGTCGGTTCGTCATCCACAATTAAGACTGTCGCAACCTGTTCGGAACGGTTCAGCATAGTGACCTGAGACGATGTATCGTCCTCAATGCTGTTTCCATGATGTCGAGGCAGGTAAATACAAACTGTCGTGCCTTCACCCAGTTCGGAATAAATGCGTACCTGCCCGCCAGATTGCTGAGCAAAACCGTAAATCATCGACAGCCCCAGTCCCGTTCCTTGACCAATTGGCTTAGTAGTGAAAAATGGATCACATGCGCGGGCCATGACTTCCTTTGACATGCCAGTTCCGGTGTCGGTGACGCACAGCGACAGGTACTGCCCCTGTTCCATCGACTGCTGGCGGGCAGCATGTTCATCAAGCCACTTATTTGCTGTTTCTATTGTGATACGGCCACCGTCTGGCATGGCATCCCGGGCATTAATACAAAGATTCAATAATGCGTTTTCAAGTTGGGAAGAGTCGACGAGGGCGGTCCACGCTTCGGAGACTCCAACTACTTCTATCGGTATGCTAGGCCCCACTGTACGCTGTATTAACTCATGCATGTCTGCAATGAGCCGGTTAACGTTAGTTGGTTTGGGGCTCAAGGTTTGTTGGCGCGAGAATGCGAGTAGCCGATGCGTTAACGCAGCAGCCCGTTTTGAAGCTCCTTGGGCCATTGCGATATAGCGGTCAAACTCATTGAACCGCCCTTGCTGCATACGAATTTCCATCAACTGCAAAGCGCCGGTAATACCGGCCAGAAGGTTGTTAAAATCGTGTGCCAGGCCCCCAGTAAGTTGTCCCACCGCCTCCATCTTTTGAGATTGACGTAATGTTTCTTCAATAGTGGCCAACGCGGCTGCTTGCTCTCGTTCTGCCGTAATGTCGCGCCCAGTTGCATAGATTACGTCACCATCGGGCACTGCGGTCCAGGAAATCCACCTGCTTGCCCCCCCCTTGTGACGATAGCAATTAATTAGATTGATCTGTTCGCCTTTCGCCGCATTGTTGTAGGCATCAACGTTGGCTTTATGAAAGTCAGATATCACGAACTCGTTGATGTGGTGACCAATCAGTTCTTCAGCTTCATACCCGAGCAAAGTCGTCCAAGCTGGATTGACACGGCGGAAATAACCCTCAAAACCAATCACTAACATTAAATCCAGCGAAGTTTCCCACATACGGTCCCGCTCACGCGTACGTTCAGCAAACTGACTTTCCAGCGTTTCATTCAGTTCGCGGAGCTTTTTTTCTGCGCGTTTGCGTGCGCTAATATCTTGAAACATGATTGAAACCCGTTGCATGTCACTCGCGCCGATGCGCATGCCGGCTACCTCCAAGTAGCGATCTGTCGCTTCAAGCTCACGCTCAAAACGTATCGGGTTGCCGGTCTCAAGTACACTGCGGAATGTCGCTATCCAGGCATCGGCCTCACTTGCATTGAGCTCACTTCGCCCGGTCTTGCCAACAATATTAGCGATGCCGGAGTGCCGTATATAGGCTGGATTTGCTTCGACATGCACGTAGTCGGACAACGGACCATGGGGACCGTCGATAAATTCGATTACGCAAAAACCTTCGTCAATGTTCTCGAAAAGATTGCGATAGCGTTCCTCGCTTGCGCGTAGTGTCTGTTGTATTTCAAGCACTTTCTGGGCTTTGTATGCGCTTTCGGCGGCCGACCATGTTCGGTCCAACATATCATGCGCCGTAGCAATTTCATCAGCCGACCAATGTCGGGACTTTGCATCATGAATGTTGAGAAGTGCCTGCAATCGGCCCGCTTTTATCAGAGGCAGTGCAAGAACTGAACACACACTAATCTCTGCATAAGAGTGAGCGTATGACGCAGTAACTTCATTTGTCTTTACGTCATCGATGATGAGCGGTTTACCCGCACGAATGAGACCCACAGCAGACTCACCAAAATCATCAAGGACAAGCGTCCTGCCCGCCAAAGACATCAGCACACCATCTGTCCAGTCACGTCTGATGTGAATAAGCGTTCCGGTATCGTCCACGGTACCGTACACCACTCGACCTACCCGGAGATATTCACCAATCATTTTGCTGGCCGCTGCAATGACAGCGTCGGGAGCCTCAAGTGGGCGTATGCAGTCGGCCAGGGACAACTGGAAGGCCCGGCGCTTTTCCTCGGCTATGCGAACAAGCTCAGCTAGCACATGCGCCGTCGTTTCAATCGCGGTGCCGAAGACGCCGGCGACCTTGCCATGCTCGTCCCGCAAAGGAGAAAGCGAATAAGTGAACCAAACCTGCTCAATCTTGCCATTGCGCTCCAACTGCATGCCGGCGTTCTCGAAGAAGAATGATTTTCCGGCAAGTGTTTCAGCCACGATGGGACCGAGGTACTCCCACGCTTCTGGCCCAACTTCCGAATAAGGCTTCAACAATATATCGGGGTGCTTTGAGCCAAGCATCCTCGCGTAACCATCGTTGTAGATGAGCAAGAGCTCCGGACCCCAGCCGACCCACATCGCCAATGTCGACTCGAGGACGATGCTCACCGCTGTCTTCAACGGTGCCGGCCAGGTGTCGGGGGAGCCCAGCTTGCTATTCGGGCAGTCGTATGCCCGCAAGCGAGCTTCCATGTCGCTTGTATCAGCAAAACGTTCAAAGTCATCGGTCATAAAAATGGTTCGTTTTTTTCAAAGTGCAATCGTACTTGTTTTATAAATTAGTCAGCACTCTGTGAGCTTGGTGAGGTAAATAGCAAGTCACCGCATGAAAGGCGTAAAATTTCCATAATGAAATATTTGATATGCCTTTTATATCAAAGCGATCCAACTTTGGGAGGTGCGTCGAATGACCGCTTTTGGCCGAAAGCGGACGGTCGCCGCGCTCAGTGTAACTCAGCAAGAAGCGGTGAACTTCCCTACTTCATGCCTGCGATAGTCGCAGCAATTTCCAAGACGTCGCATCTATTTCGGAAAGTGACATCACGACCTGGCCAATGCGCAGCCGTCACCAACGGCCGCCACGTTTTGGCTGTTTCGCGCTCGCGTTTGTCATCAATCGTGGCGTGTGTATTTGGCTGGAAGCAGTGTCAAGGGCGACACCGGAGGCCGCACGCGGAGCGCAGCCCGCAGGGCGAGCACCGAACGGGTGAGGATGGCGGGCGAAGCCTTCACCCTTGACGCTGATGGAGGCCACAGAGCCTATTGGCAAGGAGGAGGGACGAAGGGCGAAGCCCGCCACCCCTTCCCCCGCTGCCAGTCGGGCAAGAACCGACGCGGGATGCAACCCGAAGGGGGTTGCCCAAGCGAAGCGCGGAGCGTTCTCATTGGTGACACGATCGCGCGCTCGAGAACGATCCGCTGTCACCAAAAAACCCCGCCGAAGCGAGGTTGAAGTTGTGTGTTGCAACTATTTGGATATCTTACCGCCCGATGCCTTACCCCAGTTCTTGCCTATGTTCTGCATGACGTGCTGGCGATAAGCGGGATTCCACGCCGTGTTTCCTGCAACCAAGTGGTTCGCTGCTCTGGCTGTTGTCATCATGCCAGACTGCATATCGCGGCGCGTAGTTACAGGGTTCACAGAGTTGTAGACGGCTGCGCCAGGAGCGACTGCACCCTGTGCCATTTGACGCAAGGTAATGCCAGCAGTTGCCACCCCGCCCGCCAGTGCGCCGCCGACTTCATACGCTTTTTGTAGCATGTAGAAAATGACCCCGGACAGCAGAAGAATTTCTAGCATGGTTGACATTGGCTGATCGGTTGTCGCTGCCAGGACTTCAGCTGAGAGCGCGGAAAAGAATTTCACACCCATGCTCAGCACTGTTGTGACGAGCGCAATTTGCATGATGTAAGTCATGACCTGACTGAACCAGCGGTCAAACCACTGTGCAGTTATTTGGCCAAACAACAACATAGCGATGAAGAACGGCCCAACGCCGAGCATGATGGAAAGGAGAACTTTTGCAGCAATGACCATTGCGCCGGCAGGCAGGGCAATGAGCAGTGTAGCCGCGTAAATAATAAGGGCGTTTAACAAATCCCAAAACATCATGCCGGCTTCGTACCAACTACGTTTGCCCATTTTGGACATCATGTCGGCACCAATTTTGAAGCCGTCAGTTACTGCCTTGTCCAGCACTTGATAGACTGACGTTGCAGGAGTTGCGCTACCAGTTGCAGAGAACGCATCAGCCATGCCTGTTTCTAGACCATGCAAGGCTTCAACGACCCACCCCATGTACGTTGTTGAATTTAGCGCTAATCCACCGACGATGACCCACTTTAGCCCAGTTTTGAAAAGGTGCTTCACTGGAGCATCGATATAGCCGCCCATCGCCATCAAGCCCATGACAGTGAAGAAAAGTCCACCACCGAGGGTGAACGTTCCGATGAAGGAGGAAATCACGTTGGCCGACGTGGTTTGAACAAAGCTGTTTAAAGTCATGTCGATGCTGCCGCCGATCCATTGGAAAATATTGGATTCGAGTGCCATCACTTACCCCCTTCGGATACGTTAATAGGTGCGCGCTTCGTGTAGCCGCGTTTATCAACGGTTAGATGGTTTGCCGCCGTGGTCGCGTTAATGCAATTAGTTGACGCTGCCAACTCACTGGGATTGTCCTTGCACTTGGCAATCATGGCTGTGCGCTCGGCTTCATGGGTCTTGTACCAATCGACGGTTTGAATGACCGTCTTCTCGCCACAGCCGGCCAGGGCGACCGCCGCGACGGTTAGGGCGATAGAAAGCTTTTTCATTTGCGTACCTTGCATGATTCGGCGTCGATGACGCGGATTAAATCGGCGGTGGTTCGATGGGCGGTTGGCTGTTCTTGAAACTGCTGCATCACGTCCAGGGCGTGGGCCAGCTCTGCCGCATCTATGATGCGTAGCGCCGCGATGGTGCGCAGGGCGCTTTCTCGCGTCCCCGCCCAATGGCCGGCAAAGCGTTCACCAGAATTGCGCAGTACGAACACGCAGCCGCCCAGGCAGGCCAGAGAGATGAAAGCCGCCATGCCGGGTGCAATCGGTGCTGACTGGCGCGGTAGGGTAATGCCGAACCAATCTACTGCCGCGACTAAGAATGGAACAACAGCAAGGGTTGCGGCAAGAATATCGCCTTGAACAAGGGAAGGGGCGCGGCGGCCGACTTCACGCGAGAAGCCCATGCGATCAATGCAGGTCCACCACCGCCGCATAAACAAGAGTGTAAAGAAGCAAGTAGCCAGAACAGGGGCGTGAATGTAGGAAATCATGATGGTCCCCTTTATTGGATTGACATATTGACGGGCTGGCGCGTTTTGTATTCGCGGTTGTCCAGCACTTTTGCATTTATTTCCTTTTGGCGTTGTTGCTGTACGCGATCTTCCGCAGCCGCCACCATTTGATACATCTGGAGTTTGGTTTGTTCGTTCTGAATGTTTGCTTGTTCTGCGGCAATTCGGCCTTGTAGTTCAGCAATGGCTTTCGGGTCGGATGTGTCGTTGATCTTGCTCATGAGCTTGTCAATCTGGTTGATCCGGCTCTTGGCTTTTTCGTAAGCGTCAAGGGCCAAGCCTTTGTCTTGAGCGCTTTTGACTGCTAAAGCTTCGCAAGATGTGCGTTGTTGCGAATCGGTGAAATGCGCGCAAGCGTCATAGATTTTGTTCGCGTTGTAGACAGATTTTCCAGTGCCTGTAAGGCCCGAATATCCGCCGCTTTTTACGCTGTCATAGACCGCTTGCCAATCGCCCGGCAGGTAGTCCCGCATGGCTGGGTCATTCATGATGGTGCCGAGGCCACGCGAGCCAGTAATAGATTCATATTGTTGCTTAGCCTGTTCAATCTGACTCACCATCTGGTCATATTGAACTTTCCACTTCGCGATGGTTTCGGCCTGGGCCGCGATTTGCTGGCCGATGGATGCGCCGTCAGTAACGGGGATTTGAGCGTAGGAAGCCGACGACAGCGAGAGGCCACCGGCAAGAACTAGAGAGAGAGTAAGTATTTTCATGTTCGCCACTCCTAAAGGTTGATGGCGAACGCTGGACAGGTGGGCAGCTTACCCGTCAGTCTGGACCGTCCCTCCGATCTGTATGGGCCGGTTCTGCAACCCCGATACCGGCCATGGACGGGGCGCTAATCTAAGCCGCGTCCTCTTCCGCAGTGTCATCCTCGTGCTTTTCCAAGGCCGTCAGCACATCTCTATTCATGTGCAGTCACGCGGCATAGTCCCGCGGCAGGCTCAACTTTTCAGAAGGGCCGTACCCTGTACGCCGAGACGTTCTTAGGGCATAAAAATCAGCGTTCGTTTTTCGTTGTTCACGCATACCAAAACCGAATGTTTTGGCATATCGGATTTTCCCATTTTGGTGCACTTACGTCGATGGTGACAGGCGCACCGAGGCGGGAAGCCATCCTGTCACCACTTATTTACTCATTTGAGTATAGCACCAATGCGGCTAATGAGTAGATGAATTTAGGTTTTTTTACTCATTAACTCAAATGCGCCGATTCAACTTCGCGCGTGGCCGATAGCAGCGTGAACGTACAGAAGCCACATCATGGCAGAAAGTGCTAGCTGCCTTGCCCTGCCGGATGTGGCTGGAAATGAGCAAATGAGTAAAAGAGTCCTTACTTAGCGTGCCAATTCTTGCTATACTCAAATGAGTAAAGGCGCGTTAATTTCATTTCACTTAGGAGTCCCATGCAGGTTATTGCCGTGTTGAACCAGAAAGGCGGGTCAGGAAAAACGACCATTGCCACCCACTTAGCCCGCGCCCTGCAACTGGACGGAGCTAGCGTGTTGCTTGTCGATTCAGACCCACAGGGCAGCGCCCGTGATTGGGCCGCCGTGCAAGACGACAACCCTGTTACGGTTGTCGGCATCGACCGCCCGACCATTGACCGCGACCTAAAGGCCATCGGGCATAAAGATTTTGTGGTGATCGACGGCGCACCGCAGGCGGCAGACCTTGCCGTTTCCGCGATCAAGGCCGCCTCGTTCATCCTGATACCCGTGCAGCCTAGCCCCTACGACATCTGGGCGACGGCCGATCTAGTCGAGCTGGTGAAGCAGCGCATCGAAGTCACGGACGGGAAGCTACAGGCGGCGTTCGTTGTGTCGCGTGCGATCAAGGGCACCCGCATAGGTGCAGAAATCACCGAAGCTTTGGCTGGCTATGGCCTGCCCGTTCTGGAATCCCGTATCACGCAGCGCGTGAGCTATCCCGGCACGGCCGCCGCAGGAACAACCATTCTTGACGCCGATCCAGACGGCGACGGTTCCAGCGAAATCCGCGCCCTGATGAACGAAATTAAGCAAAAACTCGTTTGAGTAAATGAGGAAATAAGCAAATGAACACCACCACCAAGGGCGCATTGAGCGCCGGTCGCCCGAGTGCCAAGAGTAACAAAGTCGCCACGCTTGCCAGCCTTGCCGACAAGGGCGCAACTGCCCGCGTGAACTTTGACCTAGACCGCGACCAACACACGAAATTGAAGGTGTATGCCGCGAAGCAGGGAAAGACCGTTAAGGAAGTTCTGACCGAGCTTGTTTCACAGCTTCCCGAGTAAAGAAGTGGCTACTTAAATGAGTGAATACACAAATGAGCGGTTGTTTGATTCCGCTACCGATCTGAACCTGATCCGCGAGCAGTGCGGCACGCTTGAGCTGGCCTTGCAGGGCAAAACCGACCCGGCCCGCCTATCTGATTTTCGCCGCAAGCTGGCTGAGTGGCAGCGTGCGTTTGAAATCGAGCAGCGCGACCAGCCAGCGGCCGAGCGTGAAGCAGGCGGCCCGGCCGTGCTGCAGGCCGGCGACTATACCCCGGCACTGGTGGAGCTGGCAGAGCAGCACGAAGCCCGCTTGCTGGCCTGTGACGAGACGTTTTTCGGTGAAGTCGTCGCGTAGATCGGGTGCGAGAACGAAAGCCCGGCTTACGTCATCGAGGCCGACGGCAACCGCTTGATGGTTGCAGCGGTTAAGGGCGCCGATATGGACGTGGGCGACGACGTGGAAATCAGCCGCGACCCGCAGGTCGACTATGAAGCCCAGGCGGGCAACGATTACGGCCGTTGATGGAATGAGGGATTGAGCCAATGAGTAAAGACGTGCAGGAAGTCGTGAGCCGGTTTTGGGCCTCTTACCACCCCCGTGAGGACGAGCCGAGCGCGGCCGAGCTGGCGCAAATATCTGAGGATGCGCGGCAGTCGCTTGAGCTTTCCCCGCCTTCGGATTGCGTGGAATGGTGGTCAGCGTTGCCCTTGGTCGTGCAACAAAAATGGCTTGCCAACCCTAAGACGCCCACGATGTACGGGGCATGGTGCGAACGCTGCAAGCGCCTAAAGGCAGTCAACTTTGCGCGTGCTTCCGTGGGTCTTGAAGGGTTCAAGCCAAGCCCGGAAAGTGATGCTTTGGCCGTGCGTTACGTCAACGGCGAAATCGAGTTTTCCGAGGTAATTGCAACCATCAACGAGCAGGCAAAGCATTCACGCTGAAACTGTCTTGCCGTTCACGCTGAAACTGTCTTGCGTGGTGATAGGTTCACGACTTAGCCAGCTCCTATTGTCGCCAACCGCTGGCCGGGCCATCGCGCATACGCGCTTCACTGCCGAGCTGGTGGACTCTGCACGTATCCAAGTTATTTATCGCAAATCTAGTAGGTTACCTTGAAGGTCGGGCTGTCCTCGGCACGCAGATGGCGGCGATCGTAGATACGCGTGGTCGCGATGTTGGCGTGTCCCAGCCATTCCTGGACCTTGGCGATATCCGCATGGTGTTCAAGGGCATTGGTGGCGGCCGTGGCGCGCAGCGCGTGCGGACCGAATCCTTCCACATCGATGCCGGCGCCGGCAGCGTACTTAGCCAGCATCTGGTACACGCCACCTGGTGTGATCGCCCGGCCGGCGCCGCGGGTGTTGTTGCTGACGGGCTGGAACAGGGGCGCTGTCTTGTCAGCGCCGTGGCCGGACGCTTCCAGGTAGAGCGCGATCGCGCCTGCCGCAGCCGGGTGCAGCGGCACATACCGGATCTTTCCGCCTTTACCGTGCACGCGCAGGCTGCGCACGCCGCGGCGCTCCTGCAGGTCGACCAGGTGCAGCGCGCACAGCTCGGCTCGGCGCAGGCCGTGATAGAGCAGACTGGCCAGGATGGCGCGGTCGCGCAGACCGCGCAGCGTCGACGCGTCGGGCGCCGCCAGTAGCGCGCGCGCCTGGTGGTCGGCGATTGCCGGCGTTTTACCCTCGCTACTTTCGTTCCTTGGCCGCTTGACGCCGTCGACCGGGTTGCCCTGAATGGCGTTGGCCTCACAGAGCGATTCGAACAGCGACGACAGCGCCGCGAGCTTGCGACGGATGGTGGCGCCGCCCAGGGCGCGCAGTTCCAAATCGCGGCGCCAGGCCAACACGTGGGCGCGCGCGACATCGCGGAACGCCAGCGGGTCGGTGATGCCGGCGAAGCGCATGAATTGTTCGACATCGTTCTGGTAGGCACGACGCGTCTGCGGGTTATTGATGTTGGCGAACCAGGTCAATGCCGGCGGCACGTCGGCCAGTTGGTGGAAGGCGGCGGCAGTCAACGCGCGCGGTGCCGGCGCGTCCGCTGCCAGCTGGTCGACAACTTGCAAATCGTCTGACATGTGTGCTCCTAGTCTGTATGCGCTGAACTTCGATCTTACTGTTGATAACGCTTTTTATCAATAGTAAATCGCTTCGACTTGAGTGCCACTCGCAACTCTCGAGGTGCAGCGCGATTCCGATCAACTAGCTAGAAACCAGTGAAGCAGCGGCGCCTAGAAACGTGCGGAGGACGCACTTTGGAGCGCCTGCTGGTAGACGAGGCAGCGAAGCGACCAACATACTTAATGGCTCGACGGAAAACCAGTACGCAGAATGACATGCACGCGTGAGTGCGCACGGAAGTCGACAGGTAACGCGCAGGCGCGTATGAGGGGATATTCCGTTCCCTAAAAAGACGACGTGCGAAAAATTTTCCAGGCAAGGCCATCAATGTGTGCACCAGCTTGCTGACCCTCAAAGAAATTAAGGTCCCCAGTATGGGGTAATGACTGTTTGTGCGCACAGTACTTATATTGTTGGTTTTTATATAATGATCTTTTACATATTTCATGTTGCGTGCGCTTCAGGTGCTGAAGAACTGGGGCGAGGGCAGAACTGAACGTCCATATGAATGAACGTCGACTTAAGCCGCGTATTGACTTCTCGTCCCTGCAAATCCGAGAGCATCTTGTATTCCGTTTTAACAATGCTCTTGGGCCACCGAACAAGG